>Ga0209491_10003440_pt1 | contig 26099 bp, 20 predicted proteins | sample BON02_FD_187213 | JGI IMG/M metagenome (GOLD analysis project Ga0209491, IMG submission 187213) | Freshwater microbial communities from Lake Bonney liftoff mats and glacier meltwater in Antarctica - BON-02 (SPAdes) (version 2) | ecosystem: Environmental > Aquatic > Freshwater > Ice > Glacier...
CCGCGTTCAGAAAGGCTGTGTATTGCTCCAGGGTCACCTCGTACTTGCCGATCGAATATTCGTAGGGCACCGCTCCGAAATTCTGCGTGCCGTCGGTGAAACTATCCCCGTCCGATGGATCAACCGCATTCCCCGGATTGCCTACCGTCACCATCTCGATGAAGGGCGCGGGTGTCGGCGGCAGCGGCGGCACCGCCCTCGCCGCCGCGAGCTGGCGTTTCAGGGTCTTGACCTGCTTCTTCAGCTTTTTGATGATCCGGACGCTCGCGCTCGCCGAGGCGGCTTCCAGGGCCGGGGTGAAACTCAGGGGGCCGGGGAGGCTGAAGGCAAAGCCGATCAGAAGGGCGAAGGTCAGCGTGCGATGCAGCAGGGAAGTCCGGTTCATATTGACAGATTTCCCTCTTTTGACGGGCAGGGCAAGGAAAAAAACCCTGCTCAAGGGCGCAATTTTTAGACTCAAACCGAAGAGACACCGCCGGCGAATCCCTCCTATTTCGCGCGAGTCGTCTTGTGGACTTCTTTGACGGGGTTCCGAATCCAGCTTGATATTGTCTGTTCCCCATGCATGATTTCATGCATGGCAACGAAGACGATTTCCTTGGAACTTGATGCCTACGAGAAGCTGCGCCGGGCAAAACAAGAGGGCGAATCGTTCTCCGCCGTCGTCCGGCGGGCTACTTTCGGTCCGGGGGATGCCAGAGGCGCATCGATTCTTGCTGCCTTGGAGGGGCTTGCGGTCAAGCCGGCGGATCGCGACGCGCTCGCAGGATGGGAAGCTCGCGGATTGCCGGAGCGGACCGTCAGTCCTTCTCGCTGGGGGGACAAGGACGACGCATGAGACTTCTCGACACTTGTTTTCTCATCGATCAACAGAGGGAATGGATCCGGCGGAAGCCGGGACCGGCGACAGAATACCTGTCGAACTGGCGCGAGGAGGAGTTCGCCATCTCCGTGGTCAGTGCTCTGGAATTCCTGGAAGGCTACGGCGAACTGTCGGATGGGGAGAGTTTCCTCTCGCCGTTCCGGCAAATCGAACTCACGAGCCGAGCTTGCCGCATCGGCAGCCGGATCCGCCGCGCTCTGCGCCAACGGGGCGAGCTCATCGGCGACTTCGACATCCTGATCGCAGCCACGGCGATGAACGAAGACGCTACCCTGGTAACGGACAACGCCCGCCACTTCCAAAGGGTTGACGGTCTGCGCATCGAAAACTATCGATAATGGAGAGGATCGGGACGGGGCACGATCCGCTGCCCGAGCGGTGGGCGTAGCATCCTGCGCCTCAAGCAGAAGTCATACAGGGCCGGTGGACTGCCACGGCGCGTTAGCGCTGGCGAACTGGCGAAGCCTCACCGCAGGACACGCCGAAGACGGGTCAATTCAGGGACTTGCCACGCGGAAACCCGATGTAGTTGAACTCGAGGTCGGGATTGTTGCCGCCCCGGTCGGAGGAACGCAGGTTGTAATCGCTGTCGAACCACGAGCCGCCCCGCAGCCCCCGAAACGAACCGCTGATTACGGCGTCGTTCCATTCCCACACGTTCCCTCCCTGGTCGAATGTCCCGTAAAACCCCGCGCTGCCGGGATAGGATCCCACCGCCGTCAAATAGTTTTTTGTGAAGCACTGTAACTCCCGCTCTGCGTCACCGGGAATTCACGGTACCGGGCAAATAATCAAAAAGCACCCACTTTCCCAATTTCCGTTAGATCACTCCATCATGAGGCACGCTTGAATCATAAGCCACGGCTTGTGTTTTATCACTGCTATCTCCGCACCCATCGCGAGATCGCTTGATCTCGTACCCGCAAACGTCCGGGAACTCGAGTTCACCAGCGCCGACGCGGGGAATCTGAAGGTGAGGGAGCCGGGCGAGAGAAGGGGATGGTCTCCCACCAGCGACGAGGGATCGTCGCGCTCCGGCGAGGGCAAAGGGTCGACGGAATCTCATGCTCCGGCAAGGGAGTCGCTGGCGTTACTATTAGCCTGTCCCCGGAGACGCGTCCCTCATCTGCTCGCAGGAAAAGGCGAACTGGCGCGCCGTCAGCAGCTCCCGCTGGTGAAAGGGGTCAGTCCTAGAATTTAGAATTTGCGCGTGAATCCGCCGCCATTACCTTCCCTCGATGCCAAGAGCACCACGGATCGAGTACGAAAACGCCGCCTACCACGTCATGGCGCGCGGGAATCATCGTCAGGAAATCGTTTTCTCCGATGCCGATCGCCTACTTTTCGCAGAAACTCTGGCCGAGGCTTGCTCTCTGGCAAAATTCAAAACCTACGCGTGGGTCCTCATGGACAATCACTACCATTGGGTTCTCGAGACGCCCAGGGCCAACCTTGTCGAGGGCATGACCTGGTTTCAGAACGCCTTCACCCGACGCATCAATGCCCGAAACCGACTCTGGGGTCATCTCTTCGGCGGGCGATATAAAGCAATCCTTATCGAGGGAAACCTCAGCGCGGTCGGCTACACGGGTCGGTGGCAGCGCGACTACCTCAGCGAAGTAGTCGACTACGTCCACCTCAATCCCGCTCGCGCCCGTCTCGCAGGACCGGGGAACGAAACCAGCCCGAGCATTGCCGACTACCCATGGTCGAGCGTCGCGATGGGCTACGCCCTGGCTCCGAAGAAACGCCCGACACATCTCCACGACGACACCTTCGCTCTGATGGATCTCAAGGACACTGCCGAGGGCCGAAGAAACTTCGTGCGCCGACTCGACGAGATCGCGGCTGCCGAGGCGGAGCTGGAATCGAACCTCTCGGAGTCACCCCCGCGAAGAAGTCTGTCCGATCTCTTCGAGCGTGGCTGGGTCCACGGCAGTGACACATTCCGCGAGATCGTGCTGGGTGCATTTGGGCCGTCGGAGACAAAAGAGCCGTCCGCCTCAGCCAACAGCAATTACCGCAGCAGTGAGTTGGGCAAGGCTTTCTCGGAGGCGGAGGCCGGACGCATCCTCGCCGACGGGCTGAAACACTTCGATCTCGACGAAGCGTCCCTACAAAAGACGGCCAAAGGTGACTGGCGCAAGGTGGCGATCGCCTGGACGATCAGCCGGCGAACTACAGTGCGGCAGGATTGGATCGCCGAACGCCTGAACTTGAAGAGCGCAAGCAACGTGAGCCAGAGGGTCCGGCAGTATCGGATGAGGCCCGTGAAGGACAAGTCGAAGCAAGAGCGGTCCTGGGAGAAGAGATGGCGAAATTCTAAATTCTACGACTGACCCTTTTCCGTGATGGCGAATACGATGCAGCACACCCTCCTTGGCAAAACCGGAGGCTTTGATCGCGGGGTGAAACGTGCCCGATATGCCGTTCTTCGTTATTCCAACGATCCATCGATTTTGATCGAGTGCGCCTTCCTCACCAACGCGAAGGAAGCCGAAAATATCCATTCTTCAAAGTGGCGGGAGATCCTTGCCCAGTCGATTGCCGATGGGATATTGGCCTACATGGGCCTGGCCAATGAGAATCGCCAGCCCGCAAAAGTTTGGGACTACGGCAGGAAATCGACGGACGAGTTCGTTTGGGAGGAGTAATGCGTCGCCCGGGGAGTGTTCTAACATGCTCCGAAGAAATTTCCTTTTCCACCTTCGCCCCATTGGCGGCTCGCTCCTACCCTTCGGTTTGGCTGCTTGGCTTGCTGGCTGGAAGCCATCCACGGGACCGAAGACTACGGCAGTCGGCTGGATGTGATCGAGTAGGGAGAGCTAGTTCAAAATCGATCGTGCGATCTGATCGGCGATCTTCTTCGGTGAATTCCGGCCCGCATTGGTGAGTACGACGACGGTCAATTCGTCCTCGGGAAAATAGACCAGCTCGGTGACGAAACCAGGAATGCCGCCGCCGTGGTGAAAGTAGGGGTGGCCATCCAGTTTTCCCACGAAACAGCCAAAGCCGTATGGAATTGCTTTGCCGCTATTCAACTGCCCCGGAGTCGTCATTGCTTTGAAGGAATCTGCTTGCAATAGCTTGTCGGTCGCGAGGGCTCGTGTCCATCGAATGAGATCTTCGGCCGTGGACGCGAGAGCACCGGCAGCAAAGGGAGTCCTCATGCTGACGTAGGGGGCATTGACGAGCTGATCTCCCCAGCGTCCGTATCCACTGGCCCGATTCGGGATGATTTTGAGATGCCGATCGTAGGTGGTGTTCTTCAAGTCGAGCGGATCAAGAACTCGCTCTTGTAGGAAAGGCTCGTATTTCAATTCGGAGACATTTTCGATGATCATTCCCAGCAGGTAGTAGCCCGAGTTGCAGTAACGGAACTGGTCACCCGGCGCGAAGAGCGATGGCATGTCCTGAAAACGGGCCAACACTTCCCCGTGTGTCAGGTCATCCCGCATGATCTCCCGATGATCCGGCAGGTCGGTCAGGTTCACGAGGCCCGAGGTGTGGTTGAGCAGATGCCGGATCGTGATCTTGTCGCCGGGATCAGCCGGATATTCCGGCAGATGTTTTGATAGAAGGTCGTCGAGGCTGAGCTTGCCTTCCTCCATAAGCAGGAGAATGCCCGCGGCGGTGAACATCTTGGTGATCGATCCGATTCGATAAACGCTTTCTGCCGTAGCGGGAACCGAGAGTTCCACGTTGGCCAACCCGTATCCTTTCAGGTAAATGATGTTGTCATCCTTGGCGATGGCAATCGTCATACCGACTCCGCCATCGGTTTCGATCTCCTTTTTCGCGATGCCATCGATCATGGTGGCGAGATCTGCGGAGAATGCGCCGACCGGGAGAAAAATCACGAGGAGAAGAGGAATAAATCGGCGGATTTTTATGGGATGAGAGAGGGTGTGGGTCACGGATCCAAGAGGGTTGAATGGCAGAAGTTGCGGGATCTTGTCAGACCAGCGGCGGATATATATGCCATGATACCATCGATGGAAGCGGAAAGCGAAGAGTTGCCCCTTGTCGAGAAGCGGGGGTGGGAGAAAAGAATCGGCTGTTGGAGTCTGATCACTTTTGGGGAGTTGCTGTCCTATGAATTGCCAGGGTATTCCTTTATCCCTTCCCTCCGAAGGTCCGGGGTCGGAGGGAGCCCGGACACCCTCGGTCAAAGAGAGATCATTGACGATCGGACAGAATCCCTCCCAATGCCTGGAGGGGGACGTCCTTCCGTTTCCCTTTCCTGCCGGGCTTGGACGCGGCGTTCGGGTCGTATTCTGGATTCGGCTCGGCGGGCACGATGGCTTTGATGGATTGATGCCAGGCGAGGAGTTCGTCGAGCAACTCGTCGCGCTTGGCGGTATTTTGCGTGGCGAGATCGGTGCGCTCGCCGATGTCCTCTTTTAGGTTGTAGAGTTCGACCGCGTGGTTGGTGGCGAGCTTTTCGCGGCCGCCATCGAGCTGCCACTCCTCGAGGAAAAGATGCAGTTTCCAGTCACCCGAGCGGATGACACTCACAGGGCGGGTGCGGAAGCCCGTCTTCACGTCGAGCTCGCGTCCGCGGATCACGGGGCCGTCGAGATAACCGGGGAAGTGCCAGAAGATAGCCTTGCGCTTCAGGTCGCCTTTGCCCTGAATCAGCGGCAGCAGGCTTTCTCCATCGAGCGTCTTGTCGGTCGTGGCACCCGCGGCGGCGAGAAAGGTGGGAAAGAGATCGACATTGATGACCGGCACGTCGCAAACGCTGCCGGGCTTGGTCACCCCGGGCCAGCGGACGATGAAGGGCTCGCGAATACCGCCCTCGTAGTAGCCGCCTTTGTTTCCGCGGAGCGGCTCCTGGGAGGACTGCTGCGTGGCGCCGTTGTCGCTGGTGAAAACGAGTAGCGTGTTTTCCTCGATCTTCAGCTCTCTGAGTTTTTCCAGCAGCATGCCGACGCTGGCGTCGAAGTCGTAGGTGCAGGCGGCGTACATGAGATCGCTCTGGCTGAGGTCGGGCTTCTTTGCTTTGAGCATCGCCAGCGTCTCCGGCCGGCCTTGAAGGGGCCCGTGGATCGCGTGGTGGGCGAGGTAGCAGAAGAACGGGGCTTCCTTGTTCGCCTCGATAAAGTCGATCGCTTTGCGCGTCAGCGTGAAGACGCCTTTGGGATCATCGGGCGGGCCTGCCTGGTTGCCTTCGGAGCCTTCCCTGACTTCACCTTTACCGAACGAATCGAAGGTGAGATCAAATCCCTGTGCACTCGGCTTCGCGCCACCCGGACCGTCGAGGTGCCATTTGCCGATGTGAGCGGTCTGATAGCCCGCCGCCTTCAGCGCATCCGCCATGGTGATATTCTCCTCGGCGAGTCCGCCTTGGTTCGGCACCGGGATCAGCCTCTGGAACGCCTTGTCGCCGCGATCCGTGCTGCCGACGGCATACACATGGTGGCGCGGTGTATAGTTGCCGGAAAGCAGACACGCACGGCTCGGCGCACAGTTCGCACCCGCCGCATAGGCGTTCGAGAAAACCATGCCGTCCTTTGCCAGCGCGTCGAGCACCGGTGTCTCGCAGAGGCTACTGCCCTGAAAACCCACATCCTTCCAGCCAAGGTCATCGGCGAAAATCAGAATGATGTTCGGTGGGGGCTCCGCCGCGTGGAGGGGGGCGCTGAAAAGACAGAGGAGGGAGAGGAAGAAGCGGTTTTTCATCGGGGTTTTGCAGTATGGGGATGCATCTATTCAAGCAACCTTATCTAACGAGTAAAGAGGGTAAGGTCACTGACGTGGCAGGGTTGTGTCAGGGTTTACTGCGATGGGCGTTTCTTCCCTTTCCCCGACTTTGAACCTTCCCTGATGGGCCAATTGGGGTCATCGACTCGGGCGGATTTCAAAAGCGCCTCCGCCTTTGCGACGATATCCGGGCTCGTGGAAGCGAGGTCGTTCGACTCGGAACTGTCCTTCGCGAGGTCGTAGAGTTCAATCGGTGCGGAGGACCCGTTTCTCACCGCCTTCCAGTCATCGAAGCGGACCGCCTGAACAAAACCCGACTTTTCATGGAGTTCCCAGTAGAAGGAGTCGCGTTGCGGCGCGGGTCCGCCCTTCAAAAAGGAAACGAGGGAATGCCCTCTCGTTTTGCAGTGATCCGGTATCACCCCGCCACCGAGTTCCGCCGCGGTGGGAAGAAAGTCCCAGAACGCCCAGGGTTCATGACTGACTCGTCCGGCGGGAACGACTCCGGGCCATCTTGAGAGGGCTGCCTGACGCAGGCCGCCTTCATACATGCTGCGCTTGTTACCCCGCAGTTTTCCACCCATGGACTGGTCGAAGAAAGCGCCCACCGGAGAGTCTTCCGCGAAAGAGGAACCATTGTCCCCGGCGAAAATCACGAGCGTGTTTTCGTCGATCTTCAGTTCCTTGAGCAGATCAAGCAACTCGCCGATGTGGCGATCCAGGCGGGTCACCATGGCGGCGTAGATCTTCTGCTGCTCGCTCCAGCCTTCGCGATCGGCATACTCACCGAGATCGTCGATCTCATATTTCCCGTGTGGCAGGGTTGTGGCGGAAAAAAGGAAAAAGGGCTTCTCGTGGTTTTTCCGGACCCAGCCGAGCAGGTCTTTTTGAATCAGATTCGGCGCGTAGATCCCCTTTTTTCCTCCTTCGTTCTCCGGCATTTCAATGCGGGCCTCGTCGTCATGGAGATAAGTGGGGAAGTAGCTGTGAGCGTGGACCTGTCCGTTGTATCCGAAGAAATGATCGAAACCCTTTTTCAAAGGACTGCCGGTGGTGTCGAACTGCCCCATTCCCCACTTGCCCATGCAGGCGGTCGTGTATCCCGCCGTTTTGAGAATCTCGGCCACGGTGAAAGTGTCCTCCGGCAAGGGAAGCTGCCCCGCGCCGAAAGGCGACGTCCCACCCGGAATCTCACGATTTCCCCGCACCGGAGAAAGACCCATATCGAGTCCGGTCATCAGGGAGGTGCGTGAAGGCGCACAAACACTGGTGCCCGCATAGGCTTGAGTGTAGCGGGTTCCTTCGGAAGCCATGCGATCCAAGTTCGGGGTTTTGATCAACTTCTGTCCGTAACAGCCCAGGTCTCCCTGGCCGACATCGTCGGAGAGGATGAAGACGATGTTGGGTGGGGTTTCCGCAGCCTCGGAATTCAGGAAAAAGACAGGGACGAGCGTTAGTAGGAAAAAATATCGCATGGTAATTTCAGGGGATTGTAGAATGAGAAGCTCGGGTTCTACAAGAGCCTTTCACACATCAGGGTTTTCAGAGTCCGCCTTTTTTGGCTCTTTCGTTTTCTTCGCGCTCTCTTTCGTCGGGAATGGGATCCTGCCGTGATCGACCGGTTGCTCAACCGTCATCATTGTGGTGACCGGGGCGACCCCGGCATCGACGATTAGTCCTTCACTTTCGTCGTTTTCAGGGAGGCACTGGCCGCTACGCGTTCCTCCAGTCCCAGAAACCCATCCCCATTTCGGTCGAAGCGCTCGATGGCTCTCTGGCGAAGCTCGCCAAAAATGGCCAGTTTGTCGGGACGTAGGACATGTTCCCCGGCGCACCAGACGAGATGCTCGCGATAGGTCGACCGCAGCGTTTTCATCTGCGCCGTGTTCTCCCTGCCATCTCCTGCGGGAACCACGAAACTATCGATGCTGCCCATCTCATCGAGGGACTCGAATCCCCATCTCACCCGCACTGGTGGCACCACGGCATTGTCGCTCGATTTCGCCGAATTATCCCACGCCACATCCACCTCGAGACGCGTCCCGGCGGGGAGAAAAACCTGTTCGGCGAAGCGGTAGTCTTCCTGCCAATTCATGTCCCAGTCGGGGATATTCAAAAGATTGAGCGATTCGCCGTTCGGAAGCTTCGCGACCATACGCAGCGACTTGCCCCGGTAATGAGCATGCGCATGAGCGCCGAAGGCGTGGACCGGGACGGGCAGTTCGAAGGAGTCGTGGATCTCGACATGATCTTCGCCCGGCTGGAGATCGACTCCGGAGAAGGCACCGAAAAGCGGAGGGATCTGAATGGCGGTAAACTCCTTTTCTGGTGGCTCATCTGTGAAGTAAAGGCCGATCGTGGATTGTTCGCTTTCGGGCTTGCCGCTGAGGTGAAAATGGGCCTGGACCACGATGTCGGAACCAGCGGCAATTCGGTGGGCAAGGCCCTCCGGAAGCGGCCGTGGCATTGCCCCGGGAACCCAAGCACCAATCTGTCGCCCCCCGGCAGCATCGATCGGCATCTCGCCGAAGCCGGGTTCGGCATCCCTGGCGTCCGCCTTGCGAGCCTTGTCCGATTCTTCCACGAAAAGCAGGGCGTGATGGACAACCTCGGGTGAACGAGGCAGGAACTCGACAGCGCGAAGGAATTTCTCTTTCGTGAGGCCGGTTGGGACGACAAAGTTTCGGTAAATATCCGGACCTTCAGCCGGAAGAAGGTAGGCTTCCTTCATTTCGATGATGAGGTCAGGTTCGCCGAGAAACCATCCTTCCGCGAACTCGCGGGGAGCCGGAAGATCGGCCGGATCTCCCTCGGGCTTTTCTGCCTCGACCCAGGCCCGGAGGGTCGCGATCTGCTCCATGACCGGGGCCATGCCCAGCAGAGCCCAGACCAAATAAACCAAAGAACCCAATCCCACGGCGACCAGCTTCGGCCAACTCTGCCCAGCCACCAGATCCCAACCGATCACCAGCATGAGTATGAAGACAATACCGACTTGCACGCCATTGAGGCCGCGCACACCGATTTTCTTGCGACGCATCGCTTCGGAGTCGCCCGGATCCAATCTGGACGTGTCAACTGTCATCCGCAAGTGAGGGAGCACGAGAGCGATGTTATCCTTCCCACGCCGGCCGCGTCCATGCACGGGGCGATTTGGCTTCAAGGCGGTCTTGACGGCGGGCGTCGTTCCGGCTTCCCTTGGAGTCCATGACGACCTCCCCCCGGACTTTATGTGCTGCTCTCCTGCTCCTCTTCGCCACCGCCCTTCCACTCCGCGCCGAAGCTCAGCGCCCGAACTTTCTCATCATCTACACCGACGACCAGGGATACGGCGACGTCTCCACCTACGGCGAGAGCGGTGTGAAGACGCCCCACATTGACTCCCTTGCCGGTGCGGGCATGCTCTTCACGACGATGCGGGCGAACTGCACGGTCTGCTCGCCCTCGCGCGCCGCGCTCCTCACGGGGCGGAATCAGGATCGCGTCGGCGTGCCCGGCGTCATTCGCACCCAGCCGGAGAACTCGTGGGGCTACTTTGATCCCGCCGTCCCCACCCTCGCCGATGAACTGAAAAAGGCCGGCTATCATACCGCCATTGTCGGCAAATGGCACCTCGGTCTCGTGTCGCCCAACACCCCGAACGAGCGCGGTTTTGATCTCTTTCACGGCTTCCTGGGAGATATGATGGACAGCTACACCGGTCATCTCCGCCACGGCAATAACTACATGCGGCACAATGGCGACGTCATCGAACCCGAAGGACACGCCACCGAACTGTTTTCCCGATGGGCCTCGGACTACCTCGAGAGCCGGGCGGAAAAGAAAGACGAGCCCTTCTTTCTCTACCTCGCCTACAACGCCCCCCATTTCCCCATCGAGCCGCCCGCCGACTGGCTCGCGAAGGTGAAGGCGCGTGCGCCTGAGTTGGAGGAAAAACGCGCCACGAATGTTGCCTTCGTGGAGCATCTCGATCACTACATCGGCGAAGTCCTCGAGACCCTCGACGAGAGTGGACTGGGCGAAAATACCCTCGTCGTCTTCACTGCCGACAACGGCGGCTCACTTCCCCACGCCCAGAACAACGATCCGTGGCGCGACGGCAAAGAGAGCCACTACGACGGCGGCCTGCGAGTGCCCTTCATGGCCCGCTGGCCCGGACAGATCACGGCGGGATCGAAGAGCGACTACGCCGGGCAGGTCTTCGACCTTTTCCCCACCTTCCTCGAACTGGCGGGAGCCTCCGCGACCGAACCCGGGGCGCTCGATGCCGTCAGTCTCGTTCCCGTGCTGAAAGGCGAAGCCGTGACGACTTTGCGCGATCTCTATTTCGTCCGTCGCGAGGGGGGGCGCGCTTATGGTGGCAAAAGCTACGAGGCCCTCATCCGCGGCGACTGGAAGCTCTTGCAAAACGACCCCTACAGCCCGCTCGAACTCTACAACCTGAAAAACGACCCGGGCGAGACTATGAATCTTGCCACGAAGGCCCCGAAGGTCTTCAATGAACTCTCCGCCGCCCTCGCCGCCCGCATCCAGCGCGGCGGATCCATCCCCTGGCAAAAACCCTAACACTTTCGCCCATGAAACGCCTTGCTCTCCTCCTCTCCGTGTCCCTCTGTGCCCCCTGTGGTAAACCCATCACCGCCGCCGAGACCCGCCCCAACCTCATCTGGATCATGGCCGACGACCTCGGCTGGGGCGATCTCGGGAGCTACGGGCAGCAAGTCATCAAAACCCCGCGCCTCGACCGGATGGCGGCGGAGGGGATGCGCTTCACCCATTTCTATGCCGGGGCCACCGTCTGTGCGCCCTCGCGCAGCGTCCTCATGACCGGACTCCACCACGGCCATACGCGTGTCCGGGGGAACGCCGGCAAAGGCAACCCGGCCGCGCAGGCCCTGCAGCCCGGCGATGTCACCGTCGCCACCGCTCTGCAAAAGGCCGGCTATCGCACCGCCCTGATGGGCAAATGGGGTCTCGGTGACGTAGGCGAGGCGGAGACTGGTCTGCCGCTGAAGCAGGGGTTCGACGAATTTTTCGGCTACCTCAACCAGAGTCACGCCCACAACCATTTTACCGACTTTCTCTGGCGGAATGAGGCAAAGATCACCCTGCCGAACTACGTCACTCCCATCGGGGATGCCGGGGCCGGCTACTCCGAGGATCCCATCCTCTACTCTGACGATCTTCTCACTGACGAGTCCCTGAAGTTCGTCTCGAGGAATCAGGACAACCCCTTCTTTCTTTACTGGAGCCTCGTCATCCCGCACGCCAACAACGAGCGCACCCGCGAGATCGGCGACGGTGCCCATGTCCCCGACTACGGACCTTACGCGAAAATGGACTGGCCCGATCAGGACAAAGGCCAGGCCGCGATGATCACGCGGATGGACGGCTATGTGGGGAGAATGTTAGACCAGCTCGAGCTGCTCGGACTCGCCGGGAACACCCTCGTCATTTTCACAAGCGACAACGGCCCGCACAACGAGAGCAAACACAATCTCGAGCGTTTTAATCCCGGCGGACCCTACACCGGGATCAAGCGCAGCCTCACCGACGGCGGTATCCGTGTGCCCTTCATCGCCTGGTGGCCCGGCACGGTGAAGCCCGGCGTCTCGGATCATACCGGATATTTCCCCGACTGGTTCCCCACCGCCACCGAACTCGCCAAGGCCGGGACGCCCGCGAACCTCGACGGCCTCAGCCTCGTGCCGCTGCTCACCGGCAAGCCCGACCAGCAAAAGGAACACGAGTTCCTCTACTGGGAGTTCCACGAAGGCGGCTTCAAGCAGGCCGCACTCTATCAAGGGCGCTGGAAAGGCATCCGCCAAGGCGGGCCCGACGCACCGGTGAAGTTGTACGATCAGGAGAAGGACATCGCCGAGCTAACCGATGTCGCGGCGGAAAATCCTGAGATTGCGGCGAAGATCGGCGAGTATTTGAAAACCGCGCGAACACCCCTGGCGGAGTGGGAGCCGAAGTGGGCGGCGGGGAAGGGGAAGGGGAAGTGAGGAAGGAGTATTTCCTTCGTGAAATCAAGGAGGGGCGGCATTCCTGCCGCCCGGCAAGCCCGGATCCGTTAAGGGACAAAGGGACGACCGACGACGGATTTGTTGAGTCTGATGGTGGGTCGCCCTACTCGGGTAGCTCTTTGATCATCCGGTCGAAGTCCGACTCGAAGAGCCGGTCCTGCACGATGCGGTATTTCTCGAATTCACTTTCAGCGTGGGTTTTTGCCAGTTCCGCCGTCACTTTGCCCGCGTCCCGGAGGATTTCCCGATCCCAGAGCTGGAGGAATCCGCTCAAGCGCTTTTCCCAGTCTTCCATGGTCAGCGGAATTTTCCGCATCGCCTGCATTTCGGCCATGTCGAGATAGGCGGTGACAATGCGCTGCATTTGCCTATTGGATGGTGTAGTCCTTAACGATCTGGTTGGCCCACTTGCGGAACTGGACGGCGCGCTCGTTCTCGATTTTGAAGCCAACGGCGATGATCGCTTGCAGGCTGTAGTGCTCAACAGACCGTTGAACCTGACGGCTGCCTTCCATTTGAACGATTAAGTATTTCTTAATAGTTGCCTCCGGCTCCAGTTCGTTGTCGCATGAAAATGCGTTTCAGGTGCTGGTTGACGGCAGGGACTGACACCCCGTAAAGCTCCGCCATCATCTTCTGCGTCAAAAAACAATCGCGGCAACGGTTTTTATCGAGGTCGCTGCGCAAATACGTCTTTTCAGAACTCCGTGCTTTCCCCGGGGTTGGAATCGCGCTCATACTCACCCCGACTCAACCCCTTTCACCGATGCGCCGAACCCTCTTCACTCTCGCCTTTCTCTTGCTTTCCTCCCTCGCCTCTGCGGCGGAGAAGCCGAACGTCCTTTTCCTGATCTCCGACGATCTCAACAACTACCTCGGCTGCTACGGCGATCCCAGGGCGAAAACGCCGCACATCGACGCGCTCGCGGCGCGCGGGGTCAGGTTCGAGAAGGCCTACTGCACCTTTCCTCTCTGCGGGCCGAGCCGCAATTCGATGCTGACGGGCCTCTACCCGAACAGCACGGGGATCCTCTCGAATGCGCAGATCTTCCGCCAGACGATCCCGTCGCAACTGAGCCTTTCCCAGGCCTTCCGCCTCGACGGTTATTTCGCCGCCCGCATCGGTAAGCTCTATCATTACAATGTGCCCAACTCGGTGGGGACGAACGGGCATGATGACCCGGCCTCGTGGGAGTTGGAGCTGAATCCCGCCGGAGTCGATCGCCTCGAGGAGGAGGATGACATTTTCACCCTCACCCCCGGTCAGTTCGGCGGCACACTGAGCTGGCTCGCCTCGCCTAAAAGCGACGAACACCACACCGATGCGATGATGGCGGAGGACGCGGAGTGGGTTCTGGAGCGTTGCGCAAAGGAGAAAGATCGCCCCTTCTTTCTCGCAGTCGGATTTTTCCGTCCCCACACACCCTATGTCGCGCCGAAGGATCCTTACTTTGGCTGGTATCCGGAGAAAGAGATGCCGCTCTTCCCCACGCTAGACAAGAACCCGTCCGAGGTCCCCGTCGCCGCGCTGGGCAGCTACAAGAAGGAGCAGGACAATCTCACCGATGAGCTGCGGCAGCAGTGCGTGCAGGCCTACTACGCGAGCATCAGCTTCATGGACGCGCAGGTCGGGCGTGTCGTCGATGCGCTGGATCGGCTCGGGCTCGCGGAGAACACGATCATCGTCTTCACGAGCGATCACGGCTATCACATGGGAGAGCATGGTCTCTGGCAGAAGATGAGTCTCTTCGAGGGCAGCGCGCGGGTTCCGCTGCTCGTTGTGGCTCCGGGCAACGTTTTGCCGGGATCGGGGAAGGGCACGGTCGTGAAAGAGCCGGTCAGTCAGGTCGATCTATTCCCTACCCTCACCGAACTTGCGGGAGTGAAGGCACCCGCGAACTTGCAGGGACAGAGTCTCGTTCCCATGCTCAAAGATCCCGCCGCAAAAGGCCGCGGCTGGGCGATTACTCAGGTCGTCCGGGGCGGTGGCGGCAAACAGAAAGCCGGGAGTGCCAAGCCCGCAGCGGCAAAACGTTTCTTCGGTTACAGCCTGCGCACCGAACGCTACCGCTACACGGAGTGGGACGAAGGCGCGCAGGGCAGTGAACTCTACGATCATGAAGGCGATCCCGGCGAACTCGTCAATCTCGCAGCCAAGCCCGAACAAGCCGCAACCGTCACCGAACTCAGCAAAACTCTGCGCGACGCAGCAAAATCGACCTTTCCCGCCGACGGGATCACTCCAGCGATCAAAGAAGGCGGCATGTGGGCACCGAATTTGACGAATCCTTGAGGGACCGATAAGCCGGTGGCGGTTTAGCTGTTTTGCAATTTAGCGTCGGAGGAATGGAATCGTCATTACCAAGTGTGCCGGTTCGGAGTCCGAAGAATCGATTCTGGTTTGTTTCGGTTCTGAGTTTCGTGTTCCTCATCGTCGCCATCGTCCGCTTCTTTCAGACTCGTCGGGCAATTTAGGTCTGCCGGGGCTGTGGGTAATCTTAGGACCGCTGAAGAAACGGAATCGAGGGAAATTCCTCTACGGAACTACGGTCATTGCATTTCCCGCGAGACCCGTCCACCCTGTGACAACCTCATCGGAAACCCACCCGAAACTCATGAAACTATCCCTCGTCCTTCTCGCAACATTTCTCATCGCAGGTGTCTCATTACGGGCGGCGGAGCGTCCTAACATCATCGTCATCCTCGCCGACGACCAGGGCTACGGCGATGTCTCGGCCTACAATCCCGATTCGAAAATTCCCACGCCGAACCTTGACCGGCTCGCGAAGGAGGGCATGCGCTTCACCGACGCCCACACCTCATCGGGCGTCTGCACGCCGACGCGCTACTCGCTCCTGACCGGCCGCTACCACTGGCGGACGCACCTCCAGCAGGGTGTCCTCGGCGGCTTTTCCCTGCCGCTCATCTCAGAAGGACGTGCCACCCTCGCGAGCTTTCTCGGTGAGCAGGGGTATCACACCGCCTGCATCGGGAAATGGCATCTCGGGATGGAGTGGCCGCTCAAGGGCGGAGCGGTGGCTGATGACGGGGGCAATTTCGGCAAGCCTTTCTCCGACATCTCCCTTGTCGACTACACTGCGCCGATCAAGAACGGACCGGTGGATCGGGGCTTTGATCACTACTACGGCATCAGCGCCTCGCTCGACATGTTCCCTTTCGTGTGGATCCGCGACCGGCTCCCCACCGAGGAAGCGACGGCGGAAAAGACCTGGCTGCGCACCGGTCCGGCGGGTCCGAAGTTCGAAGCTGTCGATGTGCAGCCCGGCATCACGGCGCGCCTGATCGAGTATGTCGGCGAGCGCGCTGATGAGGCAAAGGCGGGCAAGCCCTTTTTCGCCTACGTGCCGCTCGCCTCGCCGCACACCCCCATCGTGCCGACACCGGAGTTCGTGGGCAAGAGCGGAATCAATGCCTACGTGGATTTCGTCCGCCAGATCGATGCGGACATGGGTAAAATCCTCGATGCGATCGACGCGAACGGGCTCGCTGAAAACACGATCATTGTTTTCACTGCGGACAACGGCTGTTCGCCCCAGGCGAATTTCCCCGAGCTGCTCGCGGCCGGCCACAACCCGAGCTACATCTATCGCGGCCACAAGGCGGACCTCTTCGAGGGCGGACATCGTGTGCCCTTTCTCGTGCGCTGGCCCGGGAAAGTGAAAGCCGGCTCGGTCGCCGATCAGCTCGTCGGGCAGATCGACTTCATGGCGACGTTTGCGGATCTGTTAGGAAAAGAACTGCCGGAGACCGCCGCTGAGGACAGTGTCAGCTTTCTCCCCGTGCTGCTCGGAGAAGAGGGCGGTGAGCCCCGCAACAGCATCGTGAGTCAGTCGATCAATGGCAGCTTTGCGATCCGCGACGGGCAGTGGAAGCTGCTCCTCTGTCCGGGGTCGGGCGGATGGAGCGCCCCTCGTCCCGGTGCCGATGATACGAGCGGTCTCCCCGATTTCCAGCTCTACGATCTCGCCGCTGATCCCGGTGAGAAAAACAACCTCGTCGCGGCGCATCCTGATCGGGTTGCGAAGATGAAGTCGGTGATGGAAGAGGCGATCGCGCGGGGCCGCACCACGGCGGGGCCGGACCTGAAGAATGATGTCGAGATTGTCATGATCAAGCCGTTGCCCGCTCCGCGTCCGAAGGGAAAAGCGAAGAAGTAGAGTAGAGCGTGCGCGGTCGGCACCTCCGCCGAAGCGTCCGTGGCATTTTATCGGAAACGTGCCATGATGGCGGGATGAAGTGCCTCTTCTTCCTCCTCACGCTCTCGCTCGGTGCTGTCGCGTCTCTGCCCGGGGCCGAGCGCCCCAACATCATCCTGATCCTCGCCGACGATCTCGGCTACGGTGACCTGCCGGTCTTCGGCGCGCCGGATGTGAAGACTCCGCATCTCGACAGCATCGCGGCGGAGGGCGTGCGGTTCACAGGGGCCTACGCGAACGGACCAGAATGCACACCCTCGCGCACCGCAATCCTGACAGGCCGCCATCCGCAGCGCCCCGGCGGCCTTGAGTGCCCCGTCGGCACGGGCAATGTTGGGCGCTACGACGATGCCATCCGCCTGCGAGAGCAGAACGACCTCGGTCTGCCCGCGCGTATGGCGGTCTTGGCACCGGGGCTGCAGGGGGCGGGCTATGCGACGGCCCTCGTGGGGAAATGGCACCTTGGTTACGAGCCGAAATTTAATCCGCTCGAGCAGGGATTCGAGCGATTCTTCGGAATCCTCGGCGGCAATGTGGACTACTACCGTCACCTCGAACTCTCTGACTTGCCCGTCTTTCTCAAGGGGCGCGAACCGGTCGCCCGCGAGGGTTACATGACCGATCTCTTCCGAGATGAGGCGGTGACCTTTATTCGGGAGCAGACAAGTGACGAGCCATTCTTTCTCTTCCTCAGTTTCACTGCGCCGCATTTTCCCTTCCAGCCCCCCGGGGCTGCCGACGAGCCCAGTCCCACGAAAGAGGCATGGACCAAAGGCACGCGGGAGAACTATGTGAAGATGATCGAGAGCATGGACGAGGCCACCGGCGCGGTCCTCGCAGCCCTGCGCGAGACGGGCGTGGACGATGAGACCCTGATCGTCTTCGCGAGCGACCACGGCGCGATGCTGCCGGGATCGAACGGGGCACTCCGCGATTACAAGGAGACTCTCTTCGAGGGCGGCATCCGCACCCCGGTGCTGGCGCGCTGGCCCGATCAACTCCCCGCGGGGCGGGTGGATGGGCGTCCCTGGACGCTGATGGACCTTACCGCCTCGTTCCTCTCGCTCGCCGGCGCAGCAGTGCCCGACGGGCGTCCCCTCGACGGACATCCGGTGCTGGTCGATGTGATCGAAGGACGCGAGACGCCGGAGCGAGATTTTTTCTGGCGTTCGCGTCGGGGGGATCTCACGTGGCGGGCGGTGCGCTCTGGCGATCTGAAGTGGATCAGCCGCGAAGACGCGGGGACCAAAACGGAGGAATGGCTCTTCGACCTCGCTACTGATCCCGGTGAGAAGACGGATCTCAAGGAGGAGCGAAACGCAGCGGTGGAGGAGCTGAAAACGCTCGTCAAGGGGTGGGAGGCGGAGGTCAAATCCGAGAGGTGAGCGCTGGAGAGCGTCACTCGCCGCCGATCACTTTCGCGAGTTGGTCCTCGACTGGAACGATGGACTTGCGATGGGATTCGGCGAGGGACTTCAGCTCAGCGACGATGTCGGGATGTTTGGCGGCGATGTCGAAACGCTCGGACGGGTCTTCCCCGAGATGGTAGAGCAGGGGCGGGTCCCGGGGGAAGGGCTTTTGCTTCACGTAAGAGGTGTAGGTCGTGAAGTGGGCTTTGAAAGGCCCCTTCCTCACCGCATAGAGTTGGGCTCCCTGGTAAAAATACATCTCCGTCCGCGGGCTCGGTCCGGTCCCGAAGAGCACGGGCGAGAGGTCGTGGCCGTCGAGGATGCGATCCTGCGGCGGGGTGCCGCCGGCGAGGGTGACGAAGGTGGGGAGCAGATCGAGCGTGCTTCCCATCTCGCGGACGACGCCGGGCGGGAGTTTACCGGGCCAGGACATCACCGTGGGGACACGCTGACCGCCTTCCCAGGTGCTGCCTTTGCCGTCGCGCAGCAGTCCGGCGGAACCGCCGTGGGTGTCGAAGGTCAGCCAGGGACCGTTGTCCGAGGTGAAAACGATGAGGGTGCGCCCGGCCACGCCGGTCTCCTCGAGTGAGGCGACGATCTCTCCGACGGACCAGTCAATCTCCTCGACGACATCCCCATAGATGCCGGCGGGGGAGCGGTCTTTGAAGGCCGCCGAGCGGAAGAGGGGGATGTGCGGGAGGCTGTGGGCGAGGTAGAGAAAGAAGGGACCGTCTTTGAACTCGCGGATTTTTTTGACCGACTCTTCGGTGTAGCGTCGCGTGATGGTGCGCTGATCGACGGGGCGCTCGATCTCTTCTTCGTCCCGGAGCAGGGGCACGTCGTAGGCGGCGAAGCTCTCCTTCTCGGCGAGCGCGAACTGGCTCGTCTCTCTGTCGAGGCGGTTCATGTCGTTCGAGTAGGGGATGCCGTAGTAGCTGTCAAAGCCGTGACGGGTGGGGAGGAACTCTGGCAGGTGACCGAGATGCCACTTGCCGACGCAGGCGGTGGCGTAACCGAGCTCTTTGAGCGACTCGGCGATGGTGATCTCGGTGGCCGGCAAACCGCCGGCGGAGTCGGGGAAGAGGACTCGCTTCGTGTCCGAAGCCATGCCGCTGCGGAGAGGGAGACGGCCGGTGAGGAGACCGGCGCGGCTGGGAGTGCAGACATTGTCGGCGGCGTAGAAGCTCGTCCATTTCTGCCCCCCGGCGGCGAGCCGGTCGAGGTGCGGTGTCGCGATCGTGGGATGCCCGAAGCCGGAGAGGTCGCCGTAGCCGAGGTCGTCGCAGAAGACGACGATGAAGTTCGGCTTGTCCTCTGCGGAGACAGACCGGGTGAGGGCGGCTGGCAAAAGCACGGCGGCGGCAGATAGAAACAGGGTGGAGAGGGTTCGGTGCATGAGTCGACGGGGTTGAGTCTGGGAGCTGACAGGGTTGGGTCGGCGACCCGCCTCGTCAAGGGCAGGGATGCGGTAGTTCCAATTCTGCCCCGGGGAGACTTCGGGGAGGATGGAGATACAGACAAGATGGGAACTTAATCCCCGTCGAGGACGGACCGCCACTCCTTCGCGAGGTCGGGGCGCTGCTGGGTGAAGACATTGATGACGTGTCCGGCGAAGCTCGATCCGGCTCTGGAGTAGAGGTGTGAACATGCCATTCGCGGCGTGAAATCACGGCATCACGAAAGCCCGAGCCTTTGCCGAAGCCGAAAGGAAAGGCAAAATAGGATCGTAGTGGTGACCTCCAGGTCCCCACCGCAATGGATCAGGCGACGAAACGGGTGGCGACCTCGAGGTCACCACTACGGGATCATCAACACCTCCCGCATCAGAGCATTACTGGCATTTCCGCCGCTGAGGATCACGGCGACACGCTGCCCCTGCCACTGATCGCGATGCCTTTTCAGTGCCGCCCATGCCAGGGCACCCGAGCCCTCGGCGAGGTTGTGGGTGTGGTGGAGGAGATCGCCCATCGCGGCGAGAGCCTCGTCGTCGTTCACCGTGACGATGTCGTGGGCGTGCGCTCTGATGTGCGCGAGGGCGTCGCGATTCGGAGTCTTGCAGGCGACGCCCTCAGCGACGCGGGTGGTGCTGGACCGCTCGACAAATTCACCCTGACGAAACGATATTTCATACGCCGGAGCATGCTCGGAGACGACGCCGATGAGCTTTGTTTTCAACCCGAGCGCTTCGCGGGCGGCCGCGAGTCCGCAGAACCCCGAGCCGAGCCCGATGGGGACAAAGACCGCATCGAGATCTGAGACGGAGCGGAAAAGTTCGAGCCCGTAGGTCGCGACTCCGCGCACAAGCCAGGGGTGGAAGGAGGGCACCGCGTGAAGCCCCTCGCGAACGGCGAGTTCACGGGAAAACTCGAGCGCTTCCTGGAATTCGCGCCCGTGCTCGACGAGCTCGGCTCCGAGAGAGCGCATCGCCGCGTTTTTTTCCGGATTGTTCCCGCGCGGCACGACGATGACGGCGCGCAGTCCGGTCTCGCGGGCGGCGTAGGCGATGGACTGCCCATGATTACCGGTCGTCGCGGCGATGACTCCGACGACCCCGGGCTCGCGGCGTCTCAGCTCGTCGAGGTAGACGAGGCCGCCGCGGATTTTAAAAGCGCCGACGGGGGTATGGTTCTCGTGTTTGACCCACAGCTCGAGGCCGAGCCCCGCTTCGAGGAGAGGCCAGCGGTAGGTCGGGGTCTCGCGAACGTGTGGACGAATCAGCGCCTTGGCCGTCTCGATCTCGTTCAGGGTGGGGAGGGAGTCCATGCGCTACTTTTGCATCGGGATCGGGAAGAGGGCAAGGCCGGGGGAACGCCGCTCGAACGTCATCGCGTCCCGCATCGGGCTCGTCTTCGGGAGCGATTTCGGCTTTGATGCGAGAATTGTGAATCGTTCCCTTTGTCTCCTGCCAGTCATTCTCTTCGCCGCCCTTACGATCGCGCCGGGCGCAGAACCCGCCCCGCCGCAATGGGTCTGGGCGAAAGACGTTGATCGCACGGAGGTCGGCACCTGGAAGGCGGGCCGCACCTTTTCTCTCGCCGAGGCACCGACACGCGCGACGCTTCGGGCCACCGCTGACTACGCGGGCCTGACGATCTCGCTCAATGGCCGCCCCGTCCTCGCTCTCGACCCCTACGATCCACCCCGCGAGATCGAGGTGACCCGCTTTCTCAAGACAGGGGAGAATGTCATCGACCTCGCGGCTTCCGGCTCCCGGGGACCCTCCGCCATCGCGCTCTCGCTCGTTGTGCAGTCCGCCGGGGGCGGGACCAGGATGATTGAGTCCTCCGACGACTGGAGCGGCGCGAATCTGCGCTCTTTCGGCACGGTCGATCCCCACCGGTGGGCGCTGAACGAGCTGCCCGACGTGAGCCCTTTTGCCGAATACAATCAATGGAAAGAAGCGCTCGCCGGAGAGTCGGCCTCCCTCTCGCCCCTGCCGCCGGGTTTTGAAATAGAGAAAGTTCGCGACGCGGCAGAGGGAGATGATTCGTGGGTCAGCCTTGCGATCGATCCGCGAGGGCGTCTCCTCATCGGCAAGGAACAGAAGGGGATCCTGCGGCTGACCCTCTCGGACAACGGCAGCGAAGTCGTCGCGGTCGAGACGGTCGATGACACGCTGAAGGAATGCCGCGGTCTTGTCTGGTCGGGCGACACACTCTACGCCCACGCGAACAACAGCAGGGCGCTCTACTCCCTGCGTGACACGGACGGTGACGACCGCTTCGACGAGGTCACTCTGATCCAGGCTACAGCAGGCGGAGCGGGTCACGGGCGCAATGATCTCGTCGACCACGAGGGTGCGATCCATCTCATCACCGGCGACGACATCGAGGTGCCCGCAGAATCGCCTCGGCGTGCTCCGCCCGAGCGCGGGGCGCCGAAAGAACTCGGCCACTCGATCCGCCACACCGTCGTCGATGGCAAAGTCGTCTGGGAGGCGATGAACCGCGGCCTGCGCAATCCCTATGGCATCGACTTCAATCCCGATGGCGAGGCCTTCACCTACGACGCCGATAACGAGGGCGATGTGGGGCTGCCGTTTTACCGTCCGACGCGGATCAATCACCTCGTCTCCGGGGCGAACTACGGCTGGCATCAGGAGCGCGGGAACACGCGCAGTTTTCCCATCTACGCTCCTGACAATGTGCCAACGAATTATGACATGGGCCGCGGTTCACCGACCGGAGTGAAGTTCGGGACAAAGAGCCATTTCCCGTCGCCGTGGAAAGAATCGCTCTTTGCCCTCGACTGGGCCTACGGACGCATCGTCGCGGTTCATCTCACCCCGCACGGTGCGAGCTACCTCGGGAGCGGGGAAGTGTTTCTCGAAGGCCGTCCGCTCAATGTCACTGATCTCGACTTTGACGCCGATGGCGCGATGTGGTTCGTCACCGGAGGTCGCAAGACCAAATCGGCGCTCTATCGGATTCGCTACACGGGGGAAAAGGGTGCTCTTCCGGCGGCGGGGGAACAGGCCGGGGCGAACGCCGCCTTTTCCGCCGCGGCGCGCGAGATTCGGAAAAAGCTCGAGCGATTTCACGGCCGTGGGGATGCCGCAGCCGTTGCGGAAGTGTGGCCCTGTCTCGGTGATCCCGATCCGTGGCTGCGTAGTGCCGCCCGCGTCGCGCTGGAGTGGCAGCCGCTCGAGAGCTGGCGTGCGCGGGCTCTCGGCGCGAGTGCTGATACGGGCGGCCTCACCGCCTTGCTCGCCCTCGCCCGCGCCGGAACCGACGAGGACCGGCTCGCCGTCGCCGGGGTCGCCGCCACCCTCGCATTGACGTCGGACGCCGCCCGCCTCGACAAGCTCACCCTGATGCGTGTCCACGAACTCGCCGGCTACCCGACAGACCTGGAGGAAAGGGCGGTGATCGCGAGGCAGATCCTCACCTTGCTCCCCGATCTTTCCGAGCCGGTGCATCGGGAGGCGGCCCGCGCGCTCATCGCGGTCGAGGCTACGGAGGCGGTGAAGTTTTCCCTCGAGCGTCTCGCCTCCGCGACCGCGCAGATGGAGCGGCTCCATTATCTCGAGGCACTCAGCGAAGCGGGGAGCGGATGGGAGCCCGCGCAGCAGACTCTCTTCTTCACCGCCCTGGCCCATGTGAAGCGTTTCTCCTACGGCGACCGATTCATGCTGCCGTTTTTCCAGGGGCTCGAAGAGAAGTCGCTCGCAAATGTCGCCGACGAGGAGGAGCGGAAAAAGTTCGCCGCCATTCTCACCGGGGAAGGGGAGAGCGAGGTCGTCGCGGTGGCACCGCGTCCTTTTGTGAAACACTGGACGATGGACGATTTTCCAGCCGATGAGCTTGGTCCCGCTCCCGACCTCGCGCGCGGACGCGAGCTCTATGCAGCGGTGCTCTGCGCGGCCTGTCATGTCACCGGCACGACCGGCCGCCCCGTCGGTCCGGATCTGACGATGGTGGCGAGTCGCTTCAGCCGCCGCGATCTCATCGAGTCCATCCTCGAACCATCGAAAGTCGTGGCCGAGGTGCATCGCAATATCATCGTCACGAAGATCGACGGCAGCGTCGTGCAGGGGCGCATCGTGCAGAATGATTTCCGCGCATCGACCCTCACGCTCTCGACGAATCCCTTTGCTCCGTCCGAGCTGGCGACGATTCCGAAAGCAGAGACCCGCACCTGGGAAGAGTCGCCCGTGTCACCGATGCCGCCGGCCTTGCTGGATTCGCTGAGCAAAGAGGAAATCAATGATCTGCTCGGGTTTCTGATGTCGGGTGGGCGGGAGTGAGTGAGGATACCTTGCTCACTCCGTGATCACACCCTGTTCGAACGCCTCGATTTCGCCCGAAAATCGTTGACACAATCTGGCGACTCAGGCGACCCTTGCTCTTGATGACTTCAATCACTCGCTACGTCCCGGCGAATGTCCTCTGCTCGCAGCCATGGCTTAATTTTACATTCGAAGCCAATGCCAGCCGGCAGATTCGGCGATTTCACAGGGAGCCGGAGAAGCAGCTGTCTATGAAAATAAAATTTATCTTTTACCTCTGTATATCTCTTTTCCATTTCATCAATCTCCGTGGTGCCGAAAATGAGCAGTTGAGTCCAGAGTCAAATCCGGATGATAAGGCGACTACGCTTGAGGAAGGTAAATCGTTTGTGACCAGTATACTTGTTCCTCGGGACGAGAAACGTGCTCTCGAACTTTTTCTGACCGCCGGGTTGCAGGGTGATCCTTTAGGTTATTTTAATGCGGCAAGGTTGCTGGATTACGGTGCCGTCTGTATCGAACTCAATGCCGGGGAGGCAACGGTCTTGTATGCTAAAGCTGAAGAAGCGCTTTCTTCACTCGAGGTATCTCGATTGAACGGTGAACAACTCTATTCTTTAGGAATAATTTATAAGTCGGGGCTTGGAGGCGTTCCTGTGAGCCGGGAGAAGGCACGCGATTTTTTGGAACGGTCAAGTGAATTAAACTATCCCCCCGCAATGAGAGAATTAGGCATGCACCTCTTAACTTTTCAGGAAGGAAAATCGAAGGAGGCGGGAGTAAACCTGATTTGTGAATCTGCGGGCGCTGGTGATTTGATGTCTGTGCTTACGCTTCCTGTTTTAAGTCAGAGGACGGATATCGACGGTCAACAAAGGAGAGTCATCGAAATTGCTAGGAATACGGTCTCCAAGAAGCTAGAGGAGGCGGTGGAAAGCGACGATGTCACAGCTACGTTTCGGCTTGGAACCGTATTTGTTATCGAAGAAAAAAGGGTTATAGAGGGAATAGCACTCCTTGAGAAGGCTGCAAGAATGGGCAGTGTAGAATCTCTTTTTAGTCTGGGATTTGTTTATGCAAAAGGAAAAGCCGGGGTGAAGAAAGACCTCAAATTAGCAAGGGCCTACTGGGAAAAAGCAGCGGCGCTTGGAGATTGTAGAGCAAATATTCTGTTGGATTCAATCGACGAATAGTGGCGCATTAATTGCTAGAAATTTGCTTTTTCATCCCTTCCGCACCCTTGCCACCCTTGCCACCCTTGCCACCCTTGCCACCCTTGCCACCCTTGCCACCCTTGCCACCCTTGCCACCCTTGCCACCCTTGCCACCCTTGCCACCCTTGGGCCGGGGAAGGAGGGGGTTCAATGATTGATTTTGTAGTGCTTTTTGTGCGAAGATCGAGGGTTTACGGGCGATACACGGGCTGAATAAGAAACTTGGGCTGGCACAGAGAGCACAGAGGAACACAGAGACAACTCAAAGGTTGGATGGTGCATCCTGGTTCCGTGATCCTCTGTGACCTCCGTGGTGAATTCCCCCTCATCCCGGCCCAAGCAGCTCCCGAATCCCCGCGCTCATCGCGTCGTCTGTCTCGGGAGCGCTATTCGCCACGCTCACTTCGTAGCCGCCCTGCGGAAAGGCTTCCTTTGTCGGGATGTACCAGGTCCCTCCGTCTCCGTAGGCGGCGGTGGCGACAAATCGATCCGGAGCGAGGGACTGGGCGCGAAGTTGATACTCGACAAAACTCTCCGCCGGAAGATGCAGCAAAGTGACCTCGTCGAGGTTGAGGGCGCTGAGAATTCACAGGGACAGGCAAATAATCAAAAAGCACCCTCTTTCCCAATTTTCGTTAGATCACTCCATCATGAGGCATGCTTGAGTCATTGAGAATTCACAGGGACAGGCAAATAATCAAAAAGCACCCTCTTTCCCAATTTTCGTTAGATCACTCCATCATGAGGCATGCTTGAGTCATAAGCCACGGCTTGTGCTTTTATCACTGCTATCTCCGCAGCCATCGCGAGATCGCTTGATCTCGTACCCGCAAATGTCCGGGAACTCGAGTTCACCAGCGCCGAAGCGGGGAAGCTGAAGGTGAGGATCCGGGCGAGAGAAGGGGATGGTCCC
>Ga0209491_10003444_pt1 | contig 26083 bp, 12 predicted proteins | sample BON02_FD_187213 | JGI IMG/M metagenome (GOLD analysis project Ga0209491, IMG submission 187213) | Freshwater microbial communities from Lake Bonney liftoff mats and glacier meltwater in Antarctica - BON-02 (SPAdes) (version 2) | ecosystem: Environmental > Aquatic > Freshwater > Ice > Glacier...
TCGAATCTCAAATCTCGAATCTCAAATCTCGAATCTCAAATCCGCCATTACTTATGAAAACCAAGTTCAGCCTCATCCTCGCCCTGTTGGCGTTCCAGTCGTCCCCCAGTTTCGGCCAAACCAGCGCGGTCCCTGGCACCATCAGCTACCAAGGAAGGGTTTTCACCGCCGCCGGGGCACTGGTTGGCGCGGGGGCACCGGTCAACCGCACCGTCATCTTCCGTATCTGGGATTCCCCTTCCGCCACCACGCTGGCGAACCTGCTCTACTCTGAAACCCAGACCGTCACAATCGCGGAAGGTGAGTTCAGCGTCCTCGTCGGCAACGGCGTCGCCAATCCCACCCAAACCTTCGGCTACAGTGAAACCGCCAGACATTCCTCCGCCTCGCCCGCGGTAGCCCTGGCAGATGTGTTCAACGGCTCCAGCCGTTACCTCAGCGTGACCGTGGCGAACGCAGCCACCATTACCACGGCCGATGCGGAGATCAGCCCGCGCCAGCAGATCGTCTCCTCAGCCTTCGCCTTCCGTTCGAAATTTGCGGAAACCCTCGGCACCAGCACCAGCGGCAGCTCGCTCCGGGTGCTGGACAATGGCAACGTCGGCGTGGGCAATGCCAGCCCTCCCAGCATCTTCACGGTGACTGGAGCGAACAGTAGCAACGAAGCCGCCCCGCAGCTCCTCATCACCGCCACCGACACCACCGAGCGCTTGCGCCTCGGCGTCAATGACATCGGCACCGGCACCGGCTTTATCCAAGCATGGAAAGAAGGCACCGGTGCCCAGAACCTCACCCTCAACTCGGAGGGCGGAAATGTCGGCATTGGGACGAGATCGCCAGCGGTGTTGCTCACCGTCTCGCGTGGTGTAACCGGTTTACCTTCGACGACTGGAACCGATCAGCCTGCCGCCGCCTTGCGGCTAATAGGTAGGGATAACTCAGTTTTGGACTTTGGGGTCAACAGCAGTGGTGGAAGCTGGTTACAGAGCACGAATCAAGCCCGTCTGGGTGATAGGTATCCACTTCTCTTAAATCCAGGTGGCGGCAGGGTCGGCATCGGTAATAGCGCCCCGGCGAATCCACTTTCAGTGACAGGCAACGCCGATTTTAGCGGCAATGTCGGCATTGGGACGACCAATCCCGGAGTTCCCCTCAGTTTTAGCGGCTCCCTGGGCGAAAAAATCTCCCTCGCAGGGCCTACCGGTAATAATCATGGCCTCGGGATTCAACCCTTCTTACTCCAAATTTACACCGGCAATAGCGCGAACGATATCGTCTTCGGCCACGGCTCTTCCGCCGCCTTGACCGAGACCATGCGAGTCAAGGGCAACGGCAACGTCGGCATCGGTAAGAACCCCAGTGCAAAGCTCGACGTGGAGGGTGATATTAATGCGAGTGGGAAGATCGTCTCTCCGCAGTTCAAAGCGACCGAGGTAATTCCGCATGTAAAAGGTTCGTGGACCAACCGATATGCAACTTACACCTCGGGTGGAGGAACATGGCTTGTAACGGTAACTTGCAGTGCATATAATGGTAATATAGGTTTTGGATTCTCCGCTGGGCCAACGAATACTGCTCTCCCTCGGACTGTCAGTAGGGCCTTTAATTTCTATGCAAATTCGTTCCACCGAACTATGCATAGTCAATTTGTTGTTTCGGGAATGCCTGCTGGGGCACATACGATCCACCTTTCTAGAATCGGAGGGACGTCTGACCTTAACAGTGATTCACAAGTAACAATTCTTGAGCTTCCTTATTAAGTTGATCCGAGGCCCGCTGCCTTACCATTTTCCGTCATGACCACCTTCCGCTTTTTCCTCCATGCCTCTCTCGCCGGCCTGCTATCCTGCAGCCCCGCCCTGGCGCAGCTCAGCATCAAGGCGAGCTCGACGAACCTGCTTGACAAGCGTTTCGCCGCCGCCAGCACCGCTTTGGCCGGCGGGGCGGTCACGGTCATCACGGTGAGAAACGGCGGGGCCGGTTACACGTCGGCCCCGGCGGTGACGATTTCCGCACCACTGTCGCCCGGCGGAACCACCGCCACCGCCACCGCCACCGTCAGCGGCGGGGTGGTCACGGCGATCGCCATCAACGTTAGCGGTGGCGGCAGCGGCTACACCAGCGCGCCGTCCATTAGCGTCGCCCCGCCGCCAGCCTTCAATCCGGCCGGCTCGCCGACGGTCACGAGCTCCCAATATGCCGGGCAGGCCAACAGCTCTGCTAGCTCCGCTGCCATCAATGCCAGCGCAGTTGCCAACGCGATTCCGGCCTTTGCAGCGGGCCGCTATCCCCGGGGTTACGATAAAACCAATCCCGCCAACCCGGTGACAACGGTGGTGCTGGGGCGCTCCAGCTTTGGGTATTCCTTCGCCTCAGGCGTACCCCGCTACTCGCTGGGGGAGGAGATCCCCCGGCCGTCCTTGGATTGGAAGGGTAATACGGTTGCAGAAACCTATTGGCGCATTGAGCCGGTCAGGCCGGGTGAAACCTTCTCGCCTGCCGGCAGCAGCAATCTGGGAGTTCTCGGCAGTGGCAATGTTCCCCTCGCCGCCGGCTCCGTGACGGTGAACTCCAGCACCGCCAACAGCCCCACCGTGACCGTGGCCTCGGTCCCGGACAGCCTGACCCCCGGTGCCACCCTGCTGGGTAAAACAGTGGCCTACATTTCAGGGACCACCGTGACTCTGGTCACGCCCGCCAGCATCACCACCTCCACCGCGACGGCGGTGTCCTTCACGCCGCGCCAGACCTACTATTACAGCCCACATGCACAGCGGGTCTTCGCCAGCCAGCCGGGCCGCGTGACCATCACCTGGGTCTCCAGCCTGCCTGACACTTCGGGCGTGGGCGAGGTGAATGCGTCCTACAAATTCCGCCAAGAAACCTTCGCGGTGTCTTCTTCCAGCCGGGTTCCGGTGAGGACCATTTACTGGACGGGGAACGGGTTCTCCGCCCCGGCTGTGCAAATCCCCTCCGGCCGCATCACCGTGGCCAATCCGATTTATAACTCCTTCATACCTCCCGGAGTGGCGGATGCCTTTACCCCGGTGGGGGCCAATCAGGGAAGCCTGACGATGCCCGGAGAAAATCGCACAATTTGGTTCGATCAGGTGGCGAACTCCAAGTCCCTCAATGCCTACAACGTCGAAGGCATGTTGATGGTGGAGTATCTCGGCGCGCCGAAGGGCAATGGCGCGAGTGAGTTCCTCGGCGCGGATGTGGTTGAGATCAAATCCTCCCCCGAGGTGTTCACCGTGACCACCTCCCTTGGGGATAAATTGCTGCCGCGCGAGGGCCTCCCGGCCGCCGGGGATGAGCTGCTCCAACCGGCCACTGCAATCACGGACTCGCGGGCCAGTCTCGGATCTTTTCAGTCGTCCGACGGAGTTACCCACTATTATGCGGAAAATGAGAATCTGGATCCGGACCAGGTGCGGATCACTTGGATGGAGCGGACGGATGCCGCGATCTACTTCCTGACCGCGCCTGCCACTCCCAACCTGAACCTTGAGTGGCCGAAGCGTCATTGCGCCTACTTGCTGAAATGGCCGGACGGCCTGGCGGATTATGTGTCCATGAACGTGCAAGGTGATGGTAATACCGCCGTCAATTCCCTTCAGTTTGATCCCTCTTCACTGCCGGAAATTAAGTTCCAGGATTGTGCCCCGGACGTGGAAACCGAGGTGGATCCCAATACCCAGCGCCTGCTGGTGGATCTCCGCCGCTCCGCCGACAAAACCAACCGCACCCTGTTGAAATTTAATTCTGCCGATGGGTTGTGGTACCAGCGTCTCTACATTCAGGCGGATTCCGATTCCATCGTCGGTCGGCCGGCGGTGCCGGACCCCGATGGAGAGGGACCCCTGACCGGCAGCCCGGCGGTTCCAACCATCAATGATACCAATGCCGATGGCATTGCCGATTCCATGCTCACCGCCACGGTCGGCACGCGGCTTGAACCTCCCAGCGGCTACGAGACGGCCGGCTACATTTCAAGCGGCACCGGCTACTCCCCGGATGCCTATTTGAACCCCTTCCAAGCGGGTTTCCCCACCGCCGCCACCGGGGGCATCATCCCGGTGAACGCGGTCCCGGGGGCGAACACCCTCAGGGTGTGGTGGTCCAAAAAGATCACGCCGCCGTCGCCCAAGCTCAAGCCGTTCTACGTGCCTTCCTTGGCTGCCACCTACACGGTGAGCTATCCGGCGAGTCCGCAGGAGCTGGTGATCGCCTCCGGCATGGGCTTGGAGGACATCACCGCAGGCCAGGCTGCCGGCAGCATTTATGTGCAGAACGATAGAAGCTTGATTGGCTACAATCCCAATGAGGAACATGCCCTGATGATTAATGGCAATGTCTATGCCCTCAGAGATGATCTGAACGTTACCACCACCACGGCTTATTCTTCTGAACCCTACATCCTGATCGCCTTCAACGAGGCGGCAACCGGTCGCCCGGCCATGCGCGTGGCCAAGGTGATCCGCTCCAATGCCACCTATCCGTTGGCGTGGACCAGAGCCGCCGGGGCTCCCGTCCAGGCACCCATGCCGCTGGCCCTTCTGCCCTTGCCGCTGACCGATGAGGCCGATCCCTATTCCGTCAAGAACGTGGAAATTCCCGGAGTGCCGGATAATGCCACCAGTCCGACCGCTCCCACCGGAACCTCGGTGCCGGTCAACTACAACAGCTTCACCTTCAGAGATCGCAAGGGGATGCACTGGCTCTACCGCGGCCCCCACAAGACTGATACCGAGCCATCCTTCGCGATGCGGTTTTACTACAAGAGCCTTCCAGGTTTCTTCGTCCCTAGCCTCGGCCTGGCGAACCAGCCCGCCGTAGGCACCATCATGCCTTACATCGCGGCGGTAACGGGGCAGGACAAAGTGCGCGGAGACTCGACCCCTCTTACCTACTACCCGAAATGGCCGGATGATGAGGTTTTCGGTGCTCAGGCGGCGGTCCTTCCCGAACTGCTGACCGCCCAAACCCTGATGTTGCCCACCAGCGGCTTGCCGCAGGTGCGCGGACAGACCAGCGCCCAAGTGGCCTATCAGCAGTCCATCGCCCATACCGTGGCGAATGGCGGCACCACCCTTGCCAGTGTAATCCTCAGCGATCCCACCCGCCAAAAGACCTATGACCTGGCTCCCGGTGGGCTTGCGGCGATTCCCCCCAGCGTGTTGACGACCCAATCCTCCGGGCGCAGCTACTTCCAAGGCCTGCCACCCCACCTCCAGAGCCGCTTTTATCTCGATCCAAACCGAGGCACCATGGGTGCTCTCGTCCTGATTGGCGAGTTCATGGACGTGCCAGCGGGAGAGGATTATCTCAACCTCAACGCCTTGTCGTTGGCGGATATAGACCTTCTCAAGGGGCTCTGCCCAGCTACGGACAGCAGCAACCGGGCAAGTTGGGAAACCGCGATCAACGGGCTCTCTACGGAGTTCGAAACCTTCAGCGAAAGCACCACGGTGCCCGGCACCTACGTGGTGGATAGGAACAAGGATCGTCGATCCTTTGGTCCGGCGAGTCTGCCGGATGTCAAGGTTCCCGACACGGCGGTGGACAGTTACGCGCTCAGCGCCACCGGCGGTGGCTACGGCTACGTGACTCTGGTATTTGGCAACGGGGAGGCCTTTACCGATGCCGGTGATCCGGTGGTCATGCAGATTATCAAAGTGAGTGAAGACCTTTATCCGGGGGACTTGAAGGTGCTGCTCGGCAGCAACCCGCTCGACGAGCAGGTGACCCTGCGCCACAGCGGTGACTACGGAGCCATGCCGGAGAACTTCGAGTTCGAGTGGCGCTACGGCTTTCCGATGAATGGTGCCCACCCACCGCTAGGCGGGATTAACATCTCGACCGCCACCGCCAACTGGCTTAAGCCAGATGGCACCCTGGGCAGCTCGGTTCTTGTCGGCGGCTCTCCCGCCGCAGTGCTTAGCGATCCGGCTATCCTGATGGGCGACTGCTACTTTACCATGGCCTACCGCAAGAAGGCCAATGCGGCCACCGAACAACCTGCCGGCGAGTGGTCGAGCTGGACCACCCCCGTCCTGGTGGAGGGCTGGATCAAGCGGGTGCTGGCCAAGATCACCCCCTTTAATCAGCGCATGACCGATCTCTCGGGCAGCGTCATCAATACCGATGTCTCGATGCTGACCCAGGCGGGGACCCGCTGGGAGGGCGATGTCGCCCTCAACCTGGACAACATCAACGACGTCGGCTTGATTGCCATTTACGAAACCATCCTGAATCGCGGGAAAAGCTTCACGGTGGGCAACGGCATCGACTTCTCCACCACCAATGACGCGCTGCTGCTGGCGGCCGGCTACCTCAACGACCTCTACGTGATCCTCGGCAACGAGGCTTACGCGGATGCGGCCAACCCGACCATCTCCATCGATGACGCGGCCACCGCCACCGAGGTGAACACCAGCCGCTTCTCCTTCGAGGGCCAGGTGGCCAGCTCGCTGGATGAGGAACTGGGCCTGCTGCGCGGGCGCGATGACTTCACCAGTCCAGGCACCAGCGTGGCCCCGGCTTACAACCGCCTTTATTGGAACTACACCCGCGGCATCAACAGCGGTGAGGCGCTCTACGCCACCAACTACAACATCAAGGAAAAAACCGGGAGCGCCTCCGCCAACGGGATTTTGGACGCCGCCGATGCCCAACGGATGTTCCCACAGGGCCACGGTGACTCCTTCGGCCACTACCTCACCGCAGTGACGAATTACTACAAGCTGCTCACCCATCCCTACTTCACCTGGACCCCGCGGGCCGAGGGGGTGACCGTGCTGGGCCAGACCGTGATGGTGGATTACCAGGACGAGCGCAAATTCGCCGCCTCTGCCGCGCGGGTCGCCAGCTCTGCCCAGCAGATCCTAGCTCTCGTCCATCGCAAATCCTATTCCGATGACACCTCCATCGGCTGGACCAACCTGCGGGATACGGCGACCAACCCCAGCACCGGCGAGAGCCGGGACTGGGGGCTCGACGAGTGGGCCAGCCGCAGTGCCCAAGGCAGTTTCTTCCACTGGGTGACGGGGAACTCCCTTCTGCTTGACGATGATGCCGTCAACAGCGGTATGCAGAAGATTGACCGCACCACGGTGCCGGAACTCGACCAGCTTGTGTCCGCAGCTTTCAGTTTCCAGACCACTCTGGACAATGCCAACGCCCGGCTCAATCCTCTCGGCCTGAGCCCGAATGCGATCGCCTTCGACATCTCCCCGAGCGAACTGAAAAACGGCAAATCCCATTACGAGCAGATCGGGGGCCGTGCCCTGGGCGCAGTCCTTAATGCCAAGGGTGCCTTTAACCAAGCCGCGAGGATGACCCGCCTGCTGCGCAACCAAGACAACCAGGCGACGGACAAGAACATCGCCATCGAGGAGCAGGAAGGTGCCTACGTAGGCCAGCTCATCGAGATTTACGGCCAGCCCTATGCTGGCGATGTCGGCCCTGGCAAGACCTACAGCCAAGGCTACAGCGGACCGGATCTCCTGAACTGGAGTATCGTGGACCGTCCCTCCACGCTCTATGTGAATCCGACCGAGGCCGTAACGGTGACTTTGAAAGCAGCGACCGGCGCGCCGAGTTTCGGCGCCCTGACCGTGGATGAGATCAGGAACGCTTACAACGACTCATCGCCGTCCTCTCCCACGCAGAATCGGACGTTGAAAATCCTCCCCAGCCGCTACGCCCAGTTTGCGGACATCGTGGGTGGCAGTCTGGGATCGCGGCCGCAAAGCGGTCAGCTCCAGCAGGCATTGTTGGAAGCGGAACTCGCCCGTGCCGCTATTTTTCAAGCCAATTACGAACTGCAGGGCAGCCAGGCGGCGTTTCATAGAGAGGCCCAGCTCATTGTGGAAATGGTTGAGAGGAACCAAGAAATCGTTTCGCTTCAGAGTGGGGCTAGTGGAACGGTGGTGACGGCTAATCTCGTATCGTCAATTTTGAAGCTGAAATCAGGCGTTGCAGAAGCGGCCGGAAAGACTGGTCAAGTGACCGCGAGTGCTTCTGCGAAGGCCAATCCATTATCCACGGGCTTGGCGAGTGACGTGACATCTGCTCTTCGCTCTGCAATTGAAATGATGGGTGTTTCTCTATCCCGCGCTTTTACGATATCGCACCTGAACCTTAAATTTGCGGCTGATGTTCTGGATGGGACTTATCAATCAATAGTTCTCGGCCTAGAAAGCTCGAAGTTGGAATTGAGCTTCTCCGGGGAAGAAAATCAGGCGATTTACGAGTTCCAACACACCTACAAGGAGCTCATATCCCAAGCTTATCATTTTAATAGTCTTTACACCACGCTGCAGACAGCGGATCAGAACGTGAAAAACCTCATGGCCACCGCGCAGTCCGTCCTCTCGGATCGGGAAGCTTTCCGCCAACGCGCCGCAGCGGTAATCAGCGGCTACCGGACCAATGATCTGACCTTCCGCACCTTCCGGAATGAGGCGCTGGAGGAATACCGCAGCCTCTTCGATCTGGCCGGACGCTACACCTACCTAGCGGCCAAGAGCTACGACTACGAAACCGGCCTGCTCGGCACCCCGCAGGGCAAGGCGGTCATCGCCGGCATCGTCTCCTCCCGCGCCCTGGGAGATCTGACCGGTGACACCCCGCGTGCTACCACCAGCAGCCTCGGGGATTCCGGGCTGGCAGGCAGCCTAGCCCGCCTGAATTCTGACTTCTCGGTGGTAAAAGGCCGTCTGGGCATCAATAACCCGGACCCCTACGGCACGCTCTTCAGCCTGCGCCACGAGCTCTACCGCCTCGGCACCACCACCACCGCAGACAATGATGCGTGGCAGCAGACCTTGGAACAGTCGATCAAGCCCAACCTGATGAGCGATCCGGATGTAGTACGCTATTGTAACAACCTCAAAAAGCCAGATGGCAGCGCGGTGCCCGGGATGGTCCTTGAATTCTCCAGCACCATCGAGCATGCCAAGAACTTCTTCGGACGGGCGACGGCGGAGGGCGACCACGGCTACTCCCCCAGCAGCTACAGCACCAAGATCAGCGGCGCGGGCATCGTGCTCCAAGGCTACGTCGGCATGGACCCCTATGCCCAGGGCACGGTCGGCACCACCGGCCCGGTGCTGACCGGGGACTCGCTCAACGCCACGCCCTACCTCTACCTGATCCCTTGCGGTGATGACTCGATGCTGGCGCCACCGCTGGGCGATACCAACACCGTGCGGACCTGGACCGTGCATGATCAGGCGATGCCGCTGCCTTTCAACTTGGGAGCCAGCGACTTCAACGCAACCCGGTTGTTCAATGCCGCCGGCACCCTCAGCGAGCAGCCATGGATCCAGCGCAAGCACCAGGCCTTCCGCCCGGTGAACGACCCGGCTTTTTTCTACAGCAGCGTGCCGGCCGAGTTTACCAACAGCCGCCTGGTAGGCCGCAGTGTCTGGAACGGTAAATGGAAAATCGTCATCCCCGCCTACTCCCTGCACAGTGACGAGCAACTCGGCCTGACACGCTTCGTCCGCAGCGTTAGCGACATCAAGCTGTTCTTGCGCACTTACTCAAACTCCGGCAACTAAACGAAATCTAAACTGCGATGGCGAAAAAACGAAAATTCCCAGGGAGAGTAGCGGTCAAAGCATCCATTGCCGTCCTGGCGGTGGGCGGGCTGGCAGCGCTGGGCGTGGTGGTATGGACCAAGCGCCCGCCGGTGCCACCCACGCCGGCCATCCTGAAAGTCGTGGAGGTGGATCCGCCGACCTCGGTCCAGACTGAAGCCACCGAGATCTTCCGCCGCGCATTCTGGCAGCGACCGGGTGCCGGGGACAAAATCCTGCACGCCGAGCGCCGTGAATGGGCGGATGCGACAGGTGTCCAAAAATGGCAATGGTTTCTTGAAGTCGAAGCATCGCCAGAATTGATCCGATACCTGCGGGATGACAATGCCTTCGGCTTGAGTCCGGCGCAAAAAGTGCCGGACGTTGAAGGGGCACCAGAATGGTTCGTCTATCCGGCTACCGGAGTGAATTTCTTGAAATCGAGGCGTGGCCAAATGACTCTTTGTTTCAGCAAGACTGGCAATCAGCTGTTCGCCTCCGACTCGGGGACGGGCTTCCGGCCCGGTGCACCCGCACCTGCCACCGCTCCCACCGCTCCCAATCCGCTCAATCCGCCCGCCGCGCGCCGTCTTCCTAATTCCATGCCTCCAATGGTCAGCCCTCAATCCCAATAAATTCTTTTATGAACCGTTCCCGTTATTTCATTTCCATCCTTGGCTGCTGCCTAGGTCTCGCTTCACTCGCCGCCCATGGCCAAGGAGACAATGACCGGCGACTCAATCATCAGGGTCGCATCGCCGTGAATGGGGTCAATTTCCATGGGACTGGTCAATTCAAGTTCGCCCTGGTCAATGCCTGGGGAGCCCAGGTCTGGTCCAATGCGCCATTTCCCCAACAGGGCCCGTTCCAGGAATTTCCCCAGCAGGACCCGGACCCTTCAAATCCCCAACAGGACCCGTCAAATCCGCAACAGGACCCGGCACCCGAACAGGGCTCGGGCACGTCAGTCAGCCTGACGGTGGTGAAAGGGCTCTACTCGGTGCTGCTTGGCGATACGACGCTGCCAAACATGGCTGAAATCCCCGCATATCTCTTCACCGATAACCGCGACCTCTCATTACGGGTCTGGTTCGATGACGGCATCCATGGCTTCCAACAAATCACCCCCGACCAGCGGCTCGCGGTCGCACCCTTTGCCATAGTGGCAGAACAGGCAGAAACCTCGTTCAATTTTCAGGGTAGCCTCGCCGGAGATGTGACCGGATTCCAAAAATCGACGGTTCTTTCCGACGCCACGGTGACGGGTAAGCGGTTGAATGGGTTGGTCCTCCAGTCCGGGGTCCTATGGACCTCAGACACGATACTCGAAGCATTCGGCAAGCTCGAGCACTTCAAATTGTTTACGGCCGCCCCACGCATCTCGCCGACTTTCAGCGGCACGGTTAGGGGTATCACCAAATCTATGGTGGGTCTGGACTTTGTCGATAACACGTCGGATAACGCGAAGCCGATTTCTTTCGCTCAGCAAAACGCCCTGAATCTAAAAGCCGACCTCGTCGCGCCGACTTTCAGCGGCCAGGTTAGGGGTATCACCAAATCCATGGTGGGTCTGGGCAATGTCGATAACTTGCCGGATATCGAGAAGCCGGTTTCTACCGCTCAGCAACTCGCCCTGAATCTGAAAGCCAACCTAGCCTCGCCGACTTTCAGCGGCACGGTCAGTGGGATCACCGCAGGGATGGTCGGGCTTGGCAGTGTCAATAACACGGCGGATGCCGAGAAGCCGGTTTCTAACGCTCAGCAAGCCGCCCTGAATCTAAAAGCCAACTTGGTCTCGCCGACTTTCACTGGCACGGTCAATGGCATCACCGCAGGGATGGTTGGTCTGGGCAGTGTCAATAATACGACCGATGCCGCCAAGCCAATATCGACGCTGACCCAAGCTGCGCTGAATGGAAAGCAGGCAGTAGGCACTTATGCCACTTTAGTAGATGGCACGGTGCCAGCCACCCAACTGCCATCTTATGTGGACGATGTGGTGGAATTTCCAGCACTCCCGAATTTCCCTGCCCTTGGGGAAACTGGTAAAATCTACGTCGCTACTGGAACGGGAAAAATCTACCGTTGGAGTGGAACGATTTACATCCCGATTGATCCCTCGCCGGGGAGCACCGATGCGGTGGCCGAGGGTTCCACCAATCTCTACTTCACCGCCGGACGTGCCGCCGCTGCAGCTCCCGTGCAGTCCGTCGCCGGGCGCAGTGGGGTAGTGACCTTGGCTAAGTCCGATGTCGGCCTAGGCATTGTCGATAACACTGCGGATACGGACAAGCCGGTTTCCACCGCTCAGCAAAACGCCTTGAATCTAAAAGCCAACCTAGCCGCCCTGAGTCTAAAAGCCGACGTAGCCGCCCTGAGTGGAAAAGCCGACGCAGCCGAACTAGTCCGAAAAGCCAACCTCGATTCACCGACTTTCACTGGCGCGGTCGGTGGCCTCACCGCAGGGATGGTCGGTCTGGGCAGTGTCAATAATACGACCGATGCCGCCAAGCCGGTTTCCACCGCCCAGCAAACGGCTCTGAGTCTAAAAGCCAACCTGGCCTCGCCGACTTTCAGCGGAAGTGTGCAACTTCCCGCAGGAACCAACGCCACCGCGCCATTGAGGCTGGTGAGCGGCACCAACCTCACCACTCCTGCCTTCGGAGCAGTGGAGTTCGACGGCACCAACCTTTACCTGACGAATAACTCCGCCAGCCCCAGCCGTAAAACGATTGCATTCACTGATACGGCGGCAGCGGTGAGCCTGGCGCAAATCACCGCTGCGCCGGTGCTACCTGTGCTTGCCTGGGGGAGAAACACCAACGGCCAAACCACCGTTCCCAGCTTGGCCAACGTCGCCGCCGTGGCTGCCGGAGAAAGTCACAGCCTGGTGCTTCTGGATGATGGAACCGTGCGCTCTTGGGGAAATGCCGCGACCGTTCCCGTTAATTTGACATCAGTTACCGCAATCTCTGCCGGCAGTTCCCATGATCTGGCAGTCAAGAGCGATGGCACGGTCGTGGCCTGGGGGAATAACACCTACGGTCAAACGACCGTTCCTTCCGGTATCACCAATGCCACCCAAGCAGCGGCGGGTGAGAAGCACAGTCTCGTCCTCCGATCCACCGGCGCGGTCACAGCATGGGGGGACGACAGTTTCGGCCAAGCCACGGTTCCTACTGCGGCTGCTACCAGCGTCACCGCGATCGCGGCGGGTGCCGATCACTCGCTGGCGCTGAAGGCGGATGGCAGTGTGGTTGCTTGGGGTCGCAATGACGCGGGCCAGACCGATCTTCCAGCGGGCTTGAGCAACGTCATCGCCATTGCGGCAGGCGCCTATCACAGTCTCGCGGTGAAGAATGATGGGACGGTTGTCGCCTGGGGCTGGGACAACGGCGGTCAGACCAGCGTGCCAGCTGGCCTCAGCGGGGTGACGAAAGTTACTGGCGGTTATGCCTTCAGTGCTGCGCTAAAAAGCGACGGCACGCTAGTGGCTTGGGGGGATAACACCAACGGCCAACTCACTATTCCCGCTTCTGCAACCCAAGTCACCCACCTCGCGGCAGGAGCCAACCACATTCTGGCGTTGCGCGCGGATCTTATCCCGGCGCAGGTCGCCCGGCTCGATCAGGACAATGTGTTTACCGGGAAAGTCGGCATCAGACGCACGCCGGCCACCAACACGCTCGAAGTGGAGGGCAATGCCAGCAAGACCACCGCCAGCAATTGGCTGGCCAACTCCGACCGCCGCATCAAGACCGACATCAGCACACTCACCGGCGCCATCGAGAAAATCGATCAGATCCGGCTGGTGGACTTCCGCTACACCGACGAATATCGCACTGCCCACCCGGCCATCGCCGACGAGCGTTATCTTAACGTGATCGCCCAAGAATTCCAACAGGTGTTTCCCGACCATGTGAAGGAAAGCGGTGAGTTCCTCGCGGATGGCTCTCCCATCCTGCAGGTGGATACCTATCCGCTGACGATTTATTCGGCGGCCGCCGTTCAGGAATTACACCGTGAGAATGAGGCATTGAAACAGCAGCTAAATGCCCAGGAGTCCCGACTCCGCAAACTGGAAGCCCTCATGGAAAACCGCTGATACCATGCTTTTCCGACCTATCATTTTCATCGCAATACCGATGGCCCAGTTCGCTGGGTTTGCAGCGGCTGCGGACTACTCGCTCGCACCGTCCGTGCTCGACCACGGCGGCCTGCAAGCGGGGAGCGCGAATTATTCAGCCAGCTTTTCCGCTGCGCCCGGCGGGGTCGGAAGTTCATCGAATTACAGCCTGCGTAGCGGCTATGCGGGGCAGTTGTTTGATCTGAATCAACTCACTGGCGTGGACTTCGTGCTGCCTGCCAGCCTGGCGGCGGACGGTTCTGAAAAATCGATTTCTGCCTCTGCGGGTGAAGCCGGGGCACTCAGCCTGAGCTACGAGGGCAGGGGATTTACCAGTTATGATTCATCTTTCTCCGCACCGGCCAGTCCCGGTCTGTATCGTGTAAGTGCTACCGCTCTAAGCGAGGAATACACGGGCAGCGTCTTTCGGGATTTTGTCATCAGTGGCCCGCTCGCCGCAGCGGACTCCCTGACCAAGCCGGCCGACAACTCGCCCATCTCCATCGCCGTGAATGAGCTGTTAGCAAACGACACACGTGTCCTGCCGGATGGCAGCGTGACCTCTGAAGGGCTCTCCATCATCGGCGTGACAGCCGGTGGCGGCAACAGTGTCTACCTTGGGGAAGAGGAAGATGATGGCTGGATTTTCTTCAGCTCCTCCTCGTCCCCATCCGAGGCATTTGGCTACATCGTCAGCGACGGAGTATCCATCGCAAATGCAGTGGTCACGGTCACCGCGCTGGGCACGACACCAGCCCTAAGCCTGCAATTTGTCAGCAGTGGCATCCCTTTGTTCGACGGTTCCCAGACTTCACTGTCAATGGATTTCATCGCAGTGCCGGGACAGAATTACGAGGTTGAGTGGTCGACAGATCTCTCTACCTGGAATTCTGCCGGGATCAGTGCCACTGGTCTGACCGGATCCTTCACCATGACTTTAAGCCAAGTGGGTGACTACCGCAGCGCTTGGAGCCATAGCTTGTTTTTCCGAGCAAAACGTTTATAGACCCTTTGAATTTGTTCATGAAACCTCTCCTCTGCAAGTTGCTCATTCCTCTGGCCATGACTCTGCCCGCCCGGGCACAAATCACAGTCGAGCGTTTTTTCAACACCCAGCAAAACATCACCGATTACGGCCAGTATCTCGATGTTCGTAACGTCACTGATCTGGGCATCGTCTCAATCACGGATGTAAATGTGGGGCTGGTGATGCGTAGTGCCACCGGTGACACCATGCGGTTGGGTGACTATTTTGTTTCCCTTACCCACGGCACGGCCAGCGAGGAAGAGCGGGTCGCCGTACTGCTGAATCGCCCGCGGGCTTCCGATACACGGACTTGGGGTAGCTCTCTTTCTTCCGCCAACTTCCAGTTTGATGATTCGATCGGTGCGCTGAATATTTTCGGCACCACCACCACCAGCGGCACCTTTGCAGCAGATGGACGGCTCTCCGTCTCTCCTTACGCCACCGCCCAGGCCTATGACCCAAGTAGTGTGACCCATGGTCTGTCCGCTTTGACCGGTGAGATCCTCGGCAGTAACACTTGGAGCCTGTTAGTGGCAGATACCCGCCAAGGTGGAGTCGGTTTCCTCGATTCATGGAGTTTGCAAATCACCGGCAACACGGCTGCAGGTGGCCGGGTTGATCCTGGTTCGGGAGGCATCATTTCCGATAGGCCGGGCACTGGTGGTTCCGATAGCCCGGACAACGAGGTGCTGGCCGACCTAGTGCTTTCCGGCAGTGGAGAAGACCGTGTGACGGCGGATGTGACGGGTAACCTGCTGCTCAGAGGTGGCTTGTCTGGTGGTGGGGATCTGCTTAAAAAAGGCAGCGGGAAACTCACCCTCAGAGGGAACTCAGAAAACTTCAGCGGAAAGCTGACCGTAAATGCGGGTGAAATTGAAATTGGCAGCAGTAATGCCCTCGGTCCCAGCGGCAGCCTCGCGCTGGAGGGAGATCGGGTAAAGCTGAGCCTTTCCGGTGGCTCTTCCTTGGCCAATCCTGTGACCCTGGGCGACGCCGCCACTGCCATTTTCGAGGGCGCCGGACTCATCTCAGGGACGATCTCCGGCAATGGCCAATTTCTGAAAGAAGGAAGCGGGAAAATCGAGTTGACCGGCAACAATTTTTTCGCTGGCCAGACGACTATCACCGGCGGCATCCTGCAGATCGGTAATGGTGGCACCTCCGGTAGGCTTTCCACCAGCAGTGCCATCGTGAACAACTCGAACCTGACGATCAACCGCAGCGATGTGGTGAGACAGGGCACCGACTTCACCAGCGAGGCAATTACCGGTGCGGGTTCCTTCACAGCGGCTGGCACCGGCACGACCATCCTAAGCGCCGCCAATGCCTACGCCGGTGAAACCAAGATCAACGCCGGTGCAGATCTGCGGATCAATGGCAACCAGACGGGTGCTGGTATGGTCACAGTCGCTGCCAACGCAAAACTCGGTGGCTCCGGCAGCGTGATTAGCGGAATTTCCGTGAGCGGCGAGTTTGCACCGGGCAATTCGATCGAATCGTTCGGCAGTGGGGACTTAAACTTTATCTCCGGTTCCACCTATGCCTACGAGCTGTTGACTGAGAGCCTCGATGGCGACCTGGCCTACGCTGGCGGCACCGTGGACATCGCTGCTGGCACCATCCTCACCCTGACCGATCTCGCCACCAGCACGGCGCTGGCGAACGGTTCCAAACTAACCTTGATCAGCTCAGTGGGAGCATGGAACCTCGGGCTGTTCAGCTACGATTCGGGAGCCGGTCTGAGCACTCTCGCCGACGATTCCGACATCACCCTCGGAGAGAATATCTGGAGGATCAATTACAACGACTTAGTCGCTGGCAGTAACTTTATCGCCGATACCGCAGGCGCGACCAATTTCATCACTCTAACCGTGGTTCCGGAACCAAAAACGGCTGCTCTGTTCGGCTCTCTAAGCATTCTCATGCTGCTTTATCGCCGCCGGATTCCTAGGAATTTTCAAGATTGATTCGGATCGGTGGAATCGAAAACCATTGGTTAGTGGGGTGTGGGTGGGATCCCAGATCTCGCGAGCCGGAGCGCCCGCCGTTGCGAGGTCGCGTTTCAGTTGCTTAAAGTAATTACGTCTGATTCCGATAATCCTTAGCGACTCGAGAAATTCTTTGAACAATGATAGCCGACTATAATATCCACGGCCTAGATCAGAGAGCTTTCGGGATCTCCACCGTGCGAACACTCTAAGTTCTACCGAGGAGGTCACCTTGTCGCATCTTGGACTCCTTCTCCGACAGTTTCAACATCGTTTCCGATACCCCTAATAGTTCCACACCCCGCTCCAAAGAGTGCAAAGAGCAATGAGGTAAATAGCATAATAAGCGTACGATTGTATTTTGATTTCATGTTTGTTTGTTCTGGTTTGAATCGTTGGAAAACCGGCTTATTCTGAAGCATGAGGCTTTCTCTGGTGTCTTCCAATAATTGTTATTGTATCACTCCAATTTAGGAATTGCTGTGGGGTTAAACCCTACTTTTGGTCTCTGGAACTCGGGAGCTAGATTTTTGGCGCCACGGATGATTTGCGGATAAATAGCGAGAGGTGGCTGTTGATGATGCGCAGCCAGCAAGTTCAGTGGCACCGGGTTATGGTTACAAGGGTTAGGAAATCCACCACTGAATGAGGATCGCTTCACATGGCTTAAATAGAAAAGCCACGGCTTTTCGGGCCGTGGCTTTTTTGAATCGATGATGTCTCGTGGGCAGGAGGCTTACTTCTTGAGCACCTTGAGTTTCGAAACTCCGTAGATCGCGTCTTCGCCGAGTTCCTCCTCGATGCGGAGGAGTTGATTGTATTTTGCGATACGATCCGAACGGGACATGGAGCCGGTTTTGATCTGGCCACAGTTGGTTGCGACCGCGAGGTCGGCGATGGTGCTGTCCTCGGTCTCGCCGGAGCGGTGGGAGAGGACGGCAGTGTAAGCGTTTTCCTTGGCGAGTTCGACGGCGTCGAAGGTCTCGGTGAGTGAGCCGATCTGGTTCACCTTTACGAGGATGGAGTTTGCGACACCGAGGTCGATGCCCTTTTGCAGGAACTTCGAGTTGGTGACGAAAAGATCATCGCCGACGAGTTGGGTGTTCTTGCCCATGGTGTCGGTGAGGATTTTCCAGCCGTCCCAGTCGTTTTCATCGCAGCCATCTTCGATGGAAATGATCGGGAAACGTTTCTGGAGGTCGGCGTAGAACGCGACGAGTTCTTCGGCGGATTTTTCCGAGTTATCGGATTTGTGGAAGACGTAGAGTCCCTTTTCTTTGTCGTAGAACTCGGAGGAAGCGACGTCGAGGGCGATGGAGATATCTTCGCCGACTTTGTAGCCCGCTTTCTCGATCGCCTGGCAGATCACGCTGAGTGCGTCTTCTGCGGAATCAAGTTTCGGAGCGAAGCCGCCTTCGTCACCGACTGCGGTGGAAAGACCGCGGTCGTGGAGGACTTTTTTAAGCGCGTGGAAAACTTCGGCACCGTAGCGGACGGACTCGCGGAAGGTCGGAGCACCGATCGGGACGATCATGAATTCTTGGAAATCGATAGGCGCATCCGAGTGTGAGCCGCCGTTGATGATATTCATCATCGGGACGGGAAGGACTTTCGCGTTGGGTCCGCCGAGGTATTTGTAAAGAGGGGAGCCGAGCTGGGACGCAGCTGCTTTGGCGACTGCGAGGGAAACCCCGAGGATGGAGTTAGCTCCGAGTTTCTTTTTGTTCGCGGTGCCATCGAGATCGATCATGATTTGGTCGATCATTGCTTGTTCAGTGGCATCGATACCGAGGAGTTCGTCGGCGATGGCCTCATTGACGGCTTCAACCGCTTGGAGCACGCCTTTACCGAGGTAGCGATCCTTGTCTCCATCGCGGAGTTCGTGAGCTTCGTGCTCGCCGGTTGAGGCGCCGGATGGGACTGCGGCGCGGCCGATGGCGCCACCTTCAAGGTGCACGTCTACCTCGACAGTGGGATTTCCGCGTGAGTCGATGACCTCGCGGCCCCTGATTTCTACAATTGTGGTAAGATCCATAGTATTTTGATGATTCGGGAAATGTTGTTTCCTCAGGCGTGATAAGCGGAGATCAGCTTAATCGTCAATGTTTGCATCTGCTCGGTTTCAACGTCGCGGACTTTCGCATCGTCTCCGACAGAGAGTCCCATAAGTGCCTTGCCGACATCTGAAAGGTAGGAGACCTCTTTCATATCTGGGTTGGAATCCCATGCGCCGAGTACGGTGATGGTTTGTTCTTTTCCGCTTTCGTCAGTGAGAAGCACGACAGTTCCGATATTGACGGTTTGGGTATCCGCTCCTTTAAAATCGGTTCCGCGAGCGAGAGCGATTTCGCGTTCCAAGGCGGCGCGGCGGTGGTTAAGGAATTTCTCCAAGTCCTTGGCAGACTTGTATTCGAAGTTCTCGCGAAGGTCTCCGTAGGAACGTGCGACTTTGACGTCTTCCTTGTTCTGAGGGATTTTTTCACGGATGAGCTCTTGGAGTTCTCCCTTTTTCCTTTCGAGCGATTCCCATGAAACGAGTAGCGGTTCCTCGCGGCGCGCCGCGTTTTCACCGGAAACGAGTTCGACGGTTTCCGGGCGCACCTTGATGATGCGGGCCATGAGTGATTTTTTCTCAAGCTCTCCAAAGACCGGGCAGTCGAGCATGCGGCGGGCGAAGTTTTTGGCTTCGTTGAGGTCCATGTTCTTCACCAGATCGGAAAGCAGGGCTTTGTCGTCGTTGAGAAGTGTCTGGAGGCGGGAGGTCTTGCGGGGACCGTCGGAGAGGTGATCGTTTTCCAGAAGGTTGAGGATGGAGGCGCCGACATCGGCCCCGAAGACGCTTTCGGCGGCCCCGTTGCGCTCGCGACAGACCCAGATCAGGGCGTCGGGACCAAGCGCGCGGCGGGCGAGTGCGGAACCAAGATGCTCCATGAGGACGGGCATGCCTTGGTTGTCTGCGAGGATGCGAGCGATCTCCGTGACACCACGTGCGCCGACTTGGTCGAAAACCGTAACAATCTTTGCAATCCATTCATCGCCGAAGGCGGTTTGGAAGGCTTCGTAAACTGCCCGCTGGCGGCCGGAGGGGAGGGCGACGAGTTCTTCGGCGATTTTTTCGAGATCGGAGCCAGCGATGAGATCGCTGAGGCGGACCGCGCTGGGATCCAGCTCGAGGGCCTTGTTTGCGCCGATGACTTCGTCGCGTGCGGCGACAAGTTGCATGGCTTGGCCGAGTTGGATACGGGCGGCTTTTTTGGCACCGTCGTCGATGTCGGTGAGGAGTTGTTTGAGGGCATCGGTATCGTCGTCGAAGGCTCCCATATCGGCGGCGATGGCCTCAAGAGCCCTGATCATGCCTTTGATATCTTTGGCTGCCTCGAAATCAGCCAGGAGTGCTTGGGCGGGAGTGATATCGGAATCACGAAGCACGATGGCTTCGGTGCGTTTTGTCGGGACCACGGCCTTGCGGCTTTCCTTGAGGGCCTTCTTGGTGGAATCCCACCACTTCTTGTAATCTTTGGTGGGAATTACCGCGCCGCTGACGAGAGCTTCGATGGCCTCGCCTGTGATGGAGCCGCCGTGGCTTTCCAGAATGTGAACCACGAGGGCGACAGCGTCTGCCTTAGCCAGTTTGCGGAGGGTTTCGATCTGCCCGATCTTCACCGAGCGGAAATCGTCCTGCGCCAGCCATTCGGTCTTCTGCATGGCGAACTGCAGGTCCATTTCCTGGCCGCTGGAGTTCTCGAAATCGACGGTGATTTTTTTTGTTCCAAAGTCCCATTCGATGACTTTACCAGCTCCGAATGATTTGTGCAGGCAGAAATTCCCCGGTGCAAGTTGTGAAAGACGTTCTCCTACAGGCGCGGGGATTTTACCGGCCTCTACCAATTTCTCGACATCAGGGTGCATGGGCGCAGTTTGGAAAATTTAGATGCGGAACGCAAGCCTAGTGCCGATAAATCGGTGTTTGCTGTCGCTTGAGTCATGGTTGGTATCTCCTTTATCGGTGGAAAAGGGATGCGGGCCTTGGGGCGGTGACCCTGCTTTGTTTAGACCGTGGCGGGCGGGCGCCGCTGCCTTATTGGGCTCTGCCCGGACGGATGTATGGACAAGAGGAGGGTGTGCGGGTAAAGTTCGACCATGAATGAAGCAGATACAAAATTGAAAGAAGTGATGGATGAATTCGGCTGCCAGACAGGCACCTTGCACCGGGCTGAAGGGGAATGGCTGCATCTCGTCAGCAAGGCGGGTATTCCGGATTTCCTTTTAGATAAAATTTCCAAAATCCCCTTTGGTAAAGGAATTGCAGGTGTCGCAGCGGAGACCAAGGCTCCAATCGAGCTTTGCAATCTTCAGGAGGATCTCGGCGGTGTGGCCAAAGAGGAGGCGCGCAAGACGGGCGTCTCCGGTTCGTTGGCGGTCCCGATTCTTGATGCAGATGGCAAGGTGCTCGGGACGCTCGGGGTGGGAAAGGTGGAGCCTTACGATTTTTCCGATACCGAAAAGAAGAGGCTAGCGGAGATCGGGGAAGAGTTTTTGACTTTGTTTTGATTGTTTTCCTTTCCCTTTTTGCCCAGATGGCGGGGATTTGACTTACTCTTCCAGATACTTGGCGAGTGAATCCCGGAGGGTCGTCCTAGCGCGAAAAAGCAGGCTTTTTACCGATGGCACGGAAGTTTTGAGGACTGCCGCGATTTCCTCGTAGGATAGGTTTTCATAGCGGCGTAGAATTACCGCGAGACGCTGGTTTTCCGGAAGAGTCTGGATCGCCCCGTCGATCGCATCGCGAAGCTCTGTTTCCAAGAGGGTTGAATCCGGCTGGGCGGAGGGATCGCTAGGATGTTGAAGGTGGTGATCTTCTTTGAGTTGCTCCGAGGAAACGGTTTTTTTACGAAAGCGGCGGCGGGATTCGTTGTAAACGAGGTTACGAGTGATGGTGTAGAGATAGGTGGTGAACTTGTTTTCCGGCTTGTAGCGCTTCGCGTGTTTCCAGACACGGATGAAGACATGCTGGGCGATGTCTTCGGAATCGTTGGAATTGCCCAGCATCTTGCTGACCGTCCCCACCACGGCATCCTGATGCCTGGCGACAAGATTCTTGAAGGCCTGATGGTCCCCCTCGGCAGTTCTCCGCATCAATTCGTGGTCGATGGCGGTTTCGTGGTCAAATGGAGTCTTTTCCTGGGTTTCCTCCATCGGGCAGTTGAAAGTAGGGTTTCCGGTGAGAAACATGAGTCGATCTAACACCGATGTTTTCGATACGTTGCGAGAAAAATGGCATGTTCCCGGATGTTTCCCAAGCATTGAACGCCGCGCTGAGGACTTTCATTCACCTGTCGGCGACGTATTTCTGCCAGAGGGGAGAGGGCGGGACTTCGAACGGGCGGCATACGACGATTCCGGCGTGCTTTGAATTTCCGGTGAGGTAGCCGCTGATCGGACAGTCGACAATCGTCATACGGCCTTTGTCGCGCTCGGAGGTCGCGTGGGTGAAATAGGCGCGGCCTTTGAGCCGGACGATGAGTCCAACGTGCGAGGTTTAGCCGTTTTTCTAATTTGTGATCATCGCGCAGATTTCGTCTTTCTGGAGATATTTTGCAGCAACGCGAACCTTGTCTTTAGGGATGTGATAAACCGGCAATTTGGAGAGGTGTTCGATCTTGCGTTTCGCGCAAATCGAGCGCACCACGAACTCGACTATCAAAGGAAATAAGTGAATTTTCATCGGAAACCTGATAGCTTCAGCTCCGCGTGCTGAAAGTAATCAATTTTGAAAAAATTTGATCGACTCGCCCGCAGTCGAGCGTATCGATTATTTGAATTTACCTGACATTTATGATCAAATCATTGTTCTTCATTATCTCCGTGGTTCTGCCATGTGCCTTCCTTAGCGCTGAAACCAAGGCTCCGGTGAGCGAGGAGAGGATCGTCCTGATCGGTAACGGCCTTGGTGAGCGGATGATTGACCATCCCTACTTGGAGGCTCGACTGCAAATGGCCTACCCGGGCGAGAAGCTCTACGTCAGGAACCTCTGCCGCCCTGGCGACACCGCAGGCTTCCGCCCCCATCCATCGAGAAAATCGCAATGGGCTTTTCCCGGTGCGGAAAAGTTTCACCCACAGCACCAGATTCATGCAGGTCAAGGTCATTACGCGACGCCCGACGAATGGCTCAACGATCTCAAACCCGACACCCTGATCGCGTTCTTCGGCTACAACGAATCCTTTGACGGCCCTGCCGGGATCGCAAATTTCAAAGGTGAGCTCGAAGCTTTCATCAAGCACACGGCGACGCAGAAATATAATGGCGAGGCTGCACCACGCCTCGTCCTGGTCTCGCCGATTGCCTATGAGGATCTCTCCGCGGAACGCGATCTTCCGGACGGCCGTGCTGAGAATGCGAACCTTGCGCTCTATACCCAGGCAATGGGTGAGGTGGCCAAGGCGAACGGCACTGAGTTCGTAAATGTCTATGAACCCACCCACAAGCTCTACCCGACCCTGAACAAGCCTTTCACTCGCAATGGCTTCTTGCCCAATGATGATGGCTACAAGATCCTTTCCGGCATGTTGGAGGAAGCAATTTTTGGAAAGGCCACCACCAAGACCAAGGCCTCCGCAATGGACGTGATGGAAGTCGTCGCTGACAAGAACTGGTACTGGTTCAATGATTACCGTATGGTCAACGGTGTGCATGTCGATGGCCGCCGCTATAAACCCTTCGGTCCCGACAATTATCCCGACGAGCAGAAGAAAATTCGTGAAATGACTGAGCTTCGCGATCAAGCGATCTGGGCTGTGGTGAACGGCAAATCCTTCGACCTCGCAGCCGCCGACAAAGCCACCCATCCACTTTCCGAGGTAAAAACCAACTACAAATCGAGCAATAAGAACGGCACCACCGAATACAAGTATGGTCAGGAGGCTGAGAAAACCATCACGACTCCTGAGGGCTATCAAGCGAAGCTCTTCGCATCCGAGGAGGAGTTCCCGAATCTTGCGAACCCGATGCAGCTTTCCTTCGACAACAAGGGAAGGCTTTGGGTCTCAACGATGCCAACTTACCCAGCCTATCGGCCTGGCGATCCGAAGCCGAACGACAAGATCCTGATCTACGAGGACACCGACGGCGACGGCAAGGCCGACAAGGAAACCGTTTTCGCCGATCATCTTCATCTTCCGATTGGTTTTGAGTTCGCGCCGGGCGGGGTGTTTGTCTCTCAGGAACCGCACCTCGTGTTCCTCGCGGATGCCGATGGCGATGACAAAGCCGACTCCATGGAGATCGTGCTGACCGGTTTCGATTCTCACGACACACACCATGCGATCAGCGCCTTCGCAGCGGATCCTTCCGGCGCATTCATGATGTGCGAGGGAGTATTCCTGCACTCGAACGTCGAGACTCCATATGGTCCGGTGCGTGGTGTGGACGGCGGGTTCTACCGCTTCTGCCCGCAGAAAACGAAGCTTGAGCGCACCATCCAAATGAGAATCCCCAACCCATGGGGCTACGCCTTCGATGAATGGGGACAGGATTTTTTCATCCATACCTCGGGCCCGTCATGGAACTGGGCACTGCCAGTCTCGCTCAAGCCGCCTTATGGTGCGCAAGCCCCCGGCACCTTGGATCTCGTCCCGGAAGGCCAGCGCATCCGCCCGACCTCTGGCCTTGAGTTCGTCTCCTCCCGCCATTTTCCCGATGAGGTGCAAGGCGACGCGATGTTCGCAAATACAATCGGCTTCTTAGGGATCAAGCAGCATTCTATCACGGACAATGGCACCGGCTACGACACTGCTTTCCGCCATGAACTCATCAGTTCTTCTGACGGCAACTTCCGCCCCGCCGATCTGGAGTTCGCGCCGGACGGCTCCCTGTATGTCATCGACTGGCACAACGTGCTCATCGGTCACATGCAGCACAACGCTCGCGATCCACTCCGCGACCACCTCCACGGACGCATCTACCGGATCACCTACCCGAGCCGTGATCTTGTGAAACCTGCGGAAGTCGATGGGGCATCCGTCGAGACGCTGTTGGAAAACCTCAAGCTTCATGAATATCGCAGCCGTTACCGCAGCCACCGTGAACTGCGTGAGCATCCTGTTGCTGAAGTGCTTCCCGCAGTGCAAAAGTGGGTTGCCTCGCTCGATAAGTCTGATCCCCGTTTTACGCATCACATCCTCGAGGCTCTCTGGACCACATGGGGCATGAATGCAGTGGATACGGATCTCGCGAGAGAGCTCATGAAATCAAGCAACTTCCATGTCCGCGCCGCTGCGGTGCGTGTACTGCGCTACAACTTCGACCGTTTCCCGGATGCACTCGATCTCCTCAAACAGGCTGCCGCCGATGAGCACGGACGGGTTCGCTTGGAAGCTGTTGTCGCTGCGACGTGGTATGACAAACCGGAGGCTCTGGAAGTCGTCGAGATCGCAAAAGCCAAGGGAACGGACAAATGGAGTAAGGATGTCATCGCCGCCGCTGCTACACGTCTCAAGGGTAAATTGGAAAAAGAGGTCGAAGAAAACCCGATGCCGCCCATCCCGGCCAAGCTCACTGCTGCAGAGAAGAAGAGCTTTGCAGACGGTCATGAGGTCTATTTCCGCGATGCGCATTGCGCGACCTGCCATCAGCCGGATGGCAAAGGTCTGGACCCCGCGATTCCACCGCTCTACGACAGCATTTACGTTTACGGAGATCCGGAACGGCTCATCAAAATCACGCTCCACGGGCTGATGGGCCCCTTTGAGCTTCACGGCAAAAAATACGACGGCCAAGTCCCGATGACGCCCTTCGGGGGAATGCTGAACGACAAGGAAGTCGCCGATGTGCTCACTTTCGTCCGCAATACCTATGGCAACGAGGCCTCTGCGATAACTCCGGAGCAAGTCGCCAAGGTCCGCGAAGAAACCAAGGCGATCGTCGGTTTCTACCAGATAGACCAGCTGTTGGAAGAGCATCCGCTGGAGAAATAAAAGAAATGAACCGCGATCGGATGCCCTCTGGGTATTCGAAATCGCGATATGCTCGGCGAATTACTGGGAATGCCCGCTCCCATTGCAGACGTCGTTTCTAAACCACGGTTCCTCTCGCCTGCGGCGGGAGGAGAGGAACCGCGATTTAGAAATCGCGACATGCTCGGCGAATTGCCGGGAAAGCTCGTTCCCGTTGCAGACGTGGTTTCTAAACCACGGTTCCTCTCGCCTGCGGCGGGAGGAAAGGAACCGCGATCGCGTGCCCTCTGGGTATTGGAAATCGCGACATGCCCGGCGAATTACCAGAAAAGCCAGCTCCCGTTGCAGACGTGGTTTCTAAACCACGGTTCCTCTCGCCTGCGGCGGGAGGAACGGAACC
>Ga0209491_10003445_pt1 | contig 26081 bp, 16 predicted proteins | sample BON02_FD_187213 | JGI IMG/M metagenome (GOLD analysis project Ga0209491, IMG submission 187213) | Freshwater microbial communities from Lake Bonney liftoff mats and glacier meltwater in Antarctica - BON-02 (SPAdes) (version 2) | ecosystem: Environmental > Aquatic > Freshwater > Ice > Glacier...
TACCTTGCCATCGTAGGGAGCGGTGATGGTGGTTTCCATTTTCATGGCCTCGATGGTAAACAGCGGCGCATCTTTTTCGACTGCATCACCTGCATTCACCAGTACTGCCGATAGACGCCCCATCAATGGCGAGCCAACTTCGTTACGCTCTGTCACTTTGCGGTGAGCGGCCGTTTTAGGCACCACTGACTCATCCCGAACCTGCACACTTCTAGCCTGGCCGTTAAGCTCAAAGGTCACTCGACAGAAACCATTGTTATCCGGCTTGGACCGATATATATAACGAATAGCAATGGTTTTACCACGCTGCAATTTGACCAGAATTTCATCACCCTGGCGCAGCCCGTAAAAGAATGCGTGGGTTGGCAGGTAGTGAACTTCGCCAAACTCTTTCAAATGCTCGTAGTAGCCGCGAAAAACCTTCGGATACATTTTGTACGACAGAAAATCCAACTCAGTCTGAGCTTTGTCGAACTCGTCCTGAAACGCTTTGAATTCATTCTCAAAATCAACCGGATCCAGCACAGACCCTGGCGGCTCTGCTAAAGGCTTTTTGCCCTTCAAAATCAAGGCACTCAGTTCTGCCGGGAAGCCGCCATCCATCTGACCCAACTTGCCGGAAAACAGATCGACCACAGAATCAGGGAACGCCAGGGTATCACCCCTGGCCATCACATCAGTCTCATCCAGAGAATTGGCGGTCATAAACATGGCCATATCACCCACCACCTTGGAAGAAGGCGTGACCTTGACGATATCGCCAAACATCTTGTTAACCGTGATGTAATTTTTCTTGATGGTCTCGAAACGATGCTCCAGACCTAATGCAATGGCCTGTGGACGAAGGTTGGAGTACTGCCCACCCGGGATTTCGTGGTCGTAGACCTCCGCCGTGCCCGCTTTAAGGCCGGATTCGAACGGATAATAGTACTCACGCACCGCTTCCCAATAGTTGGAGTACTGGTTCAACGAATCCAGATCAAACGGCTGCTCACGCTCCTGACCCTGCATCACGGCAATTAAAGAGTTCATATTAACTTGCGATGTAAGGCCCGACATGGAGCCTAAGCAAACATCAACGACATCTACATCAGCCTCGATGGCCTTCAACAATGTAGCACTCTGCACAGAAGATGTGTCGTGGGTATGCAAATGAATCGGAATATCCACGGCTGATCTTAACGCAGGGATCAGCATTTGTGCTGCATACGGCTTCAAAACGCCGGCCATGTCTTTCAACGCCAGCATGTGCGCGCCCATGTCTTCCAGTCTGCGCGCCATATCCAGATAGTATTGCAGACTATAGCGGTTGGAAGGGTCTGTGTTGGTCACATCACCGGTGTAACAAATGGTTGCCTCGGCAATGCCGCCGGTGCGCTCGCGCACGACCTCAATGGAGCGTTTCATGCCCTCGACCCAGTTCAGCGAGTCAAAAATCCGGAACACATCGATGCCGTTTTCCCAGGATTTCTCGATAAACTTCTCAATCAGATTATCCGGGTAGGCTTTGTAGCCCACTGCGTTCGAGCCGCGGAACAGCATCTGCAACAGAATATTCGGCACCGCATTGCGAATCTGCTGCAATCTCTGCCATGGGCATTCACGCAAAAAGCGCATGCTCACATCAAAGGTCGCCCCGCCCCACATTTCCAATGAAAACGTCTGCGGATGCGCCTTGGCGAAGCCTTCGGCAACCGCCAGCATGTCCTGCGTACGCATACGGGTTGCCAGCAATGACTGATGGGCATCGCGCAGGGTAGTGTCGGTATATAAAATATGTTTCTGGTCTTTCACCCAGCCACAGAAAGCATCCGGACCCATTTCATCAAGCAGGTTTTTGGTGCCTTTGGGGTGCTCTGCCAATCTTGAGAATGGTGGAATAATCGGCTTACGGAATTTGCGTTTGGAATCAATCTCTTTGACGTCAGGACTACCATTGACGGTCAGGTTGGCAATATAGCGCAAAGTCTTGGTTGCGCGATCAAAACTCTTGGTAATCTTGAACAGTTCCGGGTGGTTCTCGATAAATGCCACGGTGGCATTGCCGGATATAAAGGCCGGGTGCTCAAGCACATTTTCCAGAAACGGGATATTGGTTTTAACGCCGCGAATACGGAACTCACGCAATGCCCGGTGAGCACGATCGATGGCGCCTTCCAGCGTACGCCCCTGGGCAGTGACCTTCACCAGCATCGAATCGAAAAACGGCGAGACCCTTGCGCCGGTATAAGCCGCGCCCACATCCAGACGGATACCAAAGCCGGCTGCACTTCGATAAGCAATCAGCGTTCCATAATCCGGTTGAAAATTATTCTCCGGATCTTCAGTAGTGATACGGCACTGAATAGCAAAACCACGACATTGGATGTCGCTCTGCTTTTGAATATCAATTTCAGGGTCGGTCAGGCGATAACCCTGCGCAATCTGAATCTGGCAACGGACAATATCAAAACCGGTCACCTGCTCGGTAACGGTGTGCTCTACCTGAATACGTGGATTAACCTCGATAAAGTAGATGTTCTCTTCTTTATCCACCAGAAACTCGACGGTACCGGCATTGCTGTAGCCCACATGGCGGGTAATAGCCAAAGCAAATTCATATAATTTGTCACGGGTTTCCTGCTTGAGCGAGAAACTCGGCGCCACTTCCACCACTTTCTGGAAACGACGCTGCACCGAGCAATCCCGCTCGTACAGATGCACCAGGTTGCCTTCATTATCACCCAATATCTGTACTTCGATATGCTTGGGAGATTCGATAAATTTTTCCAGAAAAACGGTATCGTCACCAAATGACTTGGCCGCTTCATTACGAGCATCAGTAAAGGCCCCTTTGAGGTCTTTCTCCGTGCGCACAACCCGCATACCACGGCCGCCGCCACCGGATGCCGCCTTTAACATCAATGGATAGCCAATTCGATTGGCCTCACCCAAGGCAATATCATAGCTATCCAGATCAACCTGCGAGTCTTCAATGACGGGCAAGCCGGCCTCGATGGCATTCCGCTTGGCCTGAATCTTGTCACCCAGCATGGCCATCGCTTCTGGCGTCGGGCCAACAAAAATAATACCCTCTTCGCGGCAGCGGGTAGCAAATTCAACATTTTCAGACAAAAACCCGTAACCCGGATGAATCGCATCAACCTGATTCAGCTTGGCGATCTCGATAATCGCTTCGATATCCAGATACGGCTTCAGCGGTTCGTCATCATCACCAATTTGATAAGCCTCATCTGCCTTGTAACGATGTGGCGAATAGCGATCCTCGTGCGTATAGATACTGACTGTGCGGATGTAGAGTTCAGAAGCTGCGCGAAGAATCCGGATCGCAATCTCGCCACGATTGGCGACAAGAATCCGGTTGATTTTGCTGATTACTGGTGTAGGTTCATTCATCGTTTTGGTCTATATACCTGCCTAGGCTCCGTAACCGTACATGGATTTAACTTCAAGAAATTCATCAAAGCCGTGAGAGCCCCATTCGCGCCCGTTGCCAGACTGCTTGTAACCGCCAAATGGTGCCATTGGATCAAGAGATGCACTGTTGATATGCACCATGCCGGTTCTGAGCTTTGAAGCCACCGCACGGGCCCGATTTAAATCAGAGGACGTCACATAGCCGGACAAACCGTAAGGGGTGTCATTGGCAATGCGAATCGCATCTTCCTCGTCTTCGTACGGCAGGATAGATAACACCGGACCAAAAACTTCTTCGCGCGCAATCGTCATGTCATTGTTGACGCCCGAAAAAACGGTCGGCTTCACATAAAACCCTTTGTCCAGACTATCCGGCCTGCCGACGCCGCCAGCAGCCAATATCGCACCTTCGTCGATACCCTGCTGGATCAAGTCCTGGATTTTATCGAACTGAACTTTAGAAACAACCGGACCTACCACTGTTTTCTCGCCCTGCGGATCACCCACTACGGTTGCATTGGCGCAAGCCGCGGCAATGGCTGTAGCCTCTTCAAGACGATCTTTGGGGACCAGCATACGGGTCGGCGCGTTACAGGACTGTCCGGTGTTATTGAAACAGCTGTTTGCACCATGACTGACGGCCTTTTGGAAATCCGCGTCATCCAGAATGATGTTGGCAGACTTGCCACCCAACTCTTGTGCCACGCGTTTGACACTCGGCGCCGCATTTTGAGCGACCAGAACACCCGCCCGGGTGGAACCTGTGAAAGAAATCATGGCGATATCCGGATGACTGCTCAGACGCGAGCCCACCACAGGTCCATCACCATTCACCAGGTTGAACACACCGGCTGGCACACCAGCTTCATCAATGATTTCAGCCAGAATCATGGCATCAAAAGGCGCGATTTCACTGGGCTTGAGCACCATGGTGCAACCAGCGGCCAGCGCAGGCGCCACTTTGACCATGACTTGATTCATCGGCCAGTTCCATGGAGTGATCAATGCGCAAGGCCCGATGGGCTCTTTTGCGATCATCGTGGTGCCACGGGTTTCTTCAAATACGAAGGTTTTTAAAACTTCAATAGCTGCCGACAAATGCTGAATGCCGCTGGCCGCCTGTGCATGTTTTGCCAATTTCCATGGCGCGCCCATTTCTTCCATGATCGCGGTAGCAATTTCATCCTGACGGCGCAGGAAAATTTCGAGCATTTTCTGCATTAGTTCCAGGCGTTGTTCACGGCTGGTGGCCGCAAAAGCTGGTGCCGCACGGTTGGCGGCTGCCACTGCTTTATCAACGTCCTCAACTGAGCCCATGCTAATGTGCCCACAAACCTCTTCAGTGGCCGGATTGATAACGTCAAGTGTATTGGCATGGACCGGGTCGACCCACTTGCCATCAATATAAAACTGCAACATATCTCGCATTTAATTTCTCCAAATAGATAGCGTAATGATAGCCTTTTGAGAGAAGTTATTGGGGATATTTGGCCAATGAATTTAACGCTACGGATTTACCGCTATGAATTTAGATAAATCGCATCAATGAGATACTTTAAAGCTGGTTTTTGTGGAAACGTCCCTCTTTCATGATCGCCAAATAGTGCTCACCGTGACCCGCCAACAAGCTGATGTCATCCAGCGGGTTACCATCCACGACCAATATGTCGGCAATCGCTCCAGGTGCAATTACACCCAACTGCCCTTCCCGGCGTAATACCTGCGCACCCACGCTGGTGGCGGATGCGATAATTTCATGGGCGGGCAACACTTCATTGCGCAACAGGAATTCCTGAGCGTGCATTTCCTGATTGCCGATGATGTCGGTGCCGAAACCCATTTTCACACCGGCGGATTTGCAGATCTCCAGTGATCGCATGCCAAACTCTCTGACTTTCTTGAGCTTGTCCAGCATCGCTTGCGAATAACCAGCGCTTGCCGCGTGTTTGGCCTGTGCTTCATAAGCTACCAATGTGGGCACGACAAAGGCATTTTTGCTTGCGGCTAACTCTGCTGCGTCTTTATCGATCAGGTTCGCATGTTCGATCGTGCGGACGCCTGCATGCAATGCACGGGTAATCGCTTCAGCCGAATAAGCATGTGCCAGCACATAAGTACCGGCGCGGGTAGCTTCATCTACTGCCGCTTCAATTTCATCGTTAGAAAACTGGCAACCTTCCAGTGGGTCGTGTGGAGAAGAGACACCACCAGAAACCATAATTTTTATCTGATCAGCGCCTTTACGTAATTCATCACGCACCGCATGGCGAACCTGATCGACGCCATCTGCGATTCTCGATGTCAGGTGCAATGCGCTGCCACAACTGCACATCACCGAGTCATCGGTACGGCGGCGAAAATCTCCGTGCCCACCGGTTTGGCTGAGCGCACGCCCTGAAATAAACAAACGCGGACCTGCTATCAACCCTTCATGAACCGCCTGCTTCAAGCCCCAATCACCACCCGCGGCATCGCGAATGCTGGTAAACCCGCGATCCAGCAACCCGTTGAGCACGACACTTGCCTGAGCAGTCACCAGCGATACCGGAGTTTCCTCCAGGCGCATCAAATTCATGTCCGTCAGGAAGGGATGAATATGTAAATCGATCAAGCCGGGCATGACACACTGGCCTTTGAGATCATATTCAAGATCACAACTCGCGGTGATACGACTGCTGGAGACTTCCTTGATCGTGCCCGCCTCTACCAGAATATCAAAAACACCCAATGGATCCGGCTGTGATCCGTCGATCACACTGGCGTTTCTAAACAACACGGTGGGTTGCGAAGATTTGATCATTTTTTACCTCGCTTGATAATGGCAAAAGCGCCCTGACTGAAGCCCGGAATGGCGGCCAGAACCTCCTGTCGATCCAGCTTATTGATGCGCGCAATCTGGTCTTCCTTGCTCGCTAGTCGGCCATACCAAAGCCACTGCTCGACCAGTCCGGCAGCCAGCTCAGCATTGCTTTGTCGTGCTGTTGCCAGTCGTCCGATCAAATGTTGCTTTGATTCCGAAACCTCGGCCGCCGTCGGCGGATGCAATTGCAGGCCTTCGAGTTGTTGACGAAACAGCTGCTCCAAGGCTGGCAGTTTGCCCGGATCCACTCCCGTACTCACACTGATCCAGGCTCGTTGCCCATCTGAACGATACTGACTGTCTATATAGTAGGCGAGTCCGCTGTTGCTGATCGCCAGCTTGCCCAGCCGACCTTCATAGTCATGCGCCAGGATGTACTGCAGCGCTCGCCACGCCAAAAAGTCGTTTGCAGATGGCAAAGGAGCCTTGACCACGTATCCTAGCTGAGCTTGTGCCAGTGCATTTGGCCACTCCAGATAGCTGTCCTTGAGGGGTTGCTGAGCAGGTTTTTGGACGGGTGATTGAACGGGTGATTGCTTGGCGTTCTGCGAAGCCTTCAAGCGATTCAGGCGTGATTTCACACTTGCCGTTACTTGCGCTGAAAGATTCCCGGCCAGCACGGCCAGGCGAGCTTCTGGCGCGGATGGTACTTGTGAATCAAGGCCCAGCATGGACTCAAACATCCCGTTCAAGCGAGTAGCCGGATTCGAACTATCGAAGGCGCTCTGCGAAACGGGCAGCAATTTTTCTGCTTCAGCCAACAAAATGGTCAGGCATTCTTCCAGTTGATCCGGCAGACAATGGGTACTGAGGCTACTGACGCCCCACAACGGCGCATTGCTCTGCAGGTAGGAGCTGCCCTGCCAGTGATTGCCGTTTATGACCAAACTGACATAAGCTGCTGCAGATGCGGGATTGTTCTGTATCAGCAAAGGCAGCCCCTCATCCAATACTGACTGCTGTGGTGCTGGTAGTGATTGTGGGCCCTTTTGCCCCTCGGTACTTGAAATAGGGGACAGAGAGTCTGCCGATTGCTCAAGTTGCTCCCCCAATTGAGGCTCAGTAGCAGCTTGGCCAGGCACCGTTACCGACGGCTTTGCACCTGCGTGATACCAGCCACTGGTTTGCTGCCAGGGCTGCAACCACTTGTTGGCCAAATCAACCAGCTGCGCATTGCTGACCCCTGCAACTTTTTGAGGCAAAGACAACCACTCGTCCAACGCATTCAGACCGTCATAAAAGGCCAGCTGATGCGCCGCTTCTTCATGGGTACTTAGGTCATAAACCAGCTCTTCCAGCACACGTTGTTTACTGCGTTGCAATGCTTCCTCGCTGATATTTCCATCACGAACCTGCTGAAATACGTCTTCGATCAGTTGTTCGGTTAGCTGCTCTTTCTTATCACCCTGCTCTTTCTTATCACCAGGTACAGTGCCGCGAATGCTGAACAAATAGCGCTGCGCAGATGGTGGAAACCAGGTGCTTAAAGTGTCGATTTTCCCATACAAAGCAGTGCCCGGCTGAGCGTAAGTGGTGCCATATTCCTGCATGAAGTTGACCCCGGTTCCGCCACTTAGCCATTGCTGTAAAACCAACATCGCTGGAAAATCCGGGTCATTGGCCGCAGGTGCCGGGTAGGCGATTTCAAAATAGCTGGCATCACCCGCCCCCAGCAATTGAATACGTCGCGCACCGATCTGCGGTGGCTCAATTGTATGTGGTAGCGGTGTTGCGGCTTCTGTGGGGAATTCGCCGAACAGCTGCGCAACCTTCAAGCGCACCTGTTCTGCATCGATATCACCTACCACCGCCAGTACTGCGTTGGCGGGCGTATAGTGCTGCCGGTAGAACGCCAGCACGTCCTGACGCTGCAAAGCTTGAATATCCGCTTCCCAGCCAATGACATTATTGCGATAGGGATGCGCCTGGAATGCTGCGAACACAACGGCATCGTGCAGCACCGAGGCGGGGTCATTCTCATAACCGTGCATTTCAGCCAACACCGCGCCTTTCTCAGGCTCCATCCAACGTGGTTCAATTAACAATCGTTGCATGCGGTCTGCTTCAATGCGGAGCAACAAATCGACCTGATCGCTGGGTACTGTGGAGAAATAAGTTGTCTGGTCTATCCAGGTATAGCCATGCCATTCACCGCCTGCGGCGTAAATCTGACTGACGACATCTGTATCGGGAAAATTTTCGGATGCCCGAAATGCCATATGCTCCAAAAAATGCGCACTTCCGGACAAGCCTGCAGGCTCATTGCGCCCACCCACGCGATACAGCATCTGCACGCTTACCGAAGGAAACGAATGCTCTTCAAGCACCAGCAAAGTAAGGCCATTGGGTAGTTGTTCCCGCTGCACTTTTTGCAGGTCCAACTGAGCCCAGCTGGAATATGGCCACAAGGCTGCGAGTACAAAAATTAAACAGGTACGGAAGCAGAAAACAGAACGCGCAACTACCCAGATGGAGCTGTATGAAACCTGTTTGATCGAACCCGCCTCCAACATAGATTACTCGGCAGCTGGTTCGCTTTTAACCGGCGTCTCGGCGTACTTGACCCGAATGGTATAGCCGTTAATTTGTTTGCCGTTCAGAGACTTTACTGCAGCTTTAGCTTCGCCAGCGCGTGGCATTTCAACAAAAGCAAAGCCCTTGGATTCCCCTGATTTCTTGTCCAGAACCAGATTACAGGATTGCAAGGTACCGAAGGTTTCGAACATGGTCCGAATTTCATCCTCGGTAGTAGCGCGTGCCAGATTTCTTATTAACAGTTTCATAATGGAACGTACATTAACACAAGCCTCTGGCAATGAAGCATGCCAAATTGCTAATCTACCACTGTCACTGCCAACAATTAAATTGTCATTGATGGTGGTGCCATCGGTGAGCACACCGATGCTGTTATCGCTGGCTACACCGCCGAAAAACGAAATTCCCGAGTAGGTATTGTCCAGCACCTGGGTACCGGACTTGTCAGAGCCGATAAAATTTCCGTCGGCCGACAACGCACCACCAATAATATTTTCAGTGCTATCGCAGCTGAAGAAGGAGCCATCAATAACAATTTGACGCTTAAGGTCTGGCAGCTTTCCTGCCACGTCCATATTAATATTGATTACGCAAATGTCATCCGGGCAACCGGCGATAAGAAAGTTGATCGTTGTTTTTCCGAGGTATTGGTTAGCCTCTTCAATAGCAGAACGAAGCGTGCACTCGGGCCGGGTATCCACCAGGTTGCCTGTATTGCAGATACCATTGGATGACAGGTCAGAATCATCCGCCACAGAATTAACCACCAATCCCTGCTCTGGCGACTGAGCCTCTGCGTGATTGGCCATCACAAAAAGTAAAGACAAAGAAAATAACGGCGCATAATCCACCCCTTGGCATTATTGTTACCGATAAATTTGACAAACGCTATACGGATATCAGACAGTAATTGTCCGTGGTACGGTCGACTATGTAACGGATGTCAGAAGAACAATATAACTATAAAGCTTCCTAATCTCCATGGCATAATTAAAAAGTTGTGCCATATCATTTTCAAACGGGGGGGGCCATGTACTCCTGCGGTGGTCCGCCTACTGGCGAACCAACCTGCACGCCAGCACGCAACGAAAGTGATGGCATTGTCTACACAGGTGTTCCAACAGCTACCGACTCCGATGGTGATGGCGTCCTCAATGATACTGACAATTGCCCGTCAATTTTTAACCCGCCACGCCCCGTTGATAACTTCCTGCAAGCAGACAGTGATACTGACGGTATCAGCGATATGTGTGATGTACATGGGCTATAATGCCGTCAGGTTTATTTGCATTTATCACATTTAGAGGATTACCTATGCTTAGTTGGAATCGCCGAATTATTTTAATCAGCGCAACACTGCTGGTATTCAACGCCCATGCAAATGAAGGGGTACAAGATGCAGATCCCCAAACGACGTTTATGCAAGCCTTCAAGTCGTTTTGCGGCAAAGCCTATTCAGCCCGGATTGTAGAGGACAGTGACCCGAGCCCTGCCTGGGATCACCCTTTGGTCGTTCATATCCGGGACTGCGAAGATTCAGTGATTCGCATACCATTGCATGTTGGTGATGACCGGTCTCGCACTTGGATACTCACGCAGCAGCCAGGCTATATAGACTTCCAGCACTACCACCTGCATGAAGACGGCAGCCCGGATGCGGTTTCGCCTTATGGCGGCAAGACGCTTGATGCTGGCTCAGCAACACGACAAAGCTTTCCGGTAGATGAGGCCAGCAAGGCCTTGTTTACAGCCGAGGGGCTGGATGTGTCTGTGAGCAATACCTGGACCATCGACTTTCCGGATGAGCAAACTATGCACTACCAGCTCAGTCGCCCCGGTCGATTGTTTGAAGTTGAAGTAGACCTCAGTGAGCCAATACCGCTGCCACCGCCGGCGTGGGGCTACACTTCACCTACCCCTGACTAAATCAAACCGGTAGAAGATTGTCAGCGGCGAGTCGAGTTCAAGCAGGCATCGTCCTGAAACGACGTATTCATAATCAATGGTTGCAGTTGTGTGCATACCGGGATGATCGGGCTCGAAGTACTCTGCAAGGCCAGGGAGTTTCTCATCAAACTAGCGAAAAGCCGCTTCCATGTCGAGATCCTGTGGCGGCTGCCAATAGGCGGAGTTCTCTTTGCCTTGCGACTCAAACCTTCTATCCCGAGTTTCTTTAATCTACGGTCAATAGTTGCTACTGTTGCGCCAACTCACAAACTATCCCACTTAATACTACTGGCAGAATAATGAATAAAAATCTCTCATTGCTGACTTATCACGCTGTTGTTTTTCTCATCAAAGCTTTTGGCCGACTCAAACGCAGAATACGATCTGTGGCCCGGGACACAATACAGTGCCGACATTCCCACTCACTCTGAGGTGTTGGGCTATCAAGTCGGTGAACGAGTCACCTCTCATGCAGACATGATCCGGTTTTTCGAGGCTTTGGAAAAAGCAGCGCCCAATAGAATTAAAATCTTTGAATACGCTAGAACCTGGGAAGGTCGACAACTCATTTATGTCGCCATCGGTAACAAAATAAATATCGCCAACCTGGACGGCTTTGCCAGTGACATGCAAAAACTCGCTGATCCGCGAGAGACCAACGCCCAACAAGCAAAATCCCTAGTCGACAGCGTGCCAGGTTCAGTCTGGCTGCAATATGGGGTACACGGCAATGAGATCAGCTCCACTGATGCAGCCATGATGACGGCCTATCATTTGCTGGCTGCACCTACAGATTCAATCAACCAGAAAATTTTGAGCAACACTATTGTGTTTATCGACCCGGCACAAAATCCCGATGGGCGGGAACGTTTTACCAGCCGGTACTATTCAACAGTAGGGCTCGAGCATAGCAGTGACAGACTCAGTGCTGAGCATAACGAGCCGTGGCCGAATGGTCGTTCAAACCACTATCTTTTTGATATGAACCGCGATTGGTTGGCGATTACCCAGCCGGAAACCGCTGGTCGAATCAAAATTCTGAATCATTACAAACCTTTGGTTGTCATTGATTTACATGAAATGGGTGGGGATTCAAGCTACTATTTTGCCCCGGCCGCACAGCCTTTTAATCCCTTTATGACCAAATCACAGATCGATAACATCGAACTTGTTGGTCGAAATAACGGCAAATACTTTGACCAGTTAGGCTTTGATTATTTTACCCGCGAAGTCTTTGATGCGTTTTATCCTGGTTATGGCGATAGCTGGCCGATTTTTTACGGGGCATCGGCTTCAACTTACGAAGTGTCTTCTTCTCGTGGCGAAATTTACAACCGTAAAGACGGCAACAATCTGACCTATAAAAATACGGTGCAACGCCACTTTGTAGCATCAATTTCTACCGCTGAAGCGGTTGCTGATAATCGCGAGAAACTCCTCAGTGATTTCTACCATTATCAAGTCAGCGCCATCAAACAAGGAAAGGAAAACAAACAGCGCCTATTTGTCATTCCAAACCAGACAGACAGAGCAGGTGCGCATCGATTAGCAACACTCATGGCGCAGCACGGAGTAGAAGTTTATCAAGCAGATGAATCTTTTAAAGCCTGTGGAAACAGTTACTCCGCTGGCGCTTACTATATCGACACCGCGCAGCCACGCGGCCGTTTCGTCACTACCACATTCAACCATCAGGTGGATATGGCTGAAGATTTTGTCAACGAGCAGGAAAGAAGGCGTCAACGAAATCTCGATGATGAAATCTATGACGTCACCGGCTGGTCACTGCCATTGATGTTTAATATCGATACAGATAATTGCAATAGCCCTGCTAGTGTCGCAAGCACAAGAGTGACAAGCGATGACAAGCTGCCTGGAAGTGTTCAACCAACTGAGAATGCAGTCGCTTATATTGTTCCCTGGGGCGATATGGCTGCGGGCCGTTTTCTTACCTCTGCTTTGTTGCAAGGACTAACCGTCAAAAGTTCTGATAAAGCCTTTCAAATGGATAATGAAAAGACCTACCCTGCCGGTTCTTTGATAATCGAAGGCAGTTCAAACGCCGAAAACCTTTCGACACTGATCGCCGACATTGCCAATGAAAGCGGCGCACAAATCGATGCCGTCAGTTCCAGCTGGGTTATTAACGGGCCAAGTTTTGGCAGCGGCAACACTGTTACCATGACAGCCCCGAAGGTCGCTATGGCATGGGATGACCCGGTGAGTTCTTTAAGTGCTGGCAACACCCGGTACGTCATCGAACGTCAGTTTAATTACCCGGTAACCGCCATTCGAACCGAACAACTGGCTCAAGCAGATTTGAGCGACTATCAGGTGCTTATATTGCCATCCGGTCGTTACCAGGACGCCCTTGAAAAAGCAGGTGCTGAAAACCTGAAAGCATGGGTTAAGCAAGGTGGCGTACTCATTACCTTTGCTAGCGCAACTCGCTATGCAGCAGACAAAGATGTTGGCTTGCTCGACATCAAACGAGAATTGGCTTTCGCCGAAGAAGAAGCTAAGAAAAAAGATGACGAAGAGAAATCAACAACCAAAGGTGTTTTGTATGACAACAAGCAGGACTTGTTGAATGCCAGCGTTAATAACGATGACGGCCCTGACTTTGTCGCAGGTGTATTGGCCAACATCGAAGTTGATCAGGAACATTGGCTCACCGCCGGGCTCAATGAAAATCAGATCGGCATGGTGTATGGCAGCGATATTTTTGCGCCCATAAAACTCAACACCGGTGATAATGTGGTCTGGTTTGCGGGCGCAGACAATGTCCTTGCCAGTGGTTACCTCTGGGAAGAAAACAAAAAGCAACTGGCTTACAAACCTTTCCTGGTGGTTCAACCCTCAGGCAACGGAATGGTCGTGGGCTTCACTCAGGAACCCACGACGCGCGCTTATCTGGACGGCCTCAACTTGATGTTGATGAACAGCATCTTCAGAGCAGCGGCGCACGCGGCTCAAAACTAATGTGTTATTGCGCTGCCGTCCCGAATTGAGCGATTACAACACAAAATAGCAAAATCCGGCACGGTGGGCCGTTTGCCGAACTTGCGCAGCATCATCGCCAGCGGGCAAAAGCCTGTAAACGGGGACTGCAGCAAGTTCAGCCCAACAAACAGCGTCAGCAGCAGCCACCGGAGCGAATGAAAGCGGGTCTGCCTTACCCTTGCGCATCTTGCGCATGAAGTATTTTTCATAAGCGACCTTGGCCAGCTGCAGCCACTTGCCGGTCATCGACTTGGTCACGTTGCGCGGAGGAATTTGCGGCAGGGCAATGAAAGCGAAACCGTTGTCACCCATATCCGCCAGGCACATGGCATTCCAGGTCGCCCGCGCCTTCACCGGTTTGCCGGCCAGTTCGTCACGCAGGTTGTGTGCAATGGCCGTGACCATCGACTCGATCATCAATCCGGTCTTGGGCGCACCGGTGGGCACCGGAGTAACTTCGACCGGTGGAATGGCCACGCATACGCCTGCCGAGAAAATATTGGTATAGGTTGGGTTGCGCTGGTGCTCGTCAATCAGGATAAAGCCGCCCGGATTGATCAGGCCCTCGATGCCCTGTACGGTGTCAACGCCAGCAAAAGACGGTATGAACATCGAGTAGGCAAACGGTATTTCGTGCGTCTGTATCACTTCACCTTGCTCATTGAGCTGCTCTGCGTTGACCTTGCCCGCTTCCACCGAAGTCACGCGCGCGTTACTGACCCATTTGATATGGCGCTGGCGCAGTTCCGATTCCAGCAGACCCTTGGAGTCACCAATTCCGCCCAGACCCATGTGGCCTATATAAGGCTCGGAGGTAACGAAGGTCATCGGCACACGTTCAAAAGCTAAGCGCGGGCCGGTGGCGATCACCAGATAGTCATAATCGAGGCTGGTTCCATCAACAAGATCAATGCGGTTGGCCTCGGGCACCACCTTGCTCGCTGCGGTCGGTACGAAACGCATGTCACGTGACTCTATCGGCTTGGTTACATCCAGCCGGATGTCATCGGGCTTTCGCCAGCCCACCGCCAGCCAGGGATTAGAGGGCGTGAAGTTAAACATAGATCCTTCGCCAACCACAGTAATCGTATGCTCCTTACCGATCGCATCGCGAATCTCGTAGGCGCTGACATTCCGCCAATTCCTGCACCCAATATGATGATATTTGCCATAACGCCTATCCTCCAGACCAATAGCGGCAGTAAAGCCGGTATTGCGACAGTGCCTTGACAGAGTGCGGCCGTCGCACGAAAATTAATAATGTCGAATTTAGTAAATTCTTAATTAATCAAGTGAGAAAAAGTCAACTGCCCTGAATAAGCGCGTTAGTTTACGGAAAGGCGACCATGCCACTGAGGCACTGCCGGACATGACACAATTGCAGGAACGCGGCGCATTAGAGCGTCGGATTGATAGCCGCACTGATACCCGGGTCTGAACTGGCTATTTCTGATTCCACATTAACAAGAATCAGTGAATGCTTTTGAATCCCGGATGCTCAAAGTAATCCTGACAATTAGGGAAACGAGGTCTATGCGACATCCTTTTTTGACGGGTCAGCTTTGCAGTAGATTGAGTATAGCGTTGCAATTACAATTTGCGCCGGCCCCTCAACCAGACGATACCAAATGGTTTGCGATTCACGCCGGGTGGTGACCATACCCTCATCCCTGAGTTTGGCCAGGTGCTGTGATAATGCCGATTGGCTCAGATCTGATAACTGCTCATTGATCTGTCCTACCGTCATCTCTTTGCCAACCAGCAAACAAAGAACACGCAAACGCTGCGCATTAGCCAACGTTCTTAACATTTTCGAAGCATCCTCGGCACGCTCTTGCATAGCATTCAAGGCAACAGGGTCAGTAATCGACATCGCCACTCCAGTTCAGGACGGGGTTCGGGTTTCCGACCCCGCTTTTCAGTTTAATGATCCAGCTTCCAAACAATACTATGACAATAAGCTTGTATATTAGCGTTGGCTTAATTAGAATTAGTTTGATAAGCAACCTGCGCGATAGTAACAGGGACTCACCCTCAATCTCAATAGCAACGGAGTAGCGATCATGGCAAATGTTTTTGTTCCTGACGCAAGCCAAAATAGCAGCGAAACAAAAAATCAACAAGGCCGACCAATGAAACTCTCATTTCTACTGATCATCGCAATCGCCGGCCCTTGTCTTCTCGCCGCCTGTGATCATACTGAGCCGGAGGACAAGCAGACCACCGCCGCGCCAACTTTTGCTACCGGTGTTGCCGAGACGCAGCGGGGGCGCAGTGAACAGGTCTGGGATGGTGTGGTTGAAGCCGTCAATCAGGCGACCATTTCAGCACAGACCAGTGGTCGGGTTATCGAACTGCCCTATGACGTGAATGACGCAGTAGATGAAGGGGCTGTCATTGTGCGTTTCACGGATGTCGAACAGAAGTCAGCCAAAAGCCGCGCACAATCGCAGATATCCTCCGCGCAAGCGGTATATGACGAGGCACAAGCTTCATTTAAACGCACCTCTGAGATTTATGAACGCAAGCTCGTGGCCAAGGCGCAACTCGACCAGAAGCGAGCACGACGAGATTCTGCCAAAGCTGCTCTCGCATCAGCGCAGGCACAGTTAAGTGAAATCGGCAAACAGATGGACTACACGGCTGTTCGTGCTCCGTACTCGGGGATTGTCACTGAGCGCCATGTAGAGATCGGTGAGTCGGTCGTACCTGGCCAACCGTTGATGACAGGCGTGTCACTCAAAGATTTGCGCGTATCGGTGCAGGTGCCGCAGAGCGCCATCGCGCCGATCCGTGCGATGCAGGCTGCAGATATCCTGCTTGCTGGCGGCGGCATAAATCGCGTCAGTGCCAGCAAGGTCACAGTGTTTCCTTATGCTGATCCGGCCACGCACACCTTTACCGTGCGCCTCGAATTGCGCGGAGAAAACACGGGTCTGTTTCCGGGCATGACGGTAAAAGCGGCGTTTGCCACCGGCGAAGTGCAACGTCTGGTGGTTCCCTCCACTGCACTGGTCGAACGTGGCGAGTTGCAGGGTATTTATGTGGTCGATGGTACTAATGTTCGACTGCGCCAGATCCGTAGTGGCCATTATTTTGGTGAAATGATCGAGATTCTCGCCGGGCTTGAGACTGGCGAACACTACGCTACCGACCCTGCCGACGCGGCGCAGTGGCTTTACCGTCACCATAGTGGAGATTCGCAGTGACTCAAACGCTGGGCTTTTCCGGGCGCATTGCACAGGCATTCCAGTCCTCACCGCTGACACCACTGTTGGCGCTGGCGGCTATCCTGCTCGGCATTGCCGCAACCGTGATCACACCACGCGAGGAAGAGCCGCAAATCGACGTGACCATGGCCAATGTAATCGTGCCCTTCCCCGGCGCTGATGTGCATGATGTTGAGAATCTGGTCGCCTACCCTCTGGAGCAGAAACTGTCCGAGATCGACGGCATCAAGCATGTCTATTCAATTAGCCGCCCCGGAGTTGCTATCCTGACCGTTGAATACAAGGTGGGTGTGCCCCGACAAACTGCGATCTTGCGGCTTTACAACCAGGTTTATCAGAATCAGGATTTCGTACCCCCCGGTCTTGGTGTCGGTCAGCCGCTGTTGCGTCCGATGGGCATAGATGATGTTCCGGTCATGGCTGTAACCTTGTGGAGCGATGCGCCGGAACAAAACCCTACCGCTCTGGCAGAAGTAGCACACACACTCGAGACCGAGCTTAAACGCATCCCGGGTACTCGTGATGTCTATACTATCGGCGCACCCGAGCGGGCGGTCATTGTTGAGCTTGATGCACCCAGGCTTGCGGCTTATGGCCTTTCCATTCAGGACCTGTCCGGCGCATTACATGCTGCCAATACGGTCAGTCAGGCCGGCGTGCGTGTGGTAGACAATACCGAGTTGCCGGTAACCGCCGGCACTTTTCTGGCCAATGCAGCGGATGTCGCAGCCCTGGTTATTGGACTTAATAATGGTCAACCGGTGTTTCTGTCCGATGTAGCCAACATTCGCCCTGGCGCAGATTTACCGGATAGCTATGTATGGTTTGGTGCGCCGGCAGGCAAGACAGGACCAGACAGTGGCAACGCGCCGGCAGTAACATTGGCGATCGCCAAGAAGCCTGGCAGCAATGCCTCCGATATTACCCGGGCTGTCAGTTCGCGCCTGAATGAACTTGCCGGTGTCGTTATTCCTTCCAATGTACAGTTCACTGTCACCCGCGACTACGGTCAGACCGCCAGCGATAAAGCCAACAAGCTAATCCAGAAGCTCATGTTCGCTACCCTGTCGGTGATCCTGCTGGTGCTGTTCACCCTCGGCTGGCGCGAAGCAATCGTGGTAGGTACAGCCGTCATCATCACCCTGATGTTAACCCTGTTCGCCTCCTGGGCAATGGGTTTTACCATCAACCGCGTTTCGCTGTTTGCGCTGATCTTCTCGATCGGCATTCTGGTCGATGATGCCATTGTTGTGGTCGAGAATATTCATCGTCATCAGCGTCTCCACGGGGGCCGCCTGCGTGACATCATTCCACCAGCCGTCAGCGAAGTTGGCGGACCAACCATCCTTGCCACATTCACAGTAATAGCGGCATTGCTGCCAATGGCTTTTGTCTCAGGCTTAATGGGGCCGTATATGCGCCCGATCCCGATCAATGCCTCGGCCGGCATGCTGATATCGCTGGCGGTTGCCCTGATGGTGACGCCATGGCTGGCACTGCGTCTATTCACTCATCATCAGCCCGCAACCGACACGGCCCAAACACCAGAATCCGAACAAAGGGGCTGGCTCAATCGTGTTGCGCATAAATTGATGTCGCCGTTCCTGGAATCGGAACACGCGCCACGCAGGCGACACCTGCTGTTCGCTGCAGTGGGCGTACTGGTGCTGGCCGCAGTCAGCCTGGTTGTGGTTCAGGCGGTGATCCTCAAGATGCTGCCCTTCGACAACAAGTCCGAATTCCAGATCGTGGTTGATATGCCCGAAGGCAGCACGCTGGAAAGCACCAACGCTTTGCTGGGCAAACTTGCTGACAGCCTGGCTGATGTACCTGAAGTCAAAGACTGGCAGGCTTATGCCGGCACCGCCGCACCGATCACTTTCAATGGTCTCGTGCGCCAGTACTACATGCGCAGTGGTTCATTGGTAGGTGACTTGCAGGTTAACCTCGTAGACAAACATCATCGTGATCGTCAGAGTCATGCCATCGCGCTGGACGTACGCCCACGGCTCACTGCCATCGGCAATGAATTTGGTGCCTCAGTCAAGCTGGTCGAAGTGCCACCCGGGCCGCCGGTGCTCGCACCAATCGTAGCCGAAGTCTATGGTCCGGATTATGACTCCGTGCGCAAAACTGCGCTCGCGCTGGAGCAAAAATTCCGGGCAGAATCCGACATTGTCGATATTGATACCAGTGTCGAGGCGGATGCGCCACGCGAGATCATCGTAATCGATCGTGTGCGCGCTGCGGGTCTTGGTCTTGACCAAGCCAGCATCGCGCAGGTTTTGCGCACAGCACTTTCCGGTGATGATGCAACTTACTTGATGGATGGCCATGCCCGCTATGCTGTGCCGGTGCGTCTGCGTCTTCCCGCTGGCGAGCAGGCCGCGATCGAGCAGTTGCTGGCTATTCGTGTGCGGGCAGCAAACGGCTCACTGGTGCCACTCTCAGAGGTCGTTGAGGTACGCCAGGCAACCTGGGACAAGGCCAGATACCACAAGGACCTGCTGCCCTATGCGACTGTCACTGGCGACGATGCCGGACATACTGACAGCCCGCTTTATGGCATGTTCTCGCTGGTCAGCGAACTGAAGCGTAGCGATGGCAACGATGCCGCCATCGAACAGACCTTCATAGATCAGCCTGAAAACACCACCTCAGCAGCGGTAAAATGGGATGGCGAATGGCAAATCACCTACGAGACTTTTCGCGACATGGGACTGGCCTATTCGGTCGGACTGATTCTGATTTATCTGTTGGTAGTGGGCCAGTTCAAAAGCTATGTCACGCCGCTGATCATCATGGCACCGATTCCGCTGACCGTGATTGGTGTGATGCCAGGTCATGCTTTACTCGGCGCACAGTTCACAGCAACTTCCATGATCGGCATGATCGCATTGGCCGGCATCATCGTTCGCAATTCGATTTTGTTGATCGACTTTATCAATCATGAAATTGCCCGTGGCCAGCCGTTACGCAGCGCGGTGGTTGATGCCGCGGCCGTGCGTGCCAAGCCGATTGTGCTGACTGGTGTGGCGGCAATGGTCGGTGGCTTCTTCATCATCGACGACCCGATCTTTCAGGGCCTCGCCGTTTCTTTAATCTTCGGTATTCTTGTCTCGACGGCATTGACACTTTTGGTCATTCCGTTGCTCTACTACACCTGGCTGAACCGGCAGTCAGGTAGCGCAACGGCCAACACGCCAGCCGCAAAACTCCAGTAGCGCCGGTCAGGAGCTGGCATCCTGCGGGGTTGTGCGGCAAACCAAAACATCACACGCCGCGTCACGAAGCACTTGCCGGGTGACGCTGCCAAGCAAGGTTTGTCTGATCTTGCCTGTGCCGCCAGAACCCACGACAATCAGGTTCACGTTGCGACTCCAGGTTGCCCGTACAAGAGATGTCGCCGGATCACCGACAACGACGCGGGTCACACTGCTTTCCAGGCGGTTTTCCAGTTCTTTGGACAAAGTACGCAACGAGGCTTTCGCCTTGTTGATCAGAACATCACGATGGGCCGCCACGCTCTGACCGCTGCCGGCGCGTAGCATCGCCGACTCGAACTGGTGTGGAAACTGTACAAAATGAATCAGTGACAACTTTGCCAACGGGAATAACGCAGCCACATAGGGTGCCAGCATGTCCGAATTATCAGATGTATCGATAGACACCACGATTTGTTGATAGTCGCGTGCTACCGGCCGTTTAACAACCAACACAGGCACACGACATGAGCGGACCACCTTGTCAGTCGTCGAGCCTACAATTTTTTTAAGAATCGAGTTGCCCTGGTGGGCTCGCATCACAATCAGGTCGGCAGCAACCTCATCGATCAGTTCCGTCAGGCGCTGGGAGGGCGACCCGGTCTCAATACGAATATTGACCTCAGCAACACCAGTAACCTGTCTTGCCACTGCAGCCTCGATGCTTTCGTGGACGCTGGCACGCATTTCATGCTGGATGAGCCTCAGGTCCGGGGACGCAAACTCAAAACCGGTGAGGCTTTCAACGATGTGAACAACGGTGAGCTCAGCTTCGTGCGAACGCGCAATCTCTGCAGCACGCGCCAATACCGGGTCATCTTGGGGAAATTTGCCCACAGCAGCGACGATATTTTTTACCTGATCCATTAATTTACTCCTCATCACGACTATGTCCTATGTACCACAAACCGAGCCGGTCAGCCAGCGCAACCAGATCGGCAACTCGCCAATGCCCAGTTGCGCCAGGTTCTGGAAAACTGCATTGCTGAACTGCCGAGAATACTATCCAAACCAAATTACGCCCGGTACAAGCCCCGGAAATCCGCCCCGGCCGGGCTCTGGTAAACACGCAAATCGAATTCCGGAACCACGGCCAGGATGTGATCAAAAATATCGCCCTGGATAGCTTCGTAATTGGCCCAGGCAGTATCCTTGCTGAATACATATATTTCTATCGGCAAGCCTTTTTCCGAAGGCGGCAATTGCCTGACCAGAAAAGTCATGTCCTGGTTGATCGCCGGATTGTTTTGCAGGTAAGCCTTTACATAGGCACGGAAGGTACCGATATTGGTCATGCGCTTGCCGTTGACAAGATTTGCGGTATCAGCCTTGCTTGTCTGGTTGAACTCATTCACCTCATTTTTCGTTTTCTCGATGTACTTGGATATGTACTGAATCCTGGAAAATCGCTCCAACATCTCCTCGTCACAAAATTTGATACTGCTCATGTCTATACTCACTGAACGCTTGATGCGCCGACCACCGGATTCAGACATGCCGCGCCAGTTCTTGAATGACTCACTGATAAGCGCATAAGTCGGAATGGTGGTGATAGTTTTATCCCAGTTCTGTACCTTGACCGTTGTCAGCGCCACTTCCAGCACATCCCCATCGGCACCGTAATTGGGCATTTCAATCCAGTCACCCACCCTTACCATCCGATTGGCCGCTAGTTGAATACCTGCCACAAAACCAAGGATTGCATCCCGAAAAACCAGCATCATGACTGCCGCGAGCGCACCAATCCCACTGACCAGATAGATGGGTGATTTACCTAAAAGTATGGCAATGATGAGGATGCCAGTCAGAAAATACAGCACCAGTTTCAGGACCTGTATGAAGCCCTTGATAGGTATTTCTCTGGAAGCACTGAAGTCGTGGTAAATGGCCTCGAAGGCATTTAGCAATGAATCCAGAGCCAGCATCAGGATAACCAGCATGTAAACCTGCAAAGCGCCCCTGACAATTAAAATGACGGAATCCAGGCCTTCAAACGCAATCGGTGCTAGCACATAGATGACCAGCGCCGGTGCCAGATTTGCCAGGCGGTTCAGTGTTCGCTCTCGGAGTACGGCGTCATCCCACTTTGATTCGGTTTTGGAAATGATATAAGTGAGCGCAGACAGGACGTAGCGTTTTGCTACAAAGTTAGCCAGGGCAGCCAGCACCAATACCGCGACGGCGGCAAGTAAATGGGCAAGATAAACAGATTGCGCATCACTGACGCCGTGACCAAGAAGCCAGTTTTGAAGTAATTCGAGCATGAAGATTAGATTCCCAGCCAGTCCCCTGATGGGACCAGCAGTTTGATTTTTGTTAGCCGACTAAATGAGATTCAACGTTTTCATAGCATCGCTGAGCTGGTCGCGATATTCCTCAGCCAGCAGTGTTAATGGTAAACGAAGATGTTTGCCGGCGCGCCCCTGCAAAGCTACCGCCCATTTCACCGGGATCGGATTGGATTGTAAAAATAATGCTTTATGCAGTGGTTCCAGCTTGCTATTGAGTTCGCGAGCGGCCTGCCGACTGCCAGCCATCGCCAACTCACACAACTCGGCCATTTCCGCAGGTGCAACATTCGCCGTTACCGAGATATTGCCCTGCGCGCCCATCAACATCAGTTCTGCTGCAGTTTCATCATCACCTGAATATACGGCCATCCTGTCTTTGCAGATTTCCAGCATTTTTTTGCCGCGTTGCAAATCACCGGTCGCATCTTTAATGCCGATTATATTTTCGATATCTGCCAGGCGCTCGACCGTTTCCGGCAACATGTCAACGGCTGTGCGACCTGGAACGTTATAAAGAATTTGAGGAATTGACACCGCCTCAGCAATCTTTCTATGGTGCTGATACAAACCTTCCTGCGTCGGCTTGTTGTAATAAGGCGTAACCAGCAAGCAGGCATCTGCGCCATCATTCTGAGCTGCTTCGGTCAATATGATCGCTTCAGCGGTGGAATTTGCACCAGTACCTGCGATAACCGGAATCGCGCCATTGATAGTTTGCACCACCCGCGAGATGACTTCCGTGTGCTCCCTGACGGTGAGGGTTGAAGACTCACCCGTTGTTCCAACTGCCACAATCGCGCCTGTGCCGGCTTTTACATGCATTTCCAACAAAGCATCCAGACTTTCCCAGTCGACCTTTCCATCGTCGTGCATCGGCGTAACCAGAGCTACAATACTGCCTTTAATCATTGAGTGACTTCCACTAAGCGCTATGAATTTGAACAGCCATGTTACTCTATTTGTAGTCTTCTCTGGCCCATTTTAAGGTTGCAGGGCCGCTATTTAAAATAATCGGAAAGCGCTTCCAGAAAAACATACTCATCCAGACCTTGCCTGTCCACTGGCTTGGATTGGGAGCCCCACATAGCCACAACCAGATTCTTGTCCGGATCAACAAAAACAAACTGACCAAAAATGCCGATTGCGGCATAGCTATTGCCGTGTAGAGGCCACAACATATAACCATAATCGACTTTTTTTCCGTCAACAATCTTGGGTTTGCTGGCTTCATCAACCCAACCCTCGGGAAGCACCCGTTGTCCATCAATAACACCATCGTTAAGCAGGAACATTCCAAAACGTGCATAGTCCCTGAGTGTGGCAGACAGACCGCTACCGCCGACCTCCAGGCCATCCGGTGATTCAAGCCACCAGGTTGCGTCCGCTTCCATTCCTGCTTTGGACCAGATCTTCTCCGACAGGTAGTCAGCGACAGGCATCCCTACTGCGGCATGTACCAGGGCACCGGCGACATGGGTTTCACCGGTACTGTAATTCCACAAAGCGCCCGGCTCCGCTGCCCGCGGCAGTGAGCCCATCAGGTCAAGTATGGCGCCGGGTTGCTGACCGATTTGGGCTTCCAGCATTTCTCGCCGGTCAGATTCAGGATCTGTGTAGGTTTCGTTCCAGGAAACTCCGGAGGTCATCTGCAGCACATTTTTTACTGTGACGCCGTCATAGGCCGTGCCTTTAAAGCGAGGCAGGTAGTTCACGATCGGATCATCAATGCTGGCGATAGAGCCGTCCTGAATCGCCGCGCCGATCAGTGTTGCGGTCATCGATTTCACCACCGACATGGACATCCAGCGGGTGTGCTCATCATTGCCCAGCAGGTATTTTTCGAACTGGATTTCACCATTGTGAATAATCAGCAGTCCACTGACTCTATTCAGGGATAGTACATCGTAAAGATCATAAGTCTTGTCGTCTGCCGAGTAGTTGAAATCCGACAACGGTTGGAGGCTGCGGGGTATCTCACTTATCGTCGCCCCGCGAGACACTACCCGCGTGGGAAACAGGCGATCGATATTGCGGAAAGTATTGGCCTGAATGTCCGGATATAGCTTTCCGTCGTATACTTCACGAACATTTCCGATAGGTTCATTGGCGTGTTTATACACAGGTTCCTCGGCTGCGGCGGGTGAATTGATCGCCGCCAGGGTAATGGCCAGCAAGAGGGTTTTCATAGAGTGACTTCGCATGGGGCAACCCCTTTTCAAGGCGTGATTGGAAAGAAGCAGCGTACACCAGATTCTGCTTGGCTGTCGTCACAAAATTGATTACAGTCAGAGCCCCATTTACTGAAGCGAGCCAACCATGACGATCAAACTGCCCACATTGGTGGCAACTTCTGTGGTCCGCGGCAGCCACAAAGGCGAAAGCCATGGTGGTATCTACGTCGTCGATTTTGATTCACGCAGCGGTCGGCAATTGGTTGACTGGAATACCACCAATATCGATTTCCAGGGGCGTGGCGCTGACCGTGGACTGCGTGGTATCGCCTTCAATGATGCCGATGTCTATGTCGCCGCCAGTGATGAATTGTTTTGCTACGATCCCCAATTTGAGATGCAGGGTTCCTACCGCAACCGTTATTTGAAGCACTGTCATGAAATCTGCCGGATGAAGCAGCACATCTTTGTGACTTCCACCGGGTTCGACAGCCTGCTCGCTTTCAATCTTGATAGCCAGAGCTTTGATTGGGGGTTCCACTTGCAGCGCATCGGCGATAAATGGGAAGGGCATACCTTCGACCCGCGCAAGAAAACCGGGCCGGCCGCGGTCAACGACTTCCATATCAACATGGTGCATGTTAATGACAAAGGAATCTTTTTCAGCGGCCTGAAAACGGGTGCATTGCTGCACCTGAACCACAATTTTCAAGTAAGCGAAGTGTGTAACCTGCCGTCCGGCACCCATAACGCCCGCCCATGGAAAAATGGCATAGGGTTCAACGATACAGCAAATGACTGTGTGCGTTTTGTAAGCAGAGACGGAACCGAAAAAGCATTCAAAATTATTACCTATAACGAATCAGACATTCAGTTCTCCGGCATAGACGACAGCAAAACTGCCCGTCAGGGTTTTGGGCGAGGACTGACTGTTTATAAAGACCGGTTTGTGATCGGCGGCTCATCACCCTCAACCGTCACGCTCTACGATCTTGAATCCAACCAGACGGTCGGGTCGGTGAATTTGTCCATGGACATTCGCAACGCCATTCATGGTCTTGAAATCTGGCCTTACTAAAAATTCAAAGTAGCATATGATAACGCCCATAAAAAAGGCCGGGATTTCCCGGCCTTTTTGATTTGCATGCTGCGTTTGTCCGGGTTTAACCACCCCAGGTCTTGGTGAATCGAAGCCCCATTTCACGCGGTCGACAGGTGTAGACTCGCTGGAGACGCGACCGGCCGTCAGCCACACTCGCCATACCCCATTCAAACTGACCGGAGTAGGTTGTGTAATTGCACCGCTCGTCTGTCAGGTTGTTCAGGAACAACGACACTTCCCATGAATCAGAAGAGACCCCAAA
>Ga0209491_10003447_pt1 | contig 26074 bp, 14 predicted proteins | sample BON02_FD_187213 | JGI IMG/M metagenome (GOLD analysis project Ga0209491, IMG submission 187213) | Freshwater microbial communities from Lake Bonney liftoff mats and glacier meltwater in Antarctica - BON-02 (SPAdes) (version 2) | ecosystem: Environmental > Aquatic > Freshwater > Ice > Glacier...
CCCCCGCCCCCCGCTCTTTCCAGCTCACCTGGCTCTGGAAGGACTCGCCCTACGTGATCGCCGCGCGCAAGCTCTTCGACATGGCCGTCGCCTCCAACGACGCGGGCGACCCCTTCCCCATCTGGGGCACGTGCCTGGGCCACCAGCTTCTGCAGATCCTCGCGACCAACATCTCGCGCAACGACCTGCTGGTCGAGACGGACAGCGTCGCCCACCCGGCCACGCTCGAGCTCACGGCCGCGGCGTCGGAATCGCGCATGTTTGGCGGCATGCCGTCCGACCTGCTCGAAAAGGTGGCGAGCGCCGACTACAACATCGCGCTCGAGAACCACATGTACGGCGTCCCGCCCGCCTTCTACGGGCGCTGGCCCGACCTGGCCGAGTGGTACAAGGTGCTGTCGACCACGAGGGACCGCAACGGGTTGGAGTACGTTTCGTCGATCGAGGGGGTCAAGTACCCGTTCTTCGGTGAGAGGTTGGGGGGGAGAGAGATTGGAGAGACGGGGGAGAGGGGCAGATGGAGGATGGATGGACGGGGTGGATGGATGGGGGGAGGGAGACGAGGAGGAGCAGGAGGATCAAAGGCGGGCGTCCCCCCTTCGTCTTTCCTTTTCCTCGCTGGAAATGGCGTCGCGTCGCGTTTTGTGGTCTCGCGCTCCTCCAACGCCCCCCCCCCACCCCCCCGATTGACGCAAATACATAAACGAACACAAAACGAAACGCAAACGAATACGCAAAACAACAGGCACCCAGTGGCACCCGGAGAAGCCCCCCTTCGAGTTCACCATGGACGAGATCCCCCACACCATCGACGCCGTGCGCGTCTCCCAGCACCTGGCCAACGCCTTTGTCGACACCGCGCGCCGCTCGTCGCACGCGCCCGCCTCGCACGAGGACGGCCTCGAGCTCCAGATCTACGACACGTGCCCGATCTTCGCGGCGCGGTTCGAGGTGCTCGCGGAGGACAACTACGACGGCCCCGACTCGTACTACTGCTTCGACAAGAAGGGGCGGCCGCCGATCGGGCCGGACGACGCCGAGAGCGACGAGGACGGCAAGGAGGATCCCAAGGGCGGCGGCGCGCCGCTGCCATCGCCGGCCTTGTCCGTCGCCAGGGCGGGCGAGGACGGGCACGAGGCCTACTCTCGCGCCGCGCACAGGGCGCTGGGCGCGCGCTTCTCCGAGGACGAGCTCGCGTCGTCGTAAGGGGAGCTTTGGTTTTTTTCGTTTTTTTCGTTTTTTTCGTGTGGAGCGCGCTGCGCCGCCCGTCTCGCCGGAACAAAAGAAAGGAACGAAAGAAAACGTTGTTATCGGACTTTTTCGGAACTGCTCACCCCTTCACACGTTGAGACACGCGAAGGTTGTTTCAGAGACAAAAAAGGGGAACGGGGAAGGGGCGCGATCGTCGACGGCGCGGGTGTTTTTTTTGGCGGCGTGCCAGAGCGGCGCGTCGCGAAAGAAGAACCGCGTTAAATCGAAGAGAGGCGGCGACACAACACGAATCGCATCGCAAAACGCACGCGTCATCCTCCCGCAACAACACGCAACGCACCGAATGCGAGCGCGCCCGCACTAGTACCCGCGCCCGCTGCTCGCCATGCAGCAGGAGCAGAAGCAGCAGGAGCAGAAGCAGCAGCAGCAGCAGGAGGAGCAGAAAGACCCAGAACAACAACAGCAGCCTCCGCCGCCGTCAGCGGCGCGGATCGCTCACGCCTCTGTCTCGGTGCCCATCGGCACGTCCGCCGGCCTCGCGCACCTCGACGCGGCGCGGAGGTCCGAGTCCGCGCCCGACATGGCCAGCCTGAAATCGTTTTCGTTCTCGTTTGCGGGGAGCAGCAGCGCGCCGGCGGCGCCCGCGGGCGAGAACGACGACGAGGAGCTACAGCGGCAGGGGCAGGAGCTCCGCCCGACTTTGCCCCTCCGCCTCGCCAATCTGGCGGCCACGTTGATGGGGGGCGCCATCGCGTTCAACCGCGCGCGCCGCGCCCTCGTCTTTGGGCGGCGGCTGCTCGCGTGGCTGGCGCGCGCGGCGGCGATGGCGGCCGCGGGTTTGATGCTCGTCGCCGCCGCGAGGGCCCTCGCCCCCAAGCTCCGCCTCGCCGCCGCCCGGCGCCTCTGGCTGCCCGGCCGCCGCCGCCGCGCCCGCGACGCGCCTGTGAGCGATTCCTTTTCGTCCAAAAACAACGACGGCAGCGGCACCCACGTGGCCAGCAACAACACCGACGACAACGCCGAGGGGATCGTGTCGCTCGACATCCGGGCGCTGCTCGTGCGCGCCGCGCAACTCTCGGCCGGCGGGCCATCCGGGCGCCCGACGGCGTCGGTGGCCGCCCCAGCGGGGGCGGCCTTGTGGGGCGGCGGCGGCGGCGGCGTCGCCGGGATCCCGACAGTGGCCCCTGTGACCGGCCGGCGCGCCGGCAGCAACGCTTCCAGCGACGCGAGCACCGCGAGCGGGAAGAAGGAGCCGCTCACGTCCGTCCCCGAGGCCGACACGCACAGCGGCCCGTTGGGCGGCAGCCCGGGCAGCGCCGACGCCAGCGGCGGCGGATCTACCCCCTCGCCCCCGCACCCGCCGCCGAGCCGGTCCGCCGAGCCGCCGCCCCGCGACTCGTCGTCGGCGTCGTCCATCTCGAGCGGCCTGCCCCCTGGATCGGCGGTCGTCTGCCCGCGCATCAGCGGCGGCGGCGGCGGCGGCGGCGGCGGCGGCGGCGGCGGCAGCGGCGGCGGCGGCGCCGGCTGCGGCCTGCTCGCGCGCGCGTCCTGCCTCTACCGCTCCCCGTTGTGCCACTTGGTCATGAGCGTCAAGCTGCCGACGGGCGAGGGCGAGGTGACGGAGGCGGCGCGCGCGCGCCTCGTGGAGGCCGCCGAGCGCACCGCGCGCGAGAAGGCCGCGGCGTCCGGCCGCCTGCTCGTCTCGGTGATTGCCGTCGCCATCCCCGGGTGCGTGGAAATTCTGGTGGCGGGCACGGAAGCGGCGGCGCCCCTCGGGCTCGAGGCGCGCTCGCTCGGCGCCCCCCTCGTGCCGCTCGGGAGCTTGGCGGCCGAGGTGACGCGAGCGGTGCAAGACGCCATGGGAGGCGGGAGCGACGGCGGCGACGGTGGCGGCGGCGGCGGCGGCGACGGAGGCGGCCACGGCGGCCAAGGCGGCGACGCGTGCGGCGCGGGGCCCAGCACCCGCGCCTCGGGCATTGGCGACGGCGGCGGCAACAACGGCGGCGGCGACGGCGGTGACGGCGCAGGGCCGGGCGGCGGCGGCGGCGGCGGCGGCGGCGGCGGCAGCGGCGACGGCGCGGGGCCGGGCGGCAGCGGCAGCGGCGGCGGCGACGGCGGCGACGGCGCAGGGCCGGGCGGCGGCGGCCTCGACCCGCTGCCGTCTGTGCAACCGGACGAGCCTCAAATCGGCCAGGACCTGCAGCTGTGGCTGTGGCCGCCTGTGGTCGCTGTGCGCGAGGGACCGACGGCGATGCCCGCCCCGCCGCTGCCGCCGCCCGGGTCCCCGCCGCTGCCGCCCCCGCCGCCGCCGCACTCGGCTTCGTGGCCCGAGCAGCCTGCTCGGGCGTCTCTGCTCGCGGCCGCCGCCGCCCGCCTGCGCGCCCTGATCGGCCCGGGCCGCTCTGTCTCCTCGTTTTTTGCGCGTCCGCCAATTCCGCCGCCGCCACCGTCGCAGCCGCAGCCGCAGCAGCGGCAGCCGCAGCCGCAGCCGGGCCAGCAGCAGCAGCCGCAGGCGCGCGACGGGGATGACCCCGGCGCCTCCGCCTCCGCCGCCGCCGGCGACGCCGCCCCCGCCTCCCCCTCTAAGTTCGCGCTCGTCTGCGTCGGTGGCTTCCACGACGCCGCGCGCCGGCTGCCGGGCGGCCGCGTGCGCCTCCTCGTCACCGCGCGGGGCGGCCTCGTGCTTTCGGACGAAGTCGCGACCATTTCCCCCGCCGGGCAGGCGCGGCTGCGCGTGTCGCTCGCGCCCATCATCGAGGAGCCACCGCAGCTCCTTTGGATGATGGCTCTCGTGCCGGACCACGACGCCCGCCCCTCCGCCGCGGCCGACCGCCGCTCGCTGCCCGCGGGCACCTTGCTGGGCGCCATGCCGCTGCTGGCCGTGCCCGAGGACGCAGGAGCGGACCTGACCCGGCTGCTCGAGGCCATGCTCGACGAGCTGACGCCCAAGCAGGAGCAGCAGCAGCAGCAGCAGCAGCTGTCGCCCGCGTCGGTCGACGCCACGCCCGCGCCCACCCCGCCGCGGACGGCGCGCGTGGCGCCGCCCGCGCCGCGCGCGCCGCCTCCCCCGCCTCTGAGCGCGGCGCGCATGCGCATGGCGTCGGCCCCGATCCTCGGGGCCCCGCACCACGCGCCCGCGCGGCAGGCGAGCCCCTCGGGCCCCTCGGGCGCGCGCTGGATCGGCGAGCTCGAGCCGACCGCGCGCGAGCGCGAGCGCGCGCCCGCGGGCGCTGGCGGCGGCAGCGGGGGCGGCGGCTCGGGCGAGGAGGGCGAGGGCGGCGGGCGCAGCACCTTGTCGGCCTCGATCTCCGCAGCGGGCGGCGGCAGCTTGCCCCTCCAGTGGACCTCCTACTTCTCCTCGGCATCGTCCTCGTGCGCCGAGGGCTTGACGTCGGACATGGCGGACGGCGGGCTCGGGCTCGGCGTCGCAGAGGCGGCCGCGGCGGCCCTGGACGAGCTCCAGGCGTCGTTCTCGGAGCCCGCGGCGCTGCGCCTGGCGGGAGATGAGCAGGTCAAGGAGCCGACGGCGCCGATCTCGGACGACGCCATGGCCGCCGAGGCCGGCCGCCAGCACGGCCAGGCGCCGTGCGAGCAGCAGCAGGACGAGCAGGCGCCCGTCTCTGCCTTGGCGGCCCCGTCCGAGGCCGCGCCGTTCGTGGAGCCGCCGGCGCTGCGCCTGCCGGCCAGCTGCGAGATGCTCGCGCGCGTCCAGGCCGACCACTGGCTGCCCTTGGCGCTCGACTTGGGCTTGCTGCTCGAGGCCGCCGCCGCCGCCTCTGCTCCCGCCCCGCGGCCGTCGCCCGGAGCAGGAGGAGGGATCAGCGGCGGCGGCGGCGACGGCGCGGGCCGCCCCCCCTCTTCTCGCGCGGGCATGGCGCTGGTCAACCCCTCCCCGCCCGCGGACCTGGTCGCGGCGACGCTCGAGCGCGCGCTGCTCCTGCTCGCGAGCCAAAACTGCCTGAGCGCCGCTGCGTGCGTCATGCGCTCGGCCGCGCGGCACAAGGGCGTCCGCCTCGTCGCGACGGGCGAGCAGGCCGCGCCCGCCGCCATCGCGCCCGTGCCCGTGCCCTTGAAATGCCACCACCTGACGCGCGAGCAGCTCGAGGGGCTGATGGCGGGGGCCGCGATCGTGGACGCCGGGCAGGCGGCGGCCGTCGCCCCGCTGGTTCCGCTGCAAAAGGCGCAGCAGCAACCGCCGCCGCAGCAGTAGCAGCAGCAGCAGCAAGAGGCGCAGCAGGGGCAGCGCGCGCCGCGACGCGGTGGGCTCTCGCACCAGGGCCCGTTCGAGTCGCTGAGCAGGGGCGCCAAGGACCTTTGGGACAAGGCGCGGCGCCTGCCGGCCGACAAGGGGAGCCCGCCGCCCCCCCCCGCGGCAGGGTGAGAGAGAGCGCGACAGAGACGCGGAGGATCCTTCGCCCGTCGTCCTTGCCCCCCCATTGTTCCAGCGCAAACACACGCGCGCATCCATACAAACAAACAACAAATGCACGACACCCCCGCACGCAAGAGCGCACGTTTATGGAGATTTTGCCCCCCGCGCGCGCGCAATGCACCGACGAGCGCCGGTCGAGCGTCGCCGTCGATTTTCTTCGTTGCGTTTGATTTTACTCCTACCCGCATTGTAAACCGTTGCAAAATGCGCGCTCGCGCCAGGCGCAAAAGGTCCAAGACCACGACGATCGTCAAAACTCCTCAAACTGGTTGGCCGTCTGCAACGCCTCCAAAACATTCGTGATGGACGTGGCCAGCTGAGCCGTGGTGGCCGCCGCAAACGTCGATGCCGAGAGCGCCTCGACGGTGATTGTTGTCGAGGGCACGCGGAGCGGCGCGGTCGGCGGCACCGCGCCAATGGCGGTGGCGGCAGACGGAGATGTGCCGCCGGACGTCACCGTGGCCGCCGCCGCGGCGCGAAGCATCGCGGCGATCAGCACCCGGCCCTCGTTGGGCCCCATGACAACGGGCACGATGGGGAGCACGGCCGCCGGCGCGCGCGTTGTTGTCGGCGAGCGCGGGGTCTTGGGGCTGGAGCTCCGCGACGCTCCTGCATCTCGGGGAGGGACGGCGAAGCGGCGCACCTCGACCGCCGTCGGCGGCAAGGGCGCCGCCGCGGCGGGCGCCGCCGCCGTCGCTTGGGCCGCCACGACTGCGGCCGCTGCCGCGCGCGCTGCGGCGCGGCGCACAGCGCGGCCGACCCCCGTGGGAATCGGGCCGGCGGGCCCCGACGGCGAGCGCGGCGTCGAGGCCGGGGTCGAGGACGGCGAGGGGATCAGGGGGAACACGCGCACGCGCAGCTGGGGCGGCAGCGGCGGGCCCGTTGGTGGCGGCGACGGCGACAGAGACGACGGCGCCTCCTCCCCGAGCGCGACAGGCGGCAGCGGCTTTTGGAGCCGGGGGGGCGGCTGGCAGGCGGCGGCGGCGGCCCGCGCGCTCGGCGCCGCCTTCTCGCCGCCCTCGCTGCCGCCCGGCCAACCGCACGCGGCCGCCACGCGCGCGCTCCAGTCGTAGCCGACGGTCTGTCCCAGCAGCTCGAGCGCGTCGGCGGCCGACAGCGGGGACGCGGCGGCGGCGGCGGCGCTTGCGGGGGGCGATGGCAGGTGGCGATCTTGGCTGCCACCGCTGGCGGCGCGCGGCGGGGCCGCAGCCGGGGACACCGGGGTCCCGCGGACCGTCAGCACCATCTGCGGCGGAAAAGCGCCCGGCACGACTAGAGCAGACGAGACGACGCTTGCGCGTGAGGCCGGGGCGGCGCTGGGCGTCAGGGGCCCGCCGCCGCTTGGGCCGCCGACGCCGCCGCCGCCCGCGCGCGCCTGCGCGCGCGCCTCTGCGGCGATCTCGGCCAACGCCGCGCGCGCTTCGTTTTCGTACCGGGGCTCACATTGTACAGACAGCGAGATCACGCACCCGTCTGCTTGGAGCAGCGAGAGCTTGTTTTGCCGGTGCTGCTGCTGCTGCTTGGCGCCTGCGGCGGCTGCGGCTGCGGCGGCGCCGGTCGGGACTTCGCCCGTGCTGCGGTCGCTGCCGATGCTGTTGGTGGGGACGAGGATGGGCGGCGGCACGGCCACGGGCGGGGGGGGCGAATGGCTGACTTCTTGCTCGCGCTGGTTCTGGTGCAGGCGCCGGCGCGGCCACAAAAAGAGAGCAATGCTGGCAGCAACCACAAAGAGCGCGATCAAAACGGCGACGACGGCGGCCATTCTGTTGTGTGTTGTCGTCGGTCTCTTTTGCCTACGTGGGGCCTTGTTATATTGAGGGTAACTAGGCTTCGGCTTGATGAGGCATTGCGCAAGGTCGGAAAAAGCTGCGTTGAAGCGCAGAGGGAAAGGAGAGGAAGAGAGAGAGAGCGCTCGTTTTGTGCGCATGAAAGCCGCCAAGAGAAAACGGAGGCTGACGTTTGCCGTCCTTTCAAAACCGACGAGTCGCCAGCGCTTACACACTTGAAGAATCAGTCCCCGGGCATCATCGATCCGACCGGCCCCGACATCAGCGGTGCCACAGCTTCGGGCTAGCCTCGCGCGATCGCGCCCCCCCGCCAAACTGCTGCTGCTGCTGCTGCTGCTGCTGCTGCTGCTGCTGCAGCTGCTGCAGCTGCTGCTGCGGCGCCTGGCCGAACGAGAAGGACACGCTGCTGGCCATGCCGTACGCGGGAGAGTCCGGCGACGAGATGGGCGCGTAGCTCGACGTGCGCAGCGAGACCATCGAAGGCGACGTGTGCATCGGGAGCAGCTGCGAGGAGCCGCCGACGCCCTTGCCGCCTCCGGGCCCGCCGCCGCCGCCGCCGCCGCCGCCTCCGTTGTTGCCCGGGCGCGGCAGCGCACCCCAGCCCCCGCGCGGCGGCGAGCCCGTGGCGACCGCGGCCGCCACGAGCGTCAGGGCGACCGCGGCCACGGCGCCCAGGAGCACCAGGGGCCACACCGGCGCGGAGCGCCGCCGGCCGCCGCCGTGCGCCGCCGGCGCCCCGCCCGCGGCGGCCAGCGCCCGCGACGCCTCGTCGGCCTGCGCCAGCAGCCGCGGCCCCTCGACCAGCGCCGCGCCGAGCGGCCACCCGACCGCCGCCAGCCCCCGGGCCTCCTCCTCTCCGTCCGCCCGCGGCACTCCCGCGGGCGCCGCCGCCGCCGCAACCTGGCCCCCGACGTCAAAGTCGCCGTCCGACAGGCCGAGCCCCTCGCGCAGCAGGCTCGCCGCGTAGGGCGCCCACGCGCAGTAGCGCTCTGCGTTGACGGCCGCCGCGCTGCCCGGGCGCAGGGCGGCGGCGGCGCCGCGGTCAAAGGGCCAGGGGGCCGCGCACCAGGGCTCGGCGGCGGCGAGCAGGCCGGCGGTGCCGTCGCGGGGGTCGGCGCCGAGGAAGCGCCAGATGACCTCGAACCCGGAGAGCGCGGCGAAGCGGCGGCCGGCGCCCCCGCCGCCGCGGCCGCCGCCGCCGCCGCCGCGTCGCGGCCGAATCGCCGGCTGAAGCGCGCCAAGGCGGCACTCCTCGCCGCCGCCGTGGCGCGGCGCGCGGGCGCAGGGGGCGTCGGCGTCGACAACGGCCGCCATCAGGCGGCGGCACGCGGGCCAGTCCGGGGCGCCGACGAGCGTGACGACCGCGGGGCCGGCGCCGAGATCGAGATCTTTGCCCGCGGCCGACGCCTTGGCCGCCGCCCCCGCTCCGCGCTGCTGCTGCTGCTCCTCCTTCTCCTCCTCCTCCTCCCCCTCTCCCACCTCTAGCTGCTGCAGCTCCGGGTCGGCGTGGTGATCGTGGCGGTGGGCGATGCGCTCGTACGGCGCCTCGTATCCGGCGTGCAGGCACGGATGCCGCACGACGGGCGTGGGCGGCGGCGCTGGCGCGCCGCCGCCGCCCACGCCGACGCCTGTGCCGCCCGCCCGCCCGCCCGCCCGCGAAGCCCGCAGCGCCGCGACGGCCGCCTCCTCCTCCTCTGCTTTGGCCGAGGCGCGCGCGGCGTCGCCGCCCGGCTCTGTGTCCCACTCGTCGCCATCTCCGCCGCTTGCTGCGGACAGGCGGCGCCTCCGGAGGGGGAGGGGCACGACGCCAGTGGTGGCGGCGGCGGGCAAGACGGCCAGCGGCGGCGGCGGCGCGCGCGCCCGCGGCGCTTGCGCGGCCGCCGCCTCGTCAGATTCGCCGTCCTCCTCCGCCTCCTCCTCCTCCTCCTCCTCCGCCTGGCCCTCCGCCTGCTGCCCGGCATCCGTCGGCTCGGCAAACGCCTCCGCCGCGTCTCCCCGCCGAACCAATCGCGCCCGTGCGTCGTCGGCGCCGTGGCCGGCGTCGTCGTCGTCGTCGCCGCCGCCGCCGCCGCCGCCGCCGCCGCCTCTCGCCCCCCCTGCCGCCGCCGCCGTCGCCGTTGACGACGCCGCCGACCCCCGCAGCAGCTGCTGCTGCTGCAGCTGCTGCTGCTTCAGCTGCTGCTGCTGCTGATGCTGCTGCTGTTGCTGCCGCTGCTGCTGCTCCTCGAAAAGGCGCGTCACCGCGCGGTCCCACGCCTCGTTCAGGCCGTACCCGTGGAACGCGTGCGTGTGCACGCGCCGCACGGGCCCCGCCCCGGCCACCTGCAGCTCGAGCACCGACGAGGGCGGGCGCACGAACGGGTCAGCGTCCTCCTGCTTTTCCTCGACCTCGCCGCCGCCGCCGCCGCCGCCGCCTGCCCCGCTGGCCGATCCGTCCGCCGCGGGCTCCTGCTCCCCGCCCGCCACCTCGAACGCCACCTCAAGCGACGCCCCGCCCAGGTCCAGCACGCCGACGGTCGGCGCCCCCTCCTCCTCCGCGGGCGGCGGCTCCAAGGGCAGCAGCCCGCGCGCCCAGTTGGCCGCCACCCAGCCGTACACCGCTTCACGCTCGCCGGGCAGCACGCCAGCGTTTGCTGGGGCGCCGGCGCCGGCGCCGCCGGCGGCGCCGCCGCCGGCGCCGCCGCCAAAGGCCAGGCGCGCGTCTGAGCGCAGGACGCGCCTCGCCGCGTCGAGCAGGCGCTCGCGCTCGCGCGGGGGCATGCGGCGCAGGCCGCCCGTCCCGCCGAAGAAGACGGGCGCGGGCGGGAGGGGCGGGAGGGGCGGTGTAGCTGCGTCGGCGGCGCCGGCCAAGGAGGAGGAGAAGGAGGAGGAGGAGGCAGACGTCTCGCGGAGCGCCGCCGACGCCCAGTCAAGCAAGGGGCCTATGGCGCGCGCGCGCAGGACCGACTCGGCGCTGGTCAGGCCGTCGCCCCCCGTACCAGCCGCGGCCGCCGCCGCCGCCACCACCTGGTCCAGGCCCGGGCGCGTCTCCACGCGCTCGTACATGCCCTGCTTGCCGTCGCCCGCGCTCGGCAGCAGCGCCGCCGCCGCCGACGCCGGCACGGGCCGCAGCGCGCGGATCGCAAACGGGTGGCGGCGGCGGCCGCGGCCCGGGGCGCGCTCGGGGGCGCGGGCCCCTGCGCCGCGGCGGCCGAGCGCCGCCCCGGCCGCCGCGGCGTCCCCCGGGCCCAGCAGCTCGACCCGGAAGGCGTGGATGCGCGTGCCGGAGCTGCCGGCGTCGATCACGAGCAGCGGGCGGCCGTGCGGGTGGGGGGGGTGGTCGGCGCCGCCGTTTTTGCCGCCGCTTCCGCCGCGCAGCGAGGGGCCGTCGTCGGTGCGGCTGCTGGTCGTAGGGCCGCCGTCGCGCGCCATGATCACGGCCACGGCCGCCCCGGTCACAAGCAGGACGAGCACGCCCGCGGTGGCCGCGCGCCGCAGCGCCAGCGGGGAGATTGCCATTCGGCCGGAGCGTGTTGTTTTGCGGGTGGGTCAAGCGGCGGCGGCGGCGGTTGCGGGGACTCTCACCGCGCGCCTCTCGCCGCATCCGACTCCGTCGCCGTCATCCTCGCGAGTGCCCTGGGCGGCGCACCGCCGACCGCTCCTCCGGTTGATTACGCGCTCAATCGATCGGTCGTGGGCCTGCAGCTGGTGTGCTTTGCCGTTGGCCAAAAAGGCGCGCGCGCGTTTGGATGGAGGAGGATTGGGCGGGTGAGAACAGCGAGCAAGCCCCAAAGGGGAGACTCCCTCTCTCTGCGTGCCCTGTGTCAAAGGCTCAATTGTGTGTGTTTAGAGCTTGTCCAGGTCTGCGGCTGTGCCTCGTTGCGCGGGCGCGCGCTCGTGGGTCGTCCTGGTCGACCCCTGCGCAGCGAGAGACGCGGCGCCTTGACGCGCGCTCTCACGCAGAAACGCGCCGTCGCCGCCAACACCAACATCAAGAGCGCTTGCGCGCAGCTCTCGGTCATCTTTTGATCCTCACACGACCATTCTACTGCTCCCATCAGCACCCGCTTTCCTTTTTGCGCCAACACCCCACGACCTACCGCCGGTGAGTATATCCCGCGCTTCACCCCGACACCATCCAAAACTGTGTCCAAGTCTCTCTCTCTCTCTCGCTCTGCGCTCTGCGCTCTGCGCTCTGGGACGGGGGGGCGGCGCGCGCAGGCCAATTAGCACGCCGGCTCGCCATCGTCGCCCGTCGACCAGGCGCAGGCGCGGGCGCGCAACAGGGAGGACTGAGAGAGAGGGTTCCACCTCTCTTCCGTCGCCTCTCCCCCGTTTCCCGTCGCTGGCCAATCGTGACGTGCACACGTAACAAAGGGCGACGGGTTCGCTGGCAGTGTCCATCGCGGCGGCGACGCGGTCTCGCCGTGCTCAGGCGGTGCTCGTGCACCAAAACTCGCGCCAAAAAAGCCTCAGAACGCGCCCCCCTTTCTCCCTTGATGTCTCACAAAAGCAACAGCGACTGCCCCAACAGGAGAGGATGTCGACGGCTGCCGAGGCCGATCGGGCCCTGGCCGCGGCGGCGCTCTCGCCCCCGCCGTCCAACGACGCGGGCGCCGGCGGCGACGCCAGCGGCGCGTCGCCCCCGCCCGCCACCGCGCCCGTTGCCGCACCGCGACCATCAGCATCGGCACACGCAGCAGACGACACCGGCGGCCCCGACTACCCCGCGGCCAAGCGCCGCAAGCCGTGGACCAGCGCGCGCGTCCTGAACGACGAGCTGGCGGCCGCGGGCGCGGCCACGACCGAGGCGGCGGCGGCGGCGGCCGCGACCCCTCCCGCGGCCGGCGCCGACGCCGCGGCGGCCGCGTGCGGCAGAGGCGCGGGCGTGGGGGGCGCGGGAGGCGGCGGCGGCGGCAGCAGCAGCAAGCTGAACAAGGGCCTGCGGCACTTTGCGCTGTGCGTGTGCCAAAAGGTCGAGCGGCGCGGCGTGACGACGTACAACGAGGTGGCCGACGAGCTGGTGCTCGAGATGGTGCACAGGGGCGGGGGCGGGGGCGGGGGCGGGGGCGGGGGCGGGGGCGGGGGCGGGGCGGCGGCCGCGCCGCGCGAGGGGCGGCGCGGTGGCGGCGGCAGCGGCCGCGGTGGCCGCGACGACGACGACGACGGCGACAATGACGTTGACGACGACGGGGGCAAGCGCGGCGGCAGCGGCGGCATGGACGAGAAGAACATCCGCCGGCGCGTGTACGACGCCATCAACGTGCTGCTCGCGCTCAACGTCATCTCTAAGGAGCGCAAGGCCATCAAGTGGCGCGGCCTGCCCCAGCTTGCCGGCCCGCCGCCGCAGCAGGCGGGCGCCGCCGGCGCGCCTCCGCGCAACGACCCGGCGGCCGCCGGCGGCCGCGCGGCCGAGGGCGAGGACGCGATCGCCTGGCACCTGCGCACGCTGCACGCCGAGGTCGCGGCGCTCTCTGCCGCCGTCGAGCGCAAGGCCCAGGCCCTGTCGGACCTGGCGGAGCAGCGCGCCGCGCTGCGCGGCCTGCTCGACCGCAACGCGCGGCGGCGCGCGGGCGGCGCGCCGCCGCGCGGCACGGCGCTGCCGCTGCCCTTTTTGCTCGTGCAGGCGCGGCCCGACGCCACCGTGGAGGTGCAGATCAGCGACGACATGCGCGACGTGACGTTCGACTTCTTCGCCGAGCCCTTCCAGCTGTACGACGACGCGTTCGTGCTGCGGCAGATGAAGGGGGCCGGCGCGGTCGGCTGATCGTTCTTGGTGTTGTTTTGTGTTCGCGTCCGTTCCCTCGCCACGCGCTCTCCCGCCCGCCTGCACTCTCTCTCTCTCTCTCTCCCGCCTCTTTTCATGATGCGGCGATCTATGTATATAATCGAGCTTCTCCGCTCTCTCCGCGCTTTTAACCCCCTTGCAAGCACCCAGCACCAGCAACACGACTCAGAGCGCCGCGCCGCCCGCGTCGCCGCCGGCGAGGGCGGCGGCGGCGGCAGCGGCCGCCGGGGCCGCCGGCGACCCCCCTGCCCCCGCGAGCGGCGAAACGGCGACGGCGTGCGAGCGCACAAAGAGGTTGCCGCCCTTGCCGCCGCCCGCGGCGGCGACGGCCGTCTTCACGCTGGCGATGAGCGAGGCGCGGCCGTCGGCCTGCAGCACCGAGACGCCGCCCATACCGTTGGCGCCGCCGCCGCCGGGCGTCGGTGAGGCAGCGCCGGCGAGAGCGGAGGGCTCGCCGCCGAGCTTGCCTCCGCCGCCGCCCGCGCCGCCGCCGCCGTTGGCTCCTCCGCCCCCTCCACCGCCCGCGCCCCCTCCACCCGCTCCGCCGCCAGGCCCGCCACCCCCGCCCCCGCCCCCGGCCCCGCCGCCGCTCGCCCCGACCCCCAAGGCCGCCGCCCGCTGGGCCAGCTGCACGCGCTCCAGGGCGCGCGCCAGCGAGGCGACCTGCGCGCCGAGCAAGGCTGATGCGCCGCGCTGCTCCTGCGCCGCCTCCTCGAGCTGCTGCACGCGCGCGATCAGCACGCCGCGCTCCGCGAGCAGCAGGCGCACGTCGCGGCGGAGCGCGTCAATCGCCGCCTCGGCGCCCGCGTCGGCTGACCGCGCGGCGGGGGCGGGGAAAGCCGGGCGACCGGGCGGCGGCGCCGGTGCTGCCGTCGCTGGCCTGAAAGGCTGCTGCGGCTGCTGGTGCTGGTGCTGCTGGTGCTGCTGCTGCTGGACGGGGGGGGCCGCAGCGTGGGGCCACGCCACGCCCGCCGCCACCGCTGCCGCCGAAGCCGCTGCTGCTGCTGCTGCTGTCCCTGGTACCACTGCCCGCATCGGCGCCTGTGCGGGCGCGTCAAACAGGGCCCAACCCGCCCCTCCCGCAGCCCCGTTGCCGACGCCGCCGCCGCTGCCGCCACCTCCGCCGCCGCCGTTGCTCAATCCGCCGCCGTTGAGCCCCAGCCCCGCTGCTCCTGCTGCCGCTCCCCCAGTGCCAGTGCCAGACGCCAGTGGCACCGTTGGCGCCGCTCCGCCGGTGCCGCCGCCGCCGCCGCCGCTCGCCACCGTCGCCAACCCTCCCGCCGACGCGGACGGCGACAGCGTTGGCGCCGGCGGCGGCAGCAGCCGCGCCGCCGCCTCGAGCGCCGCCGCCACCGCCGGCGTCGACGGCCGCCACCCGATCGCCGCCTGCAGCTCCTTAACTCGCGCGAGCACCCCAGCCGCCGAGGGGCGGCGGTCGGGGTCCGGGGTCAGCATCTCAGCCACCAGCCTCCGCAGCAGCGGGTGGCGGGGCGGCGCGTCGGGCGGCGCGTCGACGTAGCGGCCGGCCGCGGCCGCCTGCCGCATCCCCTCCCCCTGGAAGGGCAGGCGCCCGTGCGCGAGCACGTACAGCAGCACGCCGAGCGCCCACACGTCGGCCTTGGGCCCGACCTCCTTGCCGGAGGACAGGTCCCACATCTCCGGCGCGCGGTAGGCCGGGGTGGTGTGCCGGCGGACGACCTCCTCCTCGGCCTCGCGCTCGGCGCGCGCGGCGGCGTCGGCGCCGCCGTATGCGGCGGCCTTTGTGGTGGCCGAGCCAAAGTCGCACAGGACCCAGACGCCGTCCTGCAGGCGCAGAACGTTCTCGGCCTTGAGGTCGCTGTTCTTGTTTTTTCGGTGCGTGGGATCGGTTTTGGTTGGTCTGTGTTTGATTTTCCGCAAAGAGGGGGCCCCCCCGTGTTTGGGGCGGGCGGGCGGGCGACGGCCGGCGACGGCGCCCTCGCCAGCCGACGCACAGAAAGCGAGCGCCCCAAGCAGGACGCGCACGCAATACGCGCCGCGCAAAAGAGTCGCAGGCCAACTCACCGGTGCGCCAGCGCCAGCGGCCGCTGCGCGTGCATGTGCGCGACGGCCTGCGCCACGCAGCAAAACGCCTCGACGGCGGCCTGCTCCGCCATGCGGAACACGGCCGCGTGCATCGCCTCGATCAGGGTGCCCGGGCACAGATCGAGCAGGAAGAAGCCGTCCGTCTCCCCGCCGCGCGGCCCCGCGAACGCGACGGCGTGCAGCCGCAGCACGCACGGGTGCCCGCGCAGCCGCGCCATTGCCTTGGCCTCGCGCTGCGCGCCGGCGATGTGGCCCGCGTCGCCGTCGAGTCGCAGGTGCTTGAGCGCGAAGGGGTGGCCGGAGGCGCCGTCGGTGCAGCGGTAGACGTCGGCGTAGCCGCCGGAGGAGAGGTGGCGCTCGACGCGCACGAGGTGGGCGCCGACCTGCACGGTCTTGCCGAGCAGCGGCGGCGGCGGGCGCGGCGGCGGCGCGCTGTTGTTGCCGTGGGGGCCGCCGGGCGGCGGCGGCGGGTGCGGCGGCGGGTGCGTCGGCGGCCGCAGGTGCTGTTGGTATTGTGGACGTTGTTGCGGGTGATGATAGGGGGCCGGCGGGGGGCCAGCGCCAGGTGGTGGCGTTGGCCCCATGCTGTGGACGATGCGCGCCTGAGGGTGCGACGGGTGCATTCCTCTTGCCAGGGTCCCTCTTCCTCCTCCTCCTACTCTTTCGCCTTCCTCAAACGACGCAACGAGCGCGCGTCTGAATCCGCAGGCGCGTGGCGCACGGGCAATCCGACACGCAGAGACTGGCTCGGTGGCCCCGGATGGGCGAAAGGAGGCAACGCAGGCAACGCGCGAATGCCGCACTTTGTTTTGAATACGGATTGTGGGATCGTTCTTCTTTTGAACGTGTCTGTCCGATGCGATGAGGAGCCGGAGTGCGGTGGAGAAACGAGGGCCGGGAGGGATTGGGTTTGGGGGGCGGGGGGCGCGAATTGGGGCGGCGCCTGTATACGATTGGAGGCGCATCGAGAGCGTGTCCCTCGGCGCCCCCGAGGCGGTTGAGGGCGTCGCGCGTCGGCGTCGAGCGTCGGCGACCAGAAGAACCAAACCGCGCCGAGCCCTCTCCACCCGCGCCTCCATCCCACCTGGCTGCACGCTGTTGCAGCAGTTCGACGTCAAGACCTCAGTACTCGCATTTGCGGACTCAACGCGCCCCCCTCCCCCCTTCACCCCCTCCACGGCGGAAACAGAATCGGATGCCGCCCGCCGACGGCTCCGCGGCCGCGCCTGCGGTCCCCGCGGGGCCCGACGAGGACCGTCCGATCAGGCACATTGCCGTGATCATGGGTGCGTGAGGCCCGTGCATCGCTGCGTGGTCCCTGCAAAGCGCAGCGACGGGGTGCGGCCGCCGAGCGCCGCCGCGCGCGCGCATCGCTCGGCGTTTCCTCGATCGTAGCTCGGCACTCGAGAAGAAATTAACACCAACGCCGCTCACACACGCACGCACACACACAGCCATGGAGGCCGAGGCGATGCCCTTCATCGAGCACCTCGGCCTGACCCGGGACGACCCGCAGCTGTGAGTCTCTTCGATATGCCTTGGCGAGAGAGAGAGCAAGCGCGCGTTTTCTCGTCGCCCTAAAAAAACCGCCGCCCTAAAAAAACCGCCGCCCCGCCGCGCGCTCTCCCTCCTCTGAACAACAAAACCGAAACGAAACAGCACCCTCTCCCCCGCCCCCTGTGTCACCTACTCGGGCGAGCACGCCGGCGCCCGCGTCACCGTCGTCTGGAACGGCCGCTGCAGCTCGCACGACGTCGACCTCGTCGGCACCGTCCCGGCCGCCCTCAGCACGTACGCCGCGCTCCAGGCGCTGCAGATGGGCGGCGGCGGCGGCGGCGGCGCGGAAACGGGCGGCGGCAGGAAGACGGGCCCCGTGGACCTTGTCGTCAGCGCGGGCACGGCGGGCGGCTTCCGCGCGCGCGGCGCGGCCATCGGCGACGTCTACATCTCGTCCGCCGTCGTGCACCACGACCGCCGCATCCCCATCCACGACGCCTTCGAGGCGTTTGGCCTCGGGCGCGTCGAGTCGACGCCGACGCCCAACCTGCTCGCCGCGCTGGCCTCGGGCGGCGGAGGCGGCGGCGCGGCCCCGGGCGGCGGCGGCGCGAATGCCGATGCCGCCGAACCGGGCGCAGGCCCAGGGGCGGGCCCGGCGCCCCCGCCCCCGGTCAAGCTTGGCCTCGTGTCGAGCGGCAACTCCCTCGACTACACCGACCGCTGCATGGAGATCATGACGCGCCACGGCGCGCACGTGAAGGAGATGGAGGCCGGCGCCGTCGCGTGGGTCGCGCGTGGCCTGTTCCGCTGCCCGGCCTTCTTCGCTCTGAAAGCGGTGACCGACGTGGTGGACGGCGAGCGCGCGACGGCCGAGGAGTTCTTAGCCAACCTGGGGGCGGCGGCGCGGTCGCTGCAGGAGACGCTGCCGCGGGTGATCGAGTTTTGCGCGGGGAAGAGGCCGAGCGAGCTGTGAGGCCAGTGCTTTTCTTGTTTTCATTTTTTCTAGCGGGCGGGCGGGCGGGCGAGCGGCAGCCCGCGCGCGCTTTTCCGTCCCTCGTCGCCCTCCTCCGCCCGCGCCGCCCCCCTTTGGCCTTTCGTCGCCCTCTCTCGTGAAACACGCAGATACCCGCCCAATCGACTCGCCCGAACGTCAATCGAACCGATCCAATCACACCCAGTTACAAATCCGAACTATCGAACCGACCGAACCGACGCCGACTAGAAAAATAAAACCCCCCGCCGCCACCGCCGCTACCGCCGCCGCTACCGCTGCGCGACCGCCGCCAGCGCGTCAAAGTAGGTCGGGAACGTCTTGCGCGTGCACCCCGGGTCCCGGATGACCACGGGAACCCCGCCGCACGCCGCCAGCGCGAACGCCATGGCCATGCGGTGGTCGTCGTACGTGTCGATGCCCACCCCCGCCTTCAAGCACCCATCGACCGGCGGAGTGACGACGCAATAATCGGAACCCTCCTCGACAGAGGCGCCGAGCTTTGTGAGCTCGGCGACGATCGCCTTCATGCGCTCCGTCTCCTTGACGCGCCAGCTGCCGACGTTGCGGATGGCGGTGGGGCCGTCGGCGAAGAGCGCGGCCACGGCCAGGGTCATGGCGGCGTCGGGGATGTCGACGCAGTCGTGGTCGATGGCGCGCAGCCGCCGCACGATCGCTGCGCCCGAGGCGGGCGTCGACGACAACGACGACGCGGCGGCGGAAGCGGGCGGCGGCGGCGGCGGCCCCGTGACGGTGATCGAGTGCGGCGCCCACTCGACCCGCGCGCCCATGAGCCCCATGACGTCGGCGAATCGCACGTCCCCCTGCAGCGAGTCGGAGCCGCACCCCTCGACCGTGACGCGGCCGCCCGTCACGGCCGCGCCCGCCAGAAAGTAGGAGGCCGACGAGGCGTCGCCCTCGACATAGGCCTCTCCTGGCGAGACGTAGGTCTGCCCGCCCGGCACGCGCAGCCGCTGCAGGCCGTCGAGGCGCTCGACCTTGACGCCGAAGCGCTCCATGAGGCGGAGGGTCATGTCGACGTAGGGCTGGCTGATGAGCTCGTCGACGATGACCACCTCGGTCGAGGAGGAGGACGAGGCGTCGGCGCCGGGCGCGCCGGGCGCGCCGACCGTCGCCAGAGGCAGCGCCATCAGCAGCGCCGTCAGGTACTGGCTGCTGACGCCGCCCGACAGGCGCACGACCCCGCCCGCCGCGATGCCCCCCGCGCGCACCCGCACGGGCGGGCACCCCGTGCCGCTCGTGCACTCGGCGTCCACCCCGAGCTGCGCCAGCCCGTCGACCAGGTCGGCGATCGGCCTCTCGCGCATGCGGGCGACCCCGTCGAGCACAAACTCGCCTCGGCCGGCGGCCGCCACGGCCGCCGTCAGCGGCCGCATGGCCGTGCCGGCGTTGCCCAGGAACAGCTCGCCCCCGGCCGCGGGGAACGCTCCCGCGCAGCCCACCACCGTGGCGTCCCCCGTGGCCCAGTCGGCCGTCACCTGCACCCCCAGCGCCTGCAGCGCTCCGACCATGTAACGGATGTCGTCGCTATCCAGCAAGTTGCGCACGGTGGTCGTGCCGCGCGACAAGGCGGCGAGCAGCAGGATGCGGTTGGAGAGGGACTTGCTGCCGGGCAGGCGGACGGTGCCGGAGATGGCGCGGATGGGCTCGATGGTGAGCTCGGCGACTGCTTGGTTGGGTTTGCTTTGGGAGGGGGAAAGGATGGAGGAGGGTGAGCGGGGGGCGGCGGCTGCGCGCGAGAGAGAGAGCGCGAGAGCGCACGCGCCCCCCGAGCGGCGGGCGTCGTCGGCGTCTCTCGAATTTTCCAAAGCGCCCGCCTACGTGCGTGCAATCAGGGTGATGCGCGCGGCCGGTTCTAGAGATCGCTTGAGCGCGCACATAACCATCAGCTCACCCTTCTCGGCCGTGCTCGCGGCGCGCGCGGGGCGCGCGGGCCGCCGCCTGTCCACGTTGGAGAAGGAGCAGGAGGAGCAAGAGGAGGGCGCGGCGAGCGATGCGGCGACGACGGGGCTGCGGATCGCGGTGCGAGGGGCCGGGGCCACACCGGCACGGCGCGACTGCCGAGCCGCGGGTGCCTGCGCCCCACACGCGGCGGGGCCGGCCATGGAGTGCATTTTTGCTGTCCCTGTTCTTCCTTTGGATTAGGGGGCGTGCGCGCACGAGACGCCGGCGGTACAAGGTCCTATGAATGCGGTACTGGGTCGGTGTGATCGGGCTCTGTCGCTGGGCGTGCTTTGCCTGTGCAATCGGGCTGTTGCTGAACGCTCTATGGTTGGCGGAGCAAGGTCCTCTCTCCCCCGTGTCTCTCACGACTGCGCCGCTGCCTTTCGCCGGCTGCCCCTCTTCCCCTTCCTCCCCTCCTCCTCTCCCTCGACTCCCACGGCAGTCTCCTCACATCCACCACCCGCTCGCCCATTACCACCAAGCGGCGATCGCAAAAACCCTCCTCTTTCCAGACACCCTTCTTTTGCATCTCCGCCGACGTTTTCGCTCCCTCCCACGCGCGCAGGCGGCGCGCCCTCTCTTGACCCGACCGCGCGCGAGCCACCGGTGTCCTCATCTCGCGCTGATCACAGGGAGCCGACGGCGAACGTGGATCGGGTCGTTGGCAGCTGAGCAGCGTTTGCCGCCGCCGCCGCCCGCCCGCCGACTCGCCCGCGCTCTTTCCTCCGATCGATCCGAGGGGCAGCAGCAGCAGCCGCAGCAGCAGCAGCAGCAGAGCACATGCAGGCCTCTCCTTCGGCCCTGATGCAGCAGCAGCAGCAGCAGCGGCAGCAGATGCAGCGCTGCCGGCCGCACGCGCCCGCCTCGGCGCTCGCGCCGCGCCGCCGCCCCCTGGTCGCCGCCGCCAACAGGGCGCCCCTCGCCTCCCCCTGCCGCCTCGCCGCGCCCGAGCCCCAGCAGCCGCAGCAGCAGCAGCAGCAGCAGCGGCGGCCGCGGCGGCAGCCCCACCAAGCGCGCGGGCCCGCGCCCGCCCGCGCCTCGGCGGCCGCATCCTTCCCCAACGACGGGAGCGGGATCGGCGGCGGCGGCGGCGACGCCGCCGGCGGCCCCGCGCCAAGCCCGCCAGGCGCCAAGCCGCCGCAGGTCGGCGTCAAGGTCGTGCCCGCGCTCGTCGCCGTCGCCGCGGGCCTCGCGGTCAAGTTCCTCGTGCCCGCGCCCGCCGGCACCCTCCCCGAGGCCTGGTCCCTGTTCGCCGTCTTCCTGTCGACCGTCCTCGGCCTCGTGCTCGAGCCTTTACCCGTCGGCGCCTGGGCCTTCTGCTCCTTGACCGCTGTGGTCGCCACGGGCACGCTGCCCTTTGCCTCGGCGCTGAGCGCCATGACGTCCGAGGTCATCTGGCTGATCGTCATCTCGTTCTTCTTCGCCAAGGCCTTTGAGAAAACGGGCTTGGGGGAGCGCGTGGCCAACCTGTTTGTGGCGCTCATGGGCCGCTCGACCCTCGGACTCGCTTACGGTCTTGCCGCCGCCGAGACCATCGTCGGCCCCGCCATGCCGTCGACGACGGCGCGCGCCGGCGGTATCTTCATGCCCATCATCGCCCTGCTCGCCAAGGGTCAAGGGTCGGAGCCGGACTCGCCGTCGCGCCGGCGCCTCGGCGCCTTTCTGGTGCAGTCGCAGCTGCAGGCCTCGTCCTTCTCGTCCAACCTGTTCCTCACCGCCTCGGCGCAAAACCTCCTGTGCCTCAACATGGCGGCAAAGCTCGGCGCGGTGGTGCCCGACGCCTTTGCGACCTGGTTCATCGGCGCGTCCTTGCCCTCGCTGGTGGGCCTGGCGCTCACGCCCCTGCTCGTGTACAAGCTGTACCCGCCGGAGATCAAGCAGACGCCCGAGGCGCCCGCCGCCGCCAGGGCGCGCCTGGCGGAGATGGGCCCGCCCTCGCGCGACGAAAAAGTGACGCTGGGCACGATCGGCGGCGCCGTGCTGCTTTGGGTGTTTGGCGAGGCGCTCGGGTGCCCCGCGGTGCTGGCCGCCATGCTCGGGCTGACCACGCTTCTGTGCACGGGCGTGCTCGACTGGAAGCGCGACTGCCTGGGCTACGGGCCCGCGTGGGACACGCTCGTGTGGTTTGCCGTCTTAATTTCGATGAGCGGCGCGCTGTCGCAGGCGGGGCTGATCGGCAGCTTTGCAAAGATGGCCGGCGACTGGCTCGCCGGCATGTCCCTGGGCTGGGGCCCGGCCTTCCTGATCCTCAACGCCGCCTTCTTCACGCTGCACTACCTGTTCGCCTCGCAGACGGCGCACATCGGCGCCCTCTTCGCTGCCTTCACGGCTATGTCGATCGCCGCGGGCGTGCCGCCCGTGCTCGCGTGCCTGTGCCTGTCGTACAACGGCAACTGCTTCGGCGGCATCACCCACTTTGCGAGCGGGCAGGCGGCCATCTACTACGGGGCGGGCTACTGCTCACTGCGCGAGTTCTTTTGGATGGGCGCCGTGGGCGGGTACTTTGCGCTGGCCATCTACCTGCTGGTCGGGTTTCCCTTTTGGAAGTTCCTCGGGTGGTTTTAGGAGTAGGATAAAAGATAAAGAGGGGGGGCGACAGACACTTCACTTGTTGGAATTTGCGTAGACAACTGAGCTGTCTCTTTGTTAGATGCAGATCCTCGTTCTCGCGACCAGGACGCTTCACACGGGAGAGTCACACTCGAAACGAAACCAAAACGACCGCCCTTGTTCACGCAAACCCGTCGGCCGCGTCGACCGCCGTCACCTCGAGCGCCAGCCGCCGCAGCTCGTGCCCGTTTCCGGCCGTCAGCGCAAGCATTTTGCGCACCTCCGCGCCGCTCGGCGGGCAGCCCAGCGCGCCGCGCTCGTAGTAGTGGTGCAGCGCGTTGGCGACCTCGGCGCCGCTCAGCCGCGGGACGGGGTACCGCCCCGCGCCGCTGCCGCCGCCGCCAGTGGCGCCGCCGCCGCCTGCGCCGCCGCCGAGCGCGTCTGCCTCGGCCGCCGTGGCCGCGTCGGCGGCGGCGCCCACGCCCCGCGAGGCGGTGGTGGCGGCCACGACGCGGGCGTGCGGGCCGAGAACGAAAGAGGTGAGGGCGGCGGAGCTGAGCGGCGGCGGCGGCGGCGGCGGCGAGGAGGAGGGGGACGAGGCGGCGGCGCCGGCAGCGGCGGGGGCGCACGAGAGCAGCCGCAGGCCGCGCGCCAGGTTGAGGTCGTCGCAGGGGACGGGCACGCGGTACGAGTAGCGGCGGGCGCCCGCGGGGGCGGCGCCCGTGGCCGTGCCGCCGCCTCCTTTGCCCTCGACGAAGACGGTGCGGCCGTAGCCGGTCGTCCAGTGCAGGGCGTTGTAGTCGTCGATCGCAATGAGGACGCGCGGCAGCGGCGGCGGCGGCGACGAGGAAGAGCGGGGGGCGCCGGCGCCGGCGTCGGCGCCGGCCGCGGCGGCGGCGCCGGCCGCGGCGGCGGCGCCGAGCTCCCGCACGAGCGCCAGCACGCACTCGACCGCGCGGCGCGCCTCGTCCACGTCGGCGCGCAGGCCGGCGTTCACCAGGTCCATGAGCGTGGCCCCCTCGCCGCGGGGGACGCCCGCGGCCTCCTCGGCCGCCCGCAGAGCCGCGGCGACTGCGGCGTTGGCGCCGGCGCCGGCGTCGGCGCCGGCGTCGGCGCCCGGCCCGCCACCCCCGCCGCCGCAGCGCCGCGGCATGCGCGCGAGCACGTCCCCGTGCGCCTCGGCGGCGCCGCGCAGCACGGCCTGCGCCGACAGGAGCGTGTCGTACGTGCCGTCGTCCGCCCGCCGCTCGAAGAAGCCGCCCGAGGTCAGCGCAGACGCGGAGGGGACGTAGAGGGCCACCCAGCCGCGGTCGTCGTCTCGCGCCCCGGCGCCGCCGCTCGACCCCACTTCTGCGTCCGCTGCCGCCGACGCCGACGCCGCCGTCGCTGTCGGGCCCGGCTGCTGCTGCCTCGCCCACTCGACGAGCGCCGCGAGCGCCAGGCTCTTGCCGCACCCGGCCGGGCCCTCGAGCAGGAGGCGCGAGGGGCCCGTCCCTCCCTCCAGCGCCCGCCGCAGGTCGTGGATGCAGCGGCGGTACATCAGGGAGGGCGGGCGGGCGCCGGCGCCGACAACGGCGGCGGCGATAACGGCCGAGGGGGAGGGCGCCGCCCCCGCCGCCGCTCCCGCCGCCGCCGACGCCGTCGCCCCCGCCGCTCTTCCCTTGCCGCCCGCCGCCGCGTCCTGCTTCTTGCCGCCGCCGCCGCCCCCGGCGCCCCCCGCGCCGCCCCTGCCGCCCGCTCCCCCCGGCGCCGGTGACGCCGCCGCCGCCGCGCCGTCCGAGGCGGCCTCGAGCTCGCGCTGCAGCGAGCGGCAGCCGGCCCGGCGCGATAGCGCGGCCGGCCGGGGCGCGTACCCGGCCTGGTGCAGCGGGCGCAGGGCCTCGGGCAGCAGGCGCGCCGGGTCGATCGGGTAGTAGAGGCCCACGTCGTGCGCGGTGAGGGCGGAGGACCGCCGGGGCGCAAAGACCGTCTCTGTTTGGGCCTCTGCTGCTGCTGCGGTCGTCGCGGGCGCGGCTTCGGCTTCGGCGGCGGCGGCGGCAGCGGCGGCGCCGCCGCTGCTCGTCGACACCGAGCGGCGACCACCGAGCGCCGCCAGTCGCAACAACGACGGAGGGCCACTGATGATGCCGATGCTACTGGTCGTGCGCGATGAAGCGAGAATCACCGCGCGTAGCCGCGCCGCGGCTCGCCGCGCCGCGGGCATGGCGGGCGAGTGGTTTTTTCGTCCAGGCGTCTCTCGCGCGGCGATCTGGCCGTGACCGTGAGAGTGCGCGCGTTCAAGGCGACCAGGACGATGACGATGATTAGCAGTCGAATATGTGAGGGAGAGTTTACGGCTCATTGCCAGCGAAATGAGCGGGCGGAGGACGGAATTAGGTCGAGGCCAACGGCAACGGCACGGCGCCGTCGCAAACGTGCTCGATCGATACGCCAGCGGGCGAGCAGGCGGAGGACGGGCGCCATAAAGCGGCGGCGGCGCGCTCAAATCCTCCTCTTGATCGGCCGCTCACTCTTGCCACACAAGCAACCAATCACTCCTGCGGCAGCTTCGAGTAGAGTGCGTGCGCAAGGCGTCCAGCGACACCACCCGACCGATCTCGAAAACAAACGAAGAGCAAAGAACAAGAGTCTCGCCGTTTCCCTCAGGGCCGCCGAGAATCGCGAGCTGTTTTTTTGCCGACGCCGTTTCGTGCCCACACTCCCAACGCCTATTACGCGCGCGCCGTTGCTCTTGCGCTCAACTTATCTTATCCAACTATCCCGTGCTCGTCTTGAGGCGCACAAGCAAGCACAAACAAGCAACAACAAGCAGGCGCAATGTCGACGTCGGCGGCCGGCGGCGCCCCTTTCAGCGCTGACCACCGCGTCTACCGCGCGGTCGCGGCCGGCGCGAGCGTCGACCAGGTGCGGCGCGCGATCGAGCGCAGTCGCTCGTCAGCGGCAATCAACCAGGCAGGTGCGAACGGAGAGACGCCGCTGCGTGCCGCGTGGCGGCTGCGGCGCGACGACCTGCTCTGCCTTTTGCTCGAGAACGGCGCCGAGGCGGGGGACGGCGATCGGTACTGGGCCGTCCGCTGGTGCGTGCAAGAGAACGACCTCGCGGGGCTGCGGCGGCTGATCGAGCGCGGCGTCTCGGTCAACACGACCGACGAACATGGTTGGACGCCTTTGATGGTAGCCTGCTATGATGTTCCGCACCTGACCAACCGCCGCGACGTGACGCTCGAGATCTTTCGTCGCTCGTCTGCCGAGACGCGGCGGGCCGTGACCGAGGGCGGCATGAGCGCGATCGGCTACATCTACTGGACTCCTGTCAGCCAGATCCAGCCATGGCAAGCCGAGCTGATCGGCGAGCTGCTGTCGGCGGGTTGCCCCGTGCAGTCGCACCACGCGCCCCGCGTGGTGCCAATCGCGGCTGCGCGCGCCGCGCGGCGCGAGGCCAATCTGTCCGCGCGGCCCCCCTTGGCCCACGACTGGCGCGCGCACGAGGCCATCGTCGGCCTGGCGCTGGACGTGCGCGAGCTGCGAGAGGCCGAGCAGGAGCTGCTGGAGAGGCGCGCGCGCCTGGCGTTGCTCGAGCTGCAGCTGGGCGGCGGGACGGACGGCAGCGGCGACAGCGGCAGCGACAGCGAGAGCGAGGGCGAGAGCGAGAGCGAGAGCGAGAGCGAGAGCGAGAGCGAGAGCGAGAGCGAGAGCGAGAGCGAGTGCGAGAGCGAGAGCGAGAGCAAGGGCGAGAGCGAGAGCGAGGACAAGGTCGTCGGGTCGGGCGGCGGCGGCGGGGAGTGAGAGTTTAGGGGAAGTCGTCGGTT
>Ga0209491_10003452_pt1 | contig 26059 bp, 11 predicted proteins | sample BON02_FD_187213 | JGI IMG/M metagenome (GOLD analysis project Ga0209491, IMG submission 187213) | Freshwater microbial communities from Lake Bonney liftoff mats and glacier meltwater in Antarctica - BON-02 (SPAdes) (version 2) | ecosystem: Environmental > Aquatic > Freshwater > Ice > Glacier...
AAAAAAAAAAAAAAAATCGGAACAGCCTCTCTTCGCTCATCCTGCTGCGCGCCCCCCCGGCCTTCTCCGCCCTGTGGATGCTCGTCAAGCCCTTCGTCGACCCGGTCACCGCCGACAAGGTGCGCTTCGTCGGGTCGCTGCCGGCCATGCGCCGCCTGATGGCGCGCCTGATGTGCGGCCAGGCGGCGGCCGAGGCGGCCGAGGAGGCCGAGCGCCGGCGCGCGCAAATCGAGCGGCGGCGGCCGCGCGACAACAACAAGAGGAAGAGCGCGCCGCCGGCGGGCCAGACCGAGCAGGCGGGCGAGGGATCGCAGGGCCGGGTCAAGGAGCAGGAGCAGGACGGGCGGCAGCAGGAGCAGGAGCAGGAGCAGGAGCGGGAGCAGCAGCAGGAGGACGGGGAGGAGCGCGTGCCGGCGCACCTGGCGGCGGCGGCGCGAGAGGTCGAGCGCGCGCTGCGCCTGCTGCCCGCGGCCGTGGTCGGCGAGGGGTTTGGCATGCCCGACGCGGGCGTGCCGCCGATCGACGCGGTGACGGCGCGGCTGGTGGCGGCGGGGCGCCTGGCGCGGGAGCGGAGGGAGGACGGCGAGGAGGAGGAGGAGGGGGCGCCGGAGGAGGACGCAGCGGCGGCGCGGCCGGAGGAGGACGCAGCGGCCGCGGCCGCCTCCGCGACCATCGCGGCCGCGGCGGCGGCCGCCGAAACGGCACAACCCGCGGAGCCCGCGGCGCTGGTGATCGCGGCGCCGCCGCCGCCGGGCGCCGAGTCGCGCCTGAGAGGCCTGCTGCGACGCATGGCGCCCAAAACGGCGCTCGATGCTCTGCGCTTGTAGGCAGAGAGAGGGGCACAGGTGCGCGAGCACGCGCCCCGCGCTCCTCCTCGTCCTCCCTCCCCGCTCTTCTCCACCGCCCCCTCAATTTTCTGCGAATCGTCTTTTCCACTCCTCCCCCTAGCTCTCTCAACCTAGCTCGGCCGCAACACGCCGACAGGCCTCCAGACCTCTCAGCAGCGCGCGCTCGTCCAGCCGCCGGCCGATCAGCACCAGCCGGGACTCGCGCCCTCGGTTCGCCGCACCCTTTTCGTCGTCCTCGTCGCCGCCGTCGCCGCCGCCGCCGTTGCCGTCCGCCGCCGCCGCTGCCCCTCGCGCGCCGCCGCCCGCCCCCTTTTCCGCCCGCCGCCACGCCGCCAGCACGTCCGCCCAGGGCGGCGCGTCCCGCTCGCCCGCGACCAGCTCGTACGTCTCGCCGACGCCCTGCACGAGCGCCGGGCGGCCCGCCGCCTCCGGCCCGGCCAGATCAAGCACGCCCTTGAGGCGCAGCACCTCGGGCGGCTCGTCCTCTTCCTGAGCGCCCGCGCCGGTGCCGCCGGCGTTGCCTTCGCCGCTCCCGCCGCCGCCGCCGCCGCCCTCTGCGGGCGCCGGCGCGCCCCCTCCGCCTCCGCCCACAGGGTCGCGCCACAGAAGCGCCTCGAGCCACGCGCGCACGCGGCCGTGGTCGAGCGGCTGGCCCACGAGGCGCAGGCGGACGGTGCGCACGTCTTCCGGGTGGTGGTAGTGGTGGCGGTGGTCGTGGTCGTGGGTGTGGTGCGCGTGGTGGGGGGGCGCGTGGGGCGGGTGCTGCTGGCCTCCTCCTCCCGCGGCGACCCCGGCAGCGGCGGCGGCGGCGGCGGCGGCGGCGGCGCCCCCTTGGGCCGCTCCGCCGCCGCCGCCGACGCCGGCCGCCGCCTCGGCCACGGACCGAGCGCCCTCGGGCCGCCGGCGCATGCGGTAGGCCCCCAGCCCCAAGAGCATGCGCACGTCCACGCGCCCGCGGACGGCGCGCAGCACGGGCGCCGACGCGTTGACGGACCGGAGCGCGCGCTCGGCGGCGCACGCCTCCGCCGTGCCTTCTCCGCCCTGTCGCGCCCCGTCCTCCTCCTCCTGCTGCTGCGCCCCTCCCTCCCGCTGCTGCTGCTGCTCGCCCCCGGCGCCGGCGGCCAGCACCAGGTCCACCTTGTTGAGCACGATCACGTCCGCCAGCGCCGCCTGGCGCTGCGCCAGCGCCGCCATCGACATCTCCGACGCGTCGCGGGCGCCCGCTGCCCCCCGTCCCCCTCCTCCGTCTCCCGCGGCGCCCGGCGGCGGCCGCGCGCCTGCGCGCCCGCGCAGCTGCGCCTCGGCGCGCGTCGCGTCGACGACGCACACGACGCCGTCGAGCGCGACGGCGGCCTCGAGCTCGTCGTCGGCCCAGAGCTCGGCGATGACGGGGGCCGGGTCGGCCAGGCCGCTGGTCTCGACGAGGACGTGGGAGAAGGGGCGGCGGTCCGCCCCCGCCTCGCCCGCCTCCCACTCGTCCGCGCCGCTGCCGCCGCCCCGATCGCCGCCGTGGCGCCGCCGCCCGCGCCGCCCGCCCCGCCGTAGCCGCCGCTGCCCCGCGACCAGCGCGTCCAGGGCCGTCAGGAACTCGCCCTTGACGCTGCAGCAGAGGCACCCGTTGGGCAGCTCGACCCACTTTGGCCCGCCGTCGTCTGCGGCGGCGGGCGGAGTGGTCCCCTCCGTCGTGCCTCTCGCTGTCGGCGCCGTCGCTGCCGCTGCTGCCGCTCCTGCCGCCGCCGCCGCCGCCTTGGCGTCTCGCGCGACTGAAAACGCCACGCCGGGCGCCTCGAGCCCCGCGGCGTCGCCAAACTCGTTGAGGATGACGGCGATGCGCAGGCCGTGGTGGGACGTGAGGATGTGCTGCAACAGCGTGGTCTTGCCCGCGCCGAGGAACCCCGTGAGCAGCGTCACGGGCACGGGCTGTGTTGTTTCGCTATCGCTGCCGCTGTCGCTGTCGGCGCCGGCGTCGGCGTCGGCGTCAGCGTTGGCGTCGGAAGCGGCGGACGAGGAGCGCAAGGCGGCGGCGGCGGCGGCGGCAGCCTTGTCGTTCGGATAATGATCGTTGGGCTCCCCTGCCAAGCCGACCAGCTCGGGCGGCTCATCGTCGTCGCTGCCGCTGTCGTTGATTGGTGGATTCATTTTGGATCCATGTGGCTATGTGAAGCGATGGAGGAGAGTGGAGGAGAGTGGAGAGAGAGGGACGTCTTTTGATCGATCGAGAAGGGTGCCCTTAGCAAACCTGCCTCATCATCAGGCACCACGCACTCGCCCACGTACCACCCCCTAGTACTCGACGAGAGGCACAGCCATCACAGGACAATCCATCATCCGAGGGGAGGCAGGGCGTGCGAACAGAAGCAAAAACCACCGCTCCCCCCCCACGGGCCGTCACAAACAACCCCCTCACGCCCGCGGCGCCCCCCGCTGAGACGCAATGAACTTCCCGGTGGAGGCCATGGCCGACCTGCCGGAGGAGCACCGCGCGGTGTTCCTCCAGCAGCTCGAGGCCATGCAGGTCCGCGACAGGTGCGTCCGCTCGCTCGGTGTGCGCGGCAAGACGCCGACGCCGACGCCGACGCCGACGCCGACGGCGCGCGCGCATATGCGAGCTTACAAAGAAGCGAAAACCGCCTTACCTAAAACTCACCAACAAACGCAGCCTGCGCCTGTACAACGGGCTCGTCGAGCGGTGCTTCAAGGACTGCGTCTCGGAGTTCAGGTCCAAAAACCTCGACAAGGCGGAGGAGCAGGTGAGCGCGAACGAGGACGGGTGGCAGGGCGGCGGCGGCGCCGCTTTCGTCTTCGTGCCACGCACGCTAAACGACGCAACAACGACGCACGGACGAAACGCCGCAAACAAACAAACAAGCGAACAAACAGTGCGTTAGCAGGTGCTGCGAGAAGTTCCTGTCCACCTCTGCGCGCGTCGGGCAGCGGTTCCAGGAGCTCTTCGGGGAGATGGAGCGTGCGGCGGCGCAGGCGCAGCAGGAGCAGGCGCGAAGTGCGGCCAGCGCGGCGCGCAAGCGCGGCGGCGGCGGCGGCTAGTCGGGGTCAGGGTTTGATCGTCCTGCTTCCGCCGTTTTGCCGGACCAACGATGTCTCCCTGTCAAGGAAACGAGGAAACGAACGCACCCATCAACGAAACGATCCGCGAGGGAGGGTGGCCTCCCCCTACCTTGCCCCCTCCCCCATCTCATTTTCCCCAGCGCCTGCCGCTGACCCGCCCGCCGCCGAAGAGGCGGCCCGCCGGGCGGCGCTCTCTCTCTGTCGGTCTCCTAGTAACCCCCCGCGATCGTGGAAAGAATGCTTTCTCTCTCTTTGTGCGCTATGTGGTCATCATATCTCGTCCCAAGGCTCAGCCCTCCGGGTCGCTCTCCTCGCTCTCGTCGATGTGCGCGCCGCCTCCGCCACCGCCACAGTCGCCCCCACCGCGGCGCCGCGCCGCCGCCGCCAGCTCGCCCTCCTCCGCGCCCAGCGCCCACAGGAGCGTCGGCCCCGCCCCTTGCGGCCCGCCCCAGGGCGCCCGCGCGCGCGCGCGCCGCGCCGACCGCGCCACGGCCCCGAGCACGGGCGCCGACGCCGCCAGCGCCGCGCCGCCGTCGCGCCCGGCCGCAAAGACAAACAGGTGCCGGCGCGCGCGCGTCAGCGCCACGTTTAAGCGCGCAGCGTCGGCCGCGTGCGCCAGGCCGCCGCCGCCGCCGCCGCCCGAGCCGTCGACCGCACTCGTCGCCAGGATGATCACCTCGCGCTCGGCGCCCTGGAAGGCGTCCACGGTCGCCACGCGCACGCCGTCGGCGGGGTCGGCGGCGGGAGGGTGGGCAGAGGGGGGCTCAGCGCCGCCGGCTTCGGCACCGTCGACGTCGGCGTCTGTCGCAGGACGAGGCGGCGGCGCCGGCAGCGGCGGCGCGCCCCCCGCGGCGAAGGCCGTCGCCGTCGGCTGGGGCGGCAAGAGCGCCCGGCGGATGGCCGCCGCCTGTGCGCGGAACAGGCAGATCACCCCGACGTCCCCCGCCGCCACCCCCTCGCGACCGACCAGCGCGCGCACGAGCGCCGCCACCGCCCTCGCCTCGGCATCGCTCACGTACCCGCCGCTCTCCCCTCCGCCGCCGCCGCCGCCGCCGCCGCCGCCGCCGCCTCCGAGGCCGCCGCCGCCGGCCCCGCCTCCCCCCGGGCCTCTGTGAAACGAGGGGCGCGCCGCCGACGCCCCCTCGACCTCGACCCAGCCCACGGGCGCGAGGCCGCGCACCACGGCGGCCCGCTGCCGCGCCGAGACGCCGTCGCGCACGCGGCCCGCGTAAAAGGCGGCGACGGGGGCGGCGGCGATCGCCGGGTGGCAGCGGTACTGCTCGTCGAGCATGTGGTGCGGGCTGCCCGCGTCGCGCAGGCGCGTGAGCAAGGGGCGGGCGAGGCTCCCGGCGAGGAGGGCGGGCGGGGGGCGGGGTCCGTCGCCACCGGGAGGGGGGGCGGCAGGAAGCGTAAGCGGGACGGCGGCGGCGGCGGCGGCGGCGGCGAGGTGCGCGGGCGACGCGACGACGGGCGGGAGCTGCGCCGGGTCGCCCGCGATCACGAGGAAGCGCAGGCGGTGCGGCGAGGGCGCGGCCAGTAAAGGGGCCAGGCAAGCGGGCTCGGCTACCTGCGACGCCTCGTCGATGATGGCCACGTCAAAGCCGCCGCCGCCGCCGCCGCCGCCGCCGCTGGGACCGCCCGCGCCGCCCGCGCCCGCGCCCGCGCCCGCGCCGTCGCCCGACGCGGACGAAAATGCCGCCTGCAGCGCCGAGGCGCACGTGACGCCAACGACCGCGGCCGTGCCCAGGCGGCGGCGGCGCTCCCGCTCGGCGCCGGCCTTGAGGGCGGCCAGCTCGGCGCGCAGCAGCGCGGCCGTCCGGCCGCCGGCGGCGCCGCTGGCCTCCTCCTCCCTCAGCATGGCGGAGACGGCGGCAGAGGCGTCCGAGCCAGAGGGCGAGGACGAGGAGGACGAGGACGAGGACGACGAGGAGGAAGAGGCGTGCAGGCTGTAGCGCAGCAGCGGGGGCGAGATGCGCGGGTAGGAGCCCACGCGCAGCACCGAGCCGTGGCCCGCGTCCACCAGGCCCTGCAGCACGCGGTCGACGGCGACGTTGGTGTGGGCGATCACGAGGACGCGCGGCCCGGCGTAGGGCGGCGGCGGCGGCGGCGGCGGCTTGGTCGTCGTCAGGGCGTCGGCGGCGGCGGCAACAGCGGCGGGCTCGGGCGGGGGCGTCGGGGCCTTGCCGGCCGCCTCTGCCGCCGAGCCCCCGCCCCCCTCCACGCCACCGCCGCCGCCGCCGCCGTCCGTCAGCATCCACAGCATCGCGACCAGCAGGGAGCTCTTGCCCGTCCCGAAAGGGCCGTGCACGCAGCAGACGGGCCACGAGGGGAGCGGCGGCGACGGCGGGGGCGCCTGCGCCAAAGCGGAGGAGGACGAAGCGAGCGGCCGCCGTCCGCGCTGCTGCTGCTGCTGCTGATGCCGCTGCCGCCGCAACCACGGCAGCCACGACGCCACCTGCGCCGCCGCCGCCCGCTGCGACGTGTTGAGGCCGAAGCGCGCGGCGGCGGCCTCGAGCGCGGCCGAGGCCTCGGCGTCGAGGGCGGGCGGGAAGCGTGGGCCGGGGCCAACGGCGGGCGGGGGGCGCGGGCAGGCGAGCGGCACCAGCAGCGACGGCTGCAGCGACGAGAAGGCGTTGCCCGCGGGCGCGCCGCGCGCGAGGGCCTCGGCCACGGCGGCGTCGCCGGACAGGTCGGGCCCCTGCAGCGCGGCGCACGCGCTCTCGCGCGGCAGCGCGGCCTCGCCCCCGCCCCCGCCCCCGCCCCCGCCCCCGAACCCCCCGCCCCCGCGCCCGTACCCGCCGCCCGGCAGCGGCGGCCCCCCGCACAGCAGCTCCACCTGCATGCGCCCCTGGCGGTCGGGCGCGTGCCACACGGCGCGGACGACCGCGGTCCAGTGGCGCCAGGACGCGAGGAGCGCGGGGGGGGGCGGCGGCGGGGGGGCGGGCGGCGGCGCGCCGTGCTGCTGCTGCTGCTGCTGCCACGGCGGCTGAGGCAGCTGCGGGCGCCGGCGCCACGCCTTGGCCGCCGCCGCCGCCGCCCGCGCGCCGAGCAGTGCGGGATGGCTGCCGAGGACCCACAGGTCGCCCTTGCGGCAGCGGCGGCGGTCAAAGCTGTTGAGCGGGAGCGTCAAGAAGACGCTCGCCTTGGGCCGCTGCTGCTGCTCGGCCGCGCCCTCGCCCTCGTCGTCGTCGTCCACGTCGTCGTCCTCCTCCTCCTCGCCGCCCGCCCCGCGCCGCCGCCGCCGCTGCCACTGCTGCTGCTTCTTCTGGCCCTTTTGCCAGGCCCCGCCCCCGCCGCGCGACCTGTCCGCCTCGGGCCGCTTGCGGAACACCGTCAGCGTGGCCCCCGGGCAGTAGACTAGGCCCGCCGAGCGGCAGGTGGCCGCGAGCGCGGCGGCGGCGTCGCGAGGCGCCATCAGGGGGGCAGGCGGCGGCGTCTGCTGCTGCTGCTGCTGCTGCTGCTGAGGCAGCTGCAAGAACGCCGGCGGCACCAGCGCGGCCACGGCCCCGGGCCCCGCGCGCCGCAGCGCCGAGTAAAAGGCCCGCGCGCTCTCGGCCAGGCGCAGCGAGCACTCCTCGAGCAGCGCGGCGACCAGCTGTCGGCGGAAGGCGGCGGCGACGGCGGCGGCGGCGGCGGCGGCAGGGGCAGGGGCGGGCCCGCCGGCCGCCGCGGTAGTCGGCGGCTGTGGGACCAAAGAAGTCGCGATGGCCGCGCGGCGCCCGGAAGGAGGGGGGTCGGACGGCGCGGGCCACTCGAGCGGCTCGCGACCGCCGCCGCCGGGGCCGTCTGCGCAGACGGCGATCGGCGGCCACGCGGCGGCGGCCGGGATGGCGGGCGGCGGGTTGCGGCCGCTGCTGTTGTTGGCGCCGTTGCTGCTGGGCCCCGCGCCGCCCCGCCGCTGTTGCTGCTGCGGAGCGACGAAGGAGGTGGGTTGCGTGGCACCCGCGGCCCCGGACGCCGGCAGCGACGAAGCCCACACGGCGCGGCGCGCGGCGATCTGGGCGGCGGGCGCGGCGGCGACGGCGGCCGCGGCGGCGGCGGGCGCGGGCGCGGGTTTGGGAGGCAGCAGGGGAGGAGAAGGAGGAGGGGGTGCCGCCGGCCGCAGGGCTGTGCGCTGGAGGCGCGGCTGCTGCTGCGGCTGCGTTTGAGGCTGCGGCTGTTGCGGCGACGGCGGGCCGGGCGCCCACCCCAACCGCGCCCCCGCCGCCGCCGCCACAGGCGCCGCAGACGCCCCCGCGCCTCCCCCGCCGCCGCCGCCGCCGAAACCCAACAGGGCCAGGACCTCGGCGTCCGAGCGCACGGCAGCGGGGGGCGGGGCGGCGTTCTGCTGATGCTGATGCTGCTGCTGCTGCTGCTGCTGATGCTGCTGCTGCTGTTGCTGCTGATGTTGCGGCTGCTGCTGCTGCTGCTGCTGCTGCTGCAGCTGCTGCTGCTGCTGCGGCCGCTGCTGCTCCTGCGGCTGCGGCGGCTGCGCGGGCCCCTGCGCGGGGCGCATCGGCTGCGGCGCCAAAAAAGGCCGCCGCACGGCCGCCGCGGCGACCGGACGCGCCGTCAGTCCCGCGCCCTGCTTCTCCCCCTCGAAAGCGGCGCACGCCCACCCGCCGCCGCCGCCGCCGCCGCCACGCGCCGACGCCAGCGACGCGGCATAGCCCCCCCGCCTCTTGGCGGCCACGGCGCCCTCCTCCCCTCCGGCCTCTTGCCCGCCGCCGCCGCCGCCGCCGCCTCCCATCGCCTCCCGCGCGCCACCGTGCCCCCGCCTCAGCGCCAGAACCTCGGCCAAGTCGGCCGCGCCGTCCACGGCGACGAGAAAGCCCTCGAAGCAGCGCAGGGGCTCGGCCTCTGCCGCCAGCAGCGCCGCCGCTGAGCCGCGGTGCGGCGCCGCGGCCGACGCCAGGACCTTGCCGCCCTCGTCCAGCAAGAGGAGGCGCTGCTCTTGCAGCAGGAGGAAGCCGTCGTGCCAGGACTTGTTCTTCTGGGTGAGCTTTTTCGTGTGCAGGCAAACAAAGGCGGCGGCGGCGGCGCTGGCGCTGGCGGGCTTTGGGGCGGCCGACGCGCCGACGCGCGACGGGCCGAGCGGCGCGGCGCCGGCAGACGCCATCTTGCTGCCGCTTGCCTGTCGGCTGGCTGTTTGCGCTGATCAGGCGTCTGGCGATGGATTCATTGTCAGGATAGCATGCACGCTCTTGTTCAAAGGGACAGGGGGTGCTCGAGAGGGAAGGACGGATGTGTTTTGAGACAGCTGCGTGGCATCCGATTTGGGAAGTTCGCCTTTGGGCGCTTGGGGCGCAATCAGACAGCGGGGGAGGATATTAGAGGTTTATGTTGAGGTGCAGGCGTGGAGACTTTGGAGAGAGAGCGAGAGGCAGAAAGCAATGTGGCCCGTTGCCTGCGTGCGCTCGCTCTTTTGCCGCCGTCGGAGCGGCGCTCGGCCGAGCGGTCGGAGAGGAGGCCCATGACGCTTTACAAACAAGAACGCCTCGAGACATAGAGCGCTCACGCCTTCCAACTCTCGCCCCGAAGCACGGCGCCCCGACGACACCAGCGCCGCCGCGTTGCCCCCCGCGCCGCCGCCCCCCCGCCCCGGCAGCCACCGCCCCTTCCCCCCGCCCCAAGCAGCGGCCGAAAGTTGAGCACGGCCGACGGGCACAGGCCCGCGCCGCGCACGGTCGTCGTCGATGCCGCCGCTGCTGCTGCTGCCGCCGACCCCTTATACGCGCCGCCGCCGCCGCCGCCAAGCCCGCCGCCGACCTGGCCGACCCCGCCCGCCCGCACGAACGCGCGCAGGCGCTCGAGCCGCCGCCCCTAGCTCCGCTGCCCAAACGCCATGGCGCACCCCTCGCACCCCTTCTTGCACAGCCTGTTCGGGCGGTCGGCCGCCGGCGCGTCCCTGAAGGAAATGCGGCACGCGCTGCAGAGGCGGTGGCCGTTGTTGGCGTGCCACTGCCCGGTGTCGCTGCGGGCGCATCACCAGCAGTGCGGGTCTTCCAGGCCCGCGACGGCGGCGGCCTGGGCGCGCGCGTTGGCCATCGCGCGGCCCGACACGGCGGCGCCGGTCATGAAGAAATCGTAGATTTTAGAGTTGCGTGCGCGGATGTTTCCGTCCTTGACGGCTGGCCGCGCTTCGACGCGAGCGCCAGGTCGACCGAGACCGTGAGGCCCGTCCTGAACCGCCCGTGGTAGACGTTGGAGCAGCGGGTGGACCCGGCGGACGGCCCGTCCATCACGACCAGGCCGGCGTCCGTGCTGAAGACCTCGTCCAGGTCACTCTCCTTGGGCTTGCCGCTGCGGCGGCCGACGCGCTTGTCGATCGCCAACCGCATACGGCGGCGGCGCGCCCTCGGCCGGAGCGAGCGGTCTAATGATGGGGGCGGAGCTCGCGACTCGGGCGCCGCAGAGCGACAACCCCGCTGTGGAGCGGTGCATCACGCCGCCCATTGCTTGATCATTTGACCACCAAATAAAGGGTTGCAAACGAACGAAACGCCCCCGCAAAACACAAGAATGATCCGATGGTGCGTCCCAGTCTCGTGCGCGTCCGAGCTCCCCGCCGCCGCGCTCGACGTCCTTCTGGCCCTGCTGCCGGAGGGCGACGCCCGGGACGTGCGGCGTTTCCGGCGGCCGGAGGACCGCGCGCGCTGCCTGCTCTCGAGGCTGGCGCAGCGCGCGGTGGCGTCGGCGGCGCTCGGCATTGATGGGTCGCCACCGCTCCGCCGCGCCGCCAACGGCCGCGGCCGCCCCTTTTTCGACAGAGCGACCGCGCTGGCAGGGGCGGGTCCGGACGCGCGCGAGGCGCTCGAGGCGGCCGCCAACTTCAACTTTTCCGTGTCACACGAAGGCGACTGGGTCGTACTCGCCGCCGAGCCGCTCGCCCTGTGCGGCGTCGACGTCGCTGCGCCCCGCGCTCGGCCGGCGGCGGCAGCGGCGGCGGCGGCCAAGGCGGCGACGGCGGCAGCGGCGGCGGCGCAGGGCTGCCCCCCAGACCCCCATCGGCCGCACCCGTACCTGGCGTCGCTGGCGCTACTGCGCGACAGCCTGACGGATGCCGAGTGGGCCGAGGTGGAGGCGCCGCTCCGCGCGTGGGCGGCCAGGGGCGCCGAGGAGGAGGGCAGCCAAGGCGGTGGCGGCGGCGGCAGCGGCGGCGGCGGCGGCGGCGGCGGCAGGGAGGAGGAGGAAGAAGAAGAGGCGGTCGGGCTCGCCGAGGCGGCCTTCCTTCGCGCCTGGGCGGTCAAGGAGGCCTTCGTCAAGGCGCGCGGGGACGGCCTGGCCTTTGCGCCGCTCAGCCGCATCGAGGCCGTCTGGCGGGGAGCAGCAGCAGCGGACGAACGAGGGGGCGGCGCCGGCGCAGAGGCGCTGGCCTCGCCCGCCTCCGCCTCCGCCGCGCCGCCGCCGTTTGGCGACGCGCGTGCCGTGGCCCTGGCCGCCGCCGCCGGCGCGCCGTTCGCCGTCGGCACGCTCCGGATCGACGGCGGCCCCGCGCTCTGGGGCCGCTGGGCCGTGGCCCTGCACCCGCTCGGCCAGGAGGACGGCGGCGGCAGCGGGCCCCGCGGCCCGCCCGGCCGCCGGCGGCCACACGCATGGATTGCCGTCGTCCGCGGCCCGCCCTCGGGCGCCGCGCCGCGCGAGCTGCACGCCGACTTTGTCGACTCGCTGGCCGCGCGGGATCTGGACGGGGACGCGCTGCGCGCGGCGGTCGAGCGAGCGCCGTGGCTCGCCTTTCGGTCGCTCAAAGTCGAAGACCTGCTGATGTCGGACGGGGAGCGGGAGGCGCTGGCAGCGGCGGTGGCGTTGGCGGCGGGGGCCGGCGGGGGCGGCGGCGGGCAAGCGTCTCCCTAGTGGGGGGCGCGCGCGTTTGAGACAGCGGACACAAGAGTTGCCCTCTGCAACATGCAGGAGTAGGCTCTATTCTTAATTTGCTGATCTACTTCGATCAGCACCGTCCCAAACCTGATCCGGCGACTCGAATTTCTCCGATATTTCTTGTCGTTTTTTGCGTCGTCTTTTCCCTCGCTTCTAAAAAAAGATGCCGCCGCCGGGGACGAAAGACGACGACGACGCCGCCGCCCGCCTGGCGGGGCGCGCCGAGGAGCTCGTGATCGGCAGACGCTGGCGCGAGGCTTGCGACGTCGTGCGCGCGGGCGAGGCGATCGCGAGCGACAGGCCGCACAGGAGCAAGGCGCTGTTTGGCGCAATCGGCGACGCCGCGGCGATGGGCGCAGCGGCAGAGGCGGCGCTGGCATCGACGCAGGACAGGCTCGGCCCGGCGTTCCCCGGGTTTGAGCGCGGGCGCGTGCTGGTGGTCGACCCGACGGGCGAGGACTCCCACCTGACGCCGCAAGACGAGCAGGAGGAGGGCGGCGGCGGCCGTGGCGGGCGGCGGCCACGAACGAAAATCGCGGGCGGCGGCGGCGGCGGCGGCGGCGCCTTTGCGACCGTCGCGGCCGCGCTCGGCGCCGCGGCCGACGGCGACGTCCTGCTGCTGCGCCCCGGCACGCACCACGTCACCCGCTCCCGCGACGGCGAGGGTCTTTCAATCGACAAGCGCGTCATGATCACGGGCTCGAGCAGCGCGGGGAACCCCTCGGCCGCGCGCGCGGCGCGCGCGAGGCTGTACCACTGCGGCAACGCTCCCGCGCTGCGCCTCCGCCGCCCGTGCGTCCTGCGCGCGCTCGCGGTCGAGACCGACGGCTTTCGCGAGGCGGTCCTGCTCGAGGCCGGTTCGGAGGTCATGGGCCGGGAGCGCCTGCGGCAGCACGCGCGGCTGGGCGCGCCCCTCGCGCTGCTGTGGGGGTGCTCGGTGCGCAGCGGCGGGGACGACGCCGCGCACGTGGTTGCCGTCGGCAACGGCGCAGCCGGCGGCGCGGGCGCTGGCGGCGGCGCGGGCGGCGTCGGCGCAGGCGCTGGCGGCGGCGACGGAGACCAGCCGCCCTGCCGCTGCGACGACGCGCTGCTGGTCGGGTGCGAGCTCTCCGCCCCGAGCGAGGGCAAGAGCGCCCTGGTCGTTGTGCAGGGAGCGCGCGTGCGCGCGGCGCGCGGCTGCTCCCTGGGCCCGTGCGGGGGGAGCGGCGCAGCAGTGCTGGGGCCGCGCTCGGCGCTGTGGCTCGAGGGGCCAGGCACGGCCGTCGCAGAATGCGCGGGGGACGGCGTAGCGGTCTCGGCCGGGGGCGCGCTGTCGATCCCTGGTGGCGGCGGCGTGGCCGTGCGGCACTGCGGGGGCGCCGCGGTCGACGCCTCTGGCGAGGGCTCGTCGGTCTCGATCGGCGGCAACGACGGCGGCGGCGGCGGCGGCGGAGGCGGCGGAAGCGGCGGTCGGGCCGACGCGCGCCTGGGGGAGGGCTGCCGGGGCGGCGCGCTGATGCTTTGGGACGGCGCGACGGCCGAGGTCTCAGCGTCAAGAGATAATGTGGGCGCCACCGAGCTGCTTGGAGGCGAGGGCGGCAGCGGCGCGTTTGCCGTGGTGGTGGGGCCGAGCGTGGGCGGCGGCGGCGGCGGCGGCGGCGGCGGCGGCGCCGTCGTCTCTTGCCGTGGGGGCGACGGCAGCAAGGGGGGCGGCGTCGGCATCATCATCCGCGGCGACGCGTTCGTGGCGGGCGGCGCATCGAGCGAGTCCACGGTGCAGGCGCTGCTCCGCCTGGGAGCGACCAGGGTGGTCGCCTCGGACGCGGCCAGCGCCGAGGACCGCGCGCGCCTGCCCGAGCCCGGCGCCGCAGCGGGCGGAAGAGGCGCCTTCTGCCCGCCGCCGGAGAAAGCGCGATTTGCGCCGCTTTCGTTCGCGTGACAAAAATGCAAACGTGTGAAGGCTGTGACGCTCGTTTTTTTGAGACGGAGAAACTACCACGACCTATCAAGCGCCCCGGTTGACATCACACGGCCGGGAGCTCCCAGCCCTCGAAAAAGGCGCCGCCCGCCCCCCCCTGGCCGCCGCCCGCCCCCGTCCGGCCAAACAGCGTCAGCGCCGCCGTCTCAGCGTCGGCCCGCGCCGCCGTCGCCGGCGCCGCCTTGAGCCGCCGCCCAAAGTCCTCCTCGGCCAGGGTCCCCGCGCTCGCGTCCAGCAGCCCCGCCACGTCCATCTCTGCCGTCCCCTTGCGGTCGGACAGGTCCTTGCCGGCCACCTTGTGCGCCAGGGCGGCCACGTGCGGGCAGCGGTGCCGGCGCAGCGCGGCCGCCTCCCACAGGGAGCTGTCGACGGCGCGCGAGTCGGCCGGGTCGTCCGCGGCCTCGTCGTAGACGTCCCAGCGGGGGGCGCGCTGGCTGCTGCCGCCCTTACCGCCGGGCCCGCCGTTGCTGCCGCCGTCGCGGCGGCGCTTCTTGCGCGCGCCGCCGCCACTGCCGCCGCCGCGCGCCTCCTCCTCCTCCTCCTCCCGCTCCCCCGCACCGTCCTTGTCGCCGGCCCCGGCCCCCTCCGCCAGGGGCCGGTGCAGCAGCACCATGCACGACGGGTGCCGCCGCACGAGGTTGTGCACGAACGCCAGGCACGCCAGCGCCATCCCCGGGTCGGCCGCCCGCAGCGCCAGCCGCGCGAACCGCTTGGCAAACGCCGCCGCAGAGTAGGCGGGCACGGCCGGCGACGCCAGAAAGGCGTCGGCCAGCCGCAGGAATCGCGCGCGCCGGGCGGGCGGCAGGGACGCCAGTCCCGAGCCCGCCAGCAGGCCGTACAGGCGCGGGTAGAAGCGCGGGTACTCGAGGCCGTGCCGCGTCACCAGCACGAACAGCCCTTGGAGCGCCAGCATTCCCTCGAGCCCGCCGGCGTCGAGCGCGCCGGAATAAAAGTCGGCGAGGCGCCCGGGGTCGGGCAGCGCCGGCAGCACGCGCTGCTGGGCGCGCACGAGGGCCTTGCGCAGGAGGTCGGGGGGCAGGGCGCAGCCGAGGAGGGAGAGCCAGGCGGCGGCGAAGGCGCGGCGGCGGGAGCGGCCGCACGCCCACGAGACGGCCATCATCGCCGGCGGCAGCGGCGTTGCTGTTGCCGCTGCCGCTGCCGCCGCCGCCGAGCCTCTGCCCGCGCCCGCCCTCGCCTGCTGCCTCTGCTGCTGCAGCAGCTGCTGCTGCTGCTTGCGCCGCCGCGCCTTGGACGAGGCCCCCGAGTCGGCCGCCGCGGTCGCCAGGCCTGCCTCGAGCGCGCCGCACCACGACTTCGGCGGCACCTCTCCGCCGCCGCCGCCGCCGCCTCCGTCGCCGCCCAGCGAGGCGCCCGGCGCCTTTTTGGTGATGGCAGAGGCGTCGGCCGCGCGCGCGGCGGCCGAGGGCGGCATGGGCGGCAGGTGGCACAGCACGTCGAACAGGTTGCGCATCTGGTCGGCCGCGGGCGCGTCGTCGTTCCCCTCGTCTCGGGGTTCGTCGTCGCCGTCGCCGTCGTCGGCGCCCTCGCCGTCCTCGTCCGCCGCCGCCGCCTCCGCCAGTGCCGCCGCCGAGCCCAGCCGCGCCGACATCTTGCTCACCGCCCGCATCGCGTGGTACGACACGTCCGCGTGCGGCAGGTACCGCCGCATCAGCAGGGACATGGCGGCCGGGTCGGCGCGGCGGGCGCGGCAGAGCGCCGACACCACGCGGGCGGCCAGCGCGCCGCCGAGCCTGGCGGCGCCCTCCTCGTGCCGCGCCGCCTCGAGCAGCGCGCCGACGGCGGCGGCCTGCAGGCCGGGGCTGGCGCCCTCGCGGACGAGCGCGAAGGCGCGGTCGACGTAGGCCGTGTACTGGCGCGCGAGCCATCCGCCGTAGACGGCAGAGGCGGCGGCGGCGGCGGCGGAGCCGGCGGCGGAGGACGGGGCGGCGTTGGCGTCGGCGTTGTCGGTTGCGGCGGCGGCAGGAGGGGCGGGGGCAGATGAGGGGCTCACGCCGCGCCCGCCGACGCCGCGCAACTGGCCGGCGTCGCACGCGGCAATGAAGAACAGCAGGAGGCCCTGGATCGCGGCGCGGCAGGTGGCCTGTTTTTTTGTGTGTTGTTTCAAGGAGGGGGCGTTACGTTTCAAAGAGGGGGGTGAGCGTCGGTCGGCGATCGTCGGCGGCGGGCGGCGGCTTTCGCAACGGAACGACCAAATCTCACCTCATCCGCGCCCGCGTCCACGGCCTCGAGGAGGCGAAGCGCCAGGTTAGCGCGCTTGATGGGCTCGGCCTGCAGCTGCTCGCCGAACTCGCGCGCCTCGGTCGCGGACGCCGGGCGATCGACTCCCCCCGAGGCGGTCATTTTGGGTCTCGCGTTTGTCCCCCGTCGCGTCCCGACGCGTGGTCGGTCGCTCTGAGCAAAGCACTTTCAATGCAGCCGGCCGCCCTTAGTGGGATTTGCGCGCGGTGGCGGCAAAAAAAGCGGGAGGGAAGGGTGGCGGAAGAATCGTTCGGAGAAGTCGGCGCAGTCCGATCGAAGCGCCCGTGAGCTTGTCTCTCTTCGCGATGGGGTCAGTGTTTTCAATGCGTTAGCAACAAACAAGAAAGTCTTTCACTCGCTGCCGCTGTCTATCTCTGGCAGCGAGCCCTCCGAGTCGGAGCTCAAAGCCGGAGCCGCCGCCGCGCGCGCCGGCTGCCGGCGCTTGGCGACCGCCGGCCGTTGTGCCGCCGCCTCCTCCTCCTCCTCCTCCTCCTCCTCCTCCTCTTCTTCCGCGGCCTCGGCCTCAACGCGCGACCGCTTGGTAGCGGCCGCCGCCTTGGCAGACGGCCGCTTGCCCCTCGCCTCCGCCGCCACCGCCTCGAGCGCCGCCGCCCCCCTGGCCGCCGCGTCCAGCGCCGCCGCCGCCGCCGCCGCCACGTCGGCCGCGCCGAGGGCCGCGCGCGCGGCGCCGTCGACGGCCAGCCACAGCCTGGGCGCGCACGATGGCGCGCCCGCGGGCCCCGCGCCGAGAGAGGGCCCGGCAGGGGGCCCCGCCCCCGCCAGCGGCCCGGCCCACGCGCGCGGCCGCAGCAGCGCCTCGAGCCGGACGCCCGAGCTGGCGGCGGGCGGCCGCCACGCGGCGGCGCCGGCGGAAAGCAGGCGAAGCGCCTCGGGCAGGAAGGGCGGGCGGGCGCCGGAGGGGTCAGGGGACAGGACCGAGGCGAGGAGGGCGGCGGCGGCGGCGTCGCCCAGGGCGCCGAGGGCGGCGGCGCGGCCGGGCGAGGCGGCGACGCAGGCGCCGCCCCCCGCCGAAGAAGAAGAAAAGGGGTCGAGGCACCGCACGCGCTCGAGCGCGGCGGCGGCGGCCGAGGCCACGTGCGCGGCGACGGCGTCGGCGTGGGCGCGCAGCTCGGCGGGCAGGGCGGCGCCGCCGCACTCGATCAGGGCGGCGAGCAGGCGCAGGGCCTGGGCCTGGGCGGACAGGTCGTCGTCGTCGTCGGCGCTGCCGACGACGGGGCCGCCGCCGCCAGAGGCGGCCATCGCAGCGGCGGCGGCGGCCGCAGCCGCAGCAGCAGCAGACGACGACGACGAGGACAGCAGGCCTCCTCCCGAGGCGAGGCCCATCTGTCCGGCGACGGCCGCGGCCGCATCGAGGCCCACGGCGCCGCCCCCTGCCCCACCGCAGCCGCCGCCGCCCTTGCGGCGCTTCCCGCCGCTGCCGCCCCCGCCCCCGGCCGCGACGGCGGCCGTCGCCGCCGCCGCCGCAGCCGCCGCCGCGTACGACCCCGACCCGCCGCCGCTCGCGGCCACGCCGTACAGCTCGACCAGCACCGCGCCCATCACGTCGGGCGCCAGGGAGCGCGCCGCGACCATCCCCCCGGAGCGCAGCACGCCCACGCACGCGGCGTGGGCGGCCCGCCGCAGCGCGGGGCCCGCCGACGCCAGCGCGGCCGCCCCGCCGACGCGCAGCGGGCGCAGCGCCTCCTCGCGCGCCAGGCGCACGAGCGCCCCGTGCAGGGGGGCCAGCGCGCAGGGCGTAGCCGAGGCGCAAGCGATCAGCGCCGAGACCAGGCGCCACGCCGAGGTGTGCAGCTGCGGCTGCAGCAGCAGCGCGACGCGGGCCGCGCCCGTGCTCGCGCCGGCGGCCGAGGCGGCGGCGGCGGCGCCGCCGCCGCCTGCGCCCCCGAGCGCCGCGGCCGGGTCGGCGCGCAAGAGGCGGCGCGCCAGGCGCACGATCTCGGCGGCGGGCACAGGCGCGGCCAGCGGTGCGGCGAAGGGGGCCAGGAGGAGGCGCTCTGCCGTGTCGACGGCCGCGGCCAGCAGCAGCGCGGCGGCCTTGGCGGCGGCCGCGCTCGGGACTACGGCGGGCGGCGGCGCGGCGGCGGCGGCGGCGGCGGCGGCCTGCTGATGCCGCCCCTGCTCCTGTCCTTGTGGCGGCCGCTGCTGCCAGGGCCACAGGGCCAGGCCGTAGGGCAGGCCGTCGGCACGCGGCCCGCCAGACGCCTGCTTCGAGCGGCCCCCGCCGCCGCCAAAGCCGCCGCTGCCGCCGAACCCGCCCCCCCGCGCCCGCTCCAGAGGGCCGAGGAGGGCCGAGCACAGGTCGTGGCAGGAGGCCAGCGCGCGCCCGCACGCGGCCGCCCACGCGGGGCCGGGGTCCGCCGAGGCCGCGGGCAGGGCGGCGAGAACGGCGGCCGCGGCGCCCAGGAGCGCAGCGCCGCTCGGGGGCTTTGGGCCGCCGCCGCCCCCGCTGCCGCCGCCGCCTGCCGCCGTCTCTGCTGCTGCCGGCAGCGCCGTTGCGGCCGCGGCCGCCCCCACCATCGCGCCCGCGGACGCCGCCTCGACGGCCGGGACGTGCTGCTTGAGGGCGCCCGGAACGCAGCGCAGGATCGCTTCGAGGGCGTCGAGCGCGGCCAGGTCGCAGCCTGCGTCGGCGGCGGCCGTCGCCGCCGCCGCCGCCGCCGCGGCGGCGCCCCCCGACGAGGAGGAGGGCGACCACGACGACGACGACTGATGCTGCTGCTGATGCTGCTGCTGCTGCCGCAGGCGCGCCGGGGCCGCCACCAGGCGCAGCAGCGGCACGACCATGCGCCCTGCGGCGCCCGAGAGCTCGCGACGCACGCCGTGGATCTCCACAAGGGGCGCCAGCCGCCGGAAGAGCGCAGCGCTCGCCCGGGCGAGGGCGGCGGCCGTGGCGGCGGCGGCGGCGACGTCTGCCGGCGACGACGCCGCCGCCGCGCCGCCGCCGCGCGCCCCTTTGCCGTTTTGCTGCTGCTGCTGCGGCGGCTGCTGATCCGCTGGCTCTTCGCCCTCTTGTCCATTCTGCTGATTCTGCTGCTGCTGCTGCTGCGACTGCTGCCGCTGCTGCTGCTGCTGCTGCTGCTCCGCCAGGCCCACGGCCGCGACCGCGCGCCGCAGTGCGTCGGCCGCCGCCGCGCCCCAGGCGGCGTGCCGCGCGGCCGCCCGGGGGGCGTCCGCGGCCGCCGCCGCCGCGCGCAGGAGGTTGGCCGCCGCCAGCGCCCCGGGCTCGTGCGCCGGGGTGCGCGCGACGCGCGCGAGGACCTCCTCGAGCACGGAGTCCACGAGCGGGCCCAGGGCCAGGGCCGGGTGGGCGCGAAGGGCCGCAGCGGTGGCGGCGGCCGACGCCGAGGACGACGCCGCCGCCGGCCGCGGCGGCGGCGGCGCGGCGGCCGCGCGGAGGACGGCCTGGAGCGCGGCCTCGTGCTGCGCGCTCGCCGCGTCGAGCGCGCACCCGTCAAACTGCTTGAGCGCTGCGGCGAGGCCGCTGACTAGCAGGTGGGCCGCCGCCATTGCTGTGTAGTGGGTCGCGCGTGTGCGGGGGGAGGGGGGGAGGGGAGAGGCGGCGCGACAAACAGAGGCGGCGGGAGCAGTCGAGTTGTTCTGTTTTGATGCGCGCCCGATCCAGTGACGAATGATGATCGATAGTAGGCAGTGCTAGCGAGTCAGAAGGACGCCTCTCTTGACGCGGGGATGGTAGGCCGCTTTTGTGTGCGCTCAGAGACACTCGCCTTTCGCCGCGTCGCTCGATCGGGGCCGGCGGCCGCCGCCGTTTCGGTTTCAGCGCTCGCGACCCGTCGCTTGCCCGACGCCGACGCTCTTGTTTCCACCCAAACGCCCCACTTCATGCTCCGCACAAGACTTGACGACATCCCAACACGCATCCACGATACAGCATAACAGACAAAACCAACTCTAGATCTGGGATCAAAGCTGGATCATGCTGTCCGCCGTGGGCAGCGACGGCACGTCCCGCTGCGGCGGCCGCGCCAGAAACAGCACCGCCGCCACCGCCGCGCTCGCCGCGCCGCCGAAGGCGGCCGACGCCCGCCACGCGGCCAGCGCCGCGCCCCGGCCGGGCGCCAGCACGAGCCGCCCGCCCGGCCGCCCCTCGACCTCGACCAGGTAGTACTGCGGCGGGTCGCGGTCCACCAGCGGTCCCTCGCCCGCCTCCCCGGCGGCCGCCTCGGCCGCGGCGACGGCTGCCGCCGCGTCCTCGGCCGACGCCGCGGCCACCGCGCCCGCGCCGCCGTCCGAGACAAAGCTGTCGACGACGAGCAGCGCGGGGCCCGTGAACCGGCGGCGGTCCTCGTCGCTGCGCGCGCCGCCCGCCGAGGTGAGGGCGGGCACGGCGCCGCAGTCGGCGACGGACAGGGCCACGGGGCGGCGCGCGAGCTGCAGGGCGCGCCACTGGGGCAGGGCGACCCACGTGACGGCGGCGGGGTCGGTCGGGGCAAACGCGGCGGCGGCGCTGCCGGTGCCGTTGCCGTTGCTCGCGGCGGCGGTCGGCGCGGCGGCGGCTCCGGCTCCCGCGCCGGCGGCGACGATGCCAAAGGCGCCAAAGGGTCCCTTTTGTGCGGCGCGGGGCGCGGCGCGCAGGTCGGCGCTCGTGACCTCCCCAAACCTGCCGACGACGGCCATGGGCCGCACGCCCAGCTCGTCCGGGTCGAGGCGCAGCAGCGTCATGGCGCCGCTGAGGCGGGCGGGCCGCGCCAGCGCCGCCTCGTCGCCGCCGGGCTCGGCCGCTGCCTTCGCCGCCGCCGCCGCCGCCGCCGCCTCTGCGGCAGCGCCGCCGAGCCCGGGCAGCGGCGGCCCGCCGAGTGCCTCGCGGATCTCCAGGCCCGCCGCCTCGACGCGCCGGCGCGCGCCCTCGGTCCCGGCCAGCGCCGCCGCGCGCGCCAGCAGTGCCTCGGCGCTCTCCCACCGCCGGCACTCGCGCGCGTCGCGCAGCGCCTTGAACGCCAGGCAGTCGGCGGGCGTGGCGCCAAACCCCCGGCGCTCCTCGGGCCGGCGCTCCCACTCTTTCAGCGCGCGCGCCAGCGCCTCGCACGCGGGCTGGTCCAGGCCGTTCTCCACCACGTAGACGGCGGCGGCCGCGCGCCGCGCCGCCCCCAGGAAGCGGAAGGGGTATAGGCGGTCGGGCGCGTCCAGGCCGTCAAAGGCCGCCAGGATCGCGGGCGTCATCCTGCCGCCGCCGCCGCCGCTCCCGCCGCCGCTAACGCTGCCGCTCTCGCCGCCGCTCTCGCCGGTGCCGCCGCCGCCGCCCGACCGCTCGGCCGCCGCCTGCTCCTCCGCCAGGGCGGCCGCCAGCGACGCGTACACCGTGCCCGCGACCGCCCACAGGTTCTGGTCCAGCGGCGTCACGCCCGTCTCCTCCGACACGGCCGAGGCGTCGTAGCCCTTTGCGGCCAGCGCCGGCAGCGCGCGCGCGAGCGCGTGCCAGGGCGCGGCGCCCGTGCGCAGGCGGTTAAGGAGGACGGGGGCCGGGGTGGCGGCGCTCTCGGCGTCGACGGCGGCGGCGTCGTCGCGGTCCATGAACCCGGGCGGGGGGCGGAAGCGGTTGGCGGCGGGCGCGGTCGTGTCGGCCCCGTCGAGCAGGCTGCCGCCGCCGCCGCCGCCGCCGGGCGCGCCGCCGCCGCCGCCGCCGGGCGTCGTCGTCGTCGGCGGCACGATGAGCCGGCCGCCGGCGCCCCCGCCCGGCGCCTGGCCCGGCATGTAGAGGCCCGGCCCGCGGCCCCCCGTCGACGGCGGGCCCCCGCCGCCGCGCCCGGGCAGCAGGACGCCGCCGCGCCCGCCTCCGGGCGGCCCCTGCGGGGCCCTCCCGCCCCCAAACTGGCCGCGGCCCATGCCCTGGGGCGGCGGCATGAGGAGGACGGCCCTGCGCGGGGTGCCGCCGAAAGGGGCGCCGCCGCGCGCGGCCGCCGCCGGGCTAGTGTGTTGTTGGAGCATCAAGGAGGACGAGAAAGAGACAGGGCCTTCTTTCGCGAGTGAACGAGAACGTGGCGGAAAGAGCGCTCTTTCCGCTTTTCGCCAGATTCGATGAATCGGCGGTGCGAGGACGGTGTATGGCGATGTCGCGACGTGTCGATGATGACGTGGATAAGCAAGAGGGTGTGCGTGGATCGCGCAAAGGCGTGCGGCGCGCTCGCCTCTTCATGCGGACGCGTCGGGGCGGCGGCCGCCGGCGCCGGTGACGACATGTCTGCCGCCGCCCCCGACATGACCAAGAAAAACCATCAGTTGGCGTCGGAGCACGCGCGCGCCTAAAAGGCCGCAACCTCACCGATTGCGACACGTCAAGCTGGGCGCCTACCACACCCTGGAGCTCGAGTCCGGCCCGTCCTTCACCCTCTTTAAAGAGGCCTAAGAGCCACAGTCCGCTGCCTCGTCGTCGCGGGCCCGGGCTTTTGCAAGGACGCCTTCCGCGCCTACCTGGACGACGAGTCGCGCCGCAGGAATAACCGGCTTGCTTACACACAGACAGGTGACGTAGGGCGATTCGATTCGATGAACCGCGAATGTAGAGGTCTCTGCGAACGAAAAGAAGGGAGGAGCCATGTCCAGGACATCAATACGAACGAGTTGGTGTCCGCTGCATGCGCCGGCCCCGAACAAGGCATGTGGCCCGAAAGCCGGCGCCTTGTTGGCGGGGGTTTGCAGCTGGCGGGGGCGCGAGCGGGGCGCTTGGGGGCTTGCGCGCAAAGAGGGATTCGGGGGGGGGGGGGGGGGGGGGGGTGGGGGGGTGGGCGGGAAAAGGGGGGGGGGGGGGGGGGGGGGCGGTGCGCAAGGCGTGCGGCGCGTGGGATCCAAGAGATGGCAGCATCCCTTTCTCGGGTCGTGTGAGCGGAATTGTTGGCATTCGGCGCGGGGAGGGAAAAAAAAAAGGGGGAGGGCTCCAAAAATAAAAATGTGCGGCGCCCCAAAAAATTAGCCATTCCACATATTTGTTTTTTTTTTATCTTCCGGGGGGCGGCGGACAGAACAAGCCGGGGCAGAAGGGCGGGCGTCCCGCGAGGCGTGTGTGTGTGCGGGAATGGGGCGAAAGGACAGGCGGCGGTTGGCGCGCGGGAGAGGAGGGCGCACAAGCCGCGCGCAGCGCGCGCGCGGCGCCGTGCCGCCACCGGCGCCGCCCGGTGGTGCCGCGCCGAGCAGCTCTCCGCGCGCCCAGCGGCGCCTTTTTGCGCGCGCCGACAGGCGCTCGTGCGGCGCTGGCGGGGCAGCGGCAGCGGCGGCCGGGCAAGAGGGCGCGCGCGCGCGGCTGAAGAGAAATTAGGAAAGAGGAGGGAGGGAGGGATTGCCCGGGAGGGGCGCGGGGGCGGGGGCGGGGGGAAATTGTGTTTTGGTTTCGGTTCATTTTGTTTTCCAAAGCCAAAAGAAGAAAAAAAAGCTCTGCGCAAAAGTGTTTTCTTGCGTGTCGTCATAATCGTCACTCAAGTCTGGCCGTCCGCGGCCGGGCCGGCTGCGGACGACGGGGCCGCTGGGGGCTCGGCGCCACCAGGAGCGGGCGGCGGGCCGCGCTTGGGGTAGGGCGGCGCGCCGGCAGCAGCGCGGGGCGGGCCGCCGCCGCCGCCGCCGCCGCCGCCGCGAAAGCCGCCGCCGCCGCCGCCGCCGCCGCCGCGTCCGCCGCCGCCCTCACCACCGTGCGCGACGCTGTGGTGCGCGTGGTGGGCGTGGTGCCCGTGGTGCGGCGGGCCGCCGGGGGAGTACCCAATCGACGAGGACGAGGGCAGGCGCGAGCCGCGGTCGCCGCCGCGGTCGCCGCGGCCACCCGCGCCGGCGCCAGGGCCGCCGCCGCCAGGGCCGCCGCCGCCATACGGCGTGACGGGGGGGCCCCCAGAGGCACCCGCGCCCGCGCCCACGCCCGCGCCCGCGCCCGCGGCGTGGTAGGCCGGATAGTGGCGGGGCGCGGAGCCGTAGGGCAGCTGCTGCTGCGGCCCGCCCGGACCCGCCGGGTAAGGCGGCCCCCGGTGCTGCTGCTGCTGGTGCGGCGGCACGGGCGGCAGGCCGCGCTCGCCGCCCGGCGCCCGCTGATGCTGCTGCGGCATCGGCGGCGGCGGCGGCGGCATCATCGGCAGGGGCGGCGGCATGGGCGGCGGCGGCATGCCCAGGAACATGGGCTGCCCGTGCGGCCCCAGCACGTACCCGCCGTAAGCGGCGGCGGCCGCGAGCGCGGCCGCGTGCTGCTGCTGCTGCTGCTGCTGCTGCTGCTGCTGCTGCGCGGCAAATGCGGCCACGTGGGCGGCGGCGGCGGCGGCGGCGCCCGGGTGGCGGTGGGGGTGCTGGCCGGCGGCGGCGGCGGCCGCTGCAGCCGCGGCCGCGGCCGCCGCGGCCGCGGCCGGGTGGCCGGGCGGGGGCGGGGGCGCGTGCGAGGGCATGGGCATGAGGCCGTAGGCCGCGTACGGGTGGGGGTGGTGCGGGGGGTGCGGGGGAGGGAGGGGCCCGCCGCCGGGCGGCGGCAGCATGGGCGGCGGCGGCGGCGCGTGCGGCGGCGCGTGCGGGGGCGGGTGCTGCTGCGGGTGCAGGTGCTGCGGGTGCTGCGCTTGGTGGTGGTACGGTCCGCTGCTGGTGCCGCCGCGAGGGCCGATGCCGCCGCCGCGGAGGCCGCCGCCGCGCCCGCCGGGGCCGGGGCCGCTGACGCCGCGCCCCCCCTGATCCCCGCGCGGCCGCTGGTGGTGCGGGTGCGGGTCGGACGGCTGCTGCTGCTGCTGCGGCTGCTGCTGCTGCTGCTGCTGCTGCTGCTGCTGCTGCTGCTGCTGCTGCAATTGCTGCTGCTGCTGCTGCTGCTGCTGCAATTGCTGCTGCTGCTGCTGCTGCTGCTGCTGCTGCTGCTGCAATTGCTGCAATTGCTGCTGCTGCTGCTGCTGCTGCAATTGCTGCTGCTGCCCCTGCCGTTGTTCGCCCGAGAGCGCGCGCGGGGAGGCCACGGAAGCGGCCGCCACCGACGCGGCGTCGCGCTCGGGCGGCGCGCCAGCGCGGGCGGCCGAGGCTCCCGCTGCCGCCGCCGCCGCCGCCACTGCGCCCGTTGCGCCGCCGCTGTTCGCCTGCCGCTGCTGCTGCTGCTGCTGCTGCTGCTGCTGCTGCTGCTGCTGCAGCTGGGGCGCGGCCGCCATCGCGGCCGCGGCCGCGGCCATCATCTGCGCGTGGTGGTGCGCCGGGTGGCCCGGGGGGTACGCCGCCGCCGCCTGCGCGTACTGCGCCGCGGCCGCCGCCGCGAGATCATGCAGCGCGGGGCCGGCGGCGGCAGCGGCGGCGGCGGTGGCGCCGCCCGCCGACGCCGCGCCTGCCGCCGCGGCCGCCGCCCCTGCCTCGCCTCCGGCCGACGCTGCCCTGGCCGCGCCGCCAGCGTCGCAAGCCGCCGCCGAGAGCGCCCGCCCAGGAGGAGGCAGCACGTGCGCATGGTGCGCGTGGTGGTGCGGGTGGTGCGCGTGGTGGGGCGGCGCAAAGGCGCCGTAGGGCGGCGGCGGCGGCGGCGGCGGCGGCGGCATCATGCCGTAAAAAGGCATCATGCCCGCGCCCTGGGCCGCGGCCGCGGCTGCGGCCGCGGCGGCCGCGGCGTGCTGGTGCTGCTGGTAGGCGATGTACCGCTGCATGAGGACGGCCTGCTGCTGCTGCTGCTGCTGCTGCTGTTGGTGCTGGTGCTGCTGGTGCTGCTGGTGCTGCTGCATTTGCTGCAGCAGCTGCTGCTGGTGCTGGTGGTGGTGGTGGTGGTGCTGCTGCTGGTGGTGGTGGGCCACGCCGGCCGGGGCCAGCTGGCCCCGGCCGGCGGACGACACGCGCGGCGTCGCGCCCGTCACCGGGCTCGCCGAGCCGCCACCGCCGCCGCCGCCGCCGCCGCCGCCAACGGGCGCTGCCCCCCCGCCCGCGCCCGCCACTGCGCCCGCGCCCGCGCCCGTACCGACGCCCGCGCCCAGGCCCGCACCCGCCAGGGCAGCGCTGCCCGCCGAGGCGGCGGCGGCGGCGGCGGCAGCGGCAATGGCGCCCGCGCCCGCGCCCGCGCCCGCGCCCGGCAATGGCGCGCCCCCGCCCCCGCCCCCGCCCCCGCCCGCGCCCGCGCCCG
>Ga0209491_10003455_pt1 | contig 26052 bp, 26 predicted proteins | sample BON02_FD_187213 | JGI IMG/M metagenome (GOLD analysis project Ga0209491, IMG submission 187213) | Freshwater microbial communities from Lake Bonney liftoff mats and glacier meltwater in Antarctica - BON-02 (SPAdes) (version 2) | ecosystem: Environmental > Aquatic > Freshwater > Ice > Glacier...
GTGAAACGTTGCTTATTACATCCGGTTGCCGAACGCCATTGCCGTTCAGTTTTTAAGTCGTTAATTGAAATGTTCATATCCTATCATATATACGAAAATATTTCCAATACAACAAGTCTAATACAAGTTGGCCAATCCCAAAGGGGTGAAAGGCGAAAACTTCACTGGTGTGATCGTTTTCAAAGACTACGACGAAGAAAACCTGCTGGAAGCCTGGCGAATGGAAAACGGAGAGGTGACTGGCTTACAAATTCCCTCTAAAAATGGTAATCTCAAAAAGGGAGGAAGGATGGCCTACTGGTGTGTGACAGTGAAGTACGGTTATTATGACGGCCCCTTCGGAGCAAATCCTGATGGAACTACCAAGTTGGGAGGAGCACAACTACGAGAGTCAGCAATCATGGAGGATTGCAATTTTGTGGTTACTGGTACCGAGCAGCAATGCTTTGATTCCTATTCCAGCGGTAGTGGTACCGGTGGAGAAGCGAATGGTGGGTATTTTGACTATCAGGTTCCTTCGGGCGGAGGAGGTAGTGGGGATGGTTTGGGTGAAGCCGCGTATGCTTCTGACTATAATCATTGGTATGTTGAGCAATTCATTTTAGAGTATGGGCAGCGCTTGAATTTAAGGACTGAGGAAATAGTATATTTCATGGACCATCCTTCGATAATTGAGAGCGTAAAAGAATTCCTAGCCCTTTTTGGAGATTGGGCATTTCGTGCTGAGTCATTTATTGAAAATAAATTATCAGAATCTCGTGGTTGGGGAAGTATGCATCCTAATGAAAGAACCGTTCTCCGATCCAAGGGGTGGAGCCTCTATCACATAAATCTAATGGCGTATGCTATGAGTGCAATCTGGGCTCAAAAGAACACCAATGAGAAATTCACTCAAAATCAATACCCTGATGTGTGGATGAATGGAAATGGTGGCCCTAATTGTAGTTTTTGCCGAGCAAACGCTTTTAAACATGCCTTACTCGCGGTGTACCTTTCTCATGTGTTTAATTCATCGTCATTTGCGAAACAATTACAAGACGCACATGAGGAATGGGATCCCACTACACAAGAAAGTCAAATGGATCTTGATAATAATAAGGAAGGATATAAGGTGTATGACGGTAATGGTTACTTGCATAACAAGAAGCTTTTCTATGTATACAATAACTATCAAACTACAGCATCCATCTATCAAACGTTAGTTATGGATAAATTTAATAATGGACAGTTGGACTATCTGAAAAACTTAGATAACAATGTAAGAATAAGGAAGTCAACCAATCAATTGTAAAAACATCATTTCCATGACCAAAAAGAAAATATTTTTCCTTTTCCTACTGCTGTTGGTTGGCTGGATAGGCTACCGCTGCAGCCCTACCAAAATAGAGCACGAGGGCTATGAGTTTATGCTTCCTGACGATTTTGACGAGGCAGTTGCACAGGCTGGCCTGAAAAAAATCAGCCCCAGAATGGCCGTAAGTTATGATGACCGGGGTTGGTTGCTAAGAAAAGCAATCAGCGACTATCCCCAACTTCAGAAAAATTTATTGGGCATGAATTTCTACTACGATGATTCGGTCGATATCAAAGCGGTGATGCAACGCATGGAGGAAAAATCGAAAAAAAAATTCCAGATTGAAAAAATGGTTTTACCTCTAAAAACATATAAGTGGTGGTACCTCCCACTAAATAACAAAGTTTTAGTTTTGGTATATCGTCATACTAATTATCCTCTACAAAACCTCTATCCTCTACCAGGGGAGGGAAACTGTATGGGCAAAGGTCAGGGGAAACAGTGGGTCGTGGCTTTCACTTCATTTGACACTTTGGAAGTGGTCGAAATTATGCGCTATACATCGTTTGATGGTATAATATGGAATCGTTATGATTAATTGTTATGTATGATAGCCGGGTTTGTGGTTTTTCTGCGGAAACTGCAAACCCGGCTAAATGGAAGTTATAGCAACCTGAACTTTTCAAGTGGGCGGGTACCTAAAAGCGTATATTGCTGAATTAACATCAGGCTCACGATGATTTTATCAGCCTTCTTTTAGGAAAATGAATGGATAGGGTCTTGCAAATGGACAGCCAAATGTAAATAAGGAAGCAAACCAATCAATTGTAAAACCATCACTTCAATGGCCAAAAAGAAGATATTTTTCCTACTTCTGACTCTGCTATCAATCGACTGGTTGGTGTACCGTGGTGCGCCAACCCCGATTGAGCATGATGGCTATCGTTTTGAGCTACCCATGGATTTTGGAGAAGCGGTATCTCAATTTGATCTGGACTACCCTAAGCCCACCGTGGGATCTTGCCAAGGAAAGTAAATTCAAAAAAGTGCATCCTATTGTGGTAGTTCCGCTTGCCTATAAAGGGGAGTTTTGATTCGTTCTTACTTCGCCCGCCCAGAGGGCTACATCATAGTGGTTACTATACAGAGCCAAGCAACGGCGTGAACTCTACAAAAGCGTCATGAATCATGTAAATTCCTAAAATAATCTCATTGGGAAATAGAGCTCAGTGAGGTCGCCAACCAGCGGCCTCTTTTTTTGTGCTAGCTTTTAGTATCTTTCGTCACTAAAACTCCTTAAAACTTCATCATGAAATACGTGTATCTCCTTTTTTGCTGGACCATTCTATCAGTTACGGTCTTTGGGCAAGCCAAAGAAAAAATCAAAGTATCTGATCTCACGAAGATCAAACAGATCGGTTCTATAAGTATTTCGCCTACGGGTAAGCAAGCGGTGTATACCCTTACTACCACCGAGCCCGTCGACGGAGCTACGTTTGAGTACGAATACAAAACTCACCTGTACCTAGTAGAGCTGGAATCGACCTCAGAACCACGGGCACTTACCTACGGGGCCGAAAGTGCTAGCCAGCCTGCTTGGTCGCCAGATGGTAGTAAGCTGGCGTTTGTGCGTAAGGCCAAGGACAATAGCCAAGTTTTTGTGCTGCCACTCAGTGGCGGAGAAGCCTGGCAACTAACCAGCAGTGCGTACGGAGCGAGTAGCCCTCGGTGGTCGCCGGATGGGAAGAAGATTCTGTTCTCGGCGGGACTCTCGATGAGCGAAATGCTCAAAGACTCGGTTCTGAACCCTAAGAAAGAACTACCCGTTTGGTCGTTGGAAAAACCAGGTTTTGCTGACAACTCTTTTGTCAATACCCCCAAGAACACAAAAGCAAATCCTGACGGATCATTGGCAGAAATCAGGGCCTTCCTGCAAAAAGATACCGAAGATAAAAAAGCTAAGGTGATCAATCGCCTCAACTTTCAGGCGGAGTCTACCACTCAGCCTGAGCTTTCTTTTGGGCACCTTTTTACGATTGATGTAGCCTCGAAGGCCGTGGCCAAACCCTTAACTAAGGGGTATTACAGCTACGGACAAGCCGATTGGACCCCAGATGGCAACGTGTTGATGGTCACTCAGGGCGATAGCCTCGAACATCCCGACCGTTCCCGGCGTAGCCGCATTGTACGGCTTAACGCTGACGGTAGCGGTTGGATGACCCTTTTGACCGACACCGAACGAACATTCAGTCAGCCGACTATTTCGCCCGATGGGCGTTATTTGGCCTTTGTGACATCGTTGGCTCCCAATAAGCCAGCTACCTTAGATCAGGGCCATGTGGGCGTATTGAATCTAACCTCATCGGCCAAGCCTCTGATTTCTCCTTTTGATCGTTCACCGGGTAGCCTCACCTGGGCCACTGATAGCAAAGGTCTTTACTTCACGGCCTCGTCGGATGGGGGAGTGCCCGCTTTTCGAATGGATGTGTTGACCAATAAAATTGAAAGACTTACTGACTTTACGAGCGGGGTAACGGACTTTGCTGTTTCGGGTAAAGTAGTACTCTTTGCAAAAACTGAGGTTGCTAATCCCTCTGAGCTTTATAAAGCGGACTTGGCGTTTAAAAACCAGACGGTAGTGAGTAAGCATAACTCCGAATGGGTGAGTACTAGGCTATTGAGCTACCCCGAACGGCGGACGTTGAAAAATTCCAAAGGGCAAACCATTGAGTATTGGATCATGAAGCCGACCGCGATGGAGTCGGGTAAGGAATACCCACTGTTGCTCCAAATGCACGGTGGCCCCACGGCTATGTGGGGGCCGGGGGAGGCTTCGATGTGGCACGAGCTTCAGTTCTTTTGCGCACAGGGATATGGGGTTGTTTATGCCAATCCGCGTGGATCGGGTGGTTACGGAGTTGATTTCATGAAAGCCAACTACCGCGACTGGGGTACCGGCCCCGCCGAAGATGTATTGGCCGCCACTACTGACGCCGCTAAGGCTCCTTGGGTTGATACCAACCGGCAGGTCATTACGGGAGGGTCTTACGCCGGCTACCTCACTGCCTGGATCGTGGCGCACGATAATCGTTTTAAGGCGGCGTTTGCTCAGCGCGGAGTGTATGAGCTCACCACCTTCATGGGCGAAGGAAACGCGTGGCGTCTGGTCCCGGGTTACTTTGGTGGCTATCCCTGGGAGGAAGAGGCGGCGGCTTCCATGCTGGCTAATTCTCCCCAGACCTTTGTCGATAAGATCAACACACCACTCCTAATCAAGCACGGGGAGAACGACCTCCGCACGGGGGTGATTCAGAGTGAACTACTTTATAAAAGTCTGAAAATACTTGGAAAAGAGGTGGAGTACGTGCGGATGCCCGGGGCGACCCATGAGTTGAGCAGGGCGGGAAATACCCGTCAGCGCATTGACCGCATTCTCCGGATTTACGAGTTTTTTGAACGTTACGTAGCGCCATAAGTTAAGCTCAGTACCTCCTTCAACGCTTCCAATATCCCCTAAAAGGGTTTGTTGGAAGCGTTTTTATTGGTAGAGTTTATGGTTTCCAGGTATTCCGGGCACACTATTTTTATCATGCATGACATATCATTCATTTAAAATCATCAATCATGATCAATACAGCAGAAAGAAAGAAAAAAATCGTAGAAAATTGCAAAAATCACCTGAACAAACGTTTAGCCGGTGTTCAGGATGAAAGGCGTCTTCTTCGGAAAGCCGCCGGTGTAAATGCTGACGATAATATGAGTGAATCCTACGATTCGACTAGTCAGGGAACATTGAACGAAATGTCTGATCTACAATCTCACTTTGAGTTTCTGGAAGAGTCAGCGGCCATGTTCAATCGGGTTAATTTTTCGTCCAGGATCGATACCGTAACGTCCGGAGCGCTGGTAGTCACTGATAAAGTCACATTCCTGATAGGGGTGAGCGGTGAGTTTAAAAGTGATGACCAGGAAATTCAAGGTATATCTACCGCATCTCCGATCTTCGCAGCGATGGAAAATAAAAAAGTGGGGGATAGTTTCACCCTGAATGTCCGGACTTACACCATTGAGGAAATTTCCTGATAAGCATCAATAAGTAGTCTTAACTACCCTTTCCCCGAGATTAAAACAGCATCGGCAACGGGCTTCGTAGGCGTCTGTTTCGCCCAATAGTACCTGCTCTTCGGAGGGAGAAGTTCGGTACGAGTGGGAAGCTACATCTCCGCACACCACACAAATGGCGTGTACCTTGGTCACGTATTCAGCGACACTCATGAGCTGAGGCATGCAACCAAAAGGTTTTCCTTTGTAATCCATATCCAGTCCGGCTATAATAACGCGCTTCCCGTTATTGGCCAGGCTGTTGCATACCTCCAATATGGTATCATCAAAAAACTGAGTTTCGTCCAATCCCACTACTTCACAATTTCCTGCCAGCAATAGTATTTCGGAGGCTGTCTGAACCGGCGTTGACCGGATGGAATTTTCATTGTGTGAAACAATGTCTTCGTCGTGGTAGCGTTTGTCAAAAGCAGGCTTGAAAATTTCTACTTTTTGCCGGGCAATCTTGGCACGGTTTAAGCGACGGATTAGTTCTTCTGTTTTGCCAGAAAACATTGATCCACAGATAACTTCGATCCAGCCAGTGCGCGGATTCAGAATTTCCTTTCTTCGGGAAGGTTCGATAAACATTGTTTAGTATATTGGTATCGATTAAAAAGTCGCCTGTTTTTTGATATTTTCACAAAGCAAACATATTTTTTTAACAACACGCTCCTTTAATACCCTCGAATCCGTTATGTCTATGAAACTGAATCAAGCAGCGCTGAAACAATACTCGGCCGATTTTACGTCAAAAATTCTCGATGATTTTTATGCTAGTAAATCAGTGATTAGCGGGCATGAGCTACTCTCCCTTACTCCTTCGAGGCAGGTTAACCTTGGAATAATCAGTCGGCTATTTGAACAATGGCAGGCAGATGCTCAGGCATTTCGAAGTCCTTATTTTGATTTTGAAAAGGAAGAAGTCGTAAATGCCATGAAGGCATTTATGAATACCGTGTCGCAATATATTGCCATCAAACGCGAAGATCTGGAATCGTTGTTGGTCAAATCTACTTCGGACGCTATCCGGTTATTGCTGGATCCCGAAGAGTACTTCGATGGACAGCTACGGACTTTACCGAATTTTGTCTTTGATTCGGATGCGGCTCAAAAGCTTATCAAGTATACCCATATTCATAGCGGGGTTGCGAAAGCGCTGGCATTATGCCTGACTGATAGTGGTTCTGAGTATGTGTACGTGAACCAAACCCTGAACTGGCTACTGAGTATTGTTAAAGAAGGTACTTCTCTTGATGATCAGACGCCTTTCGTAGACGAGTTTTCGAGCGTACTGCCGTTGGATGTAGCATCGATTGTTCCCAGTCTAGCGCCGCCTGCAGACTCCGATTCATCTGAAGCTGGCAAGAAGTCGTTTTTTGATACGGCCCTCGACTCCTACACTGATACTGAGTCCGCTCCCGCCCGGCCTAACCAGCCCGAATCTAAACCAAAATTTTATCCTGTCAACCCCGAATCACCTCAGCCATCAGCGCCGCCCCAGGCTGTTCCGCCGGTTCAGGAAACCCCGACTCCTCCACCCGCGCCATCGGTACAGCCAGAACCGATGTACCGCCCCCCACAACCGATGTTTTCTGATTCAAAGACACCAGCTACGCCTCCTGTCTCAACCTCGGTGGGAAATAATACCCTCAATAGCCGGTTCAAGGTAGATTTGCCAGAGCAGTCCGAAGAGTCGAAATACGGTAGTGTGCAGGTGAAAGTAGATAGTATCCTGAGTAGTATAGCCCTTGGACAGCGTTTTATGTTCGTCAATCAATTGTTCAATAAGAGTAGTGATGCGTTTGATGAGGCAATCCGGGAGCTTGATACGGCCGCTACTTTTGATGAAGCTAGGGATCTTCTCTCCTACAAATTTGCCTCGAAGTACTTCTGGGATATGAGCAGTGATGCGGTAAATGACTTGATGGCTACCGTGAAGCGTAAATTTAACTAGTCACGGGTGCTATCCAAACGTCTAGTATGGCTGTTGCTCTGGCCCTTTATGGCCTGCGCGGGAGATAATGGCTTTCCAATTGGAGCCAGATCGCGCGGTATGGGTCAGGCTGTTGTGGCGTTATCAGATCAATATGCCGTCGTTAATAATATAGCTGGTATCGCTGATGTGCGCGACGTATCTGGCTTTGCCTCCTACCATTCTTACTATGGTTTCGACGGGCTGAGTACACTGTCGGTTGGGTCTGTGATACCCCTCAATGAAGATCTTGCGGCCGGGTTTTCGGTTCAACGGTTTGGTGATAAACTGTATAACGAGCTTTCGTTCGGCGTTGGAGCCGCGCACCGGATCAACCGGATCAGCCTCGGGCTGCGGATTAATTACCGCCAAATAGCCATCAATGCGCCTTCCTTGGCTTTGAGTAAGAAGGCCTTGGTAATGGAAATGGGGGGTATTGCTCAGCTGAGTTCAACGGTCTACATGGGAGCTCATATTTATAACCTTACTCGCAGTGGACCATCCGGGGAAAGTGCTGAGCGAATACCCACCATTCTCCGGGTAGGGTTTGCCTACCTTCCTACCGCTGCGGTGCGGCTGACATCAGAGTTGGTCAAGGACACGGAATATCCGGCCTCGATTCGGGCTGGCTTAGAGTACGAGGTAGTAAAGCAGGTTTTCCTACGAACGGGCATTGCTACCAAGCCTTATACCAATCACTTTGGGATGGGTTTCAAGGGGAATACCTTTGCCATCGATTATGCTTTTACCACTCACCCTCAACTGGGGGTTTCGCACCATTTTACGCTGGCTTGTCTTCTCAAAAAGCAGGATCATTCTTCCCAATCAGATTAAGCCATCACCATCTCAAGCATCCTGATATACTGCGCAATACCTTCCTGAATTTCGTGGAGGTAAATAAACTCGTTGGCCGTATGGGAGCGCTCGGAATGCCCGGGTCCCATTTTCAGGGAAGGACAATCGAGTAGTGCCTGATCAGAGGTAGTAGGTGAGCCGTATGTTTTGCGACCGAGCGAAATACCGGCTTGCACGATTGGGTGCTCCAAGGGTATATTGGATGGACGAAGCCGGATCGAGCGGGCTTCTACTTCTGATTGCACATGGGCCTGAATAACCCCAATGATTTCTTCGAGCGAATATTGCTCCGTCACCCGTACATCAATGGTAAATTCGCAGGTATCGGGTACTACATTATGTTGAGAGCCGGCCTTGATGATCGTGACCGACATTTTGATGGGCCCTAGCGTGGGCGATACCTTCGGGAATCGGTAGTTAGTGATCCAGTCAATATCCCGCAGTGCTTTGTAGATGGCGTTATCTCCTTCTTCCCGGGCGGCATGTCCCGACCGGCCGCGGGCGGTGCAGTCAAGTACCAATAGCCCTTTTTCGGCCACGGCTAGGTGCATTTGAGTGGGTTCGCCCACGATCGCGAATGCAATAGGAGGAAGCTCGGGTACCACAATCTCTAATCCTTCTTTACCAGATATTTCTTCTTCGGCGGTGGTGGCTAGTGCAATATTGTAGGCCATATCGCTACGGTCGAAAAAATAACAGAACGTAGCAATGAGTGATACCAGGCAGCCACCGGCATCATTACTGCCCAAACCATACAATTTATCTTCACGAACCAGCGGCTCAAAAGGATCGAGAGTCCAGGAAGGGTTAGGCTTTACGGTATCGTGGTGAGAATTAAGCAGGAGAGTTGGCTTGGCAGGATCAAAATGCTTGTTCAACGCCCAGACGTTATTTTTTTTCTCCTGAAATGGGATGCCTTTTTTATCCAAAAAACTTTTAATGTGCTGTGCCGTATGCTCTTCCTCCCTACTGAATGAAGGGGTAGAAATCAGTGCTTTGAGCAATTCAGTTGCATCCTGAGTAAGCGATGAAATTTGATTTGTAGCGTATGTTGAAGCCATGAAGCTGCGTTTTCGAAATTGTGGTAGCGGCAAATCTACAAAAAATGTAGAACTTGAAGGCGTGAGGTCGTTGACCTACCACGCTTAATGTCTCTTCTTGCCTCAATTACTACAAATGATATGAAAACTACCTTATTGGTTTACGGTGCAAATGGATACACCGGCCGACTCATTGCCGACTTATGTGCTACCTATGGCCTACAACCACTACTGGCCGGGAGAAACGAAGTCGCTCTGAAAGAAATGGGTGCTAATTTGAATCTTCCCTATAAAGTAGTAGGACTCAATCAACCCGAATTACTGCGGGAGGTTCTGACTGATGTGCGGGTGGTCATTCACGCGGCGGGGCCATTTATTCATACGGCATTACCGATGCTGGAAGCCTGCCTGGCTACCAACACGCACTACCTCGATATTACCGGTGAAATAGCGGTGTTTGAGCTAGCGAAAACACTAAACAGGAAGGCCGAGAATGCAGGAATCATGGTGATGCCGGGAGTTGGTTTTGACGTTGTTCCCACGGATTGTACGGCACTTTTCTTGAAAAATAAACTCCCCGACGCGACGCATCTGCAACTAGCTTTCGTTAATTCTGGCGGAGGTATTTCGCACGGTACGGCTAGTACCATGGTGGAAGGTCTCGGACAACCGGGGGCCGTTCGTGAAAATGGCGTCATCGTTCCCAAGCCAATAGGACACAAAAGTCGTTGGCTTACGTTGGATGGCAAGAAGTATTTTGTGATGACTATTCCCTGGGGTGACGTATCAACCGCCTACCATACTACGGGAATACCCACTATTGAAACCTACACGGGAGTAAAGCCGATCATGCATACGATGCTTAAATTTCAAGGGTTATGGAATAGGCTGTTGCGCACCGATTTTGTCAAGAAAAAAATTCAAACGCGGGTTGATCGGATCAATGGTCCGGATGACGAAGCGCGTACTTCGGGTAAGAGCCTGATATGGGGAAGCGTGCAAAATGCGGCCGGACAAACCTACACGGCGTTACTGCAAACCCCGGAAGGCTATACCCTCACGGCCCATAGTAGCCTCATTATTGCCAAAAAAGTGTTGAGCGGGGAATTGAAAACCGGTTATCAAACGCCGGCTTCGGCCTACGGAGAAAATCTTATTCTGGAAGTGCCGGGAACAATCCGAAAAGATGTATTCCCGGCTTAGAAGGTTTTATTTCCTGATTTGTCCATCTCCTCTGATGACCCATTTTTCAGTCACTAGTTTCTCCAAAGCGAAAGGCCCACGGGCGTGCAGTTTTTGGGTTGAGATGCCTATTTCGGCGCCGAGTGCAAATACACTCCCGTCGGTAAATCGGGTGGAGGCGTTGGCGTACACCGCCGCCGCGTCTACGGAGTCAAGAAAAGTATTTATGATATCTTGATTTTGGGAAACAATTGCTTCGGAATGGCGCGAGGAATATTCCTGAATATGAGCCAATGCTTCGGGTAGGCCGCCGACCACCTTAACGGAGCATTTATAATCAAGAAATTCGCGACCAAAGTCTTCCGGTTGGGCATGCACAAGTGAAGGGTAGTTAGCTTCTTTCAGAATGGCGTAGGCCTCCTCATCGGCAAATATCTCTACGTGGTAGGCCATGAAACCTTCTTTCAAGGTGGGGAGAAAAGTACCTGCCACCACTCGATCCACCAAAACTGTATCGAGTGAGTTACAGACCGAAGGGCGTGAAACCTTAGCGTTGATAACAATGGCCTTTGCCTTTTCAAGATCCGCGGATTGCTCCACGTAGGTATGGCATACTCCGGCTCCGGTTTCGATGGTGGGTACCATGGAGTTTTGTCGGACAAACTGAATGAGCGATTCTGACCCCCTCGGGATAATAATGTCGACGTAGCGGGTAGCGGTCAGTAGCTCGTTGACGTACTTCCGGTTGGTGGGTAAAAGCATAACGGCGGCCTCGGGTAGCTCAAAAGCCCGTAAAGATTCGTGGATTAGACCCACGAGATAGCTATTGGAGAAAGAGGCCTCTTTACCTCCTTTGAGTACGCAGGCATTCCCGGAGCGAAGGCACAGGGCCGCTACATCTAGCGTCACATTCGGGCGAGACTCATAGATGACACCCACGACACCGAGCGCAACGGCAATTTTTTGCATTCGTAAGCCCTGTTCGAGGGTTCTTTCCAGTAACACCCGACCGGTAGGATCGGGTAGGAGGGCCACCTCGCGCAAACTTTGGGCGAGCCCAATAATCCGGATTTCGTTCAACAGCAACCGGTCTTTTTTGGGGTCAGCATCGTCCATCCGATCGAGATCTTTTTGGTTTTCGGCCAAGATAACGTCCATCTGCCGCAAAACCCGGTCGGCCAGGTCGTTCAAAAGAGCGGCTTTGGTAGCATCAGGAGTGGTTCGAATCCTGACGGAGGCAAGTTGGGTTGCTTTTAGCTGGGGTACGATGGAGTCTTGTCCGGTGGTATTATGGGCGTTCTGCCCGTCTGTTACATTGGAGTTCTGGATCATGATGACGAATAGTTTAGGCCTAAACTCAGTGTGCTAGAGCAATACAATATCATTGGCGTTAGCTACCTCGAAGTTTAAAGTTTTAAGGTTCGTAATTATATTATGAGACGTTTCGCGTGAGCGGGCAACCGCCACCATCTCATGGTTTGGATTGAAAATTTCAACGAGTTCTCCGGCCTCAAATTCTCCTTTTACTTCTAATATTCCCACCGCGAGCAGGCTACGGCGGTTTTGTAAAGCTCGTACGGCTCCGTCGTCGATCCGCAGTTGCCCAGCTATCAATCCTCCGCTTCCCAGCCATCGGTTTCGGGCCGAGAGGGTACTTCTCTCTGCTTTAAAGACCGTTCCAGTTTTCAGTTGAAGAGCTTTTGGGATAGAGTTCGCCTCTTTCATGCCAAAAATAATGACCTTAATACCCATGCGGGTAGCCAGCTTGGTGAATGTCAGCTTGGAAGCCATTCCACCCAGTCCGAGGGATGACTTATCCGTTCGCACCCATTTAAAGACGTCGTTAATGTTAGCTACTTCTTTGATTATAGTATCTTGGTCGTCCATGAGTCCACCCACCGAAGTGCAGAGCATCAGGGCTTCCGCCCCAAATCCGGTGGCAATGAGGGTAGCCAGTTCATCGTTGTCCGAAAACTTCAACTCCCGGTCGCTCACCACGTCATTTTCATTCACAATCGGAATAATACCGCTGGCCCATAGTTCCTCGTACGTACTTTTCAGTTGAAGAAACTGATGTCGATTCGCAAAGTGCTGCCTTTCGCAGAGGCTTTGGGCAATGGCAATGCCGAACGGAGAAAAATAGTGAGCGTACAATCCGATCAGAATAGGATTACCGACGGCAGCGGCGGCTTTGCGCTGGGTAAGTGTTTTGCGGTAGTCCCGGATATATTTTTTACCGGCCCCAACGGCGCCCGATGACACCAGGATAATACGATAGTGGGGATGAAGGTCCGCAACTTGCCGGGCAATTTCCGACAGAATGGTCTGATCCGGTTCTCCAGTGGGAAGAGTGATAGAATCAGTACCAAATTTGATGACCAAAATGGGCTTTTCGCCAGTCATTGTACAGCGTTTAAGAACGAAAGAATTTCCCAAAAATAGGGCATTTCGTTATTAAGAAGGTATTTGAGCAGTATTATTTACTTCAAATACCTTCTGAACGGTGTAATAATTCTGATTTAGACTTAGGAGTTATGCTGAAACATGTGGGCCAGGTCGGGTTCAGTGAAGCGTGTTTTCATAGCCACGCCCCTGCGCAAACGAGCCATATATTCAATTTTGGGTATTTCAATGGCCCCAAAACGACGAACATTTTCGTTAATAAATTGAGTATCAAGAAGTTCAAACTTCTGAGTACGTAAAATTTCCATCAGGGCATGAAAAGCTATTTTGGAGGCATTACTTACTTTGTGAAACATTGACTCACCAAAGAAAACCGAACCAATGGCTACCCCGTACAGCCCACCGACGAGTTCACCCTCTAGGTACGTTTCAACACTGTGGGCTAGTCCAAGTTTGTGGAGACCGCAATAGGCGGTAATAATGTCACCTGAAATCCAGGTTCCGTCTTCGGTCGTGCGAGGGGCAGCACAGTGATGCATCACCTGCTCGAAGTCGTGGTTAATTCTGATTTCAAACGTACCCTTATTAATTACAGGTTGTAGTGATTTTGGGGGTCTGTAAGTATCAATCGGAATAATGGCCCGGGGATCTGGTGAATACCAATACAAAGTATTGTCAGCATCAGCCATCGGGAAAATCCCGTTGATATATCCATAAATAAGATCGTCGGCGCTGAGTTGATTCATGAAGTTCTGCTTTCCTGCCAGTATGCTCATAGTAAGTACACGACGCACATAAATAGCTGATAGCTATTTGTAAGTATTTGATATAGAAAATAGTAGCCATTTATCTGACTAGATTAATAACACAAACTAATTCTGCCTTAGAACGTTAGTAGCAATTAGTTTGCGGTTAAAAAGTGTATTAACGAAGGAATAGCAGCGGGCACGTAGTATGTGAATTGGGGTGGTAATACTTGTAAAAACAAAGATATCATTTTCTTTTACATTACAGTCCTTGTCCACATAGAATTGTGATTTTCAAAATGTTATGTTTAGGTTAAGATCTAAAATATTTAACAAAAGGTAAACAAGGTCCTCTTTTATTAAACCTTATTCAGGGTCAGCACAAACAAGAAGGAATGAACCCAAAAAATATATTTTCGGTTTAGTTGGGGTACGGGCAAATTTTTTGCAAAATTTGCTGACTTAATAATCAATCCTATTCTTGTGAAGAACAAAGTGACCCCTACTTTCTTCCATACTACCCCCTTCCGATTTAGGTCCGACAGGACCAACTAATCTCCGTTTGCCTACGTGGCAAATATCTCTCTGCCCATTCACCTAGTTACGTATTGAAATTTCATTTTTAGAGGTTCATCTTGTCTTGATGTAATTTCTCCCAAGCGATGAGCAGAGGGAGTTAATGTCAGTTCTCAAACCATGAAACATAAAGAAATAAACGGCAATCCCTTTATTGTACAGATTGCCACCGAAGACCATCTTCATTATGCCGAAACCATTTGTGCCGAAATGGAGGAAAGCGCCAAGAAACGCGGTACTGGTATAGCCAAGCGCTCGGCGGTTTACCTCATGGAAAAAATGGTAGAAGGTAAAGCGATTATCGCGACCACCACCGCTGGTGACTGGGTGGGGTTTTGCTACGTAGAAACCTGGGAGCACGGTAAGTTTGTGGCCAACTCTGGTCTGATTGTGCACCCCGACTACCGGAATAGCGGTATTGCTAAGTCAATCAAGGCGAAGGCTTTTGACCTGTCACGGAAGAAATATCCCAACGCCAAGATCATCGGAATTACCACAAGCCTGGCCGTGATGAAGATCAACTCTGATCTGGGCTACGAACCCGTGACGTTCAGCGAGCTACCGGCCGACGATGCGTTCTGGAAAGGATGCGCAAGCTGCGTAAATTACGATGTATTGACGCGGACCGGCCGTAAAAACTGCCTCTGTACGGGTATGATGTACAATGCCGAAGAAGCCAAGAAAAACGGGAAAGGTGAAAAGTGGAACTTCCTGAAAGAATCGAAGTTGTATGAGCGCTGGATGCGCATCAAACAGCGTATCTTACTACGAAGGGAGGGTAAAAAGAAAGGTCCCGAAGCGGTGATGGTATAGCATACCTTCGTATAACAATATGTTTTATACAGCAAAGCCTCGCTCGGTATTCTTTCCACGAAACCGGAGCGGGGCTTTGGTCTAAAAGAGTAGTAGTGAAGCACATCAGACGCATAATTAATGCGTCTACTTGTCGCGTTTCTGGATAATGTAGTACCTTTAATTTCTCTATATTTAATAATTTCCTTCAAAGTAATGTCACAACAAAAAGTAGTACTAGCGTTCAGTGGCGGACTGGACACCTCATTTTGTGTAAAATACCTGGCCGAAGATCAGGGGTATGACGTATATTCAGTACTGGTAGATACCGGCGGTTTTTCGAAAGAAGAGCTGACTAGCATTGAGGCCAATGCCTATGCGTTGGGAGTGAGGCATCATACTACGATTGTCAAGACAAAAGAGTACTACGAAGACTGTATTAAGTACCTTATTTTTGGGAATATCCTCAAAAATAATACCTACCCACTTTCGGTAAGTGCTGAGCGTATATTTCAGGCCGTAGCCGTAGGCGAATACGCCAAGGAAATCGGAGCATCAGCCATTGCCCACGGTAGTACAGGAGCCGGAAATGATCAGGTACGGTTTGATATGGCATTCCGGATCATTATGCCCGAGGCCGAGGTTATAACGCCCATCCGTGATCTTAAACTATCGCGCGAAGCGGAGATTGAGTACCTGACCAAAAAGGGAGTCGTACGCGACTGGAAAAAGGCAGAATACAGCATCAATAAAGGCTTGTGGGGTACTTCGGTAGGAGGGAAAGAGACTTTGACGTCCCATCAATACCTACCCGAAAGTGCCTGGCCAACCCCGATAACCAAGACTGAGCCGGAAACGCTGACGCTTGATTTCGAAAAGGGTGAGCTAGTAGGGCTAAACGGCGTACGATACGAAACCCCCGTGGAAGCAATTCAGAAAATTGCCGAAATCGCCCAACCCTTCGGTATTGGTCGTGATATTCACGTAGGTGATACCATCATCGGCATCAAAGGACGGGTTGGCTTTGAAGCCGCCGCTCCCCTGATCATTATCAAAGCGCATCATACCCTGGAAAAGCACGTACTCACGGAGCAGCAGTTGTATTGGAAGGAGCAGTTGGCCAATTGGTACGGTAGCCTGTTGCACAAAGGGCAGTTTGTCGAACCCGTTATGCGTAATATCGAGACCTTTATGACCGACACCCAAAAGCACGTTACGGGTAAAGTGCACGTGCACTTAGCGCCCTATCGCTTCCACGTTGAAGGTATTGAGTCACCGTATGATCTGATGTCGCCGGTATTTGGTAGTTACGGAGAAATGAACAACGCCTGGACCGGTGACGACGTGCGTGGATTCTCGAAAGTGGCGTCTAACCAAGCGATGATCTATCAGAAGGTTAGTGAGTTGGCAGAAGAGTAGTGAGAAATTAAAAAGACTGGAACGATGGATAAGACTGAGTTGAAAAAAGAATTGGATCAAATGCTTGATCAGATGCCCGTGCTGCTAGTCCGAGAGATTCTGGATTTTGCTGAATTCCTCCTTTCTAAAAGCTACACAGAATCGAAGGAAATGAGCCAGGAAACAAGCTCGCTATCCCAAAACGAAACTATGCATTTGGAGGAAGAATTTAAAAATTACCAGACACTGTATCCTAAAAAGAAACAGAATGGCTAATGCAAAGGAGTACGTGGCCGATACAATGGCACTTGTTTTATGGTTAGAAAAAAGGAGTTTGCCTGTTAAAGTAGCTAAAATTTTCGAGGAGGCGCTTCAAGATTCGACCAAGTATATCATTTGGATTCCTGCGATTGTACTAGCCGAAATCGGTTATCTGTCAGAAAAAGAACGTATCGAGATTACACTTTCTGAGGTAATTGATTTCATTAATGCTACTTCTGGTGTTTTTCGTTTGATGTCGATGGACGCACTATTGGTTGAAAAAGCCTTTAAAATTACTGACGTGCCTGAATTGCACGATCGACTGATCGCCGGGGGAGCTTTACTAAGGGAATGTCCGGTTCTCACAAATGACCCAAAATTGGAAAACTCAGCTTTTGTACATACAATCTGGAAATAAAATAGGCGCATGAACCCAACAACTCATATACTTTCCACTCTAAACATAGGTATTATAGGAGCCGCCGGCTATACAGGCGGCGAGCTATTGAGAATCCTGATCAATCACCCTCGGGTGACCATTGCGTTTGCCCATAGTAAAAGTCAGGCGGGGAAACCGGTGTACGGTACCCATACGGATCTGTTAGGTGATACAGAATTATTATTCTCGGGTGATGATACCGCGGTTTTGGTGAAGGATGAAAGCCTACATGCTATTTTCCTCTGCTCGGGCCACGGCGAATCCAAGAAATTTCTTGAAGCCAATGCGGTACCGGCATCGGTCAGAATTATTGATTTGAGTACCGACTTTCGGGACGAATCAGAAGGCTTTGTGTACGGACTACCCGAGCTGCAACGCGCTTCCATTCAGAAAGCTACCAAAATAGCCAATCCGGGTTGTTTTGCGACTTGTATTCAATTGGGTATTTTGCCTTTGGTACAAGCAGGATTAATCAGTGGCGATGTACACGTTAGTGCCATTACGGGGAGTACGGGAGCCGGGCAGTCGTTGAGCGCCACTACCCATTTTTCGTGGCGTAATAACAATATGTCTATTTATAAGGCATTCACGCATCAGCACCTAACGGAGATAAAAATGAGCCTGACGAAGCTGCAACCAAGCTTTGCGCAGGCCATCCACTTTATTCCCTACCGGGGCGATTTTACCCGGGGTATCATGGCTAATGCGTACACGCCTTTTGGTGGATCGCTGGCCGCAGCCCAACGGTTGTACCATGATTATTACGCGGGCCATCCTTTTACGCACCTAAGTGGTGCGGCCATTGACCTGAAACAGGTCATCAATACTAATAAATGCTTGGTTCATCTGGAAAAACACGATGGACAGCTACTCATCTCGAGTGTGATTGATAACCTGACCAAAGGAGCTTCCGGGCAAGCCGTGCAAAACATGAACCTGCTCTTCGGCCTTCCCGAAGACAGTGGATTAAGGTTAAAAGCTCCGGCTTTTTAAGTCCTAAACGAGGAAGGTTTCCGGCGTAGTTATTTACCATGCAGGAGGCCCACATTCACCTATTATATCATTTACTCATTCAAAATTGAGCCCCATACATGTCACATTTATTTGATGTTTATCCGCTGTACGATATAGAGCCCGTTAAGGCAGAAGGAAGTTATCTCTGGGATCAACACGGAACTATGTATACTGATCTTTACGGCGGACACGCCGTAATCTCCGTGGGCCATTGCCATCCCTACTACGTGGAGATGGTTGGTAAGCAGCTGAATAAGATCAGCTTTTACTCCAACTCAGTAAAAATACCCTTACAGGAAGAATTAGCCGAAAAGCTGGGGCAATTATCGGGCTATCCTGACTACAAGCTCTTTTTGTGTAATTCGGGTGCGGAGGCCAACGAAAACGCGTTAAAACTCGCTTCGTTTCATAACGGCCGAACCAAGGTTATTTCATTCACCAAGTCTTTTCACGGGCGTACGGCCGGGGTGGTAGCAGCAACGGATAGTCCCTCCATTGTTGCCCCGATTAACTACCACGAACACGTATCCTTCCTTCCTTTCAACGACGTAGAAGCGGCCGAAAATGGCATTACCGAGGAGGTCTGCGCCGTCATCGTGGAAGGAATTCAGGGGGTAGGAGGAATCAATGTTTGTACCGACACTTTTTTACAAGCCTTGCGCCGCAAGTGTGACGAAACTGGTGCGGTGCTGATTCTGGATAGTGTGCAGTGCGGCTACGGCCGAACTGGCGAGTTCTTCTCGCATCAGTTTAGCGGTATCGACCCAGATCTGATGACCATGGCCAAGGGTATGGGTAATGGTTTCCCGATTGGTGGCGTGATGATTTCCCCGAAGTTTAAGGCGAGCTACGGTTTGTTGGGTACTACCTTTGGCGGAAACCACCTGGCCTGCGCCGCTGGTATAGCGGTGCTGGATATTATGAAAGACGAAAACCTGCTGGAAAACGCGACCCGGATGGGTGAGTACTTGATGAAGGGTATTCAGACGATTGGTGGGTATAAAGAACTGCGGGGCCGGGGACTGATGATCGGGATCGAATATGATTTTCCGATCAAAGAGTTACGGAACAAGCTGCTGTTTGACCATAAACTATTTACGGGAGTAGCCGGGTCTAATACCATCCGCTTACTGCCTTCCTTAGCAATTACAACTGACGAAGCCGACACCTTTTTGAAAGCATTGGCGGTAGAAACAGCGGCCTTGGCCAAAGTAAATGGCTAGTTTAGGCGCTTTACTCCTTCCGCAATAGGTTAATAAAAGAAGATTAGATACTCAGACCATCCGAAAACTAACACGAATGAACCACTTTCTATCCATTGGCGACGTCCGCGATCTCAATCAGATCATTACGAGCGGCATTATCTCCAAACGCAATCCTTTTAGCGATAAGGAATTAGGAAAAAACAAAACCATTGGTCTGTTTTTTTTCAATTCCAGCCTGCGAACCCGGCTAAGTACCCAAAAAGCCGCCCAAAATCTTGGGCTTAACGTCATGATCATGAACGTGGGGCAGGACGGTTGGGGCCTGGAAATGGAAGAAAGTGTGGATGGCCATCCCGTGGTCATGGATGGTGCCAACGCAGAACACGTGAAAGAGGCGGCGGCGGTCATTGGTCAGTACTGTGATATCATCGGAATCCGTTCTTTTGCGAAGCTGGAAGACCGCGCCAAGGACTATTCGGAGCTGGTTTTTGAGCAATTTAAAAAGTACGCGGGCGTACCCATCGTGAATCTGGAATCAGCCACGCGCCATCCGTTACAATCCCTGGCCGACTGTATTACCATTGAGGAGTTTAAGGTTAAAGCCCGGCCGAAGGTAGTGTTAACCTGGCTGCCGCACTTCAAGGCACTACCACAAGCCGTGGCTAACTCCTTCTGTGAGTGGATGAACTGCATGGACGTAGAGTTGGTGGTTACGCATCCGGAGGGATACGAGCTAGCCCCCGAGTTTTTGGGCAATGCGGAGGTAGTGTATGATCAGAATAAAGCCCTCGAAGGAGCCGATTTTGTGTACGGAAAAAACTGGTCTTCCTACACGGAATACGGGAAAGTACTCGTTAGTGATCCATCTTGGATGATCACGGAAGAAAAAATGGCGCTGACCGATAACGGGAAGTTTATGCATTGCCTACCCGTGCGCCGCAACGTGAAAGTAGCCGATGAGGTGCTGGATAGTCCGCGCTCGTTGGTGATTGAGCAAGCGGCTAACCGTGAGTGGGCCGCGCAGGCAGCGTTGAGGGAAATACTATTGGGGATGCAGGAGTAGGCTTGTAGTGGTTAGCCAACGGCTATTAGTTTTTTACTTCTTAGGAAGTACTAACAAAAATGAAGGGCACTAATTCCGGTGAATTAGTGCCCTTCATTTTTGTTGAGGCCATTCCCTTACCATCGTTGAATTTTAAGTGCCCTGCGCAATTCAGCAGCGGGCTGACTCTTAGAAACAATGCGGCTAACGTGAACTCTATGATGTTAGGCATCTCCGAAGCCTCGTTAATAGTTGCTATTAATTGGTCTACAAATAGTTAGCTTCTCCGAAGCTTAAATTTTTCAAAAAGCAAGACTTTCTACAAAGGTCAGACCTCCGTTTGGACGGCCCCGTCCGAAGCCGATTACCGAAGGAAATAGAAAGCCCCGGCTTCGGAGATGCCCAATGTTCACTGAGACAAAAGTAGTACCTATCAAGGGCACCCTTCTCCAAAGCTAACAAATCAAGCACCTTTTGAAAAAGCTGATAACCATTGCAGGCAAGCACAAAAAGCGAACACCTATGATCTACTCCGAAATCTCCGCGTTTTCTAGCACGTAATTCATCTGATAGATATCATCGGCATTGAGGCCAAGGGTACCTTTGAAGGTCAACCGTTCGTCGGTCTTGAACTTACGGGCGGTTTTCTTGAATTTCAACGCCATCACGGATTCGGGTCCGGCCCCACCGCAGAAAAAGCACGCACTGTAAGGAAACGCAGAAAGCACATACAGGTTGGCATCTAAATCAATGGGAAGTATGTACCCGGTAATACTAACTTCTTTGCCTTTTAATTTCTGTACCGCTGGCCCAAAGGTGGGGTACAACATATAGACCGACTCGTCGGGGTACCATTTTTTCTTGAACGTTACGTCCCGAAGAAGTTCCCATGAAACCTTCACGGGGTTAGCGGCCGGAGTGAAGGCCAGAAAAGAAACGGTAAGTAAAAGTAATAGGGCAACACGAGTATATTTCATGGTAGTAGTAATGAACTGTTACGGAGCGGTTGGTTATTTGCCCCTTATTTCTCTGATTATAGATCTGGTTAAGCTAGCGGGTACTGTACTATTTATTGAAACCCGTTGGCTATAAGCTACTAGCCGACAGCTTCCCGATTTCGATTGTTACAACAAAAATAGTACGAAAACGATTCAAAATGGGCGTGGGCGAAATAATGTTGCAAATCAATGTCACCGCGCCTACCTACCCATTCTCAATCTTCCGCTAAGGTTCTTGATATATTCAACCGGTATATCCCGAGGGAGGGTAGCGCGGCGGCCAGGACTCCCAGTAACAAAGCACCTCCCAGTAAATAAAACTCTTCATGGAGGATACCAAACTGACTCAGTGAGTAGTGCAGATCCTGCTCGGCGGCCCGGCTGAATAACCATAATCCAACGCGACTCAGTACTATCCCCGAAAAGTAACCCAACAGAGCCAGGAATAGCCCTTCGAGCAGTAGCATCAGAAACAATCTGGTGCGGGTCGCTCCCATCGAAAGCATGAGGGCCATCTCGTATTTACGATCTTTGAGGGAGTTATACAGAGAAACAAAAACGCTGACTCCGGCAATGAGCATAATAACTAGCGCCAGGGCTCGTAAGGTATCAATACCTACCCCAAGCAAAGAGAATAAACGATTGATTTCAATACTGGGTAACGCGGCTTGCATGGAGGTATTGGCGTTGATCTGCCGGGGTAAAGCTACCAAACCCATGGGGCTCCGAAACTGAATCAGCGCGCTCGTGACTTCCCTTTCGTTGGCCTCGCCGGAGGTTAACTCACCGGGAAGTACCTGATCTTCGGATCGGGCTTCTTCCTCATGTTCATGAATAGCCCACACGCTACTGAGGTCGGTCAGCACAAGTTGATCAACTACGGAGCCGTTGGGCTCAAAAATACCAACGACCTTGTACTCTTTTTCTCCGTGGGCCTCTCCTTCTTCGTCGAGCCCGTGGGCGCTGGCAAAGGTATCGCCTACTTTCAGGCCGGACGCCTCGGCTACCTTGCTACCCAACGTTACTTCCAGGGCGGCACTAAAAAGTTGCCCGTCGGCAACGGTGGCTTCGAAATGCGTTACGTACTGCGGGGTAGTACCCACAATCCGGAAACCCCGGTAGTTATCCCCCATGGAAAGCGGTATCACCGCTTTAACAAACGGATTCTTGCGTAGCTTGTTGACCTCCGCCAAGGGAACATTGCCCGTTGGAGCATCAATCTGATAAATACTCGACAGGATCAATTGCAGCGGACTCCCCTTGGCGCCTACCACCATATCGATGCCTCGTATGTTGCGCTTAAACTGCTCGTCGAGCTGTTTGTTGAGGAGCAACAGCAAGGATATGATTCCAATTCCCAGGGTGAGCAACAGGCCGCTTAAAAAGCTGTTGAGCTTCTTTTCTTTTAAGTTAGCCCAGCTTATTTTTAATAAATTCATAATTGTAGAATTCTGAAATCTTAATTCTGAATGATGAGTTAGTCTTTATTAAGGAGTAGGTGGTGGGGAGGTTAAAGACTTACCTGATTCGAAAACTCATCCTTTAATCGCTGATCGTGGGTGACTACAATCAGACTGGCGCCGATCGAGGCAGATTGATTTTTCAATAGAGCCACTACCTTACGGCAATTAATATCATCCAGACTAGCCGTGGGCTCGTCGGCCAGGATAGTGGCCGGATCATTCATCAGGGCCCGCGCGATGCTCACCCGTTGCTGTTCTCCCTGACTAAGCTGATGGATTTTTTTGAATAGATGCTCGGCGAACCCTAATTGGTCCGCCAGAAAAGCGGCCTTATTTTTATCCTGCTTCTTGTCGGCCAGGTAATTGGCCAGTAGAATATTATCGAGCACATTCAGAGAACTCACGAAATGGGCCCGTTGGTAGATGATACCTAGTTCTTTAGCCCGGATTCGGGCTGCTTCGGCCGCGCTCAGGTTTTGTAAAGACTGCTCGTTCAGCCTGATTTCGCCGGATTCGGGTTGGAGCAGCAACGCCAACAGGTGGAGTAGGGTGGTCTTACCCGTACCCGACTGGCCCAGAATAAGTAAGGCTTCGCGGTCGTTACAATGCAGGTCAGGAAAGGTAAATTTCTTTAACGGGGAGTAAGAAAACGTAAGCTGTTTACTGGATACCATAGTGAAAAGGGAAACTTTTTCGGTAAAAATAAAGAACTTTCAGGGTTATGAGGCTACTCACGGGGAAGGTTTCTAACTTTACCCAGCAAAAATTAAAGCAATTATGAAGTACACCCTGTTACTTTGTGCGGTACTGTTGGGGGTTGGTTTCGCCAGCGCCCAACCCCCAACTCCCATGCAGACAAGTATTGAAGAAGTACGCAAACAATTTGCTCCCGATGGCCGGGTAGCGATTTTTCAGGTGGAGGCTACCGCCGAGGGGGTACTTTCCGGAAAAACGAATCTACCAAAGGCTAAGGATACTTTATTGCAAAAACTCCGCGCCGCCAATAGGGTCTTCACCGATCAAATCCAGACTTTACCTTCGGCGGTTCTTGGTGAGCAGACCTTCGGAGTCGTTACCATTTCGGTGGCTAATATGCGCTCCCAGCCCCGCGACGCGGCCGAATTAGCCACGCAGGCTTTGCTCGGCATGCCTTTAAAAGTTCTTGATAAAGAGCGGGGCTGGTACCTGGTGCAAACCCCGGACGGGTATATTTCCTGGGTCGATTGGGGAGGTTTCCAGCGGATGAATCAGGCGGAGTTTGAAGCCTGGAAGCAATCTGAGAAAGTAATTATCCTTGCGCCCTATACCTTCTCGTACGAAACTCCTTCGACGACCGCTCAAACCGTGTCGGATTTGGTAGCCGGTGACGTACTCAGACTCATCGATGAACAACCCTCCTTTTACGAGCTAGCCTATCCCGATGGTCGACGTGCCTTTGTGGCCAAAAGTGATGCCCAACGGTATACCGATTGGCTGAGTACCGTGACTCCTTCCGAAGAGAAACTGGTAGCCACCGCCAAGCGCATGATGGGCCTGCCGTACCTGTGGGGCGGTACTTCCTACAAGGGAGTAGATTGCAGTGGATTTACCAAAACTATCTACTACCTCAACGGCTGGACCATCCCCCGGGATGTTTCCCAACAGGTGCACACGGGTGAGTTGATTGATACCTCCGAGGGGTTTGCCAACCTCCGCCGGGGTGACCTGCTCTTTTTCGGAACCCGGGCCACCGACCAAACTGCTGAAAAAGTTACCCACGTGGGAATGTGGATTGGTACTACTGAATTCATTCATGCCTCCGGGAAAGTACGGGTCAGTAGCATGGATAGCGCGGCCCCCAATTACGATGAATTTGAGAAGAACCGTTTTATCCGGGCAAAACACTTACTTGGAAATTGGGAAGGAGCGCAAAGTTTAAAGTCAGAATCAAACTAAGCGCTCGCTTATGGCATCCTTTTTGGTATCCACTTGAAGTGTAGCCAAGCGACAAATTACCAACTTGTTGCAAATAAAGCACGAAGAAAATCGTTGAATTGAAACATACAGCCCTACCAGAAAACTATCAACTAGTCTATATTTTGCCAAAAATTGGCGTCTACCTATGAATACTTTTTTTAAAAATGGCCGCAGGCTGAAAATCAAGATGTTGGCATTGACCATTATCCTATTGATTTCCCAAGACGGAAAAGCCCAGTTTAGAAGTAGTAATTTTGTACCCTATTCGAGTGTCTCTTTTGGGATTGGTACTTCCAGCTACTACGGCGATATGGCCCCTTATGGCCGGCCCTTTGCTTCTACTTTCGGTATGATGCGTTGGAACGTTACCGCCGACTATACACGTCATTTTAATCCTTGGTTTGGGGCACGAGCCTCCTTTACTTGGGCTCGTATTTCGGGCGATGACTTCAAAATGAGTACGATGGGAAGTCAAGTGAATAACACCTTATTCGCTCGTAATCTGCATTTTCGCAATGACCTTAAAGAATTTGCTTTAACGGGAATAATCAAACTTACTCCTGATAGTCGGAGTTATGATCGCCGTCCGATTTTTGGAGCATATATTTTCGCAGGGATTGCAGCTGTCGCTCATAATCCTGTTGCACGCGTTCCTGATTTAGAAGGAAATCAATGGGTCAGGTTACAGCCATTGGGTACAGAAGGGCAGGGAAGCCCAGGGTATGAAAAGCCCTATTCGTTAGTGCAATTTGCCATTCCCTTCGGTTTTGGTCTACGTTATAAGATTAATTCACGGTTTGATATCTCTGGTGAAGCTGGATTTCGAATTACTTCAACTGACTATCTGGATGATATTTCCGGCAACTATCCTGACCCAAATGTCCTGAAAGACGACCTTGCTCGTTCGATGTCTAAGAGATCCGCGGAACCCACAGCTGCCCGGAAAGGTGGCGATCGAACCGAAGGTATGAGAGATTTTATATCGACTAGGTACGGCATAACAGATCCTAGTGTGGACCCATTTATTGTTATTTCGCAAACTAATTTTGGGCTATCTGGTACCAGAAGAGGAAGTGACAACAGAAGAGACAATTATCTATTAGGGAGCATTCATCTTACCTATATTTTGGGAAGCCCCATTAAGTGCCCTCCACTTAAATAGGTTTTAGTTGTTGTCAGCTTGTTAGATTATGTTTTGGAAACTAATTTTGCATTCTGCCCAAGAGAATACTCGAATAGGCTATTTGTAACATTGCTTCGGAAGATTCTACTGTTTTCTCATAATCCTTGCTCAAACGGCGCCTGAAGTTAA
>Ga0209491_10003457_pt1 | contig 26044 bp, 24 predicted proteins | sample BON02_FD_187213 | JGI IMG/M metagenome (GOLD analysis project Ga0209491, IMG submission 187213) | Freshwater microbial communities from Lake Bonney liftoff mats and glacier meltwater in Antarctica - BON-02 (SPAdes) (version 2) | ecosystem: Environmental > Aquatic > Freshwater > Ice > Glacier...
CGCGCTCTGGATGTCGTCCGACGCGACACATCCAAAGGCTCTCTCAGCATCAAACTCAAGCGAGCTGGCTGGGACGAGGCATTCTTATGCAGCGTTCTCAATGGCCTGGCAGAAGCATGAAGCCAAACGCGATTGCCCTGCCGTGGACCGGTTGAGTATATTTGAAACATGCTCGGACGTGACGTGAAATTTGTGATCAAAGTACAAAACCGATTTGGGCAATCCCAAGCATTCTTCGATAATCGGACTTTCGTTTAAAAATTGGAGATACTTAACCCACTTCGATTGCAGTGAAGATTCAAGATAATCATTCGCAAGAACAGGGTGAAACGTCTTAATAAATCGCCAGCCCTGCGCGTAAGCATATTCTCCAATCACATCGCTATTTGAAAAAAACAGGCACTCAACCCCTGAAAGTCTTGGCGCTTTATATACTCCAAAATCGCGGTCGTTACCAAACAGGCCCGTCACCACATAATGATTTTCAAGGCTTTGTTTTGTATTGGTCTTTTTGATCTTCATCTTAGGCGCTCAATATTGGGGATGCTTCAATGTTTGGGTAAACCCGTCGAATTTTTACTTACGTTGCTGCATTTTAAAGAGCAACGCTAATTTTTTGGAAACGTCTGAAAAACCTTCAGCTTTCAGCGTGATCTGGCAATTTCGGGCAAGGTAAAGGCAGATGTCATCGCGTCTCATCCCACGAATATCACACATCGAGAAGACATTGGGAATCTTCTGTCAGGCGGCGAACACTAGATCAGGCTATGCAGATAGCTGCCATAGTCGGTTTTTGCGTAGCGATCTGCCAGTGCCGTCAGGGCCGTATCGTCGATCCAGCCTTGCAGATAGGCGACCTCCTCTGGGCAGCCGGTCTGCATGCCTTGGCGCGATTGCAGCGTGCGCACGAAGTTACCCGCGTCCAGCAGGCTGCCGTGGGTGCCGGTATCCAGCCAAGCGTAACCGCGCCCCATGCGTTCGACCGTCAGGCTATCATCGGCCAGATAGGTTTCGAGCAGGGCCGTAATCTCTAACTCTCCGCGTTCTGACGGCGTGATGCTGCGGGCGCGCTGGGGGGCCGTCGCGTCAAGAAAGTAAAGGCCGGTGACAGCGTAGTTGGACGGCGGATTTGATGGCTTCTCGACGATCTGTGTGACTGTGCCGTCTGCGTCCATCCCGACGACGCCGTAACGTTCAGGGTCAGACACGCGGTAGCCAAAGACCGTGCCGCCTGCCGGCCTGGTATCGGCAGCAGCAAGCATGTCGGGCAGACCATGGCCAAAGAAGATGTTGTCGCCCAGCACCATGGCAGACGGGGCACCGTCAAGGAATTCCTCGCCCACCAGATAGGCCTGCGCGAGGCCCTCTGGCTTTGGCTGCACCAGCCATGTGATCGTCAGGCCCCATTGTGAACCGTCACCTAGCAGATGCTGGAACTGCGCCTGATCGGCAGGCGTGGTGATGATCCCAATCTCTCGGATGCCGGCTAGCATCAGGACCGACAGCGGATAATAGATCATCGGTTTGTCATAGACCGGCATCAGCTGCTTGCTGATCCCTTGTGTGATTGGCCAAAGCCGCGATCCGGTGCCACCGGCGAGGATCAGACCCTTGCGGTCGGTCATGGCTGCGTCTCCTTAATGATACGGGTCAGCACCGCCTGCCAGTCGGGGCGGGGGATGCCGAAGGCGTCTTGTAGGCTGGTGCAGTCCAGCCGGGAATTGGCGGGGCGCGCGGCGGGCGTGGGGTAGTCTGCGGGCGTGATGTCGGTAACGGTCACGGTGCGGCCTGCGGCGCTAAAAATCGCGCGGGCGAAGGTGGCCCAGCTGACATCGGGGGCGCCGCTGAAGTGGTGGGTGCCACCCTGCCCGGTCCCATCCACCAGCTTTTGCGCGATGGTCAGGCAGGCGTCCGCAATCGCATCCGCCGGGGTCGGGCCGCCGATCTGGTCGGCGACAACAGATAGCGCATCGCGTGTCTCTGACAGGCGCAGCATGGTGGTGACGAAGTTTTTCCCCGCCGCGTCAAAGACCCAAGCGGTGCGTAGGATCACCACGGCCAATGCGCCGCTGTTCAGCACCGCGCGTTCGCCTGCCAGTTTGGTGCGGCCATAAGCGCCCAGCGGAGCAGTCGCCGCATCCGGCGTCCAAGGATCGCCAGCGCTACCGTCAAAGACGTAATCGGTCGAGATGTGTACGAAAGGCAGCCCTCGCGCGGCGCAGGCCTGCGCCATCGCGCCGGGGGCGTCTGCGTTGATCACATGGGCGGCGTCTTCCTGTGCCTCTGCCGCATCAACGGCGGTCCAGGCTGCCGCGTTGATCACGGCGTCAGCGTCAGTCGCCATGATGGCTGCGGCGCAGGCGGCGGGGGCGGACAGGTCGGCTTTGCCCCGGTTTAGGGTCTGTATGGTGATGCCCCGTGCCGGGCCAGCAAGGGCCAAGGCACGGGCGACTTGGCCCGTTTCGCCAAAGACGAGGACCTTCATAGTGCGCTCTTATCCATGCCAAGACGCACGCCGACACCGGCGCGGGCTTGCAGCGGCTGCCACCATGCTTCGTTATTCAGATACCAGTCCACGGTCCGCTCGATCCCCTCTTGCAGCTCTAGCGACGGCTGCCAGTTCAGGTCGGCGCGGATGCGGGCGGGGTCGATGGCATAGCGCGCATCGTGGCCGGGGCGGTCGGTGACATGGGTGATCAGATTTGCATGCGGTGCATGGTCCGGCCTGCGGGCATCAAGGATTTTGCAGATCGCCTGCACGATATCGATGTTACGCGCCTCGTTCTCGCCGCCAATCGCATAGGTCGCGCCGGGGGCGGCCTGCGTCAGCACGGTCAGCAAGGCGTCCGCGTGATCCTCGACATAAAGCCAGTCGCGCACGTTCAGACCCGCGCCGTAGATGGGCAGGGGCTTGCCTGCGAGGGCATTGAGGATCGTGACCGGGATCAGCTTTTCCGGAAACTGGCGCGGGCCGTAGTTGTTGGAGCAATTTGTCAGCAAGATTGGAAGCCCGTAGGTCTCGCCCCAAGCGCGGACCAGATGGTCGGAACCTGCCTTGCTGGCGGAATAAGGCGAGCGCGGATCGTAGCGCGTGTCCTCGTTGAACATGCCAGTCTCGCCCAGCGAGCCGAAGACTTCGTCGGTCGAGATGTGGTGAAAGCGAAACGCCTCCGGCTTGCCGCATGCCACCCAATAGGCGCGGGCGGCTTCCAGCATGTGGAAGGTGCCCAGCACGTTGGTTTCGACAAATTCAGCAGGCCCGTCGATGGACCGATCAACGTGGCTTTCCGCGGCCAGGTGCATCACCGCGTCGGGCTGGTGTGCGGCAAAGACCGCATCCAGTGCGGCGCGGTCGCGGATGTCGACCTGCGCAAAGGCATAGGCCGGATGACCCGCCACCGCATCCAGACTGGCGGTGGCCGCCGCATAGGTCAGGCAATCGACATTGATAACGGTATGCCCATCGCGGATCGCCTGCAGCACGACCGCCGATCCGATGAACCCGGTGCCGCCGGTGACAAGGATCTTCATGCGCTGGCCTCATAGGTGAAGGGGGTATCTAGATCGGCGAACGGCCCGGCGGCGGCATCCTTGTCCGACAGAACCGCCTGATCCGCCGGGATCCCCCAGTCGATGCCCAGATCCGGATCGTCAAAGCGCACGGCGCCTTCGCAGGTGGGCGCATAGGTGTCGGAGCATTTGTAGGCGACCAGGCATTCTGGCACACGCGTGACGAAGCCGTGCAGGAACCCCGCTGGGATCAGCAATTGGCGGCTGTTCGCGGCCGACAGGGTCACGCCGGTCCACTGGCCATAGGTCGGCGAGCCTGCGCGGATATCCACGGCGACGTCCCAAATCTCTCCCACCAGCACGCGGACCAGCTTGGCCTGCGCAGAGGGCGGGCTTTGGAAGTGCAGGCCGCGGATCGTGCCTACGTCCCGGCTCCAGCTTTGGTTGTCCTGCACAAAGACAGTGTCGATCCCCAGACCCACCAGCGTGTCCCGGTTGTAGGTTTCTTGGAAAGAGCCTCGGCTGTCGGCAAAGCGACGAGGCGCAAGAGTGACGACACCTTCAAGCGATGTGGTTGTAATCATCAGTTTGCCGCTCCTTTAGATCGGAGGCTTTCTAGGGGAGGCAGTCTCTTAAATCCATCATCTTCTGCGTTGCAGCAAGACATCTGCCTTGATCGCATGCCAGATGGCCGTGACGTGTCATGGCAGCTCGGACCTTCATACCATCGCGTCAGAGTATGAAGTCCTCTATGCTGACGTGATCCACATCGGTCAGCCCAGCTCGTCGTCTTATAAGTAGGGAATATCGGTTTGCTCATGCGGGCTAGCTACCATACCGAATTGACGACATGAATCCCTTCTGGATTTGGGCAACACAATCTAGTTCTAAGACCACTGAGCTGAGTGTGTCGCTCGATGCTGTAGGTCAAATTAATTATAACTGAGTCCACGATCACCCGTTTCAAAGCCCACATCCATCGTCGATCCCTCTACTCAACTCGCGTTCCAGTTCCAACGCCTGCACGCGTTCGTCCTTGATCTCGTTGGCACGGACGTTGGCCGGCTCTGCGATGTCGCCAAAATCACAGCCAAAGCGATCGGCCGCGGCTTCTACCTGTGAGATCAGCGCCTTTTGCTGCGCGTAGCTCAGGTCCCCGTCTTCAAGCTCGCGGCTGTCCTGCCAGGCACGGGCGGTCTGCTCGATGAACTGCGCCCGCTCGGCCTCCAGCGCCGCTAACCGCTCCGCTTCCCGCGCCTGCACCCGCTCAGCTGCCAAGGTCCGCTGCCGCTCGGCTTCCTTCCCTTGGTACGCGCGGCTGAAGCTTGCGGCGAAGTCCTTCGCCCCTGCCCCGGCAAAAAGCGCACGCGCTGCCTCGGTCGCCGCAGACAACCGACTGACGTCAGCCTCACGCGCTGCCGTGTAGATGTCGCGGGCCTCCACCATACGTTCCAGCAGATTGGCCATGAGGCTGCGCTGCTGGCGGACGCCGTGCACCTGCGCCCCGCGCTGGGTGACGGGCGTGTAGTCTGTGCCATCGAGTTCGGCCGCGCGCCGCGCCTTGCGCTCCATGGCGTTAGCCGCCGGCCCCAACTTGATTTCCGGGTCGCGGTCCAGCGTCATGGCCACCAGCTCCTCACCGCGCTCCAGCGCCGCCTCGCGCTGATCCGCCAGCGAGCGGTGATCGACACGGGCCTCCAGTCCGGCCAGCTCAAGAGCGCGGTTCTGCAGCTGCGCCCAGAGGCTGCGCATGTCGTCGATCTCGGCCCCGCCGGTCTTGGCCGCGTCCAGGATGCGGGTCTTGTCGGTCAGACCGTCGGCTGACAGCACACGGGTCGTGGTCAGGATATGTGCGTGGTGGTTGCGCTGGTCGCCCTCGCGGTGCGGGGCGTGCAGCGCAACATCCGCCGCGATGCCGTAGCGGTCGACCAGCGCCTGGGCGAAGTCCCGCGCCAAGGCAGCCCGGCCTTCCACGGAAAGCTCCGACGGCAGGGCGAGTTCCCACTCGCGGGCGGTGACGGAGTTCTTGCGGGTCTCGCGCGCCTCGACCGCGTTCCACAGACCGGCACGGTCGGACGCCCATTTGGGGGCATCGGCGGGCACGAGGATAAAAGCATCCTCAATACCCTGCTTGCGGGTATAGTCATGCACCCGGCCCTCCCGCTCGCAGGACAGGCACTCGCCGGCGCGGTAGGCCGCCGCAGCCGTGGCCGTGCGCCCGACGCTGCGCTTCACGGTCTTGACGCTGAGGTGGTAGCTTGCCATGCGCCCTACCCCTCCAGCGGACCGGGACAGGCAGCGGGCACCGGTCCGCCGCCGGCCGCAAGCACGCAGCGTAAACCCCGGCGCCAGCCACGGGGATGCGGGGTGCGTGGCCCGGTCTGTCGCCCGGCTCGCCGCGCCCCGCAACGCGGAGCGGGCCGGGCGACAGGCGGCAGCAGCGCAGGCGTCCACCCGGACGGCAAGCCGCTGCCTGCCCCGTCGCATCCCTCACTCTGACCGGTCGCACCTGGGCAGTCAGAGTGAGGGACCGACAGGGCCGTTTGCCGGACGAGCGCAGCGCGGCAAACACGGCGAGGAGCCGGGCCATACGGTCCGCTGCTCCGACGCCTCCGGGCTGACAAAGCTGCCAGTAGACCCGGCACCGACAAGGTGCCACGGTCGCACTGGCGGCGCGTCAGCCCGGTACGCCATCCAATCGCGTAGATTGGTCTGGGAGAGTTTGAGAGGGCGGACAGTGCCTCTCTTTCCAATGTGCGCAGCTTCATTGGACGGGGACGCTGTCGGCGGGGGCTTTGCCCCGGTGAGACCGCACGCAAACTTGGTAGGAAACGCAGTGACGGACAAGTTTGCATAAATGCGCCATTCAATCCTATCAGCGCCATTCAATCCTATCAGCGCCATTCAATCCTATCAGCGCCATTCAATCCTATCAGCGCCATTCAATCCTATCAGCGCCATTCAATCCTATCAGCGCCATTCAATCCTATCAGCGCCATTCAATCCTATCAGCGCCATTCAATCCTATCAGCGCCATTCAATCCTATCAGCGCCATTCAATCCTATCAGCGTTCATGGTAGCCCTCCCTCAACGTAGCGCGCCACCCCCTACAAAGGAACCCCGTCATGGCCGACCCTGATCTGGAAAAGCTCGAACGCCAGTACGAACAGGCCAAGGCAAGGCTCCAATCCGCACGTGCCCGAAAGGCGACGCAGGACCGCAAGATTGATGCCCGGCGGAAAATCATTCTCGGCGGTGCCCTCATCGAACGGGCCAGCCGCGATCCCGATGTGATCAGACTGCTGAAGTCACTGGTGGATGGGCTCGCTCGTGCCCAAGACCGCAAAGCCTTCGATGAATGGTCTCCCCCTGCCCCGGAAGCAGACAAAGACATCGACACTGTCCTGAACGGTGGCGGAGGCACGGACAGTCCCGGTTCCCGCAGGGGCGACGTTGCGGGGACGCATGCTGACGGTTTGTCGCGAACATCGGGCCCCGCAACGGCCGGCGATCTGAACGCCACACAAAGTGTCCGGATGGAGAAGCCGTCATGAGCGATAGCACCAATACGGAGCCGGATCAGACACCGGAGACCTTGCCCAGCTTACGGGATATCTTCCACAAGGAGATCACGACCAACGGTGGTGACAGCGCCGCGGCCTTTATTGAGATCCTCGACGAACTGGACAGCCGCACCGGAGTGACGGACCAGCTGATCGGAGAGGTCAGCAGGAACTTCGATGTGCTCGTAAAATGGCTGATCAAAGCAGATGATCGACTGAAGACGATCCCGGGAGACATTGAGACAAGCACACAGCGCGCCACAGACAGCCTGAGCGCCGCAGCGGAGCGTGGGGCAGCCACAGGGGCCAAGCAGGGTGCAGCGCCCTCACACGACGCCCTGGAGGCGCTCAGGGTGGCCGTGAAAGACTACGCAGCCCGGGAGGCCGTCATTAAGCGCCGTGCCGCCGTAGGACTGCCTGTCGTCTTTGGCGCAGGTCTCATTGCAGCCCTGCTCCTTGGCAGCGTCCTCATCCCCGCCCTACCCCAGCACTGGGAATGGCCATGCAAGATCATCGGGGCAGAGTTTAGGCCCAACATCGATCCCAGCAAACCAACCACATTCTGCGTGATCGTCAGGGAGTGAGGGGGCGCCTTCTGAATTCTCAGCATCTTCGGTGCGCTTGCGCTGAGAGGCCGCTTTGAGGTGGAAAACGGGCTGATCCCCGCCACGCTCGTTCAAGCTGGGTGTTATATATGTGTTAAATATAGTGTTAAGCTGCTAATAAACGTCTTTAAGCCTTTGAAATAAAAAAGATAAGCAGAACGTCCGGTAACTGATACCACGAACTTTGGTAACTGATACCACGAACTTTGGTAACTGATACCACGAATCTTTCTGTGGGTAACTGATACCACGAAACTTGACACCAGGTACCTAATACCAAGAATATGATGCATGGAACCTGATACCACGAATCCTGACCTTTTTTCCGCCAGCGAGGAGAAGCCTCCCTTGCCCTTGATGCCCGACCGGCATCCGCAGCACGATTTGTTTATCTGCGATGTGGCCGATGCTGTGCTTAAGGACGTGATGACCCACATGGAGCATCCGTTCTACTCGCTGTCGAAGAAGCCTGAGACCGCTGTTCGGCGCTATGAACACAAGGGCAACTGGATTGAAATCACCCCAAGCGTCAAAGGCTTGGCGACGATTTATGACAAGGACATTTTAATTTACTGCATCTCGCAGATCATGGCGAAGCTTAAAAAGAACGAGCCTGTATCGCCCCGTGTTCGCATCAACTCGCGTGACCTGCTGATTTTTACCAACCGCGGCACGAGCGGACGCGATTACATGGCGCTGATCGAAGCGCTTGATCGCCTAGAAGGCACACGGATACGGACCAACATTCGTTCCGGCGATGAGGAACAATCGGACAGTTTTGGCCTGATCGACGCTTCTTCGGTTCGCCGCAAGCACGGCCTCGACGGAAGGTTGCTCTGGTGCGAGGTGAAGCTCTCGGATTGGGTGTTTAACGCGATCCGCTCCCAAGATGTTTTGACGCTGCACCGCGACTACTTCCGGCTGCGCAAACCGATTGAACGGCGTGTGTACGAGATTGCACGGAAGCACTGCGGTCAGCAGGACGAATGGAAGATTGGGCTCGCCAACCTTCTCAAGAAGACGGGTTCTCAAAGCCCTCTCAAGCGGTTTCGACAGATGCTCCGCGACTTAGCTGACTATGACCACCTGCCTGACTATAGCGTTACATTTGACACCGAGGCAGATATGGTCACGTTCCGCAATCGCGGGACGATGCTCATCACGTCCTCTGCCACCGTCTGGGAAGGCCGTCTCGATCCAGAAGCTTACCACGATGCAAGATCGGCTGCGCGAGGCTGGGATGTGTATCTGCTGGAGCGTGAATGGCGTTCATGGCTTGGTGAGAATGAAATTGAGCCCAAGCATCCTACCCGCCACTTCATTAAGTTTTGCAAGAGCTGGCAAGAGAAGCGTGGAGATCCATGATGCCATGGTATCATGGTAAGTGGCCGTCATGGTAACATGATAACAGGGTATTGAGAAAACATGATTCCATGGTATCCTGCAAAAAAATAAATCGAGCAGGAACATCATGGGCTACATAATCGGAATGGTCTCGCAAAAGGGCGGGGCGGGGAAATCGACTCTGGCAAGGCTGTTTGCACGAGAGTTGGCAAAAGACGGTTTTTCGGTCAAGATCGCCGACCTCGACACGCAGCAAACCACGTGCACCGAATGGGCGGCAGATCGCGCTGAGGCGCAGATCGAACCTGAAATCCAAGTGCAGCCCTTCGGCAACCTCAAAACGGCATTGGCCGAAGCAGGGCGGTTCGATGCCTATATCCTCGATGGTCGTCCGCACTCCTCACAACAAACGCTGGAGATTGCCCAAGCGGCTGATCTGACGGTCATCCCAACGGGCCAGACCAAGGACGATCTGCGGCCAGCCGTGAAGCTGGCGCATAGTTTGGCCGATACGGGCATCAGCACAAGCAAGATTGCGTTTGCGCTGGTGAAAACGACGAACAGCGAAGCAGAACTCAACGCGGCGAGAGCTTACTTGGAGCAAACCGACTACATCACGCTTGATGGGTATGTGCCGGTCTCAACTGCCTACGGCATCGCGCACGACGCTGGAAAGGTTATCACAGAGACGCCGCACCGCAGCCTGAACGAGAAGGCCGAACGTCTGGCGCAGTCGATCATTAATCGTCTTGCGACGATCACGGCATCGAAAGAGGTAGCATAATGGCGAACACCTCACTTTTAAAAAAGGGCGCACCGCCGCCACGTGAGAAAACCACAAACATCATCGAGGCCGATCCTCGTAAGTCTGAGGCCAAGAACAAGCCACTCCAAGTGATGATCCCGCCGGAAGTCTTCGATGCATTCAGCGCGAGAGCAGGAGAGACGTTTGGGTTTTCTAAGGGCTCCAAGTCACAGCTCTTCATGGCGATGTGGGAAGCCTACAATTCCATGAAACGTTGATATCATGGTTCCATGCTATCATGGGTATTTTTCGAAAAGGTGTTATCACGCAAATCCAGCCACTTAGGGTACGCCTCATAACCAACTAGAATCTCATACGATTCTTGAGTTCAAACCTTAATTGATGCTACAGTAAACTGGTCGGCCTAGGCGCTGGTCGGCGAAAGGCGCTCGGAAAATGACGAAGACATACACACTGCATATCGACGCCTATAGCCCTGAGACCATCCCGATGGCTAGGCTGGCGGAGTATATGCAAAGTATGGCCACAATGCTCGGCCATGAAAATGGCGTGCATTTCGACGGACTGAAAGAGGGCAGCACCCAGCTCGTCGGCCGTATTGATCACGAGCAGGTTCCCAAGGTGGGGGCCGGTCTTGACGCGCTGACGAGAGGCGAGGGCCAACCCGATGCCGTGAAGGCTCAGGAGGCAATCAACCGCTTGCTGGCCAACGATAATGCAAGCGGCTACCTGTATGAGGACAACGATCAGGGCGCGAAGATAATCGCGTTCCCTGGTGTGACGCGACCTCGTCCAGTTCAGTATGGACCAATCCGGCAAGAGGGGACACTCGACGGGATTCTCGTCAGTGTGGGCGGGGCCGATAGAACAGCTCATATCCGCCTTCAGCATGGCGATATGAAGTATTCGAACATTGACACGGATCGCGACACGGCGCGACGCCTGGGGAAGTATCTATTCGAGCCGGTCCGGGTTTTCGGAATAGGAAGCTGGCTGCGCGAAGACGATGGAACGTCGACGCTGAAGCGCTTCAAGGTGGATAGCTTTGAAGCTCTGAAAGCGGATGATCTGCGCGATGTTCTGGAAGAACTTCGACGAGTTGAAGGAAGTGAGTGGGCGATGCAAGGGGACGCCCTCGCAGTCCTGCGCAGCTTGCGTGATGAAGGCAATGGTCCGCACTGATGGTAGTCTTTGATACGTCAGTTCTATTGCTCGCCCTTGATCCTTCGACCAAACCTCCGCTTGATCCCGCGACCAATGCTGCGGTCTTTCGAGCAGGAGAACGAATAGAGCACTTGATCGACACGCTCTCGGCAGACAAGAAAACGATCATCATCCCAACCCCAGTTTAAGCGAAGTCCTTGTCTATGCCGGTTCGGCTGGGCCGAAGTGGTTGCAGTATTTTAACACGACCGCAGTGTTCCGTGTTGTATCGTTCGATCAGAAGGCGGCCCTCGAAGCCGCTCTGTCCATCCGCTCGTCCCTGGAGCGTGGCGGCTTGCGGATTGATGCATCTGATCCGGCGGTGACACGAGGTAAGGTAAAATTTGACCGCCAAATTGTGGCGATAGCTAAATCAGAAAACGCGGACGTGATCTATTCAGATGATGCCGATATCATCAAATACGCGAAAGACACAAAGATGCGCACGACCCAGACGGCAAGCCTTGATCTGCCGCCTGAAAACCCGCAGCAAAAACTGAATTTTAAATAAGACAAGTAAAAGAATGAATATTGCCGTTTTTATCTCCGAAATTTAAAGAATTTATAAGACCGGCGCGCTGACGGAACATTCCTATAGGAGCGCGCTAAAGAATCTTCCGTCACCCATCAGGTTCCAGCCACCGGGTATTAGTCAATATGTAGACGTGATGGTTGCGCTGTGAATCCCGGAGACAAAATGACCACAGAAACGGTCTGATGATCTGACCGTCGCGGAGCAAAATTCCGCATTCTGACACCCGATGTTGATGAGCGGAGGGTGGGGAGATGTATTCTGTGGACTTATACAACCGTGTCCGTCGGGCGTGCCATGTTGATGGTATGAGCAAAAGTGCAGCTGGTCGTCTTTATGGGATCGACCGCAAAACGGTGGCAAAGATCCTGCTGCATTCCGTGCCCCCAGGGTATCGGCGAACTGCTTTGCCTGTCCGCCCGAAGCTTGATCCGTTCATTCCGATTATCGATCAGATCCTGGAAGACGACAAACGGGTCATCAAGAAGCAGCGGCATACGGCCAAGCGCATCCATGCCCGGCTGCGGGACGAGCATGGCTTCACCGGGGGGATCACGATCGTCACGGATTATGTCCGCGAGAAGCAACGCCGATCAAAGGAAGTGTTCGTCCCGCTGTCGCACGCGCCCGGTCACGCGCAGGTGGATTTTGGCGAGACGCTTGGTGTGATTGACGGGGTCGAGTGCAAGCTGCACTATTTTGCGATGGCGCTGCCACATTCGGACGCGTTCTTCATCAAAGCATATCCTGCAGAGACCACCGAAGCGTTCTGCGATGGTCATGTCTCAGCTTTTGCGTTCTTCGGCGGGGTGCCGTTGTCGATCCTGTATGACAACACCACGATCGCGGTGGCGAAGATCTGCGGTGATGGAAAGCGGGAGCGAACCAGGATCTTTTCCGAGTTGCAGTCGCATTATCTGTTCGACGACAAGTTCGGTCGGCCGGGAAAGGGCAACGACAAAGGCAATGTCGAAGGCGTCATCGGCTACGGGCGGCGGAACTTTCTCGTGCCTGCGCCCTGGTCTTGTCGCGTTTTAGTTCCGGTCTCTTTCGAGCAATGTTTGCTATGAAGGAGAAATGGAATGGCAAAGAAGTACACAGACGAGTTTCGGCGTGATGCAGTGCGGATGGCGACGACGGGGTCCATTCCGGTAGAGGGCAGAATGACACCCTAAGGGTTTTTGCGATGTCGTTTCATGATATCGAGGACGGTATTTTTGTTGATGCCGAGATCCCGTGCAATCCAACGATATGATCGACCATCTGTCACGGCTTGAATGACCTTTGGTGCAAGCTTATCGGATTTTGGGCGCTGCCCTGGTTGACGGCCTAATTTCTTACCCCTCGCGCGGGCGGCGGCGAGGCCGGATTTGACGCGTTCGCTCAGCAAGTCACGCTCGAACTGGGCAATGCCAGCCAGCATGGTAGCCATCATCCGGCCGTGGGGCGTGGCGAGTTCGAAGGTCATGCCGCTCATAGCGACAACAGAGACATTCCAGCCTACCAATCTGTTGAGGGTGTCCAGCAAGTCCTGGGTCGAGCGGCCCCAGCGGGACAGTTCGGTGACAAGAACTGCATCAATCTTACGAGCTTGTGCAAGGTCGATGATGCGATTACGGGCGCTCCGGTTTGAGGACGTCCCAGAGGCGGTTTCTTTAAAGATGCCAATCACGTCAAAGCCACCGCGTTCGGCAAAGGCTGTCAACTCTGCCACCTGCCGTTCGCAGGACTGATCCGAGGTGGAAACCCGGGCATAGATGGCGGCGCGCTGTCCCAATTGAACCCCCTTGGATTTAGGTCTTGTAAGGCGTTGATTTTGTTGAGGTCAAAATTGTCCTAAACAAACTAATGACTAACAAGGACAATGCACCATGCCAAGACGCTCCATTTTGACCGAACGACAGCGCACAAGCCTGCTCGACCTGCCAACCGACGAGGTGACGATCCTGCATCATTACACGTTGGCCGACGATGACCTTGACCACATCAACGAACGACGTCGGCCGGAAAACCGGATTGGTTTCGCCTTGCAGCTCTGCGCCTTGCGCTATCCTGGTCGATTTCTATCTTCCGGTGAAGTCATCCCAGAGCAGGTCATCCGCTTTATCGGTGCCCAACTGGGTCTGACAGGTGATGAAATCCTGCCCTATGCAGCGCGGCGTCAAACTCGGCAGCAACATCTGCACGCCCTGCGAGCGATATACGGTTACAAGATGTTCGCTGGTCGTGGCGCGCGTGATCTGAAAGGCTGGCTCGAACGCGAGGCAGAAACCGCTCGATCAAATGAAGACCTTGCCCGGAGGTTTATCGAGGAATGCCGCCGCACCCAAACGGTCCTGCCCGGTGTGTCTGTCATCGAACGCCTTTGCGCTGACGCGCTTGTTGCCGCTGAGCGGCGGATAGATGGCCGGATCGTGGCTCATCTCGATGAGGGGTTGAAGGGCCAGTTGGATAATCTGTTGACGGACATGGTTGATGGCACTGTCAGCCGGTTCATCTGGCTCCGGCAGTTCGAGGTGGGGAAAAACTCAGCGGGTGCCAGCCGCCTTCTGGATCGTCTGGAATTCTTGCAGGGTTTGGGGGTGTCGCCTGTTATTCTGGAAGGAGTGCCGCCCCATCGGATTACACGCCTGCGTCGTCAGGGCGAAAGGTACTTTGCGGACGGTCTGAGGGACATCACCAGCGATCGGCGCCTTGCCATTTTGACGGTCTGCGCGGTGGAATGGCACGCGGGAATCGCCGATGCGGTGGTCGAGACCCATGACCGGATCGTGGGTAAGACCTGGCAGGATGCGAAAAGGGGCTCTTCTCCGCTTTGTTGAGTTATTCTAGGATTTCAAATAGAACATAGATTGATTATCTGGGATGGATGATTGTCTAATTTTGAGTTTGAAGTATTCGGTATCCCTGATGCCCCTGGCTCGTTTGCGGATCATTCCTATACTGACATTACCAGCCTCTATCCTGGCGCTTGTCAGCTTGTGTTTCGCGTAGTTGCATATGCCCACACAATGTTTTCTTAGGGATTTTGCGAACTTTTTCAGATAGAGCATGTGTGACTGATCTGCGATCAGGCACCAATTTTCCAGTTGCTCTGACATCCCCTCAAATGATGGGGCGCTCCACAGAGCCTGAAGCTGTTCTTTTAAGACGTAAAGCGTATTCAGGTTGCTATTGCTCTCCAGCAACGTTTGCAGCTTGTTACTTTGTTTTTCATTCAACTTATCCGCATTTTTGAGCAACAGATAATGCGTGCCCTTCATCAACTCTTTACCACTTGGATCGGCCTTCCTGAACTCAAGGCGACGCTGATTATGGATAGCCTTGCTGTAGTTTTTCATGACGTGGAAACGGTCAAATACGATGTCGGCCATCGGCAAGGACTCCCTGACAGCCTTTTGGTAGGCAGGCCCCATATCCATCGCCACGGCCTTTATTTTATGGGCTGTATCTGGCCGCAGCTGTTTCAAAAACCTTGAAAAAACTTCGGCAGTTCGACCGGCTTCCACCCAGATCAGATGCCCTCCGACCATATCGTAGACCACCGTCATATAGTCATGACCTTTCGCCCGGGCCACTTCATCGACACCAATGTATTCCAAGCCAGCAAGCTGTGCGGGATCAAGCGCAGGGAGCGTTTCCATCAGGTATGCCTTGTCGATATTCTTTACCGTCTCCCATCGTATACCTAAATGCCTGGAGACAGCCAGAATGGATAAATGACGGCACAATCCACTGATAAGATGGCAAAATCGATGGGTGAAACGGCACCCTTTATCAACAAAAGGACACGCCTCAATGCGGCGCTCACCCTTGCTAATAAAAACCTGCGCTAGCTCAATCTCAATCACACAAGGATACCCAAAAAACGGGATGTCGTTTACTTGTCGGCGAATATGTTGGTTGATGCTACCCTTCTTGCCGGTTGCAGGGTCTATAGCGCTCCTGCGGGCATCCCGACTGCACTGAACAATAACCTTCGCACCGTCTTCAGCCAGCTCAATTTCATTTACACGTTGCCCCTTCAGGCGTAAAATATGTTGCGAGATGTCGATGGTCATATACCTGCCCTATGTAAAGTTGTCAGAAACCTAACATATCAACAGGTTACTTGATGGTCGGCAGCTTTTCTTACTCAACAAAGCGGAGAAGAGCCCGAAAAGGTTGTGTGACACGCGCATCGCGGATGCAAAATCCGCCCTGCACGACACACTTCGCTCCTTCAAAACCTTGGGCGCTGCCCTTCTGGAGGCCAAGGGGGATGAGGCCTCTCTTGATGTGGCAACCGAAGCGTCCTGTGGCTGGCTTCAACTTGAAGGCCTTGTGGCAACCGCCGCCGAACTGACGAACACGATGTCCGCTGACCCTATAGTCCATGTTGTGCAAGGGTATCATCGGTTCCGGCGATATGCACCGCGTATGCTGCGTGCTCTTGATATCCAAGCAGCCGCTGTGGCGCTGCCCTTGAAGCAGGCGGCACAGATCATTGCTGATGATGGGAATAGCAAATCCCAATCCACAAGCTTTCTACGGCGTGGTTCCAAATGGCACCGCCACCTGAACGCTCAGGCGGCCGATGATTACCGGCTTTGGGAGGTGGCCGTCCTGTCTCATCTCCGCGAAGCGTTTCGATCGGGTGATATCTGGCTGGCGCATTCACGGCGCTATGCCGACCTGAAACAGGCTCTGGTGCCGATTGAGGCCGCACGGGCAACGCCAAGATTGACGGTCCCATTCGATCCGGAAAGCTGGCTTGCGGATCGCAAAGCGAGGCTGACTGATGGGCTTGACCGGCTGGCCAAGGCAGCGCGGTCTGGGGCCATTCCCGGCGGCTCCATCGAAAACGGCATCCTGAAAGTTGACCGGCTGCCCGCAGCCGTGCCCGAGGCAGCAGAGGCTCTGGTGCTTGATCTCTATGACCGTCTGCCCGCCGTGCGTGTCACCGATTTGCTGCAGGAGGTCGATGAAGACATCGGCTTCACGGATGCCTTCACGAACGTGCGCACTGGCTCCCCCTGCACGGATCGCATTGGGCTGCTGACCGTATTGCTGGCCGAGGGGTTAAACCTTGGGCTGAGCAAAATGGCCGAGGCCACCAACACCCACGATTACATGCAGCTCTCGCGCCTGTCGCGATGGCACATCGAAAGCGATGCCATCAACCGGGCGCTCGCAGTGGTGATCGATGCGCAAGCGAACCTGCCCATGGCCAAGTTCTGGGGTGGCGGCGTCACCGCGTCCAGCGACGGACAATTTTTCCCCGCCGCGAGGCAAGGTGAAGCGATGAATTTGATCAACGCCAAATACGGATCTGAACCAGGGCTAAAGGCTTACACGCATGTCTCCGATCAGTTTGGACCCTTCGCAACGCAGAACATTCCCGCCACCGTGAGCGAAGCACCCTACATCCTGGACGGGCTCCTGATGACCGAAGCGGGCCGAAAGATCAAAGAGCAGTATGCCGACACCGGTGGCTTCACCGACCACGTCTTTGCCGTCACCTCGCTGCTGGCCTTCCGGTTTATTCCGCGCATACGGGACCTCCCCTCGAAACGGCTGTATCTCTTCGACCCGGCCGCCGCGCCAAAGGAGCTGCGCGGTCTGATCGGCGGTAAGATTAGAGAGGGCCTGATCATCCAGAACTGGCCGGATATCCTACGCGCCGTGGCCACGATGGCAGCGGGCATCATGCCGCCCAGTCAGTTGCTCAAAAAGTTCGCAGCCTATCCACGCCAGCACGAGCTGGCACTTGCCCTGCGTGAAATCGGCCGCATCGAGCGCACGCTCTTCATCGTCGATTGGCTGCTTGATGCCGACATGCAGCGCCGTGCCCAGATTGGTCTCAACAAGGGCGAGGCCCATCACGCCCTGAAAAACGCCCTGCGCATCGGGCGGCAGGGCGAAATCCGCGATCGGACCGTCGAAGGTCAACACTACCGTATGGCAGGGCTAAACCTGCTGGCGGCCATAATCATCTACTGGAACACCAAACGCCTCGGGCAGGCAGTGGCGGCACGAAAACGCGTCGGACTCGATGACTCTGACGAGCTTCTGGGGCACATCTCGCCTCTCGGATGGGCCCACATCCTCCTCACAGGCGAATACAGGTGGACAAAGCGCACCGTGGCCGCCTTGTGAGACAATCCTGCCCCGTACTGTCATGTGAAGTAATCACCCCCTATATCTTGCCAACTTCGCAGGCTGTTGCAGGCATCCGTCCAGTGTGACGCCCTGGGCGGGCTCACACCGCGCTCAACAGGCAAATACAGGCGGCGAAAAACAGTGCCCAAGGGCCTTAGGGTGTCATCCTGCCCCCTACCGGAATCTACCCCATGTTGGCTGCGATCCAAGACCGGCCTCTTCCGTCAGCGGCGTCAGCCCGGCTGAGGAACTGACCGCGAGGCGCATCGCGGGATCGTGCCGCAGCGCGTCGGCATCGTCGTGATCCTGCCAACCCTGGCCTGCCAACAGCACCATGGTCCGAAGTAGGGACGGAAGATCGTGGATAACGTCGGCCTAGCGGCGATCATCCTTTATCTGCGCCGCCATCCACGGGACGATACCGGTCGCGTCCAGCACCTCCCGAAGCAGCACTGCGCCGGGTCGCCGGTCAATCTTTCCGCCCGCGTTTCGATTGTCAGAGAGCGGTTGAATCCGGTCGCGACCGGTCGTAGCGTTTCACCCATGCGTGCGTCCGTGGCTGCTGCGGATTTTGTTTCAACAGCTTGATTCTACGCCGCTTTCAGGCACACGCAACCTTCACGAAACGATTTGGATGAATAATCCGGGGTTATATCTTCTAAGGGGGTCTTTGGGAAAATGCTGGCAGTGCGCGTCTGAGAGCGAACTGCCAGCCCTGAAATGCTAAAGGTGATCTTCGTTTCGGGGCGACTCTTGACCTGCATCAGCTACGTGAGTTTTTGCGGCCCAAAAGCACGGATGCTGAACAACGGGCCAGTGAGGCGATCCGCCAAGGTGTGAAGATCCTTGGCGCGCGCCGTTGCTTTAACCAAATGATTGAAAGAAGTTACGCTACGGCCGAAACTTGCTTGCTGCGCAACATCCAGTCCCAGCTTTCGCTCATCCCCTGATCCAAAGAAATACGTGGAAACCAGTTGACCGCATGGCGGATGCGGCTGATATCCAGTACGATTCGCGGCACATCGAATCCGCGGCCTGGTTTGTAGACTGGCCGCAGGTCGCGTCCAGTGATCTGGCTGGTTAACTGCACAATACGGTTTACCGATGCCCCTTTTCCCGACCCGGCGTTGAAACAGCCTTTGATTGAGGATTCTCGTGCTATTGAAGTTAGCTCTGCCAAGTCACGCACGTCGATAAAGTCGCGCACAACGCTGCCGTCGCCCCAGACCTCGATCGGTTCGCCCTTCGCGGTCTTCCACAAATAGGTGCCGATGATGCCCTGCAACCCGGTATGGCCTTGGCGCGGGCCATAGGGGTTGGACGCGCGCAGGGCGACATAGTCCAGCCCGTGAAGTTTGCTTTCCATATGTAGGTAGTTCTCAATCGCGACCTTTAAGATCCCATAGGAGCTGATGGGTGCCAGTGGATGGGTCTCGTCGACGACCTCGCATTTGGGGATGCCGTAGACCGTGCCGCCCGACGATAGGAAGACCAGCTTGCGCACCCGGCTGGTGCGCATCTCTTGTAGCAAGTTTACGGTGCTAATCAGGTTGCCCTGAATGTCTGCCACAGGGTCTTGGTTCGAAGTGGCCGGAACGGTAGTGCTGGCGGTATGGATGACCGCATCGACATCACGCAACGCCTTGGCCAGTACGTCGCGGTCGGCAAAGCTACCGCGGACATAATCAACGCCAGACAAGGGTGCACGGAACGCTTCGGGTTTCATGTCAACGACCCGCACGCAGTGGCCGCGGGCCAGCAGGCTGTCGACGATATGGGATCCGATGAAGCCGCAGCCGCCGATCACGAGAGTTCGGGTCATGAGCGAGTATCCATTTTTTGTGAAGGTCTGAGGGCACCCAGGCCAATCATTGCATACAACCAAAGCGATGCCAATTGTCGGGCCGCAATGGGATCATTCCTACCGAGAACATGCTGCATTGCAAAGATAGACTGGTCTGCCCATAAGCGCGCTTGCGGTCATTGTCATCATCCCAAGGTTAAAAATGGCGGCCGCGGCAGGTCAACCGGAAGGGCAGACATGATAATCCTCGTTCATGTAAAAGCAGGGCAGACGCTGGAGGAGCTTCCCAAGGGGTTGTTAAATGAAAAATATTTCATTGTCTTGCTGGGACCCCAGGGTAGTTTCAGTGGGCAGGATCTTCCCAGCCCAGCAGGCGCTGTAGGAGGGTCTGTCTTACGGGTCACTCAGCTGCAGGACTATGCCGGGGCTTTTGCAGCGCTGGCTGACTGTGCGCGCCTTCTGCGCCGACTTTTTGCTCAAAATTTTGGCCCGCTGCACTATATTCAACCATCGGAAGAATTAATGTCCGGGCGGGACACCGCCGCTGTCTCTTGGACGGCCACGTCTGACGGTCATGTCGACGCGTTCTGCCTGTCCCCAGTGGTCGCTAGTAGTCCCTTGCTGATGCCGCTAACGCGCGACCTAGCAGCCCGGCAAATGACTGACGATCGGCGCTTTGCCTTTCTTGCCGCCGCCTTTGCAGGAGTCTGAATGCAACATCCCGACGACATCTGGTTCCGTCATGCTAGCCGTGTGGGTATTATCAACCAACGCCCCGACTTCAGGTTCGATGCCGCTTTCTATGCCCGGAATCATCTCGATCTGATGGGTGATGACGACGAAATGCGATGCCATTTCACGGATCGTGGCCGCACCGAGGGGCGTCACGGCACACAATACGCGCAGCTGCGCAGCAAAGTTCCCCATATTGACGACGGGCTGGCTGCGCTAGTCACTGACCCCGACCTGTGTACCCTGCTCAATGCAAACCATCCCGATGCCTTGGAACTTGCGTTTGAGCTGATCCAGCTGGGCGCTCAGGTCGATTCATGGATCTCGGACTTCTCGATGCGGGCTTATTTAGAATGGCATCCCGACGTCGAGGCCGCCGGAATGAACCCGCTGATCCACTATTTACATTTTGGCCGGATCGAGGGTGGGCGCCGCACGCTGGCCGACCTCCGCAAAGGCCTGCATCTCGGGCAGCAGGAATTTCGCCCCGAACTACCCACCGTGCTGATCTGTGTCCACGAGATGTCGCGCACTGGCGCACCAGTCGTCGGTCGCGATCTGGTGCGACAGGCCAGCCGCACACACAATGTCGCCGTGGCGGCGCTGCGCGGTGGCGACCTGCTAGAGCATTTTCTGCCGCATTGCTGCGGCGCGCTGATCACCGCGAGTCCACTGCGCGAGATGCCCTATGTCAATGCCGATGCGTTCCGCCACATTGACCAGGCAATCTTAAATTCCGTGGAATGCGCACCGTTCGTACATGCGCTAGTCGCGCAGGACATTCCATTCGCGGCCTATGTCCACGAATATTCAGATTATACCTTTCCGTCATGGAAATCGGTCTACATGGCGTCGTTTTCGGACCTGCTGGTGTTCTCGTCGGAACATGTCCGAGACAGCTGGCGGGGGCGACTGGCCGATATCACCTTCGACACCGCCAATGACAGTACGATCATTCCTCAGCACCCGCTGATCCACGGCCAGGTCACTGAGACGCGCCGCCGGAACGCCCGCCAAGCCCTGTCTCGGGCGCTAGACTGTGACCTGACCGGCAAGCGGCTGATCTGCGGGGCCGGTCATGTGCAATGGCGCAAAGGCACTGATATCTTTGCCCAAGCAGCCCAGATCTGCGCCCGGACCCACCCCGACACGATCTTCGTCTGGATCGGCGACGGGCAGAACCACCAGGACATGGGGTTCGGCGTCTGGTTCGACTATCACCTGCGCCAGGTGGGTGCTAACAACCGGGATGGCAACCTATTCTTCCTACCAGCGGGGCCACTGTATCTGGACGTCATGGATGCGGCGGACGCGATGTTCTTGTCATCGCGGCTGGACCCGCTGCCTAACGTGGTCTTCGATGCGATCCAGCGCGGCCAGCATATGGTCTGCTTCGACGGTGCGACCGGCTTTGCCGACGACCGTTATCGCGGATCGGATCGGATTATGCGCACGCCTTATGCTGAGCCCGCGGCAGCGGTGCGCTCCCTGCTGGCACTGCCGCTTAAGACCGGCATAGCCGACGACGCGGCACCCACTACGCCGGATACGGGCCCGCAGTTGTTCGACCGCATTCGCCACGCGCTGCAGGACCGGCTGTCACGGCAGCGCAACTTTGTGCTGGGCGAAAGTGCCATCGACATCCCGCTGCTGTTCACCAAGGCCGAGATCGACCGCCCGTTGCGTCGCCGCGAACGCGAAAAGCTGTTCAGCTATGGTCGCCGCCTACTATGGCGCGACGTTCAAGACGCCAGCGACACCGTGGCCGCCTCCAGCAACTGGGTCCACCGGCGCCTGCGCGTGGAGGAATACCACCCCGTCGCCCCCGATGACTTGCGGGTGCCCGATTTTGCGATCCATATCCATGCCTTCTATGTCGACGACCTGCCCGACGACCTGTGCAACCACGCGGCCTTTGCCCGTGCCCGGCGCATTCTGGTCACTACTGATACCGAGGCCAAGGCCACGATTATTCGCCAGATTGGCACCGACCGCGGCCTGACAATCCAGACGCAGCTGGTGCCGAACCAGGGCCGGGACATCCTGCCCTTCCTGCGGCTGTTCGGCCGCGACGGGCTGGCGGGCGACGACCAGATTTGGTGCCACCTGCACCAGAAGAAATCGATCCAAACGACGTCGCATGGCAACGTCTGGCGCCGCTTTCTGCATCGCATCCTGCTGGGCAATCAGGACACGCTGTCTTCGGCCATCACCCGGATTGCCGACTCCGGCGTGGGACTGGTCGCCCCGTTCGAGCCGCATTTTGTTCCCTGGGCTGATTCGCGCCGTCTGCTGGCAGGTATCGCTGACCGCTTTCCGGGCCCAATGCCGCAGAACCCGCTGATGTTCCCGGTGGGCAACATGTTCTGGACGCGGGCCGATGTTGCCCGGCAGATGCTGGACTTGTTCGGAGAAGACCACCCCTGGCCCAACGAACCAATCCCGACCGACGGCACCGAGTATCACCTGATCGAGCGCCTGTGGCCCGCCATCGCCGCGCGGATGGGGCTGGATTCGATTTTTCTGCACAAGGATGATGAAGAACGAGTCTAAACATGCCGCACACTCATCCAAAATGAACAGACTTGAGGGTTTGTCGGATTAGCCGGGCACCTCACAGAAGCAGGAGACTTCATGGGCAAGTTGATCGTCCATATTGGTCATGGCAAAACAGGGTCCAGTTCGATTCAGGAAACCCTACTTGCTGGGCGCAATACTCTCGTCGAGCAGGGCATAGCCTATCTAGGCTTAATGCTGGAGCATGGCGCTAGCACGTACCAGCATGAGTGGCAGAAGCGGTCCGGCTCTGACATCTTCTTTGCCAGCACACATGATCCGATCGCCGCTAATTCGGAGATTTTCGGTGCGCTGTCCGAAGCGCTGTCGGAATTGGAACGTAACGGTATCGCCAAGGCAATCTGGAGCAACGAATGGCTTGCTCCACGATCGCATATGGTGCTTCCGGCATTGCTGAAAATTGCCGAAAGCGGACATGAGGTTGAAATACAGTGCTATATCCGCCGTCATGACAAATGGGCAATCAGCGCCTATTCACAGTGGGGCCTCAAGCATAAGTCATATGATGGCAGGGTGCGTGAATTTGAAGAATGGATGCAGGTCTTCGGGGGGCGGGCGATACGATTTGCCGACGATATAAAACCATGGCACGATGCATTTTCTGACAACCTGAAGGTATTCAATTTTGATGCCATAGGCGACGTGGTCCGCCATTTTATGGATCATAATGAAATCAAAAATCTGCAGCCGATCAATGAAAACGTGTCCCCGTCCGCAGTCGAAATTGCAGCACAAGCGGTCTTCAACAGCAAACACCTGCTTTCGACACATCCCAACGAATACGACAAGGTCGTTAATCTTATCCGTCGGGATGCAGGAACCGAACAACCTCTTGCGACCATCGACAAGTTGTTTCCCAGCCCTGACTCATTGAAGGCGCTGATTGACGAGCGCAAGGACGACATCGCGGTACTGAACGGGCATCTTGCTAGAAACAGACAACCTGAGCTGGATTTTGCAACGGCCCCCCGGTCCGTCGAGCATCCTACGCCTTGGGCAATGGATCAGTATCTGCTGCGCTTGGTCTTCGGTCTGAATGACGAACTTCTTGCCCTGCGCGCCCGGGTTGCAGCACTTGAAGCTAAACACAAGGTTGAGGAAAAGTAACTTCCCCTTGAAAGGCTCGCAGGCATTTGCGATGGGCAGGTAACCGTCATGCATATAGTCGGCCACTGACACGGTAGATAGGTCGACCTCCTTTGGGAGGAGGGGTGCGCTGCCTCATACCACGACCGGAGACGCATCAAATGACCTCGACCAGCCCGCAGACCGACCTAACCGCTCCGCCAGTCAGAACCGCCCTGATCGTGCTGGGGATGCACAGGTCCGGAACCTCGGCGCTGGCTGGCGTGCTGGGGCATCTGGGTGCGGTGCTGCCGCATGACCTGATGGCGCCCTCGGACATGAACGCCAAGGGGTTCTTCGAATCGAACCGTATCACCGGGCTGAACGACCGTTTGCTGGCGCAGGCCGGGTTCACCTGGTGGGACCCGCGCCGCTTTCCCGCCGCGTGGTTTGACACCCCCGAGGCCGTCTCCCTGCTGGATGAGGCCGTGGCCGCGCTGCGCGCTGATTACGGCGACGCGCCGTTGTTTATTATCAAGGACCCGCGCATCTGTCGCCTGCTCCCGTTCTGGCGTGCCGCCCTGGACCGGGTCGGTGCGCAGGTCAAAGTGGTGCACACTCATCGCGGGCCATGGGACGTTGCCGCGTCGCTGGCGCGATGGGCGGACTACGAGACCGATTTTGGTCTGGTTCTGTGGACCCGCCACGTCTTGGACGCCGAGGCTGACAGCCGCGACCTGGCGCGCAGCTTCACCTGTTTTCAGGCACTGATGGACAACTGGCGCGCGGTCGCGCGGCAGATCGGTCGCGACTTGAATCTGGTCTGGCCGCAGGGGGCCGATCGGGTCGCACCGGCCATAGAAGGTTTTCTCAGCGCCGACCTTCAGCATTTCAAGAGCACTACCACCGAGGGTCCGAACGGACAGGCATTGCCGCCCATGGTGTCCGCGTTGCAGGCAATGCTGGATGACTGGGTGCATGGGAACGACCCCGCGCAGGACCGCGACAGGCTGGACGCGCTGCGCGCGTCGCTGGACGAAAGCGGACCGCTGTTCGATGGGCTAGCGTTGCGCACAGTGCACCGTGCGCGCGAGGTGCGCCATTTGATGGGCAGCGTTACTGAGCTGCAGTCAAATTTGCAGAACGCCGTTGCACAACGTGAGGCTGACAAGGTGCGCGCTGATGAGCAGCTAGCTGAGATCCGTGCAGCGCTGGCCCACGCTTTGGATGACACCGCGCGCCAGACCGAACAAATCGACATACAGGCCGGACAACTGGTCGCGCTGGACCAGCAGCTGCACGTCGCCTCGGTCCAACTGCGCGAACTTACCGAACAACACACCCGCGAGATGGAGGAGCGTTTGCGCTTGGCTATTGCCATGGACGACCCCTCCGCAATGTCCGACAGCCTGTCGCAACTAGCCGACCGCGTTGAGGACATGAGCCGCGATGCCAAAGTGATGCAGGAAAACTTTGCCAAGGTAGTGGCCGAACGCAATACTGCCCAAAGCTGGGGAATACAACGTGAGGCTGACAAGGTGCGCGCTGATGAGCAGCTAGCTGAGATCCGTGCCGCGCTGGCCCACGCTTTGGATGACACCGCGCGCCAGACCGAACAAATCGACATACAGGCCGGACAACTGGTCGCGCTGGACCAGCAGCTGCACGTCGCCTCGGTCCAACTGCGCGAACTTACCGAACAACACACCCGCGAGATGGAGGAGCGTTTGCGCTTGGCTATTGCCATGGACGACCCCTCCGCAATGTCCGACAGCCTGTCGCAACTAGCCGACCGCGTTGAGGACATGAGCCGCGATGCCAAAGTGATGCAGGAAAACTTTGCCAAGGTAGTGGCCGAACGCAATACTGCCCAAAGCTGGGGAATACAGCGCGAGGCCGAATTACTCGCCAGCACATCGTGGCGGATAACCGCGCCGTTGCGCGCGCTGTCGCACGCAGCACGCCGTCTCCGGCGGCCTTGTTGCACGGACCCTGCCGACCCTGTTAGGATCGTGCTCTCCTGATCGATTGGATGGCGTTGATGCCACACAAATTCAATGACGCGCGGCGTCATAAGTTTGAGAAGAAGCGGTATCGGATTTCGAACTGGCCGCAGTATAATGAAAGCCTGCGCCAGCGCGGCGATGTAACGGTTTGGTTGAGCCCCGAGGTAGAAGCTGCATGGCGTGCAGAGCGCCGCA
>Ga0209491_10003467_pt1 | contig 25994 bp, 26 predicted proteins | sample BON02_FD_187213 | JGI IMG/M metagenome (GOLD analysis project Ga0209491, IMG submission 187213) | Freshwater microbial communities from Lake Bonney liftoff mats and glacier meltwater in Antarctica - BON-02 (SPAdes) (version 2) | ecosystem: Environmental > Aquatic > Freshwater > Ice > Glacier...
GTTGACGAGAAGGCGGAGGCCCTCGGCAAAGCCGGAGGAGCCTTCATCGGTGAGAAGTTGCAAAACGGTGGTCAAGAGATCAGAATCAATTTGGTGGGTCATGTGTGTGTTTTTGTTGGATGTGTTTGGATACACCCCAACAGGGACCACACTGGCCCGCTCCCCGCGAGCTTGAAGCGCAAGCCCCATCCGGGGCCGGCTGCGTTCGGCTCGCTACGCTCGCCTTCACTCCGCCGGCCCCGGATGGGGCGTTCAGGAGTGAAGTCCAATTACAGAAGAACTTTTACACCCCCCGCCGACCGTGCCCACGCCGAAAAACATCTCAAGGATTTCGTAAAAACCTCCATTGAAAGCCAGCCCAAGCTCGCCCCCTGGGCCGAGGACAGCCACCCGGAGAGCCTCACCGTCTTCGCACTGCCCGAAGCCCGCAGGAAGCGTCTGCGGACCTCCAACGCCTGCGAGAACGTCAACGGCCAGATCAAGAAACGCTCTAGGGTCGTCGGACTCTTCCCGAGCGAGGAATCGCTCCTGAGGCTCGTTACCGGCGTCCTCGTCGAGATCTCCGAAACCTTGGAAACCGGCAAAACTTCCCTCACTCTCAACTAACAGAAACCAAACCGAAAATACAAAACCAACCACCTTCAGAAAAAGTCATCAGCCACTTTTACAGAAAAAACTTCGAGCGGCCTCGGGCAACAATTTGCTGTTTGCAAGGGCATCCGAGAACGCCACATTTGTCAGCTAAATCGGGAACCATCGTGCGAATGTCATAACGCCTATTCCATTTTTTGTGATCCTGATAAACCGTGCAAACAGGTGCATTGTTTTACAGGTCCCGACATCTTGTGAGGGAGCTATGATAATCAACTGATTTAGCTAGGAGGCGAGGCCCGGTTCGGCTTTAATTTGGGGGAAGAGATGTCCAACCAGACGACAGCGGATTTGTGGGTGCAGCTTTGCAGAGATCTGCAAGCACAGCAGGGCAGTTGTGCTGCTGATGAGCGCGCCAATGTGGTTAAAAACTTTCTGGAAGGCGCCAAACAACTTTTCAAAAGCCCATCTGTACGGCTGCGAGATGCAGCGGAAATTGCGGGTGATTGCCTCCTGGGGCTTGGGATGAATAAGGATGCTCTGGCATGCTTTGAAGAAGCGCTTTTGCGCTCCGAAGGGGTGCTTGATGCGCGGGCTCGCATAGCCACTAAGGTGGCCATACTGGCCGAGGGGGATCCGGCCAACCTAAAGCGAGCGTGCGACGCTTACCGGACTGCGATCCAGTGCTTCGTAGCCGCCGGCAACTCCGAACTCCCTACATTGCTCAATAATCTGGCAAGCCTTCAGCTCAAAATGGGAGACTTTAGCGGTGCGGTTGCCAGCTATGAGCGAGCGATCACGACTTCGGGTCGGCTCCATGGAACGTCCGGCATGGAGGTCGCGTTGCTCCGTAGTAATCTTGCCGTCGCATATACCAACCATGGCGACTACGCGACTGCCGAGGGACTACACCTACAGGCGCTCGCGATCCGGGAGGCGAACTTCGGAGCCAACCACCCGGAAGTGGCTTCATCCATGGCAAATCTCGGTGTCGTCTATCACGACAAGGGAGAGTTCCGGAAAGCGGAGAAGTTCTACAAAGGAGCCTTGGATATCCTCAAACGCTTTCGTGAACCCACCGACGCTGAGGTGAAGGGGATTCGTGGGAACTACGAACGGTTGCCACACATCGCGGTGCGCACGCTTTCGACTACGGATCGCATTTAATCTATTCCGTGACTGATCGCTGTGCCCGCACGCCGTGGGGGGGCACAGCGATTATCAGGCGTAAGAACCCTCCACCCGCTCGGCGACATCCCGGTATCCATAGTCCACCTCGTAGATCTGCTTCATGTTGCTTAGATAGCGGTCTTGATCATCCATTTTCTCGTATACGAGGCCAAGATTGTAGACGATTTCCTTTTTGATGGCGTCCATGCCTGTCAGCTCAGCCACTGCTTCTTCGAGCGTGCGGGCGGCAAGGTCGAGCATGCCGCGTTCGACAAAACACTTCCCTAGCAGACTGATTGCACGCAGCCGGACGCTGGGGTTTTGACGCGCTTTTTGAAGATCTTTAATCGCATCTTTATAGTTCCCCGTATTGACGAGGATTTCACCAAGTTCAAAACGGAAGTTGAGATCGGTGGGATTGCGTTCCACCCGACGGCGGGCCTCGTCCAACGAGAACTCAGCCCGAAGGCGTTTGATTTCGGTGAGTTGCTCGATGTAAGGCTTGGTTTCTTCTCCGTCCGGATTGGCGGCGATGAATGCCTGATACTCAGCAATGCTGCTGTCGTATTGTCTGATCTGAAGATCTTTGGCTTTGCGAACGAGCGCCGCATCCGAGTTATTAGTCAATCCTGCCGTGTAGGAATACCAGGTAATGGCATTAGCAATGTCACCTTTTTGCTCATAGAGCTCAGCGATTTTGCGGGCGACGTCGATGGACTCGGGCGTTTCTTCGTACCTTTTGCCGTACTCCGCCAGCTGTTGATCGATCATTTCGTCACTTCGGACGACACGACTCTGCTGCTCCATGGACACCGCGGCCTCTTTGTCTTTGATCAGGTCTCGATAGGTGGCGTCCTGGCGCTCCCATCCACCCTTTTGCATGGAGGCGCGTGCGGATGCATCTTTGCCACCCTTGATCGCTACAAGATCGGCGGGATTGATGTCGACGATACGATTATAGACCTCCACCGCTCGATCGGCGTCGCCCGACTCGGTGTAGTGGCGTGCAAGTTCATGGAGCATTTTTGCGTCTCTCGGGCTCCCTTCCACGATCGTCTCCAGCGCAAATGTGGCGAGTTCTGGTAGGTCAGCAGCTTTTGCGGCATCACGAAGAAGGAGATTTGCCTGTTGATTATAGGGCTCAGATTCCAAGACTTTTTCGATGGCATCAATCGCAGCAAGGGGATCTTTTTTGAGCATTCCTTGGACTTTCATCAGCGAAAATGACGCGGTGGAGATGCCGCTTTTTTTCCCACTGCTTTTAGCGATAGCAGCTTTGCGCATAACCTGTCTTCCGGTGAGGAAGGCGGGCTCCTGCTTTAGTAATGCCTGGGTCAGCTGAATCGTGTAGCCGTAGTTCTTGAGCTGCATCGCGCTCAATGCCTTCAACCATGTCGCCCGGTTGCCCTCAGTAAGTTCCTTTTCTGTCTTAACAGCCATAATTTATATCAAGTGAAGGGGAAAGCGTGACGCATTACCTCATAAAAGTGCATCGTATCTTGTCGTGCTTTCTGATGATTGTCATGAGTTTTCCTTCTCTGACGTCAGGTATGCACCGAGCGACGAACTCATCCGCACTCAAGATCCTGAGGAACTGTTGATAGCCCAGACTGTATTCCGACTTGCCCGAGCGCGGCAGAGAAGGCCAAAGTAGAAATTGGAAACCATGTCCTCTGTTACTAACATCGCCGCGTACAAATTTGCATCGCTCACGGAGCTCAAATCCTTGCGGGAGCAACTCACCCGGTTTTGTAAAAAGCGCACCTTGAAGGGCACGATTTTGCTTAGTCCTGAGGGGATCAATTTATTCGTTGCGGGTGAGGCGGCCGGCATTGATGAACTCGTCGCATTTCTGCACTACGTTCCCGGGCTTGAAGATCTCACTCCGAAAGCGAGTGCAAGTGGGCATCAGCCGTTTACGCGGATGCTGGTGCGGATCAAAAAAGAAATTATCGCATTTGGTGTCGATGGGATCGAACCCGCGCGAAGGACCTCGCCGAAACTTCCTGCGGCCACGCTCAAACAGTGGCTGGACGAGGGGCGGCCATTGACCCTGCTGGATACCCGCAACGACTACGAAGTGAAGCTGGGAACATTCAAAGGGGCGCTCGCGCTGGGCATCGATCACTTCCGGGAGTTTCCGAAGGCCGTGGACGCCTTGCCGGAATCCATGAAGAAACAGCCGATCGTGATGTTTTGCACCGGCGGCATCCGCTGCGAAAAGGCAGGCCCGTTCATGGAACGCGAAGGGTTTGAAAATGTCTACCAACTCGACGGAGGCATTCTCAAATATTTTGAGGAATGCGGGGGAGACCATTACGATGGCGAGTGTTTTGTTTTTGACCAACGTGTGGGAGTGGATCCTGCGCTTCGAGAGAGTGAGTCCGCGCTGTGTTTTGTTTGTCAGGCGCCATTGACGCCCATGAATCAGCGCGATGCGCGGTACAGGCCGGGAGAGTCGTGTCCATATTGCTTTCGATCTCCAGTCGAGGCCCGCGAAGACATCCTCACCCGTCGTCGCGCGCACCTTGTTGCCATTGCGCATCCCCTCCCCGGCAGCACTCCCTGCGGAAATCGAAAACCGGTGCGGATCCCACAAAATTTCGACCGATGCACGCTGTTGGAATTTTTGACGACGGCATTTCCGCATCACTCAGCCGACAGATGGCGCGCTGCGTGCGAAGAGGGTCGTTTTCTTGATGCGCAGGAAACGGTGGCGGGAGCCGACCGGTTGGTTCGCGTGGGTGAGCGGTATTTTCATCTCATGCCGGGCAATATCGAGCCTCCAGTGGACGCAGAGATCGGATTGATATACGAGGATGATGCCTTGGTGATTGTCAACAAGCCCGCTCCCCTACCGGTGCATCCGAGCGGCAGGTTCAACCGGAACACACTACAGCATTTTCTCAGCGTGGTATACGCCCCCGAGCGCCCACGGCCCGCGCATCGCCTCGATGCCAATACCACGGGTGTCATCGTCTGTGCCCGGACGCGGCACTTTGCACGCCTGCTTCAGCCGCAGTTCGAAGCTGGCACCGTGGAGAAGACATATCTGGCGAGGGTGACAGGGCATCCCGCGACAGACGAGTTTTCATGTGCGAGACCGATCAGTGCGACACCGGGATTGCTGGGAACACGCCAAACGGACGACTCAGATGCGGGACTTCCAGCACTTACGCATTTCCGGGTCCTTCATCGCGCCCCAAATGGGACGACATTGGTTGAGGTGCACCCGAAAACGGGCCGAACCAATCAGATCCGCGTGCATCTGTGGTCGCTTGGCATTCCTGTAGCCGGAGATCCGGCATACCTGCCAGACGGTAAGGTCGGCACAGCCATGACTCGAGATCCTGGATCCCCGCCCATGTGCCTGCATGCGCGGGACATCCGTTTTCGGCACCCTGTCAGGGGCGAGGATGTTTCCTTTTCCGCTACGGTCCCGAGCTGGGCAGAGACGGCGACAGTGTCAGGTGTTTAGTGCCCAGCGGATGATGCGCTCCGCATCGTCGAAGATAAATTTCGTGCGACTGCCGAGTTGGACGAGGATGACTTGTCGCCCGCCATACGAGGCGCTTGTTACCAGACAACGCCCTGCCGCAATGGTGTAGCCGGTTTTCATTCCGTTGAAGATCGGGGATCGCGTCAGCAGCTTGTTAGTTGCATCCAAATATTTCGTGCGTCCGTTGTTGAACCGAAATGTGTAGGATGGCAGCAGCATCATCGACCGAAGCTCCGGTTGCCGGTAGGCAAGGAAAGCAATCCGGGCGACATCGCGAGCAGTCGAGAACTGTGCCGCTGGTAGTCCGTGAGGATTTGCAAAATAGCTACTCTCAGCGCCGAGACGAGAGGCTCGAAAGTTCATCGCCTGCATGAACGCCTCGTTGCTTCCCGAGTGATCGCGCGCCAAAGCGGCAGTTGCGTCATTCGAACTCTTCACCATGACTGCCGTAAGCAGCGAGCGTCGCGAGTACTGCTGGCCGGCACGCAGAGAAAGTTTCACCGGCTCGACCTGGGTGTCGCTTGCAGCGATGGTGATCGTCCCGTCGAGTGCGCCCCGCTCTGCAATCAAAAGTGCCGTGAGTAATTTTTGCGTACTCGCCACCTGACGCCGTGAGTTCGCGTTTTTTTCATAGATCGTCCGTCCGGTCACCGCATCGATCAAGATCGCCGAGTCCGCAAATATCGTCGGAGCCATCGAAGGCGTGGGCGCGATGCTCATCGCGATGTTGGGAGCGATGACGGCGGATGCCGGGCGCACCATCGAGGGCGCTGTCGGTGAGGACCGCCGCTCCGGCTCGATGGATTCACAACCAGATAAAACGATCAGTGATAGGACAACGAGCGCATGGGCAGGGCGGAGAAGATTTCGAAAATTCATGTGGCAGAGCCAAGGTAAAGGAGTTTTTGGCAGTCGGAGCGATCAAAAACTCGCACTGCGTGCGAAAATGGCATTGGATTGCGTTTTCTGTTCTATGAATCCCACTACGCAACCGCATCGGCCGATCCCAGTGGGCCGGATTATTTTGATCGTAATCGCTGCCTTGTGCGTGGCTGGTTTGTCGTTCGTTTTTGACGCGCCCGTCCGGGCCGCCATCTTGGAGGCGCAGGGAAAAGGATGGAAAAAATCCGGGGAATACGCATTCCAGGCTGCAGTGAGTAAAAATGGGGATTGGCCGCAACTGATGATTGCTGGCGCTCTGGGTCTCGCCATTGCAAGCGCTACGGGCCGACGGGACTGGCAATGTATTCTCGTGGCAGCCATGATTGCATCCACCTTGGCCGGGATCCTTGTGAATGCGTCGCGGCTCACCACGGGCCGCACCCGCCCTCGCGAAAGCCCAAAAATCGAGGCTGGATGGTACGGGCCTTACCACAAAGGCGAAATCCTGATTGGAAATTCAAAATTCAACGCGTTTCCTTCGGGTCACACGGCAACCGCCGTCGGGTTTGCAACGCCATTTCTATTTGCCAAGCCAGCCCTTGGAGTCGTGCTGCTTGGGATCGCCTTGTTAATCGCATGGTCGCGGATGGCTCTGGGTGCACATAACCTTTCCGACGTGATCGTCTCGATCCTGCTTGCGACCTGGGTGGGCTGGTTCGTGGAGCGCCACCTACGGGTTCATGGTGATCGATATTGGAACCAGATCCGCTCTCGCTACACCGCATGGCAGCAACGACGCCGCGCGTGACTGCAATAGGCATCTGGCTCGCCGCACTACCCGATCGCAAGCGGGCGCTGCCCATCGTGATGGGACTTGTGGCATTGCTATTCGTGATCGCGAATGCCCCGTGGCACCTTGACAACTACGATCAAGCGAAGCAGGCGTATGTCGCGTTCGAGATCGAGCAAACCGGGAACTGGCTCTTCCAAACCACCCCCGCAGGTAAGTCTGCATCCAAGCCGCCACTCATGGGCTGGATATCTGCTGGATTTCGTTTCCTAGGGATTCCGTGGGACTGGGCATTCCGGCTGCCGTCGTTGATTAGCGCTATGGCCATGGCAACGCTGCTTGGATTGGCGGGATGGCGGGTCTTTGGCCGAGCGGGTTGCATGCTCGCATTGGCAGCCTTTGGCCTCAATCTCCTCTCTCCTCGACTGGCAACACTCGTGCGGACGGACATGCTGCTGGCATTCTTTATTTTTGTGCCAGGCTGGATTATTTATTTAAAGCTGCGCACACCATCTCCTTGGACGCTGGGTGAGCGTGTCGCGTTCGGCGCTGCCATGGCGGGGGCTTTGTTGACCAAAGGGCCGGTGATTTATGCATTTCTGCTTCCAGGATTAGTCGCCGCTGTATTTTTGATTAAGGATTCGGATCGGAGGAAAATGTTGTGGAGCGGTTGGCTGCCGTGGATCCTCCCGCTGGCAGTCTTTCTCTGCTGGGGCATTGCCGGGCTTCTTGCCAACAGTGCCTTTTACGAGGATGTGGTCGTCCGCGAGCTTCTCTCCCGCTTTCAGGAAGGTTCACGCAGCGATGAGCGTGCGCAGCCATGGTGGTTTTACTTTCCCCATCTTATTCATAAGTTTGCACCATGGAGCCTGTTCATCGTTGCGGCATTTGTCTTGAGCAAGACGTTGCGCAATACGGTAAAAAGCAGACCGGAATTGCTTTGGTGCGTGCTTTGGGTCGCCGGAGGACTCGTTGTTATGACGCTGATTCCCGCTAAGCGCGTGGATCGGATCTATCCGCTCATCCCACCGCTGAGCTTGCTGGTCGTCGAAATTGCCGTCACGCTGCGCGCGTTAAGGTGGTCGAGAATCACGACCGGCGCATGCGTGGTCGCCAGCGCTGCATTTAGCGGTGGGTATTTTATCGGATTGATTCCGCTATCAATTTCCCAGAATGGCAATGGCGTAGTCGCGTTGGCTGCAGATGTCGACGAGGTAAGAGCTGCCCATCCGGATGTGCCGTTGCATCTCGTTAGAGCCCGTGACGAGGGGCTTTTGATTTACCTTCAGACGCAAAGATTCACGTCCACCAGTGAGTTTGAAAAAGCGTGGGATTCCGGATCGCCTGGGTTTTTCCTAATTTCCGACCGCATGCAGGAAAGGTTTTCAGATACACTGGCATCCGGCGAGGTCGTGCTCGAGAGACAATTGCTGCACAAAAACGAAAAAGGCTATCGTTTATATAAACGATAGCCCGACCGAGATGTCTTACCGGCGGAGGGGGTCGAACCCACACACACTTACGTGTACCAGATTTTGAGTCTAGCGCGTCTGCCAATTCCGCCACGCCGGCGTTAAGACTGAAAGTTTCCTAAAAAGTTCGGATTAAACTAGATTTCGCCCGCCGTGGCAGGGGTGGCGAAAAAATCACTGAGCACTGTTCCCCAACAGATAGGAAACGGTTCCTGTCTGCGGAGAATTCTGCAAAAATGCCACGCGTTTACCTCTCAGCGTAAACTGCTGTTTCAATCCAAATCTGCCCGTCGAACTCTCAACTGCCAAGTTCACATTCAATCTCCGATTACGGCGGCTGTAGAGGCCGGTTCCTGACTGCACAATAACACCGTCCACGCTGGTATATGTGTCTGCCGTGCCATTGGCGCGGAGGACCGTCTGCGACATGACATTCTGCCCGTTAATCAATTGCACCGAGACCAAACGGAGATTACCCGCCCCTCTGGAGATCGTGAGCAAAGTTGGAACTTGTTGTCCATTTGTGGCGCTGAAAGAAGTGGCCTGAATCCCTGCATACGCACCAGTGATCTTATATGGAAACGTGCGCTCCGCGTTTGCGAACTGCGATGAAACAAGAACAAGTGCCGCTCCGACACAAAGTTTGGTAAGGAGAGAATTTTTCATGGATTTGTTAGGGCTGTGATCTGAATTTCTGTGCTTTGCTACATAAAACTCTGACAAAAGCGATGTCCATTGAAAAATGAGAAAAAACCTGTTACGGCCGATTTAGTGCTGCGACTATCCATCGCCGGTTTTCGAAGATTACCATGGCTGAAGTGCTCTGGGAGGGCCGAGAATCTCCCGAATAACGACGGCACGCCGCATGCCCTCTTTTTCTGTTAGGATGCCGGTGACGAGGCCCCTAGCGGATGAAGACTCCGAAACAGTGACCATGGCCGCCGTGGAGCGTGCGCGGATTCTCGCGGGAGGCGCTGGCGAGGATGTCGGGCCCGGGTGGAGGCGTTGCTCCAGATCTGTCTGGAGTTTATGTCGGGAGTCGCGCTTAGGCGCTGACTTCTCAGGTCGCCATGCCGTGGCGCTTTCGGTGGGAGGCAATGCGGGCGGGGCTGCGGTCGGTCTCGGCGGCAAGGCATCGTCCGGCAATCCCAGCGCATCAAGAAACTTGCGTGTTTGATCCATGGGATCAAAGCGGGTTTCTCTCTGGTCTTCCGGCGCTGAGGTGCCGGGATGAATCGACTCTCCGAGGGCTTGTTCGGCCTTACGTTTTTCGCGATGCGCAGCCGACTTCTGGAGGATCCAGTTAACCAGGCTGATTGCAGCTATGATTAAAAGGAGGACGAATTGTTCCATTAGTGAGGAATGGGTGAGGGTCCGTTTAGACGGACATTGTTAGGATCCAGCGCCCGCGCCTTTGTCAGGGGATGCGATCGAATGCCGCATGTCGGTATCAGACTGGATGTTTTTCATCTTCATGTAGTCCATGATCCCGAGGTTACCCTTCCGGAATGCTTCAGCCATTGCTTCAGGCACGAGCGCTTCTGCTTCCACTACTTTTGCGCGCATCTCCTGCACCCGGGCTTTCATTTCCTGCTCGGACGCCACGGCTGCAGCCCGGCGCATTTCAGCTTTGGCTTGTGCCACGACCTTATCGGCTTCGGCCTGTTCCTGCTGAAGTTTGGCGCCCACATTTTCGCCGATGTCGATATCTGCGATATCAACAGAAAGGATTTCGAACGCCGTTCCACTATCAAGGCCTTTTTGAAGGACCTGCTTTGAAATCCGGTCCGGATTTTCCAGCACTTCTTTGTAGGAGGAAGCAGAGCCAATCGAAGTCACGATACCTTCGCCCACGCGCGCAATAATCGTCTCTTCCGTCGCTCCACCAACAAACCGGTCGAGATTGGATCGAACCGTGACCCGGGCGCGAGCGCGCACTCCGATACCGTCACGCGCCACCGCGTCGATGGTCATTTTTCCAGAGGCGGGATTTGGGCAGTCGATCACTTTGGGATTGATACTGGTCCGGACGGCCTCGAGCACGGTTTTGGTGGTGCCTTTGGTTGCGAGATCGATTGCACAGGCGCGATTAAAGTCCAAGGGAATCCCTGCTTTATCAGCAGCGATCAATGCAAGAATAACGTTGGTCACATTTCCACCCGCTAGAAAATGCGCTTCGAGTTCATCGGTATCGAGGTTGATCCCTGCTTTGAGCGCGGTAATCCGGCTGTCCACGATCAAACCTACGGGCACCCGCCTCAGACGCATTCCAATGAGCTTGGAAAATCCCACCGGCGCATCCGCAATTTTAGCACGGAGCCAGACGCCGAAAAAGTTGATAAAAACGATCAGGAGGATCAGCGCTAGGACCAGAAGGACGCCGAAAACGATGGAGACGATGATGGAGCTCATAGGATAAAAGATTGGTTTGGCACAGAAGCTAGCGCAGAACGAAGGGAACGCCTAAGAATTTTTGCGAACGACGATCCGGGTCCCCTCTACCAATACGACGGAAATGCTTGCACCACTGGAAATAAAGCCCGTGTCAGCGAGCACATCATATCTACAGGCATTGATCAATGCCCGCCCCGACGGGCGGAGATCCGTCGTCGTGACGCCGGATTTACCCACGAGCGCATCCACCGAGGGCAAGTCGTCACCAGATGGCAAGTGTGTTCCAAGTGTGAGGTTGCGGCCCATGGAGGTTTTTTGAAAATACTTCATCCATGCGACAAACATCAGAATCGAGACGCTCCCAATGCCGGCGAAAATCATTGATCCCTCGAGCGGCCCGTATTCGATATATCCCACCACGATTGCCCCAACTAAGAGCGTCGCTCCAATCAGACCTAAAATCATTCCAGGCAGAAACATCTCCGCCAGCACAAGGAACAGACCGAGAAGGGAGAGAGTGATAATGGTGGACATGATGAGAAAAAAATCCTTATTGGCGATCTATCGGGTGGGCGTCGGCGTTGCTTCGGCATCTTCGCGGCCGATCGTACGCTCCCCGGTGAGCACTTCTTCAACGGTGCCGACCACGCGCACCGACACGTCCAGGGTACGTTCCGCAGCATTGCCTGCGGTGCGGGAAACAAATCCTAGAACGCCCCCCATCGGTTTACGACCTGCTTTGGTGCCTGGTCTCGAGGCTGGCTCCGGAGTGCGTGCCTGCGTTGGACGTTCGCTCTCAGTGATGATTCGTGCATCAGCATCTAATTGGAGCGGCTGGATAAGCTTTCCATCCACAGCCGAGATCCGCATATTTCCAACGGGGGCGCCCATATGGTCAAATAGGCGCAAGTCCCAGACAGGGCCACTCGTGGAGGCATCTGTGCGAAGGACGTAATCGACTGAGTTAAAGCCGGCACGCATCCGCTCGGCCTGCGACTGCGCGAGTTTGAATGCTCCATCGCTGTCGAGATTTAAGCGGGCAAAATCCAGCGCAGCTGTATTTTCTTCGCCGCTATATTGACGCAACGGAGTCCGCTCGGAACGGATGTCGGCAGATGCAATGATAAATTCGCGAATTCCCGATCGGGCGTCCGCGTCTTTCATGAGGATCGTCCACGCCTGAGGCTGGGGCATACCGGTCTCGCCACGCACCTCGAGCAATTGGCTCATGACGGCCTGACCACGGGTCTTCTGGATCGTGCGCAATGCTTCGTATGCGGTGGTTGCATGAGCCGCGCCAGCCGCCATGCAAGAAAGAAGAAGAATGCTGATCGTTGCTCGTTTCACTTCCAGCGAGTGTCGCGACTTCCTGAGGGATATCCAGTGGAATCTTCACGCTCGATTTTTTTGAATGCCGCTGATACCGTCCCAGACCGTGCCATCTGAAGTTGAATCCCTCCAAAAGTCGCTGCGGATCTACCGGGGGTTGGTCGAAGTGAGCGGGCTGATCAATTCGATCACAGACTTCGACGAACTCCTTCGGGCAATCCTCGCTGTCGCCCGGCGGGTGATGCAGGCGGAAGCATCCTCGCTTTTTCTTACGGATGATGCATCGGGAGGATTGAACCTCGTCATGTCGTCACGGGCAGATGACGAATTCGTGCATCCGCAGATCCTCGTGCCGCGCGGCCAGGGGATCTCGGGTTGGGTGTTGGAGCAGGAGAAAAGCCTACTCATTCCGGACGCCTATGCTGATTCCCGGTTCTTCCGGGATGCGGATAAAAAAAGCGGATTCCGAACCCGATCGATCCTTTGCTCCCCGTTGCAGCAGGATGGAGCTGTGATTGGCGTGATTCAGGTATTGAATCCGACGGATAGCGATGCATTTGACGAACAGGATTTGGAAGCATTTGAAGCTTATTCAAGCCTCATCGCCACGGCCATTGATAAGCTCCGCTTCATCGAGCGCATGCGGGAGCAGGAACGTGTGCAGCGGGATGTCCAGATTGCATCGGAGATCCAACAAGAGCTGCTCTCCCGTGCAGTACCGGAATCACTGCCAGGATACGAATTTGCCAGCCATTACAAGCCTGCGCAGAATGTCGGAGGGGATTTTTTTCTTGTCTTCCCGCGGGAGGATGACTCGGTATTTTTTGCTATTGGCGATGTGTCAGGCAAGGGGATTTCCGCATCGTTGCTCATGGCTCAGACGCTGAGTGCGATGCAATTTGTGTTTGCGACCACGGAATCGCCGGCCGATGCCCTCGCGCTGCTGAATCGCAACGCCGAGACCCAGCTCGTGCGCGGGATGTTCGTTACTCTGTTGGTCGGACGCATGAAAAAGGACAGCGGCACACTGCTGCTTTCCAGTGCCGGGCACTGTCGTCCATGGATCCTGCGAAAAAACGGAACCTGCGAGGAAATCCAGACGGCAGGTGCACTACCTATCGGGATCATGCCCGATATCGCGTACGCGCAGATCGAAACGCCGTTTGAGCTTGGCGACCTCTGGGTGTCATTTACCGACGGGCTCACCGAATCCCGTAGTCCGCACACCGGCGGATTTTTTGAGGAAAAGCTAAACGAGATACTCTCCACCGAGGCGCCCGATGCGACAGCGGTGATCCGGCGCTTGGTGCAGGCGGAGGAGGAATTTCGTGATGGCGATGACCCGCGGGATGACCTGACCTTGCTTGCGGGAGGATTTCGTTGAATCGATGCCTCGAATTCAAAAGCGATACCGGACTACTCGCCGACATGCGGCACGAAGTCCGGGAGTTTTTGGCAACTACGACGCTTGATGAAATGCAAGCTGAGCTGATCGTTCTCGCGCTCGACGAAGCTTGCACAAACATCATTCGGCACGCGTACGACGGACGTCGCGACTGCCCGATTCAAATCACCCTGGATTCCGATCCCGAGCAGCTTCGATGCATGATCCGCGACTATGGTAAATGCTGTGATCTCAAAAAAATCCAGGGTCGGGAGCTGGACGATTTCCGTCCCGGAGGGCTCGGTGTCAGGATCATGAAGACCGCGTTTGATGAAGTAAATTACCAGCCATGCGACAAGGGAACCGAACTAGTGATGGTGAAAAATCTTCCACAGATTTCCCCAAGCAAGGCATCGACGCGCAAGGAATAGGTGGGAATCAATAGATCGATTCCTTGGTTCTCTTCTTCGAGACCTCTGGCTCCTCACCGAGAAAATCGTAGTTATCCGAAATCCAGAACATAAACCGCCGGACCGATCCGATGGCCCATGGCGTGAGTCGGTCGAACCGCTGCGAGCCCTCAAGAAACAACCAAAGCCGCGAAGTCGCCAGCGCGAGTGAGAGAATTGCAACCACCCCGCACACCCATCCGGTCACTGCGCCGATCTGGAGCGATAGTGCGGCGGGGAAGATGATGGCTGCCGGCCACGCAGCCAGTGTGATGAGCAGGAAGATTATCATCTCCCGCTGTAGTCGAGCCGCTCGGGTTGGCCAATAAAATCGCTCTGGTGGCAGGAATTTCCGTGCTGTCTTCAAAAACTCCAGCTGGTAGATTCGGAGGAGCCGCCCGTAGGAGAGGAGGGCAAGCACCGGGACGGACACCGCCGCTGCAACCAGCGTGGGAAATGCCTCGAGCGTTGACAAAAACTCGAACAGACTCACAACGCCCCAGCCGAGCAGAGCGAGAAATATTAGCAGTTCGACCATGGGATTTTTTATAACCTCGACGACTGCGGTCTGAGTGCAAGCGGTTACTCTCGCGCGAGGCCCTCAATTTCATGCACCACGGCGTCAAATGCGGTGCATCGGTCAGGCGCCGCCATGATTGGTCGGCCAATCACGAGCCAGTCCGCGCCCGCCTCCACTGCGTCCGCAGGTGTCATGATGCGCTTTTGATCTCCGGCATCGCTTCCCAACGGCCGCACGCCGGGCGTGACTAAAGCGATCTTCGTTCCCAACGTTGCACGAATGGCTACGATTTCCAGTGGGCTGCACACCAATCCTCGTAGTCCGGCCAGCTCCGCTTGGGTTGCAAGCCTCAGCACCTGATCTGCTGGATCCACATCCAACCCCACGGCGGCAAGCGTGGCGCGATCCGTGCTTGTCAACACCGTGACTCCGAGCACCAGAACATCAGATTTTGCAGCAGCTTCTACGGCGGCCTCCATCATTTCCGGGCCGCCGGATGTGTGAATCGTGAGCATCCGCACCCCAAGTTCGCAAGCGGAGCGGACTCCAGCAGCCACGGTATTTGGGATGTCGTGAAATTTGAGGTCTAAGAAAACTGAGAACCCAAGACTTGCCGCCTCCTGAACGATCTGCGGGCCTTCCCGGGTGAATAATTCCATTCCGATTTTGCACCACACCGCCCGCCCGGCAAGCTCTCGCAATGCTCCAAGGGCGAGGTCGCGTGTTGGAACGTCGAGGGCTATGATGATTTTTTCTCTCGCGGTCATTGGTAGTTCTCGGCTTGTGTGGTCGTGATGAAGCTATCTGCTCCCGCGAAAGTCAACCTTTCCCTCCGCGTGCTCCGGAAGCGCACTGACGGCTACCACGATGTGGAATCGCTCATGGCGCCGCTCTCGCTATGCGACACCGTCGAAATCGATCTTCATCCGGGAGCCGAAAATTTTTCTTTAACATGCAGCGATCTCACCCTGCCCAGCGACGCCTCGAACCTCGCGATCATAGCAGCGCGGGAGTTTTCTTCTGCCACGGGAGTTCCCGTAGGTGGACAAATCTATCTCGACAAAGTCATTCCACATGGGGCGGGTCTCGGCGGCGGGAGCAGCGATGCAGCAGCCGTAATTCGTGGGTTGAATGTCCTCACCGGCCTGCACTTGTGTTCGGAAAAGTTAGAGGAGATTGCTGCGGGCGTTGGATCAGACGTGCCGTTTTTTATTCGTGGCGGGGCAGCTTGGGTTCGCGGTCGCGGCGAGCGGATCGAGCCCTGCGAACTGCCCCGGCAGTTTTTTCTTGTACTTATCAAGCCGCCTTTTGGGGTGTCCACCGCATGGGCATACGCCGCCTGGGCGAATTCAAAGAACGGTGTGGATACGCCCCTATCGACGGTTTTTGGCGGCGTGCAGTGGATGAACGATTTGGAGGTTCCTGTCTTTCGTAAATTCCTGCTCCTCCCGGTGCTTAATCAATGGTTGAACGAGCAACCGGAAACCTGCATCGCGCGGATGGCAGGTTCGGGTTCCACGGTATTTGCAGCGTGTTCTACACCCGCAGATGCCGAATCGCTAAGCGTCCGAGCGACCGCCTACCTCGGGAAAACATTTAAGATTTTCACCGCTTCCACGATCAGCTAGTTATAGACACACCGCTCGGCGCTGTCGCCTACGTGGCACCGAAAGTAAATCCCTGCAGCCACATCCCACCGGAACTGAGCCGGGGGCCGTCCGCATCGGCTCGTTCTTCGGTGTTGGTTTGAGAGCCGACGCGAACATCGCCGGAATAGATTCCACCACGGTCCACGGTCAAAGCACGCGTCTCAACCTCCCCCAGCAGAATCCCATGTTTTGCGATGCGCAAACTCCCGGTGCATACAACATCCCCAACCACGCGGCCACGAATCACGCCGTCACCAATCACCGCTGTGTAGGCCAGTTGGATATTAGCGCCACGATCCACGAGCAGAGAGACGGCGTGGATCTGCGCCTTGCATTGGTCCAAGCCGCCTAGACGTAACAGCCCAATACACTCGATCCGCCCGGAAATACGGCCATCGATTTGTGCGGAGGCACATTGGACACGAGTCGAATTTAGAAAACCTTTCCGCGTCACCAACAATCGCCCGTGTGTGCTGACCTCCCGGGTCGAATGAGCCGAAATTTCCACATCCATGTAGGACATCAGCGAACCGCATCGTCGGCAGGGTGCTTCTAACGCTCCATAATGCGCCCCCTGGATGTGCCCGCAAGCGTGACAGGCAACGCGGCGATCTTTGACTTTGCGGGAGGCTCTGGAGGCTGGGACTTGGACTGGGGAAACGGTGACCACTGGCGGGTGCTGCCCCGGCAAAAAGTGGCTATAACACGCCCGGCAATATGTCGATATCACACCTCGCGGCTCTAATTGCTTCGCACCACAATGCGGGCATACCACTTCATTCGAGCGGTGGTGGCCAAACATGATCAGATTCCTTGCGGTCTAAAACACCGCTCTTTCGTATTAGGCGCTGGTTGACGAAGTGGCTGGTGCAACGGGCTTGGCAATTACACTGGTCCGAGCATGTTCAGCAGACTTCAAAGCAGCACGGTTTGGCGTGACCTCGGATTTTCCGATAAATGTGGCACCTTCTTCGATCACAATGCGTGAAGCAGTGAGATCACCGGTCAGTTGCGAACTCGCCTTCAACTCCGCACGCTCCGTCACGGTAATGTTGCCCAGCACGGTGCCGTGGACTGTAACCGATTTGGTTTTCACTTCACCACGGACTTCCGCGTTTTTACCGATAACGAGTGAGCCTTCCGAATGGATTTCACCATCGATCTTTCCGTCGAAAATTAATTCGCTCTCGAACTTGATGGTGCCTTGGATCTCAACATCATTGGCGAGGACGTTTTTCGATGAACCACCGGCTGTGCTTTCCGGAACAAGACCGGACGTCATTTTGTTTAAATTCATAACTTGGGAGCAACCTAGCTTTCCCGGAGCCTCTGTCAATTCTTCTCACTGTTCTGCACGTGGAAATTCGACATGGCACCCGGCAGCAGATCCACATCACGATTTCAATCAATCCGCTTCGGGTGGCAGCATATCGGCGACGCGATCAAATTTTAGCGTGAGGCGTTCGGCGTTGGGAGTGCTCAGGACCAGGGTGCGGGAATCGGGTAGCGATAGAGTGGCCGCATTTACGTTCGGGATGGAGCGCTGGCGGGTTATTTCACCTGGCGTGAGTGTCTGGATCTCACTCGTTTTAGTGACACGCAGAATGAGCCCTCCGGCATAGACTGGCTCCAAGGTGGCGTGCATTTCGAGAGTTTTTCCTGAATCGCCGTCAGAAGTGAGAACCCACTCCGGACGGAACTCGGGGGCACATCCTCTGACTACCAGCAGTCGCCGCCCATCCCCGACAAACACAGCACCGGAGACGAATGACTGCACCCAGCGATGGCGATCATTTTCCGTGCGCAGATCCCGAGTCGAAATCCACTGGGCACGCAGATTTTCCATTGTTTCGATGGAGGCACGGATCGATTGATAGGCTGCCGTGGCAGCCGCAGATCCGGCGAGGATGCCAATACCGGGATCTGGCAACTCGCGCCCTCGTAACTCGGGGAGGCCCTCGATGATCTGAGGCGTCGGCGTCCAGGCAATTTTCAGCTGAGTGGCAAGCTGCTCACCCTTCGTCATCACAAGGTCGAGAATTAACGTGTCGGTGGAAACCCCTGCACGCACGCGGATGATTTCTTCGTGGATTGGATCGTCCGGGTGTAGTTCGGAGGTAGCCCATGTGGCAACATCGTCAATTTCCCGCGCGAGAAGATTTCCGCGTGGCGTTGCCAGCAAGCGATGGACAAAATATCGATTATCGCTCAGCCGGTAATAGACGGGAATTTCTGCCATGCGTGTGCCATCCGGCAGCCATTTGATGACAAATCGAGGGTCAACGGATTCCAGTGTCAGGCCCGGAGGGACCGTGCTTTCAATCAATGCCGTCGCCTCGTCCCGCCGGGAATCGCCACAGCCGACGATGAGTAGCAGCGCGGAAAAGCAACCCGCGTTGAAAAGCACGCGTCGGAAAACGGGCCGTACGGACGTCATTGGAACTCCTTCGTTTTTGGGCGCGGACTTGTGTCTGAGAAATCACCGAGACAATTCACAAGGATATTCAGGGTATCATCAGACGTGGATTCGGACCACGAAAGGCCTCTTAGCTCTTTGTGTCCGGAACAAAAACAGAGAGCCTCTTGCCTTTGAAACGGATGCCATTGAGCTTATCTAAAACGACGGATACCGCATCATCAGCAATGTCCACCAGCGTGTGTTTAGGCTGTATGAAAATGGCACCGATCACACTGCGGTCAAGGTCTGCACCTCCCGCAATGGCACCCACAAAGTCTGCGGGACGTACCTCGTTGATTTTCCCGGCCGTAAAAATGAGCCGCGTCATGCCTGGTTCACTGGAAAAATCGGATGGGTTGTCTCGGCTGTCGCGCCGCGGAGCCCGACTGCTTTCCCGCGAATCGCCCCGATCTCCGCGATCTCCGCGATCTCCGCGATCCCCGCGATCGCTTCGATCGCTGTAACGATCCCGGCCTTGATCTCGGTCGCCATAGCCACCCCGGTCACGATCCCTTCCTCCTCCCGACGGCAATGCAAGGTCTTCGCTGGCAGACGCCGGACGCTTGGTTTCTCCTCCCAGCATGTGGAGGAGTGCGCTGGCGATGTCTGTTGGCGTGTGTCCTTGGTCCAGCAACCGGTCGATCAATTCATCCCGGCGTGGATAATCGCTTTTTTCGAGCATTTCGCGGAGTTGCTCGAACGTGAGGTTGGACCGCTTCTCCTCGACTTCCTCCATCGATGGAATTTTTTCCCGCCGGATGCGTCCACTCGTGAGGCGAATCATTCCCTCCAATTTTCGGATTTCGCGCCCGGCAACAAACGTGATAGCACGCCCGGTGCGACCTGCACGTCCGGTGCGGCCGATGCGGTGCACGTAATCCTCGCCGTCGTGCGGGAGGTCATAGTTAAACACGACTTCGATGTCATCGACATCCAATCCGCGTGCGGCAACGTCGGTCGCGACAAGAAACTCGATGCGTTTATCGCGGAACCGCTTCATCACACGCTCGCGGGCCGCCTGCGTGATGTCGCCGTGCAATTTGTCCGCAATGTATCCGCGCGCGACAAGGTGCTCGGTGAGTTGGTCGCACATCATTTTGGTAGCGCAGAAAATAATCGAGCACTTGATATCCTGCAGATCAATGATCCGGCAGAGCGCCTCGAGTTTTGACCGTCGGTCCACCTCGTAATACACTTGATCAATCGCGGGTATGGTCAGCGCGAGTTGCTCGATTTTAACCTCTACGGCATCGCGGGTGTGCTTTTTAATGATCGATCGGATGCCCGATGGCATGGTGGCCGAAAAGAGCACGGTCTGCCGATCTGCTGGCGATTGCGCGAGGATCACATCGATGTCATCCCGGAATCCCATGTCGAGCATCCGGTCCGCCTCATCCAAAATGATCATTTTAAAGGAATCCGTGCGCAGCGTGCCACGCTCGAGGTGATCCATCACCCGTCCCGGGGTTCCAATAACAATTTGTGATCCATCTTTGAGACCGCGGATCTGGCGATCATACGACGCACCGCCGTAGATCGGAAGTTCACGCACGCCACGCTTGAAGGTAGCGAGACGCGCAACTTCTTCCGCGACCTGCACGGCAAGTTCGCGTGTCGGGCAAAGTATCAGCACTTGGACTTCCCGCAGATTGGCGTCCACCAACTCGATGGCAGGGATCGCGAATGCGGCAGTTTTTCCAGAACCTGTCTGAGATTGGCCGACCACGTCGGAGCCTGCGAGGAGGACAGGGATCGCGGCGGATTGGATCGGTGAAGCTTCTTCGTAGCCTAATTTTTCAACGGCTTTCAAGATCTCCGGCGAGAGTCCAAGTTCCGCAAAGGGTTTTTTCTGCATGAGGTGGTTCTAGCGTCCACGAACCATAGTGACCAGCCTAATCCCGAGAACTAAATCACATCTTTCTTTGGGTTCAGAGCAACGCCTCTGTGAGCCACTCCTATGGCGATGCTTCACCACCCGAGCGGCTTGACTCTAACACAACAGGTGGCATGGGAGCTCCCTCGGCGCATGGTTGGCTCCTCTGTGATCAAGAGGCAGCTACTATCATCACGAGATACGCAATCTTTCAGCTATCTCACGAACCGCAAACGCGCTTTTCCAAGGCCTTGAGTCGCTTAAGCGCACCGGGGAGTTGGGCTGCTGCGATCCACTGGCGTTTGGTCTGCTTGTCCGGGGCAGCCGGTGATCCCAACATCGTAGCCCCGGCTTCGATGTCGCGCATCACGCCCGATTTGGCCCCAATCATGGCCTGGGCTCCGATTTTTAGATGCCCGGCAATACCGGACTGCGAGGCAATGATGACGTGGTCCGAAAGATGCGTGCTCCCGGCAAAACCGACCTGGCCCATTATCAGGCAGTGTTTGCCCATCACGACATTGTGGGCGACGTGGACAAGATTATCGATTTTCGTACCCTGCCCAATCCGCGTCGCTCCCAGCGCACCGCGATCAATGGCCGTATTCGCTCCGATTTCCACATCGTCCTCAATCACCACATAACCCACCTGCTGGATCTTGAGATGGCGGCCATCATCGAAGACATATCCGTAACCATCGGATCCAATCGTTGTGCCCGCGTGAATCTCCACCCGGTCGCCAATCTGCGACTTCGGATACAGCACAACGTTCGGATGCAGGCGAACGTCCCGACCAATCCGGCTGTCGCGACCGATATGGTTCCCACCCATCAATACCGAACCCTCGCCGATTTGTACTCCTCCAGCGACCACACAATGTGGCCCCACATGCGCTGTAGGATGCACCTCGCCATCAACAACTGCACTCGCGTGGATGCCTGCGGGAAATTCCTCCAGCGGAAAAAAAAGCGGCAAAATTTTTGCTATTGCCACGCGCGGATCTTTCACCCGGATCAAAACTTTTGACGATGATTCCACGCTGTTCGTCACCAGGATAGCACTAGCCTGACTCCGCTCAGCCTCCGCCAAATAGCTCGGCTTTTCAGCAAACGTCAAATCGCCCTGCGAAGCGCCGTCTACCGACGCGAGGCCAGTGATTACCAGGTCCCCATCACCAACAACGATGCCACCCACATGTCCGGCTAAAACTGAGACAGTAATCATTGCGATAATTTCTTCCCCACTCCAACCATCTGTTGAAGCTCCACGTCCCAAACCTTCAGACGGAGACATCGCAATATCTCCAATGGATTCAAACTTGTGAGCTTCGGAGTCTGGAGTTCCGGAATCGCCGCCATGACTTCCGGCAGGCGATAAAACGGAATGCGGGCATTCAAATGATGGATGTGATGATAGCCGATGTTGCCCGTGAACCACGCCATCACGGCGCCCGTTTTCATGTAGCTCGACGACTCCAGTGCCGCGCGGTCATACGTCCAGCCATCCTTGTCGTAGAACGAAACGCCGGGAAAATTATGCTGCGCATAAAAGAGATAGGACCCGAATCCACACGTCACCAATGATGGAATCGTCTGCGCCAGCAACCACCTCTCCCATCCGAAAAAGGTGATTAGGCAAACCGCAATCCCTACGTGTAAAATGAACGCTGCCAAACAATCGAAATGCTCGCGTGGCTTCCGCACGAAAGGCAGCAGGCACATACCCTGTAAAAACATAAACAGGTAGCCGAACGCAATCGTTAATGGATGCCGGGTAAATAAATACGTCCGGCGTGTTGACTTCGACGACTTCTCGAAATGGCTTTTCGTCATGATCGGGAACGAACCAATGTGCGAGCCTTTGATCTTTGAATTGTGATTGTGGTGATGGTTATGCGAGCTCCGCCAAATACTCGTCGGGCTGAGAGCAATGATACCAAAGACCGACATTAAAAACTCCGCCAGCCGGGACTTTCCCAGAATTGCATGATGTTGCTGATCGTGATAAATCACAAAAAGCCGCAGGAACAAGAGCCCCGAGAGCACGCTGCAAACAAGCTGCGCGAACACGTTCACGTTCCACAGCGTCCCCACCGTCGCCACAAGCCAGAGGATGGCCGTCGAGATTGCGCTCCACCAACTCCGCCCCAAGCGTTCCACCGCAAAGGGCTTCGTTGCCAAAATCAGTTCCGGTCCCGTCCGCACGCCAGGTACTCCCATGGTATTGGCTGCCAAAGTCGGCTCGCTTGTCATATCGGACAACAATTGAGTTGCTTTACCCACAGGGGTTTGGCGATGACGTGAGTGATCATAATACTCTATACTATCGTAGAACTAAATTGGGCGCACGGGAATTTTGAAAAGCGGTCGCAATCCACCTCTGCGAAACATTAATTCCTTCCAGATCACCCGCGCACCGTCTTTCCGATTCGGTGTCGCCGATGCGCCTGTGCTTCCCCGCTTCTCGGGCAGCTTCTCGACCGCTCAGAGAACCATGGTTGGACTCTGCCTCGCCGAACTCCCACAAAAGAACCGGAGTATGAATAAACCATGCCTGCCCCCTAACGCGTCAATGCCAATGATTGAAATCATCGCTGGTGTTCTGAGGGGTTGTTGCCCATCGTCGATAAGCACTTAAGAAACCCATGGACAAAGTAAGAATCGTCCTCAGCTAAAAGGGCATCGCAGCCAACGTAAAACTCTGCTTCCTTCTGATCGAGCACTGTGAGCAAAAGCATTTCTCGATCCATCAGCCCAATCTTGTCGAAACGATCAAATCCCTGATGCAGAGAGAAGATTTCCGCCAGAAAGACCTCGCCATGATTTTCCTTGGAATGAACTGTGTCTCGGATGTTCTGCATTGCTGACATCCTCTCAGCCTAGATATGATCCGAGTTCTCCATCGCCACTTAGGCATCCCCGCAGAAGTCCCGGTCCGGGAGGTTCCCGCGTAAAGTCTCTAAGAAAAAATAGCCCCATGCCGCGCAAAGCATCCAAACCTCCTCAAGCGAGCCTCGCCGGACTTCTCACGCAACTGCGTGGCCTCATCCAGCAGGCCCGGAAGCGGGCGCTGCGGTCGGTCGATATCGTCCAGGTCCGCACCTGCTGGGAGGTTGGCCGATACATTGTGGAGTTCGAGCAGGGAGGAGCCAGCCGCGCGGAGTATGGTTCAGGGCTGCTACGCCAAGTGGCCGAACGGCTCACAGAGGAATTTGGGAAGGGCTTCGATGCGTCAAACCTCTACAAAATGACGCAGTTCTATCGGCTCTTTCCGATTTTAGACGCAGTGCGTCCTAAATTGAGTTGGACCCATTACCGCCTCCTCCTGCGGGTGGACGATGCCCAAGCCCGCGAGTGGTATGCCAAAGAATCCGCAGACCAAAATTGGGGCACTCGCCAGCTCGAACGCCAGATCGGCACGCTTTACTACGAACGGCTCCTCGCCAGCAAAGATCGCAATGCGGTCTTGACCGAAGCCAAAGAAAAGCTGCGTGAAACAGACGCCACTCCCCGCGATTTCGTGCGCGATCCGGTAATGCTGGAATTCTTGGGACTCCCGGGCACGGGGCGGCTCCTAGAGTCAAAGCTCGAAGACGCCCTCATCTCTAATCTTCAGGCCTTCCTGCTCGAACTGGGCAAAGGTTTTGCCTTCGTCGCCCGGAAGCAGCGCATCAGCACCGAGAGCAAGGATTTCTACATCGATCTCGTTTTTTACAACTACCTGCTCAAGTGTTTCGTCCTTTTCGACCTGAAAACCCGGGAACTGACACACGAAAACATCGGCCAGATGGACATGTATGTCCGTCTCTACGACGACCAGCGACGCGGACCACGGGACAACCCCACCGTCGGCATCATTCTCTGCGCAAACAAAGATGAAACCGTGGTGCGATATTCCGTGCTCCACGGCAACGAGAAGCTCTTTGCAACCAAATACAAACTCATCCTCCCGAGCGAGAGCGAGTTCCGGCAAGAACTGGAGCGTGAAATCGAGGACTTCCGCCAACAAAAGCTCCTGCAGCCCGCCAAAGACGTGAAATCCAAAAAGGAGCGAATGTCATGATTAACACACAATCCAGCAGGCCAGAAGAAAGGGTTCCGTTTGCTCTCACCGAGACGGAAGCACTCATTCGCCACCAACTGAACACGCTCAACTATTGGAGCGAGAAGATTGCTCCTGAAAAGCTCGACCTGAAAAAGGGCGATTCAAAAGCTCAGGCCAAACCGCAAAACTTATGGCAATTGACGGAGCATCTGAATCTTCGGAAATGGCAGGAGGACTGCCGGAGCGAGTGGTTTAAATCCGGCTACCGAGGCGTTGTTAAAGTGGTAACAGGTGCAGGAAAAACTGTTTTGGCCTTAGCCATCATTGAGCGTTTACAAAACAATATCGCATCAGACCTGCTTGTGGCCATCGTGGTTCCGACTGTCGTGCTTCAAGACCAGTGGTATGAACTATTAACCGGCCCCGCCGGGTTACCTCCAACGAGTGTAGGCAGGCTCGGTGGTGGGCATCAGGGTGAACTGGGCGGCGACGTTCGCTTCTTAGTCAGCGTGCTAAATTCTGCTTCCGCAAAACTGCCAAAAATGGCTTCCGATCTGCTCGCCCCATTACTTTTGGTTGTTGACGAATGCCATCGGGCAGGAGCCAAGCAAATGTCGGAAATCTTTGCAACGCGGCGGAGTTTCAATCTCGGGCTCTCGGCGACGCCCGAACGGGATGCAGAAATTGCGGAAGAAGAAACCGGTAGCGATGATACAGACCCAGACGATGTACCCGAAACATTCGACCAGTCGATTGTTGGGCGTGAACTTGGCCCGATTATTTACGAACTCAATTACCGCCAGGCCATTGAGGCCGAAATCTTGGCGCGGTTTGAGATCCAACATTATGGTCTGCCGCTTGAGCCGGAAGAGCGTTTGCGCTACCAGAAGATGTCTCGTGATATCACCGACCTGCGCCGTATGCTTCAAAATCAGCCATCGGGCCGGGGCTTGGATGGCGGGGCACTCGTCGGATGGGCGCGAAAGGTGGCTGCCCGTGGAAAATCAGCGATCTCGGCACAGGCCGCCCAATATGTCTCTCTTACCACGCAAAGGAAGCAACTCGTTTATCGAGCTAGGGCCAGAGCCGAGGCGGTATTAAAACTCGTAAGCCAGGCCATTGCGGACAACCCATCTGCGCGAATTCTGCTATTTCATGAGTCCATTGCCGAGGTGATGCGGCTTTTTGCGATGCTGCGCGATGCGGGCGTGGGATCAGTGGCCGAACATTCACAGCTTTCCGATGGCCTTCGTGCCGAAAGCCTGCGTCTTTTTCGTCGTGGGGCGGCTCAGGTTCTGGTTTCTGCACGATCACTCATCGAAGGTTTCGATGTGCCCGCCGCCGATGTGGGAATTGTTGTCGCCTCATCCAGCTCAGTGCGCCAGCGCATACAGACTTTAGTATCCTGTAACAATTAAAGGTTCGGATATAATCGGGTTAGCTTAATTCTGGCCTTCTCGTTGGTGAACTGCCAGTTGATGGGCGCTCC
>Ga0209491_10003471_pt1 | contig 25973 bp, 15 predicted proteins | sample BON02_FD_187213 | JGI IMG/M metagenome (GOLD analysis project Ga0209491, IMG submission 187213) | Freshwater microbial communities from Lake Bonney liftoff mats and glacier meltwater in Antarctica - BON-02 (SPAdes) (version 2) | ecosystem: Environmental > Aquatic > Freshwater > Ice > Glacier...
CACGTCACCGCAAGATTTTAAAGGCCAGGCGGGTCACGCCAACATCAATTTCAAAATCTCGGTGAGACGATGATAGCACTTCGAAAAACTTTTGAGCCGCGATGGATCGCGGTTTTCAATGCTGCGCGGTGGTCGGCGCTCGGCCGCCGAAATCATCAAAAAACCCGATGACAACGCCATTCGTACTTGACACCTTTTAACGTTCGCTCGACTTGCGGCAAGAGCCGTATGAGGTAATGCTTCACGTAGGGATCTGTGCGGGGGGCGGCTGGCAACAGCCGTCCCTACCGCGATCCCGTTTGTTAAATAGGCGTGGATGGCGACTGGATCCATTCGGTCCAGGCCAGCAGAGATTTCATAGCCTTCAGCAATACTGAATTCTAGTGGCATGGTCATCGCGATATTCCTACTTCGATTTTTTCCAGTGGTTGGTTGGGTGCGGTTGATCCAGGCGTTGCTCTGGTTTATTGCATCACCGTTAGGCATTGGAGTTAGCGATAGGTCGGCACATAAAAAAACGCTGCCATGCACATGCATGACAGCGTTGCTTCATTCGAATCATTGAATCGTTGGGTCGTTGTTCAATCCGGTCGGATGAATGTACCACCGCAAATCTTATTCGCCGATTTCCGGAATCATTTCCCAGTGAACATACTTCAGGATTTTCATGCCGTTCTGTTCTGCGAACTCACCAACGGTCGCCTTGTCGTCTTTGACGAAGGCTTGTGCCAATAAAGTTCGTTCTGCGAAAAAGTTCTGCATGCGGCCATCGACCATTTTGTCGACGATGTTTTCGGGCTTGCCTTCAGCCAGTGCTGCGGCGCGCAAGACTGACCGTTCCTTCTCGACAACCTCTTGGTCCAATTCATCGGGACTCAATGCAGCTGGACGCATCGCAGCGATGTGCATAGAAACGTCCTTGGCAACGGAATCGTTTCCGCCGTCGACCGAAACTAAGACACCTGAGATGGTTCCCGAATTGTGGCTGTAGCCGCCAGTGCCGCCTTCAAACTTTTCAAAGCGACCAATGTTAAACACTTCGCGAATACGATTGAACATCTCATCGCGAACTTCGCGCAACGTTTGGCCTGGCTTGCTAGGGCTTGGTTGATCCAGCAATTGTTCGCTATCAGTGATCGCTGGACCCGTTGCCAGTTGTTGTGCCAAGTCGTTTGCCAACTGAATGAACTCTTCGTTCGAGGTCACCGGGGCGCTTTCGCACTTGAGTTCAACGATCGCACCGTTTGGCTTGTCAGCACCAACATAGAGGCCGAAACGGCCAAAAGTTGTCGCTCGTCCTGCGCGCTTTTCCAAGACTTGCAGGCCTTTTTTACGCAAGAAGTCAACCGCTGCATCTTCGTCGCCGCCGGTTTCTTTCAAGGCTTCTTTGCAATCCATCATGGGCAAACCGGTACGTTCGCGTAGGCTCTTAACAGCTGCAGCTGTAATGGTCATCTTGGTAATCCGTCCGATTAAGTTCTCAAGAGAAAGTGTGAAATTGAAACTGGAAAAAGTAAACTGTTTCTAGTGTATTTTGACGATCTGGATCGGCTCTGCTAAGGCAAGTCGTCTTGCAGCAAATCATTCCAAGGCCGATCCCTATCGCTGGCTAACCGATCCACCCCACGCTCGAAACACCAGCGAGCGTCATTCGATCGACCCGCATCTGCTTGGAACACCAACGTTTTCCTCGGGAAACCCGCTTCCTCAGACAGTCGTCAGCCTAGGCAGCAAGCTCGCCCTGTCCACTCAGTGCCCACTCGATAAACCCCCGTCAACCAATGCTAATCCAGCACCACCCTAGACCGAAACATGGCCGTTGTGGTTCACGTTTAAAGAGTCCGCAACAAAGGAGTCCGCAACAAAGGTGTCTACAACAAAGGTGTCTACAACAAAAGTGTCTACAACAAAAGTGTCTACAACAAAGGTGTCTACAACAAAGGTGTCTACAACAAAGCCAATCTGCTGAATTGTGATCGCAAAAAGCGAGAAACGCCGTGGTCGTTGGGAAACAGTGGCAACCAGCAAAGGTAGCGATTTCTAAGTCGAAATTCTACCAGAGCCACGCAAAAGAAACAGTGCTAACCGACGCGTTGGGCTTTTTGGTTGACTTTCTTAATCAGAAGACAGCCAAACAATCCAAATCGCAAGCTATGCCTAGACCAAGTCGCATACCGCCCACGAGCCAAGCCAAATAACAAAGGCCAATCCGAACTTGAGTGTGCGGTTGGCCTGTTTTGTTATGCTGCAAGATCTATCCCAATCAGGGCGTTGGCACTAGGAAGTGGCTTCGGCGTTTTCTACAGCTTTTGCTGGTTTGGCGTCGGAACCTTCATGTTTGTGAGCGATCTCTTTCATGCCCGAAATGACCGAATCCGCCAAGTGCGACATGATCAATTCGATGGAGCGAATACCGTCATCGTTGCCAGGAATCGGCAAGTCGACCAACTTTGGATCACAATCGGTGTCGATCAATGCAATCGTAGTGATGCCAAGAGCACGGGCTTCTAGAAGCGTGTTCTTTTCCTTACGCGGGTCGACAACAACGATCGCTTCAGGAAGACGATTCATTTTTCGAAGACCGTTTAGATTACGGTACATTTTGCGATATTCGCGGTTCAAAGAGGATTGAGCCTTCTTCGAATAATCGTTCAACTTATCACCCGAACGAATTTCTTCAAGTTCCTCTAAGCGAGTCATCCGCGAACGAATCGTGCGGAAGTTGGTCAACGCACCGCCCAACCATCGTTGGTTCACAAAGGGCATTCCGCAACGTAGTGACTCTTGTTCGACAACGTCTGTCGCTTGTCGCTTGGTTCCGACAAACAGAACTAGACTTCCACCGGAGGCAACGCGGGCCAAATATTTTTTCGCTCGAAGCAGTCCACGAACCGTTTCGCGAATGTCGATAATGTGGATTTGATTTTTTCGGCCGTAAATGTACGGCGCCATCTTTGGGTTCCAGCGGCTAGCTCGGTGACCGTAGTGAACACCACATTCGATTAACTGATTTAGAAGTTCTTTAGCATCCATAACGCATCTTTTCTTTCTTTTTACGAAGCTGACCATGGATCTAAAATGGAACCAAAGCCCTGAAACACCATCACCCTGACTTCGACGAGATTACTCAACCGTCAAATTCAACTGACGCAATTCAGTGACCTTAAAGCCTTTTCAGCCCGGACCGAATCTCTCGGCCCGCCGTTCCTTAAACTGCTGGAAACTAAATTCCCCCAGCTTGGCAGGAGCGGAAAGTCGCAAACTGTAAATCAAACAAAACACTTAAACTAAGGCGAAAACGGCTTCACCTGTAAATTATCTTGATACGTTTGTCCAAAAATACCCTGCCACAGCAACTGAAGGCTGGCTTCAAGCAGCGGTTTCCGGTCGACCTATCGTTTGGCGAAAGGCTCAGCGGGACCGTCGTTCAGGGTTTTCTTTGAAAAATCGTCTCTTGGGTTGTAAGAGACTATCAGCGGGCTGTCAAACGGTCAATCCATTTCCCTCAGTTTCAATTAAATCTATTACTTTCGTTCGTCACTAATCTCTCTCCAATCGACCATTTCTGGTGTGCCAATCATTGCATAAAGCAAATTTAGGCTTACTGCTGGATGCCGGGCCTTTAAAACCCTTCAAAGCAGCACAGGAACCATCGCAGGGAATTGTCTAATCGTTTGGATTCCAAACAGCTGCAGGAATTATCGACGGCCAGTTTCCTGTCCGAGCAAGTCCTTGATATTCAGCCTAGAAAATGCCTTTTGGCGGGTTTTTGGCAATTGACTGGGCCGGTTGGAGTGCCGCTGGCATGGACGCTAAAGTGGAAGAATTGTCCTGTAGAAAGTCCTGAATTCGACGACCAGACTCACAAGGCAGGTGGTCATTACCAAGCTGCCTTCTAACCAATCTGCCGGTTGACCGTCGCTGGATGAAGTGGCTTTTGGGAGGGAGATGGTGATGTAGCAATCATTGAAGCGGTTAGGGTTTCGGTATAAAGTCTACTAAGAGGTCGAATCCAGCTATCCCTAGGGTAAGATAGGATAGCGTTTGGCATCAGAGAACTTCACAAAGCGGCGGAAACTGAAATGGGTCCCGAATCACCTTTGCTTCTGAACTGCGGTTGCGGCCAGGTCTTGAGTCTTCGGCCGGAATTCTTGGGCGGGAGGGTCATGTGCCCAAAGTGCGGTGCTCATTTGGACGCGCCCAAATCGCTGGCAAAGGGGACTCCTGCAAGTTCGGAGGGCTATCCAAACTCACCTTACTCGTCTTCTAACTCGCCCTACTCTTCGAGTGAACCTTACACGCCCAGTGGTCCCAATACTTCGGTATCTGCACCGTACCCGTCAGGAACGGGAACGCCAAGTAATGCACCGTACCCGTCAGGAACGGGAACGCCAAGCAATGCACCGTACCCGTCAGGAACGGGAACGCCAAGCAATGCACCGTCGTTTCAGCCCTATCCGAACGCCACTTACAATCCCCCTCAAAACACCGCCGTGCCCTTGGCCAATACGGTTGCCCAGGCCAGTAGCGGTCCAAATTGGGGCAAATTTGGCATGGGAGTGTTAATGATGGTCGGCTCGAGTACTTGGTTTGTGGGCGTCTTGGTCTTCGGGGGTCGATTCCCTGTTTACTCAGTCGTTCTATTCTTTGTGGGGGTTGGGTCGGCGATTAAGGGCTTGTCAGGTTCCACGGACTGATCAGCCGGCCTAAGGGGATTTTGCTTTCTAGATTGGCATGGGAAAAGGCAGCCCGATGGAATCGGTTTCAACTTGCCTTCTGCTTCGCAAGTTGCTTGGGATTCCCCAGGATTTAAGCGTCCTGCGGCGCCTAGTACCTGGCCATTATCTTGCAGGAAAATTGTAGTCTTTGTTTGCGGGGTCGAATGCTGAATCAGGCAGGCCGGGATTGATTACGATATCTGTGTAGGTGTAGCGTTCTAGCAATTCGGGCTCGCCACCTTCTTGGGTGGGCCACTGGTGAGCCTCATAGTGAATTGGCAAGTTCAGTTGGTCATCAATTGCGATTCGTGCAATATGGAAATCATAAGGCCCTTCTTTCATGGGATGAATCAATTCAAACATCGTGCAAGATCGGCCATTGATTGTTGCTTCACGATCGACTTTTACCTCACAGGAGCCGTAATCGCGATCACGTTTGCCCCTTTCTAACATTCGAGTGATCAAGACTTCAAATCCCGCTTCGGTCATTGGGTACCGACTTCCTCGCATCGCAATGAAGCCCGTGGGTGGGAGATAAAATCGTTTTAGATTCAGCATCCCGGTCGTGTGCGCAATCAGGTTGCCATCGTTTTTGCCTTCGACGTAGATGGCCTCTTGGCCTTTGACCGCCGCAGGGGCTTGGTGCCGCGTGTAAATCCCTCGAGCCACAGGGGTACCATCGTTTTGCTGAGCTGAAACGCCTTGTCGAATCTTCAGCGAGATCGTCTCAGTTGGCATCAATGTTCCTTGGACTCGCTCTTGTCTTTCGATCGTTGCGGTGTAATCACGAAGCGTCAGCCTAAGGTTCTCCAAGCCTTTTTCCGCCACCAACAGCAGCGGGTCCATCGGATGCTCGGCTGTTTCTAAAGGGTGATCGTTCAGTAAATCCGTGATGCCGCCTTTGATAATTGCTTTAGCTTGGATCGAATCTGGCCCACCAGCGGGATCTACGTCGGAAGAAGTCGACTCCGGGGGCGTCGTTTTTTCATTTTGCCCAAAGTTGAAGTTCACATCGCTGTTGGTCTGCACATTGGCCGGCTGCCCCGATTCGCGTTGGGACCATAGGATCATCCCTCCGCCGCAAAGCAGAACGACCGCCGGCCACAACCACCGGCGGTTGCTGGGGCTGGTTGGCTTGGGGTGAGCGGAGAATTGAGCAATTTCGGCAGGCGGATTTTGTTCAGTCATTAATGGTAACGCTCGAATTATGGCGGAAATTTACAAACGGCAGTCAGTGGCAACGTGAACTGGTCGAGAAGATGTAACAGGACTCGGTTGCCATGGTTCGGTGGGCTGAAAGTGGTCGCTAACTACTTCTATCGAACTAGCGCCCACTAAGACTTCCCCCAAAAAAAGACTGATTCTATTTGAGGGGATTTGCGGCGTTCAGGTAAAGTGCCCCAGTGAGTTCTCCGTCAAGCGTTTGCCGGTTGCCTTTTTCTTGGTTGCCACCCATGAGAACGTCTTACGTGTGCGTCCTTGAAGCGGCAACCGTATCCTGTGGGTGCTGGCAAAGTTACGGTCCAACAGTCCAAAAAAGGCTGATTAAGTTAGCGAGTGAAATATCCAATGAGAAATCGTTCCTGAAACAGAAAGGGGTGTCTTTTGCCTTATCTATCACGCGACTCCTTCATAGAACGATACTGGGTGTCTATTCTAGGGGTGTTGAGAATACTTCGCAAGTTTTAGCGGTAAAGCCGGGGCAATGTTCTTGGCTTGTCCTTCGACTTCAATTCCGTGTCTCTGAATTGATTACGTATCAAATAATCGTGGGTTAGTACCATGCATCGAAGAAACAAAGAATTATTGAACGTTTCCCAACACGAGCAAGGGTTCGGGCTGGCGACCGTTAGCAGACGCAGTGGTTTGGTCAATGGCCAAGCGATAAGGCGAGCGGCAGCGATAGAAATACCAGCACGCAGCGTAAGCAAGTGGATATCCCCTTCCTTCGCTTGCGCTGCGTGCTGGTATTGCGGAAAGTTTTCTTCTGTCACTCGTCTAAGCGATCCAATAGGTCCAAACGGTACCCGTGGTAGTGTCTGCATGATTATCAGGCGGAAGTTGACCGTTTGTGGGTGGGTCTTGATTTGCTTGGTTTTTGCCGCGCAACTTCAAGCACAGGGCATTGGCGATAAAGTGGTCGTCACCGCCGAGACAACCTTAAAGATTCGAGCCCAGGAAGTCGGAAAAGTTTATCCGGGCACGATTTTCAAAATCACGCATGAACAAGGAAAGTGGTTTGCTTTAGAAGGGCGAAAGGGCTGGATTAACGCAACATTTGTAATGAATTTAGAAGCGGCGTTGCAGCAATATGGCAAACGGATCACTTTGAGTCCCAGAGATTTAGAAGCGGTCGCGATTAGTGGTTTGATCTACTATCATAAGGGTGACTACGAAAAAGCCATCGATATGTACAACAAGGCGTTGGGTTTGGATCAAAAACGCCCACAGTTGTGGAACAATCGAAGCCTAGCGTTGATTGCTCAAGGCCGTTTCGAACTTGCCGAAAAAGATCTGCAACAAGCTTTGACGCTGCAACCAAAATATGGAGAGGCGTATGCGAATTTGGGCTGGGTCAATTACAGTTTGAACAATCTGGAAGTTGCGATCGATCAGTACAACAAGGCAATTGAGTTAGAACCTGAAAATTCAAACTATTTTGTGAATCGCGGTAGTTGTCATCGGGATCGGGGCGAGCCAGAAAAAGCCTTGGCGGACTTTGCCACAGCGATTGAAATGACGGTAAATCTGCCATCCGCATTCGTGGGGCAAAGCAGTGTCTATCTGGATCAAATGAAATTAGATGAGGCAATTTTAAGTGCGAATCGTGCACTAGAATTGGATCGCTATCATGTGCAAGCGTTGATAAATCGCGGGTGGGCCCATTACCTAAATGAAGATAATGAATCGGCGATTAGTGATCTTAGCCGCGCGATTGCGTTGGATGATCAGTTGTCCGTTGCGTTTATCAACCGCGCGGCTGTCTACTTGCAAACAAAAGACGTCAAAAATGCCGAAGCAGATTTGAAGCAGGCAATGCAGTTAGATCCTCAAAGCCCCGCGCTCTGGCTAAATCAGGGCGAACTGTTGATGCAGAAAAAAGATCATTCCAATGCATTGGTAGCATTTGAGAAATGCGTTGAATTCGGCTCCGACTTGGCGGAATGCCAAAACGGTTTGGCTTGGATTTTAGCGACTTGCCCAAACGGCAAAGTCAGAGATCCGAAATTAGCCGTCAAACATGCGCAGATCGCGTGCAAGTTGTCCCAGAATGAAGACTGGAGTCATCTAGACACCTTGGCTGCCGCATTCGCCAGTGATGGAAAATTTGACGACGCAATCAAGGTAGCTCAAGCCGCACTGAAGATTGCGATTGACGGCAAAAAGGGCGAGATTGAGGATCGTCTGGCACTTTATCGCAAGAAGCAGCCCTATTTGGATTAACATGAGTAGACGTTGAAGGGCGAGCCAGGATTTGTGGGCGATGGTTCAACCAGGGTGTTGTTTCAAGCCAGTCGAATACATGCTAGTTTTGGGCCGAGAGATGTTTCGAATTTCTTTGGAATCGATCGACATTAAAGGAACGTTTTTTGGCTATCAGTATCTTTGATCTGTATACGATTGGGATTGGTCCCTCGAGTTCACACAGTGTTGGGCCTATGCGCGCGGCTTATCGATTTGTAAGCAGTTTGGCGGAAAGCGGTCTTTTGCCCGATGTCGCCAAGGTGAATGTGGCGTTGTACGGTTCGTTGGCGCTGACTGGCATCGGGCATGGAACGGACAAAGCGGTCTTGATGGGCTTGAAAGGTGAGCAGCCCGAGACGGTCGATCCTGAACAGATCGATGCCCAGGTCGATGCGATCAAAGAATCGGGTCAGATCGAGTTGTTAAAACAGAAGACCATTGCGTTTTCGTACTCGAGTGATTTGAAACTGTTAAGAAAAGAAAAGCTGCCCGAACACCCCAATGGAATGCAAATTTCCGCATTTTCGACTTCGGGGGACTTGTTGTTTTGCGAGCACTACTTCTCGATTGGTGGCGGTTTTGTGCTGACAAGATCGGAAGCGGCCGCCGGCGGGGTCAGCCGTAATGATTCGGAGATTCCATTTCCTTTTTCGACTAGCCTGCAACTGATTTCGCTTTGTCATGAACATAAGTTGCCGATCAGCCAAATCGTGATGGAAAACGAAAAGGCTTGGTTGCCTGAAGCCGAGGTTCGCGAGCGGTTGTTGCACATTTGGCAAGTGATGCAGGAATGTGTGCAGGCGGGCTATTTAAAAGAAGGTGTATTGCCTGGAGGATTAAAGGTTCGCCGCCGAGCAGCATCGCTTTATCGTTCACTCTCAAGTAAGCCAGAACATGCGCTGCGTGACCCCTTAAATGTTTTGGACTGGGTTGATCTTTATGCGTTATCAGTGAACGAAGAAAATGCGGCAGGTGGCCGGGTGGTGACTGCTCCGACCAACGGTGCAGCCGGAATTATTCCAGCGGTCCTACATTACTACGATCGCTTCGTTGCATCGAGCAATACTGATGGTGTTATTCGGTTTCTGCTGACTGCCGGCGCGATTGCGATGCTTTACAAGAAGAATGCTTCGATTTCCGGAGCCGAAGTTGGATGCCAGGGTGAAGTGGGAGTGGCGTGTTCAATGGCGGCTGGTGCGCTGACCGAGGTCATGGGCGGCACGGTGGATCAAGTGGAGCAGGCGGCTGAAATCGGTATGGAGCACAACTTGGGATTAACTTGCGATCCGATTGGTGGATTGGTCCAGGTTCCATGTATCGAACGAAATGCGATGGGTTCAGTTAAAGCGATCAACGCTTCAAGGTTGGCTTTGCGGGGCGATGGTTCCCATCATGTATCGCTGGACAAAGTAATCGCGACCATGCGGCGAACTGGAAAAGACATGAGTTCCAAGTACAAAGAAACGTCGCGAGGCGGACTGGCCGTGAATTTGCCCGAATGTTGACAACTTGTGTCACAGTTTGACCGTAGGCTGCGTTTAGCAACTTTGCTGTGTCGGTATCGGAACCAAATGGGAAGTTCAAAACGACCGCCAGAATTTTTTGATCGGTCAATTGCTAATTGTGATCATACCAATCGTTGGATCACGGTTGCAGTTTTGTTATGCTAGTGCGAATGAACAAACGCAGACCTTCTACTGATTTGGCACTTGCGCAATTAGCACTTGCCCAATGTGCCCCGGCGTGGCTGGCGGATGTGTCTTTGTGCTTCGTGGGCAAGCTTGGTGGTCTGGCAAAACGGGCCGCCAATCAATGGGTGCTTGATAATGGTGGTCGGATTGTTTCGCTGAATGATCAACGGTTGGAGATGATCGTCTTAGGTGCAGAATCGTTTCCATTTAGCCTGCAGTCGCTGGACGATGATGTCCTAGAGCGGATCGAGAATCGACAGGTAAAGTTGATTGAAGAGACCGAATTTTGGCAGCGATGTGAGTTGCTCGATCGCGCAGAATCATTGTCTCAACTGTACACGCCGGCCATGTTGGCGGACCTGCTGGAAGTTCCTGTTCGGCAAATTCGACGTTGGCATCGGTTAGGACTGATCCAACCGATAAAGGAAGTTCATCGCTTACCTTATTTTGATTTTCAAGAGGTGGCATCGGCTAGGCGATTGGTGCGTTGGCTGGGAAGTGCTAGTGCCGAGCAGATCGAAAATAAGCTAGTCAAGTTGGTTGGCCACTTGCCAGGTGTCCAGCGTCCATTATCGCAATTGCCAATCATCGTCGAAGGCAATCTTGTGTTGTTGCGTCAGATGACCGGGCTGATGGAACCTGGCGGGCAAACTCGTTTTGACTTTGTCCATTTGGATGATGAATTCGAAGAAGACTTGGTTGTGCCCGTGTATGCATTCAACCCACGTTTAACATCGCCGGAATTGAATGTGCGTCTGGTGGATTCAGAATTGCAACTTGCTGCAACTCCCGAACAGTGCTTGCAAGAGGCGATTGCGTGTGAGGACGCACAAGACTGGCAACAGGCGATCGAAGTGTACCGATCGATGATGTTCGCATTTGGACCGACGGCTGATGTTTGTTTTCAGATTGCCGAATTGTTGTATCGTCAGGGTGATCTGACTGCCGCTCGTGAGCGATATTACATGGCAGTAGAATTGGACGAGGATTTCGTTGAGGCACTCGCGAATCTTGGATGCGTACTTTCGGAATTGGAGCAATGGGAATTGGCGGTGGCTGCATTTGAAGGTGCATTAGCGTTGCATCCCGACTACGCCGATGTCTTGTTTCATTTGGCGAGCGCGTTGGACAAGCTGGATCGAGCTTCCGAGGCGGATGGCTACTGGAATCAATTTCTTAGCCTAGCGCCCAATAGCCCCTGGGCCCAATTCGCTCGGTTTCGCTTGGAAGACCTAGCAGAGAATAGCAGTCAATCTAGCGAATCTTAAAGGGGCAAATGACCGCCTGCAACGGCAAGTCTTTGTCGCTAAGTGGCGCTTAGCTTGTGATCTTCGCGATGCCAAATTTTTGACCAGATTGAAGGTCGCTGGAACGTCCGTTCTTGGATCAGCCAGCGACTGACTGAATAGCTATGATCGCCTGCGTCTATTCCCAGTGGCGATTGTTGCAATGGCAGCGGCGAACACGAGGACGTCATTGGGTTTCTGCAGGATGGATGCGAGGCAGAAGTTGAGCTTGTTCGCACGAATTCATTTGGGACCACCATGTGCGACAGTCCCGCAGGTAACGTGTTGTCGAAAACATTCGGCCAGAAGCGCGGGTCGGCTAAAGGGTCTGCCACTTGGCTGATAACGCACCATGGCATCCATGATCCCGTGTTGAAGTTGATCTGTTGTCCGCTCAAATTTCGACTGGTTTCCAAGTCCCAGAAACCGACCCAAGTTTTTTGCGATTCATCGCCGACGCAAGCCCAGTGGAATCCATCGCGTTGTAATGAATAAGACACCAATGGGCGAATGTCAGATAGTTGCCATTGCGGGTTGTAATTCCCAAGACCCGTTGCTATCGCGTGTAATTTCCATGTCGCATCGAAGGTTGTCTCAAGATCAAGTTGTACGGTGGTGCCAGGTTTGCCAACGTCCGCGTTTTTCCTCTTGATATCCCACCCTGCGGGAACTGGCCTGCCTTTGCTGGGACTTAGGCTTGCCAGAGAAAATGCCGTTTGCAGGCGATTGTTTAAGTAGGAATCCGAGGCATCAATGTGTAATTGCCAGCCGTGACTTTGCTGGGATTGACTCTGTAGTTGCCGAATAACAACGTTCAAGGTTGCGGTGGCTTGGGCGCCGATTACTCCGCCTGCACAAAACGGACTAAGGTCTAATTGCCAGCGTGTCTTGGGATAGAATTCGTCATTGCGTAGGCGTTGAACCGGTAACAAGCCAATGATCTGATTACTATGTTGAACGATTGCAACGTAGGGCAAAGCAGAAGGTGAGACCGAAGCGTCGTGCAAGGCAAGGCACGCCTGCCACCATCCAGGGTGGCACGTGGCTAAGTGTTTGCGATCACCAAACAGCTTTGTCCAAGGTAAGTAGTACTGCGAAATCGCATGTTCCGCATTCAACAGTTCGACATCAGCAGACATGGATTCCCTCGAAATGAAATTTCGATACTCGTCTTCAAGTGCAAACAGTAGCCGATTCGATTCTAGATGCGAATCGACGGTCATTCCAGGCAAACACCAACGCTATGAACGAACCGATCAAGTGAAATAAAAGTTCAAATGGAAAAAAGATCATAAGCGTTACAACCGTTCTGCGGGTTGAGGTCAAAGCGGTGGATCGACCGCAACTGAATCTCTATCAAGGGTGCGGCGTTTGGACGCGAGTCGGTTTTCAGTGGCTAGTGGGCAAGGAAATGCGAGAGTCCCGAGAAGTGTTGCCAGGTACCGCCGGTTTCTTTCGTGGAGTTCGTTCACTACTACGCTTTGTCCAAGGCTAAGCCCAAACCGCTTGGGATGCCCCAACTTAATTTACAATCTGGACAAATCGCTAGGTTATTGGATAGGCATCGCTTGGTTTAGTTCCAGCCATCGTTCGGGCGAATCGGCAAACTTGTCAGTATTAATTTGTCGGGCGAATTTTCGTTGCATTTTTGCGATTTGACTTGAAACCAGTTGGCTCTTGATTGGATCGTTGGCGGTCATGCCATAGTGTTCTAGCAATCGCAGCAACGGTTCGGAACAAAATGGTTTAGCGATCGCGTCATCAAGGGCGACAAAGTAACCAATTTGGCTTCGAAAATTACTTTGAGAAAGGAAATCGTCAATTCGCTGATCGTGCCTTCTAAGGAAATGCCGCTCGGCGGCAAGGACTGATACTGGCTTGGCCAAAGAGGGTGCATCATCCGAGTGTTTTGCAGTTTTCTTTTGAGTTGCGGAATGGGAACCTTTCTTTTGTTTGGCGTCGGGTCCACTTGGTTTGTCCTTAAGTTTCAATTGTCCGGCCAGGGAAAGCAGGATTGGCGCTAAATCATTGGGTTTGAATTCATCCTTCCCGTTCCTCCCATCGGTTGGCAAGGGTTGTTTATGTGGTGCTTTTGGGGTAAGTGGTCTAGCATTTGTGGCCAAGTTTTTCGAGTGCCCAGAAGTGTATTTCCCTTCTAATTCGGCCGAGTTTAACCGAGCCAGTTTTTGGGATAACCAAGCGTGGTCTATGGCGTTGGTTGCGATTTCGTAAGCAACCGCATTGCGGTCCAGAACCTCTTGCAGGCGAATGAAGGTGCTGGGGAAGTGGGCAATCACGATTGTAAAACGGGTGTGCGACTTTTTGGGCAGCCACTGAACCATACAATTGTCTAGTGATTCTCGTGTCAACATTACCGTGTCGGCAAAGGTGTCGACCTTTAATTGAAACTTCGCCAGCCAGTCCCAAATTCCCATTTCGTCCGAACTCCATTCCTAATTATTGGACCATTTGCCACGAAAAACGGGTCGCTTGATTTCGCATTTGGAAACCAATCGACCCGTTCAGGATTCAAAAGAATCATCCAGCATCAACCGCCAGGACGTCCCGAGCGACCGGCACCGCCACCTGAACGACCGGCTCCGCCATTTCCTTGGCCGGCCCCACCCTGGTTACCACCGCCACCGCCGCCTGGGTAGCCGCTTCGTCCGCGACCTCCACCACCTTGGCCGCCGTTGCCTTGGCCTTTTCCGTCGCCCATATCGTCTTGTTCATTATCACGCTTGGCGACACCATCTTCCCGCAAGACTTCACCGGTCAACCAGGTGTAGTTGCGAGCATCTTGATCAGAACTGCTGACGATCAAGTTTCCGATCGAATCCAAAAGCAAAGCTTCGGTTGGAATCTTGAAGTCGCTCTTGCTTCCGGTGGAACCATCAATCTTTTGGCCGCCTAAGAAGTCCACCAAGACAACTCCGCTAGAACCTTTGTAGCCAGGGGCAATGCCACGGGAAACAGGAAGACCTTCGTTGTTCTCTAGCTTCTTATAGGCACGAGTGATCGGATCTAAAATGCGGGCGACCGATTGTCCCCCAATTACACTTCCCGTAAAGACGGCTTCGACCTTAATCGGAATACGGGTGTCAAATTTACTATCCCAGATCGCAGCAACCGCAGCCAAGCTACCTTCGCGGACGGGGAAGCGAATTTCAGCTGCACCATTCACCAAGCGTCCTTCTCGAGCAGGTTCGGCTTCGCCCACGTAAGCTTCACCCTTGACTGCGGCAACTTTCACTTCCGGCGAAGGATCGCTCCAAGCACTTGGACGACAATTCTTCAGCATGTCTAGTGGACGATCCAATTTGCTGTCCAGTGCCAAACGTTCACGAACTTCCGCCGATAAACTATCCATCTTCACAGTTGACTGGATGATGAAGTTCTCATCCATCAGTTCAGACTGAAAATCCTGCGCGGCATTGTCAGCTTGAGATGCTGTCGCACTTTCGGTAGCTGGGCCACTTCGTTTCGACTTGGCCATGAAACCTTTCATCGGGACCGGGTTGTTCGGGTCAAAAACCCAAATGCGAACGCGGTACTGATACGAACTACCAGGACGCAAGTCTTGATCAGTAAAACGGACCAGTTTGTACTCAGGGATGTCTTTTGTGTCTTCTTCAAGGGTCATCGTAGCCATTCCGCCTTGGCCGCTTCGACCACTCATACCACCCATGCCTGCAGGAGGTCCGCTTCGACCCGTCGCCCCAGCAGGAGGTCCGCTTCGACCCGTCGCCCCAGCAGGAGGTCCGCTTCTGCCGCTTCGTCCGCTTCTGCCCATATTGCCTCCGCCGCCGGACTTCGAGTCAGCTGAGGCAACCATTACTTCGGGTTCAGGCAATTTAATTAAGGGGATCATCGAGTGCCTAGCAAGCGAAAAATAGTCTTGCAGTAGGATTGGAGGAAACGCACGGGTCAGAATCGAATCAGCATATTTTTCATCGAATGGGTTGGGGGCGGATACGACAAATAGTTTCTCTTCCTCGCGTAGTTTCTGAGTAATATCTTCCCACTCGCCACTGTTCACGCGGCGTTCAATTTCTAAGTAACGAATCAACAAGCGATCGTTGCTTGGATCGTAACCCATCGAGTTCTTAAACGTTTCACGAAATCCCGAGTGCATTTGCTTAAACGGGACGACAAATTTAACAACGTTTAGATATGTGCTTCGTGGGCTGGCGTTTTCCATGTCCGCCAAACCGGCTTTTTCGGGATCAATTCCTGGGGCTGCCGAGGTTGCCGAAAGATCAATCGCTGGTCCTTTGGCCTTGGTCGACGACTTGTCATTTCCAGAATCCGGACCACTCTTGCCTGCCTCAGCGGCGGAATCCTCCAAAAGCATGTCCTTCAGCATTTTCAAAGCATGGCGTTTATCAGAAGTGTCAGCGACTGAAGTGAAAAGGAAATCAGCTTCACCCATTAGCGGCGCAAGGACTGCGGGATCTTGGCGAGGCGGTGCGGCCTTGGATCGCCGTGCCAACAAATAGTCCATTGGAAAGTTCTCTGAATCAACCGCAACCTTGTTCGAATCCAGTTCTTCAACGGTGCCGCTTACCGCTTCGCGAAACGGTTTGAGTTCATTCCAATCGCCCGAATTGATGCGATTTTCCGCATTGGATGCCATCGTAGCTAAGGTCGATGGTGTTTGGTTCTTCATGTCGGGAGCCAGTCCCAAACCCAAATATACAAACAGACCTAGCAGGCCCACGCCGATCACCAAACCCAGCTTCTCGCCGTGCCTGACGAAAAAAGCTTTGGCTCTGTTTTCGTTTAATTCCAATTCAAACTTATTCACCGATATGCTCCTTAAAACACCTACAATTGTTGGCGTTTGATACTTTACTAAACACAGTCGCTGTTTCACTTAATCCAGCAACGCAAACGTTCAGGATCCGTCACGCTGGCCTGGTTTTTAAGGCGAATAGGGGGCGGACCCGAATTGCCTTGACTCTTGGACGGACAAAGAACCAACAAGTTCCTGGTCTGAGTCCAATTTCTGGCAAATCAACAAATCGATTGTCTACTGCCGATAAAGTTGTCTACTGCCGATAAAGTTGTCTACTGCCGATAAAGTTGTCTACTGCCCACTAAGTTGTCTACTGCCCACTAAGTTGTCTACTGCCCACTAAGTTGAAGGTGCCCACTAAGTTGAAGGTGCCCCCGTTGCCCCTTCTTTGACGTCGCCAATCGCTTCGGGTGCCGGTTCGTTGTAGATCTTCATGATGCCATAAATCTCTAAAGGCACATTGAAGTGCGAATTGAATTCGGCACTCGAGTATGTTTTTTCACCTGCTGTACCGGCGACCGCTCCTGCTCCATCCCCTTTGTCGTTTGGATCGGCACCAAGGGTCATTGTTTCACCACCTGCACCGCCGCCACCGCCACTTACGCCCGAGGGTCCACCACTTCGAGGACCACCAGTCGATTTCTTTGCTCCGGCGGCTGCCGCTGCTGGATCCTTCGGTAAATCACCTCCGATCAAAGTGATCTGGCGAACTTCTAAGGGAATTTTGGCATTCGCACACTTTTCCAACAGATCGCCAATTTTTCGTTCGTCCACCATTAGACGCAGGCGAACGGGAACGCGTTTGACAACTGCCATCCAAGACTTCTCCGACAAGTCAGTCGAAGTCACTGCGTTACGGTATTCCGAGGCGGGAATTGGCTTGAAATCCTTGTCAACATATCGCATGTTGGCAGGGTCCATCCTGGCCTTGTCGTCTTCGCTGACGGTTTCTTCGTCACCGCCCCCGCGAGCTTTATCGTCCAAGTTCTTGGCGTAATCCGCCAACATGTCGGCCATTCGCTGTTGTTGATCGGCCCCCATCCCCCCGCCGCCACCACCAGGGCTAGCGATTTCCATGGGGGTGGCTTCATGGGCTTCTTTGCCAAGCATGATGCTTTGAATCGTCTTTACGCTGGCTTGATTAGGGATCGTCGCATCTTGATTGGCTGATTTGATAATTTCCAAGACGCCATTTAGCAGAACTAAGTCTTCTTTTAAATAAAGAATTTGCATTGTGGTCGGAGTGCCGGCAACGTCCTTATTGCCATTTCGGCCTTTGAAATTTGTTGCCAATCCATACCATTTTGATTGATCTGCCACGGACCAGTCCACTAGCGCTTGGCCGGTCATCATCAATTCCATGTCGTCCTTTTTGGCTTCGGCCGAATCTTGCGATTTCAAAGTGCTTTCTTCGCCAGTGATTTCTGCTTCGTTCCACTTGGCACGAATGCTATCGGCCAACTTGGGCAATACTGCAGGCAATGTCACTTTGACTCGTTTTCGAATGGCTTCGCGAACTTCCTTTTCAGTGGCCCCCACTTCAAAGGCCATTCGTTCGGGGTGTAGGGCATCAAAAGTGTCGGCAACGGATTTTTCTAGGATATTCTGCGGCCAACCTAGCAAGTCTTTCTGCTCATCGTGAAGTTTTTTCCATGCTTGAAGCACTTCCTTTCGGCCACTTGAAATTTCGTCATTCATGCCCTTGTTGGTTTTTTCGTTCGGGTGCACACTGACAGGATTTTCTCCCACGTCCGCCTTAACGTCCATAACGCCTTTGGCCTGGCCTTGGGCAGTGCTAATCGCTTGCATCTGTTTCTTGATCACATCCGCTTGCCCCAACGTGGCCCAGATTCCAGCGCCAATGCACGACAAGACAACAACGCCGCACAAGATCCAAAAGTGATACTTTACCAAGGGTTTTAATTGATCCATGATCCTGTCTTCCTAAAACTAACCGGCAAAAATTCTATAATCCTAAGTTGTCCACTAGCGACCCAACTTAAGATCGCGTCCGAGTCATTCAAGCCTATTGCTAACCGCTTTGGCAGTTCGCTTACTGATTTGATTCCGCTTCATTGGCTCGTGCTTCGACCTCAGCCGCTTTGGCAGCTGCATCTTCTTCAGCCTTAATTCGAGCGTCACGACGGGCGATGATCTGTTCTTCGCTCTGCGGCATCCAGGCCAATTCCAAAATGAAATTGGTTCGCTTGGCAGGAACACCACCCTCGATTTCAGCAACGCCCGCGTCGCCGCCTCCACCGCCAGGCATGCCACTTCGAGAAGAACCACCACCCCCGTACTGCTTTTGCATTTGTTTCATTCGATCTTCATCTGACATCGATTCCACGTCCTCGGCTTCGACCGCAGATTTGTCAGGTTTTGAACCTGGCACCGTGGTGTCCACCGGAGCCGAAGCGAAAACGATCGTCGGCTTCACCACGCCCAGGTCTTTGAGTAAAAATGACTCGCCGCCTAAGCTGACTGCTTTTTCCAGCAACGCAGGAAGTAATGATTCACGAAGGAATGCCTGTCCAGTGGGTAATGCCAATGACTCCCGATCTTCACTGTTAACGTAGTGATGTCCTGACAGCTTAATGACCCAGCCACTTCCCTTGGGCGCGTCGGTCTGGCCAGTTGCGTCAGCGGTTGCCGTATCGGTCCCTGCCGAATTGGCAATCACTAAACCTTTTGCCTTGTTCAGCTTCAGCATTTCTTCGTCAAAAATTGCTTTCTTTTCAGCCGAGAACCAAGTGTCCAAGGCCTCTTCGTATGTTTGAGTAAACCCATCAATAAAGATCTCTTCACGATCAATAAAGGGTAGGTTGTCTGCTGCGACCTGAATATCATTCGACCGAGGGTCTTTAGGAATGACTTGGCTGATCGCCGACAGCACTCGCAAAATTTGAGTACGGGCGGTCGAGGCACTCACCAATTCTTCGCCCAAAGCATTCACGTAACCCAGTTTTTGCTTTAGGCCGTCATCTTCAGACTTTGCTTGACCACTCTTGGAACTGACTTGGCTAGCCTGACCCTTGACTTCTTTCCAGCTCTTGCCGGAACTGTCTTTGTAAAAGTCACTGGTTTGGTACTGATACAAACTTCCCGTAGCATGTTGCACGGCCAAGCCCATCATGATCATCGCAACCGCACCCAAGAGCCAAGGTTTTTTCGAACGAACAATTTTTTCAATCAAAAACTCTTGTGGCAATAGATTGGTCGTTAGAACGGATTTTCCTAACGATTGGATGCACATACCGTAGCAAGGTGAGAACGCCCGCATGTTCTCCTTGAAGGCTTTTTGGTCGACAACGTCGGTACCGTCTAATTTTTCAAACTTCTCGAAACGATCAATCTTTAGTTCCAAGTGTTGTTCCAGGTACTGACGAAGTCCTGGCAATTTCGTCGCGTTGCCCAGCAGGATCGACTTGCCAAACTCGGCATTGCGATCGATCGAACGGAAGTAGTTCAATGAACGCCCCAGTTCGTCACTGAGATCCGAAAACACGGGCCGCATCGCCAAGAATAATGCTTTGGGATCCTCGGCTTGACGCGCGTTTAATTTCAATTGCTCGGCCTTGGCCTGAGTCAATTTCAATTCACGCGACAATTGCTTGGTAAAGTGATTTCCACCGATCGCGATGTTTCGCAACCATAAGCGAATGCCGTTGGTGATCACCACATCCGTAGATTCAGTGCCGATCGAAATGACCAATGTATACGGCGGCGGATTCTCCGGATCGACGTCTTGCGGCGCTGGTAATTCGCCCAATAAGTCGTGACAAATCATGTTGTACGTTGCAATGGGTGAAAGTTGGACATAATCTACCTCGACACCTGCGTCGATAAATGGTTGCATCGCACGATACACCGCGTCGCGTTTCATGGCGAACAGGCCGACTTCGGCATCGGTCAATTGGCCGTCTTCAATATAGCCGCCAATTTGCTGCCAATCCCAAACCACTTCGTCGATTTGAAACGGAATTTGTTGCTTCGCTTCGTACTTTACAATACTTGGCAGCATCTTGGGTTCGGTCGAAGGTGGGCGAAAGAACCTGGCTAGACCTGCCTGGCCCGATACGGACATCGCAACCTTATCGCCCCGCACTTTATTACGAGAAAGGAACTGTTCCAGAGCTTCTCGAATCGTCTCTTCTGGCTTCGAGTCTGGTTGGCTCAATGACTTTGGATACTCGATATAGTCAAATGTACTGGCAATCACTTGCCCATCACTGCCTGTTTCGCAGCGAAGCGCTTTCAAAGCACATTGACCAATATCGATTCCCCATACCGCATGCTGTTTAGCCATCTTTATCGAATTCCTGTTACTTCCGAATAGGAGAACTCGTACACAATCGAAAGAGAAAAGTCGTTATTCCAATTGTGTTTTTACGACAAAATCCAACCAAGTTGCCTGTCGATTTAGCAACCTTAGCTCCTAAATAGAAAATCTACTTAGACCAAAGTGTCACTCCTGAATCTCACGACAGCATTGGTCGTAGCATTCAAAAAGCGAAATCGCGTCTGAAGCGACTCTATACAACTGAACAACTGAAGGGTCGAAATTCACGTGTCGAATTTTATGTATCAAAACTTCACTGTTGATGTATCAAAATTTCACTGTTGATGTATCAAAATTTCACTGTTGATGTATCAAAATTTCACTGTTGAAATTTCACTGTTGAAATTTCACTGTTGAAATTTCACTGTCGCCAAAGCAGAAACGAGTGATCGTTCCAAGTTCAGCGGGTTACCCCCGCATGGTCTCCAAGGCGTTGGACGCAATCGTCCAGTGCTTTGGTTCCAGCCAAAGGAAAAATATCTCATTTATTGGCAAACCACTGCCGCCACGCCACTGCCGCCACGCCACTGCCGCCACACCACTGCCGCCACGCCACTGCCGCCACGCCACTGCCGCCAAGCCACCAAGCCACCAAGCCACTGCCGCCAAACACCGAATTTCCTCGATGTTACCAGCCTTGCTCTACCCGAAAAACCGCTGGCTGCCTACATTTAGACCTTCAAATTTCAGTAATCCACAGGCCCAGAAGCGAAAGCTTCGACGAAAACCAAGTCTTGGATTGAGACTAGCTGAGATACGAATAGGCTACTCGCCAGAAACGTTACACCAAGCTTCAACAAGGAAATATCGCTGTGGCGCCTTGTGAACAAGTCGAAACTCAGTAGCAGTATAGACGAATCACAGCCATTCTTCCGCTTACTATTTGCAAGTTCCTACTTTTATTCCTGCGTTTTCCGGGCAACTTGTAACGATTGTTCTAACGGTCGTTTCACGCGAAGTTCAAGAAATCCAAGACTCTGAATCGAGTGCAGCAGCTGTAAGCCAGCCGAAAACATTGCATTGATAATAGGGAAAGTGAGTGTTTTGGGGTGGATTTGCTTGGTGTTGCCGGTTTTCCCTGGCTACAACTTGTTAAAATCCGCTTGAATTGCCGGAAAAGACTCGCTCCTTATCATCCAAACGATCAAACCTGCCTATAATCGAGGACTTTGCTGACCGCCGCCACCGAACTTTCGCGAACAAGCGTCTCCATGGAATTTAAACAGCTGCTTTTGCTTCTGCCCTGTCACAGTTTGGAAGATTTTCCGACCCACCATCAAGGTGACGATGCGGAGAATCTACTGATGACTTGGACCTGCGCGTGGCACCCTGCCCTGCTGGTTCAAGCCGGCAAGATGCCCACTTGGAATCGGGTTGAGGAACCGCCGGCCGATTGCAACGGATGTGTGATCTTGATCCCCAAGGTTTCTAAGAACCGGCTGCCTAGCGGTTTCTTGGGGCGGTGTGTCGATCAGGGTGGATTTTCGCTTTCTGTTTCCGGAGATCGAGCGGCCGACGTGCAGGAGATTGCAGCAGCGATTGGTTGCCAGGCAGCGATCTCGGCGATTTCGCAGGACACCACGGATCAGTTCTATGCGTTGAGCTACACCTACTTACAAATCGAGCTGTTGACCCGGCAACTTCGATATTCAAGCAATTTGGATCAGGTGCATTTTGAGACGCAGTTACTAAAGGCGGCAGCCGCGGCAACCGCTGGCGATTTTGAATCCATGGACTTGGCGATCGAACGCTGTTACGACGTGTTGTCGGAAGAGCGTCATCGCTACTATCCCATGGATTCGTTTCTTTTGGATGTGACCTTATTGGCGTCAACGACCTTAGGTGCCAGTCTACGGCAGCAGTTGAACGATTCTTATGCGTCTAACTGGATTGTGACTTCGTCTTTGTTGCAGCAGTTGAAGACGAAGTCGCCGGAAATCTTTGAACAAGTTAAACAGCGTTGCGAAGAAGGGAGTCTCCATTTAGCGGGAGGCTGTCACAATCAACCGCCCAATGCATTGCTGTCGCTAGAAACGGTGCGGCGAAATGTGAATTGGGGGCAAACTTTTGCACAAGCCGAAGTCGGGCGACCGTTTGAAGTGTTTGCGCGGCGGACGCCTGGTTTGGAAGCAACGCTGCCTGGCCCTCTAAAGTCGGCAGGTTTTCGAGGCGCGATGCATCAGAACTTCGAAGACGCGACGATTCCTTTGGGTTCGCATGCCAATTTTCGTTGGGAAGGCATCGATGGCCAGACGCTTAATAGTTTAACCAAGACGATGTGCGATGCATCGCAGCCAGCCACTTTTTTGCGTTTGGGTATTCAAATTGGCGAAGCATTGGACATCGATCATGTCGCTGTGACCCAGTTGGTGCATTGGCCGTCGGCAGTGTCACCCGTCTTTTATGATTTAGTGAATTCAACCCGTCGAAGTGACGCTCTTGGAAAGTGGTGCACGCTGGCTGACGTTTTTGATGCGGTTCATGACCCTGGTTATAGCGAGTCCATCAGTTCGGCCGATTATCGAGCGAACGATCTTGGGCGCATGTTAAGCCAGGAACGAGAAGCGTCGTCGTTGGCGTTACACGTGGATGCCAGCGATGCGGTGGATTCTAGCGTTAGCGGCCCCAAGTTGAATGTGGTGTCGCAAGTTCAATGTTTGATCCAGACGGAAGACCGGTTGCGCCAGACTCAATTCTTGGCCGGCATGTTGCAGCTTGCCCAAGGGGGGAAGCGGTCGTTTGCCGATCTAGCGGATGCTGCCGGTCAATTGAACTTTGATCAGGCCGCCCCCGAAGTGACTGATTCGGCGACTATGGGGTCGGAAGATGTTTTGCAACAGGCAAGTCAGTTATTGCCGATTGATGTGGACCAGTTGAATTCGTTGCAAAGTCAAATGTCTTGCCGTTTGGCTGGAATATTGGCCGCTTCTGGCAGCGACGATTGTCTGATTTTTAACGCCGACGCTCAGGTGCAGCGAATGTTGTTGACACCCGAAGTGTTGGGCAAGCGATCCTTGGATGCCGTGCCAGTCGATCAGGTGTATGGACAATCGCGGGATTCGTCGGGCAGTTACGCAGTGGTTGATATTCCTGCAATGGGTTACATCCATCTAGCGAAGTTGACGTCAGCAAATTCCGCACTCAAAGAGAAGTCGCAACCTAGAATTTTGTCCGGTGAATCGACGCTGCGAAATGAATTCTTGGAAGCAACCATCGATGTGAAGACGGGCGCATTGCGGTCCATTCACAACTACGAAGGGCGCAGTAATTTGTGTTCACTTCAACTAGCTTGGTTTGACTCGAAATTGCAGTCGCAAATTAAAGAATTGTTGGCCAAGTCAAAAGGTGGTGACTGGAAGTCGAACTTGGCCGAGTTGTGGAGTCGTCGAGAAGGTGATGATGGAAAGCGACGTCTGGCGGTTCATCAGGGAGGTTACACTTCGATGGATGCTGAGAACGTGCAAGTGGTCTTGAGCAATTCGATCGTTGCGAAAATCAAAGCCACTGGTGCATTGCGAGTGTTAAATAAACGGATTGCAGATTTCGAGATTCACTACCAGTTGTATCGCGGCAGTCGGTTCTTGGAAGTCGATTGCGTCGTAACACCTGTTAGCGAATCGTTTGGCGTAAAGTTGTCGGACGACAAGTCTTACCAATTCCCGCCCGATGCGTCTGCAAAAATCGGTAAGGGATATCGGAGCTATTTTGGATGGCGTTTGGCTCATGCCCAGCCTTCAGCCGACATTGTTCGTGATTTGAATACATTGCGACAGGACGCTTCCCGGCCCTATTTCGAAGCACCGCACTTGGTCGAGTTTTCTGGGACCGGGCATCGCTTGGCTGTGTTGACCAACGGTCTTGCGTTTCATCGCGTCCCTGCCGATGGAAAGCTAGATTCATTGATTTCGCATCAACCGCACGAACCCTTTCGAAGCAAGTACCGGATCGGTTTGAGCCCCAAGAATGTGTTGGCGGTTTCCTTGGCTAGTTCCACACCGCTATTGAGTGTCCCTTGTGGTTCGTTGAAACCAAACATTCCTGCGGCAGCTTGGTTGTTTCAATGTTCGTCGCCGCATGTGATCCTTACTTCTTGGGAGAACCGTTATGTGGACGGTCAGTTTGCAGGCTTGAAGGTTCGCATGGTAGAAACCACTGGCAAGAATCGAAAGTTCAGACTGGACTTTGCGACCGCAGCCAGAACTGTCACCCTAACAGCGAACGATCCTCATTACGTTCCCAATTGCAAGGTAAGCGACGGAGCGGTTGCCTGCGATATTAGCCCGTTTGAACAACTTGAACTATGGGTCGAATTTTGATCGCCCATAATCTTCGCAATTCAATTGAGGTATTTGTTGGATTTGTCGTTGGTCTTCTTTCAAGGTTTCCGAGTTAATGATCGTTACGATCGACGGACCAGCTGGGGCAGGTAAGAGCACGATTGCAATACTATTGGCCAAACGCCTCGGGTTCCACGTTTTGGATACCGGTGCAATGTATCGGGCGTTAACTTACCATGCGCAGCAGGCCGAAGTTAATTTGTCCGATGCCAATGCACTGGTTGATTGTGGCTTGGAGTGCAAGTTGCAGATTAAAAATGGTGCCTTGCACCTAAACGGAAAGGTACTTGGGCAGGAGATAAGAACGCCGAAAGTTTCTAATGATATTCATTATGTTGCCGACAATGTTCAGATTCGCCAATTCTTAGTATTTTTGCAGCGGCAGTTTGTTGACAGTGACAATTTTGTCAGCGAAGGTCGTGATCAGGGCACGATCGTTTTCCCGAATGCAATTTGCAAGTTCTTCTTAACCGCCTCGGTTGAAAATCGTGCTCGGCGACGTCAGGTCCAAATGGAATCGCAAGGCCAGCCCACCGTTTATGATGAAGTGTTAGCCGATCAGTTGGAACGCGATCGAAGAGATCAATGTCGTTCGGTTGGCCGATTGCTTAAAGCGTTGGACGCGATGGCGATTGAAACCGACGATATGACGTTAGAGGTAGTTGTAGAACATTTAAGTCAGATTGTGTTGACCCGCTCAAAACAGCTTAACATTTCATAACGTCCATTCGATCAACGGCCAGACGCAGCGCCCATACCCAAGAGACTTTGCAGCGGGCAAAATAAAGGCAACGCGGTCATCTCTGAAACGGATTTGTTAGTCGCTAAGTCGATAACTAATGGTTGACATAATCAATAGGCTGGTTGAAAGTGCTAAGGTCTTAAGCGAAACCGGGCTTGCTTGGTTTCGAAAAATGCTTTCGGGACGGCTGGTGTCAATAAGGCCCACAGCAGCGGCAAATACCAAATTAATCAAAACCTGCATGGACCAAGGCGTCGGAGCTGTCGGCAAGCAAAACGAAAGGATCACAAGCAAAACAAAGGGCCAGACAAAAAGGTAAGCGGATACAATATGCACCAACGAAGTTACCGAGCTTAACGGCAAGTCACTGATCAGAATGATGTCGCCTTGAAATGCCAATGATAATTCGGCGTAGTCCATTTCGCGAAAAGGTTTTTCTTGTAATACATCAAATACGATTGCTTTACCGCTGGAATCACCAAGAAAAGCAATCCAGTGCCCAGCACAGTCTTCATTCGAATCTGATTTCAAATGCACCAGAACGGGAACCGGCGAGTGGCGAACAAAGGAAACGCTCGCGTTCCGGCATGGACGGGC
>Ga0209491_10003472_pt1 | contig 25964 bp, 22 predicted proteins | sample BON02_FD_187213 | JGI IMG/M metagenome (GOLD analysis project Ga0209491, IMG submission 187213) | Freshwater microbial communities from Lake Bonney liftoff mats and glacier meltwater in Antarctica - BON-02 (SPAdes) (version 2) | ecosystem: Environmental > Aquatic > Freshwater > Ice > Glacier...
AACTTTCTTGACAAGCTCGTCAACTGGGACTTTGTTAACTCCAACCTGGCCTAAATTAAGAGGATGGTACCTGCCTTTTATCTTTTGTTTCTCTCGCATCGAAATGCGAGAGGAGGAGGGAGGGAGGGAGGGATTGAGGGAGGGAGGGAGGGAGGAGAGTCATTGGTGGCCTGGGCTTTGAGTGACTAATTGAGACACAAGGAACGCAGGCTGAGGAAAGGAGGAAATGCAACGGAGGGACCGATGGTTGTTGTCGTGATATGAAGGAGGGGTATGGCTAGAACGAAGACGAAGAAGAATGATTTTTGCCCCCATTTTGCGCGTGCCGGAATGACTGAAGGACTATTTTTAGTTGTGTGAGAGACAGACTTGAGACATTGAGATGCGACGGGTTTAAAGGGGAGGAAGGAAAAAAGAAGGGGAAAATGTTGCCAAGAACATGAGGAATTTAGTAGAAGAATTTGGTTGTTGTTATTGCTTTGTTTTGTGTGTGGTGGTGTTGATTATCTTTTTCGAAGGCGGGAGACTCGAGGGAGTCAGTTGCGCCGGCAACGTAGTCTCTCTACTATAAGCGTGGCGGGGGGCAGGTAAAATCATGTGCCTGTCGTGTACCGGTCACGCCTCTCTCCTCACGGCGTCGTGTCCTGGTCATGGCATCCTGGCATGTGTAACACGGACCTCATTGGCATCTTGAGGCTCGCGCAGGCGAGCCGACTCATTTCTTGTTGTTTCCCAATCTGTTCGTAAGCCTCTCCGATGCTCACACGAAGGGGGGCGGGAGGTTGTTCAACGGCCAAGGCCCATTTTCGTCTGTCTTCGTTTTGCCAACCACATTTTCACGGCACTCAGACGACACCCTTTCCCCCCAGGCACAGGCACAGAGATGGAGCACCGCAGCAGCCTCCTGGATGAGGTGGGAGAGATTGTGCGGGGTGCCGTGGGTGCCATCTTGGATTCTTCCCTCTACAGTTCGAAAAAGGTAAGCAAGACGCCTTTCCCCCCCCAAAACAAATGCTGCCGGCTCGAACAAACCCATGGCAATCACCATCACACACGCTTGAATGCATTTCCCCACTATGCAGGTGAACGACTGGATCCATACGATTCTGGACGCCTGCCTGCGTGAGCTTGTGGCCTTGAACCGGCCCTCCAAGTACTTACTCTCGTGCGTGCTCTCTCAGGAAAACGGGGCGGGTTTTCGCTCTGTCGCGTCGCAATATTGGGATGGACGGTCAGATTTCACCTGCGCCGTGCCTTGGAAGAACGAACACATACATTGCCTGGTGACGGTCCATGCTGTTTCCTTGCATCTGACAGGGCATGCCTCGAGTGGGACTGGTGCGGGGGCGACGGGCGCGGGGGCGGTGGTCTCGCAAGCGCCCCAGTTGCAAGGCCAGGACAAGGCTGGCATCGATCAATCACATAGGAAAAAGCAAGAGGTAGAGGTCATTGTGCAAACTGCAGCTGGCGGTGGAGGAGCAAAGGAGTGATGACAATGGGCAAGATGCATTTGACATGCCCATATTTGCGTTCACCGAGGCGAGTGATTTCTGAAGAACAATCTCAGCAAAAATATTAAGTGAAGCCTTCAGCAATTTTATTGTGGTTTTTTTTTTTTGTCGTTCTCTTCTCGTCTCGTGTCTTCTCTTCTGCTTTAGCCCTCCTCCTTTCTTGCACATCATTCTGTTTCTATTGCGCTTTGTTTGGTTGTTTACAATGCTGCACACAGTTTGTTGTTGTTAGTCATGTCATTTTCTATGCACTTGCTGTTGTACTTTCTTTTACTTTTCTTGCTGCTGTTCTTATTCTTGTTCCTGCTGCTTTTTATCCATCAAGAATGCTTCGTTTTCTCACTGTCTCTGTTCGTAGGTAGCAAGTGCTGTCTTGTTGCATTGCTCGGTCCTTTTTCCTCCTCCATTCCCCCACTCCTCTCTATCCTCATGGACCTGTATATTTATTGTCCTCATGATGCTAATTATCCATCAAAAAACGCTTCGCTTTGTTATTGTCTCTCTTTGTTCGTAGGTGGCAAGTGCTGTCTTGTTGCATTGCTCGGCCCTTTTTCCTCCTCCAATCCCCCACTCCTCTCTATCCTCATGGACTTGTCTTTATCTATTATGTTGCACCCACATATTTGAAAATGATACATCTATTTTCAAGCTTTAGTCTGTTTTTTCAAAACCCTTATCCACCACCACGTCGCACACAAGGAGTGGCGCTGTGGGGGTTTGGACACTTCTTACTCAATAATTCTCTCTCCTCTTCCTCCTCTCTTCTCTTTTGAAATGCCCTCCCTTACGTGTATTCCCGTCATTTATCAATCTTCTGTCTACTCTTCCCGTCATTTATCAATCTTCTCTCCAGTCCTCCACTCCTAATGTGAGAAAGGTGAAGCCTCGAACGAGGAGCAAAGAAGATACATCTGTGGCGCGCATAGCAGCAAGCTGCATCCTTGCTCCCATCCCTCTTGCAGGTGTTCCCCCACTCTACTCTTCACATTCCTCCTCCTCTCTCTCCCCCCCCCTCTTCCTTCCCCCTCCTCTAAACCAGATATAATACAAGCTTTTTGCTGCCCAGGCCGTATTACAGACGAAGTCCGCGCCCCAGATGATTGGCTTCGACATGCAATTCAGCAGCATCGTCTCCGCAGCACCACTGACAATATAAAGCCCAGTCAAGGTCATCGACACTCCGGCCTGGACCGCGGAAATGCCTGTGCCAGCCACGTTGTACATGGCTCCGGCCACTGCGCGGATAATCTGTATAATATCACGGTATTTCTCGACTATCGGCTGGTCCATAATGTAGCTGATGGCCTTGAGGCCCGCCGTTGCCACCATTTTCATGATCTCCTTGACCACAAAGCAAGTCGTCCATCCAAACTCCCTCGCGAGGTCCAACGCGATCTGCAGATTATCCATCCACATTTCCCATTGCGTCGGCGGTGTGTAGACCAATCTCGGGAGCTGGAGGATGAGCTCGATGGGGTAAGTGCCGCTGAAGACATAGGGGGCCGTGGTGGGGTTGTTGGCGGTGGTGGCGCTCATGTTTGAAGGGTTGGTGTTGTTGGTGCTTGCTAAAGAAGGTAGATTGCTGTGATGGTGTGTGTTCGGAGTGGATGTGCGAAAAGGGAGCTTGAGTGAGACATACGGTGTGGGGATGGAGGGCGAGAGCGGGGGTGCTTGAGCGAGCGCCTGGGTAGGCAGCGTCGAAGCAGGAGGGTTGCGCCCATGCGTGCTGTTGTAGATGAGGTGGTGGACAACAATCAAGAACAGCAAAAGGAGCAAAGGGGACGTGTGAAACGAAGCAGCGGTGCAACAAACAAAGTAAGCAAATGCTTGGCCCATTTTCAACGGTCTAACGGCTGAGTGTGTATGTACCTCGTCCTGCACCTGCGCTCGTGCCCGCCTGGCCTCGCCGCCTGGGTGAATCATACGAAGGACTTTATGGGCTCCATAACAGTGGTATGCCGCATTTTTGTACGTGGGTGGATTGGCTTTTGTGTGCGTGAGGGCTTGGGAAAGCCCTGCCCAAAATTTCTACGCACCGCCTTCGGAGTTCTACACATGGTTTTCATTCGGACTTTAGACGGGTCGTCTTGAGACAAAGTGGGGTCTCAGGGGGCAAAATATCATTTCTTCAAGCTGTGAAGTGAACACGAGGTGTATATGGTGTTTAACCAACCTCTTTGCCTCTTTAGCAGCTCTCAATCACCTCCCGACTCCTTGACACTAATTCCGAAGCGAGGATTTCACATTCCATAACAAGCACCCAAAGAGCCTTCTGTCAACGATTCTGCTGAAAGAAAAGCTGGCGCGGTTATCACTCTGGTTTGGGCTTTCTTTGTTTTCAATTTATTTGCCATACTTTGTTTCATCTAGAAATGCGGGAAATTCTGTACAAAGTCATTCGTTTACTCTCTGGCTTTTGACAACTCGTCGTCAAGACAGTGCAATGCCACCACAATCCTTGATTCAATAACAACCTTTTTGGTCTCTCACACGGGTCACTAGTTTCATCCCCGGCACAATCACCCTCTCGCCTTCCTCCCATTCCCCCCCTCCTTCCCTCCCTCCCTCCTCTCACGACGACCGCCCCACCACCGGCTTCACCACCAACAGCGGCGCCGTGGTCTTCTCCACAAATTCCTTCACCGTCACCCCACCCGCCTCCATCCCCTCATTCAAAAACATCGTCCGATACTCCGCAATCCGCATCTTACTCCTCTTCAACGCCGCCGTCACCGTCGTCCCATCCTTCGAAAAAGTCCCCAAAGCCAACAAACACTCATAATCTCTCAACTCCACACACACCCTCCCCAAAATCGACAACCGCTCATCCACCGTACAAGCCTTCTTCCTCCCCCCCGTCCCCCCAGGTGCCGTCGTCGCGGCCGCTGCTGCTGCTGCTGCTGCGGAAGGGGAGGCGGTCGCAAACTGCTCGCGGATCGCAAGGAAGGTGTCGAGCACGACCTCGCTGGGTGCCTCGAAGCGAGCCCAGGGCCACTGAGAGGAAGACCAAGCGTGTTGCTGCCATTTTTTAGCGTTGACAGCACTGTTGTTGAAGCTGCTGCTGCTACTACTGCTTGTGGGCCCGCGGCTCATCCAGGGCTGGAGGGAGGGGAAAGGGACCCGGCGGGGGTCGCCCCCACCGAGGAGTAGTAAGGCGTCGACTAGCTCTTGCAAACGGAGCGTAGCAAGACACATGGAAGCAAACAGAGTCAAGACCTCCGTCCCCGAGCCCGCGTTTCGCAATAAATCAAAATCCGCCATGGACAATGACGAGGAGGAGGAGGAGGAGGAAGGGTTAGGTTCAGCTGCGTCAGGTTCCGACATCCATCCTCCTCCTCCCCTCGTAACCGCCACCGAAGCAACCGTCCCAGGTAAATGCGCCAAAAATGCATTCGGTGGGCGCGGCACGGAATTTACACTTCCCGCACGCAACGCTGGCGCTGACAAGGGACCTCCCTCCCCTCCTCCTCCTCCTCCTCCTCCTCCTCCTCCACCCACATCGCTGCCCGCTCCCGACGGCGCTCCCAACATACCTAAAGTCGCTCGATACAACAAACCCATCAATGGCCTCCCCCCTCCCTCCGTACCACTCCCTCCCCCTCCTCCCTCCCTTCCTCCCCCTCCCCCTTCTCCAGCCTCGCTCAAAAATCGGGCTTCCTGAACATACAACGTCAGGGCCTCTTCTCTCTTCTGAATGAATCGCCACAATTGCTTCAACATCTGCCACTCCCTCTTCCCCCTCCTCAACGCCTCCCACAACAGACGCAAAGCCAATTCATGCACCAACTTCAAGTCCTCCAACTCCTCCCTATTCGCCAACAACCTCGCCCGTCGATCCGTCGACGGCGACAAAAGCCCCCCTCCCTCCCTCCCTCCCTCCCTCCCCGGTGGGTCAATCAAAGGTAAATAAAGCAAGGCCGTGTGTAATTTTTTAGTCGCCAGGCATTTTTCAAATAAACTCACGGGGGTATCCCCGAAGCCTTGTCCGTCTAGATCAGGTAAGGGGAATATGTACTTGAGGCGAGAAGGTTCTACTTTTCGAGCGACTCGGACGATGACCTCGTAAAATAAGTCTAGACCCGCTTCTCGACGACATAGGGCCAGGGCAGCTTTGACTTGCTCGGTGCTGGTGGAGAGAGAGGTGAAATACGAAGAGGAAGAAGAAGAAGAAGAGGAAGTAGCAGCAGTGTCTTGTGTGAATTCGACTTTACGAGGGGTGGTAGTGCTGCTGCTGCTGCTGCTGGGGGGTAGGCCCAATCCCTTTTTCTTCAGCCCGGAATGTGCCTTGGCTACTGCCTCGATACAAGAACGAACGAGGAAGTCCAGAGCGTCCGCAAGCTGGATACGGGTCTCGGGCTGGGAGTAAAGCTCGTCAAACACACCAGCCACCACACCAGCGACTGCCCTGGCTGCTGCATTACTACTACTGCTGCTGCTGTTGGTAGGAGCAGCAGCAGCAGCAGCAGTACCAGCAGCAGTGGTAGTGCTGCTTGGAAATGACAGCTTCGCCTCCACACCATTACTGCTGCTGCTGCTGCTGCTGCTGCTGCTACTGCTTTCCACCACCGACGCAGACGCAGACCACGAAGCCATCAACCCCCCAACAACCCCTCCTGCCCCCCCTCCGTTCCTCCCCCCCTTCCTCCCTCCCTCCTTCTCCTCCAACAACATACTATGCAGAAACAACAAAAACCGAAACGCGACCTGATATATCGGGCGTCGTTGCAACCCGACTTCAAACCTCGGAGGGATAGGTGCCCCCCCGCTCGAGGCCGCGTGTTCCGCCGAGGCCTGCGGTTGAATGCACGATTGCGTCAAAAAAATCAAAGAGGAGGTTGGGCCATGTATTCCCATTATCACTCCTTCCACGTCTGGATTAAAGGTGGGGTCGAGGAAGGGCAGCTGGCAGGCTTCTCGGGTGAGGAGGAGGGACTTGGGGTTGGTTAGGGAGGGGAGCCAGAGGGAGAAGCCATGTTCACCGCAGTAGAGGACGTAGCAGGGTCGCATTGTTGCTTCTTCTGTGGGTAGAACGAGTTCCCAAAAGCTGGAGACGCCCTTGGCGATGAGGGTGGTGGTGGTGCTTTTGATTTCGACTTGGTAAAGGCTGCCGGTGGAGGAGAGGACGGCGACGGCCCGAGGGGTGACATCGGGGAGGAGGATGATCCGGCGGGGGGTCTCACCGCTGCCTAATGTTTGAACGGGGCCTGGAGCAGGAGCAGCAGCAGCAGCAGTAGTAGCAGCAGTAGGGTGGAGGGGGATTTTCAAATCGCAGATAAATGATACGGAGACGCCTTTAGGGCTGTGGTCGCGTGCCAGGCGATAGAACAAGAGAAAATTCGCATCTCCCACCATTAAGACTGCTGATTGAGTCCAATACACCCCATCTAATGACGACGACCCCGCAGGCGCAGGATCCACGCTGCTGCTGCTGCTACTGCTGCCGCTTGCCCCCGAAATAGACAACGACGCCCGCCGTCGTCGTTCGTCCGCTGGTGACGGCGCGCTGCTGCTGCTGCTGCTGCTGCTGCTGGCAGTACTGCTGGGAACCCTCCCTCGACTCCGGCTCCGAAAAGCAGTGCCGTGTCTGTCTTTGACACATTCTAGGAACAGGGGGCGAGTGCCGGGAGGGAGCGCAACAGGGTCAGAGAGGAGGGAGGCGTTGTCCAGGTGATGCCTTGGGTAGAGGAGCATCTCGAAGGTCGTCCTCCCCCGCTGCTTCGCTACCACTACAACAGCCTCCTCCCCCCACCATGTCAAACCAGCAACCTCCAAATCTCTTTCTTGGTGCACATTGCCAAAGAGACGCCAGCGGCGCTGAGTCCTGTTATAGAGGGCGAGGCCGCGTTTGCCTGCAACTGCTAGATGTTGACCAGAGGGGGATTGAGCGACGAGCTGCACGGGGACATTAACGCTATAGGCGGGAGGGATGGTGACATGCGCCCAGGAGAGCAAGCGAGGATTCCACGGGCGCTGTTCGAGGAAGGCGATTGTGTTGACGCCTTGGAGGCAGAGGGAGGTATCGGCTAGGGGGGCGTGACGTGCCCATTTGAGCATTTCGTAGCGGACGATGCTGGCGCTGGCGCGTTCTCTTCGCAAGAAACATATTTGTTTTCTCCTCCTTCCCTTGTCTTCCATCCCTTCTTCGTCCTCGTCTTCGCTCTGGAGAAAGACGTCTTCTTGTCGCACTTCATTATGAGCAACCAATAACCGGTACCCCTGCTGAGTCCACAACAAACACGCCACCGCGGCCATCACCGACACCGGCCTCCCCTCCCTCCCTCCTTCCCCTCCTCCTCCTCCACTCCCCGCAGCAGGCGTCTGCGGCACGCGTGGAAAAGTCGTCATGGGTCTACACCATTGCGAGGTATCCCACACATTCAAAGAGCAAGACCAGCTGTGTGCTACTGCTAACGAGCTGCCTTCCGGGCTATACTCCAGAGTCATTACTGCACCGACATGCCTCATTTCAAATCCAAGCGAAGCAAGGGACAGCCGCCTGGACAAGACAATCGTGATATCTGACGCGTCTCCAGAAGGGTAAAGTGGTTCTAAAGAGGAGGATCGGCGGGTGGGGAAGGTGTCTGCAAAGGAGGAGGAGGAAGGGCGAGGACGACGAGGGCTGCTGGCGTAAGAATTGGAGGAGAGGACCCGGAAAATCGCGACGGAACCATCGTCGTAACCTACGGCGAGGACGGCGTCTACGGGACTGAAGGCCATGGATTCTGCAATGCCAAAAACGTCATGTTTTTGGGGGGAGGGAGGGAGGTCGGGGTCGGGAGGGAGGGGCACGGTCTTGACGGAGAAGCTGCTGCTGGGGATGTTGGAGAGGATGGCGCGGCCGTCTGAGAGGATGGCGCCGAGCAGGTGGGAGGTGTCGCTGTAGCAGACGTGGAGGAGGATCGGTGAAGGGGTTGGTAGATTGTCACTGCTGCTGGCGTTGCTGCTGCTGCTGCTGTTACTGCTGCTGCTGCTGCTCGTCGGCGTGAGTTGGTATTCTCTTTGCACCTTTCCGTTCCACGACACGTCCAACACGGCCGTCTCTCGGTCCTTGCCCAAGAGCAAATGCTGTGACCAGAGCCCTGCTGAGAGGCAGGTGGCCCGATTGCCTTTCCCTAGGTCGAGACGCCGCAATGGCAAGACTTCCACGGCGTGTGGCGCGTCGAGCACGGAGGACATACCCCCCCCAGGTGTCATATCCATCCATTCAGGCAATGGAATCCCATCAATCAAAGGGCTATGGTCCAAGAAATGAACTTGAAAAAACACCACCACCCCATCTAAGCGCAAGGCACAAATCTCTTGCCCGCTCCGACTCCATGTGACCCCTGGCTTGACGTACACCTCTTCGTCTTCTTGCAGCCCGGCCTCGTCGTCGTCGCCGTCACTTTCCAAAGCACCACCAGCAGCATTTCCACCAGCATTAGTAGCAGCCCACCCAAGCAGGAGTTGGTGGTGGCCCCCGCTCCAGACTTGCAGGTCGTGCCGGGTCAAGATGGCGAGGTACTGCCCCGTCGGGTCGGCGGCCATGCTGAGAATGCTGGTCGTGTGCCGGATGCTGTCCCCCTGCCGCACCGCTAGCCGCTGGGGGCAGCCCACCGCGAAGCCCGGCATTGCTGTGAATGTGGATGGGGGAGGGGTGTAATGAGTGCTTGTGTGTTGTGTTGTGAGGCATGGCCGTTGCCCGCCTTCCGGGCTTCCGAGTGTCGGCGAGCCGGCGAGCGATGATAAGCGTTTGGAGTGGCTTTGGGTGACTTGGACACGCTTGGTGCGTCTCCAGTGTGTCTGGACAACCCAAGGGCTTGTAAAGGAAGGTCTTTTGAGTGTGCTCACGATTTTTTAACCTTCCATTCCCACACACAACGCACAGGGACAGCGACACGCAATCAAAAAAACGAGGCATCATCATCATCATCATGCCCCGATCTCGATCCAGCAGCAGCCTGCTTGGGCTGCCCTCCACGCTGTCACTCCTCGTCCTCCTGGTCGTTCTCCTGCTCGTCCAGGACGGCCTGGGCTTTGTTGTTGTGCCTCGACCATCCTCCGTGCCCGCCGTCCAACGAGGTAAGAAGGAGGGGTTGTAGAGGCAAGAGGGGGGGAGGCGGCTTTTGGTTCAACCCCGTCGTGCCGTCGTTTACACGGCTGTCTGTCTGTCTATGCTGTGTGTGCACGGCGAGTTTGTGAAATTTTATGCGATCTCTGGAGTTCTTATTCCGTTCCTCTAGCTTCTTGGCCCCTTGCACCGCGTCTCTGCACTAGTGCCCTTGTCAAGTAGATCGCTTGACCTCCCCTCCCCCTCCCTCCCTCCCTTTCTATTCCCCCACCAGCACCTCACACCCTTCAAAACGCCGTCCAAGTTTCCCGCGTCACCAACCCAGCCGATGCCGGCGAGATCAGCGAATTCTTCGTTACGTCCTTTTGGGACGCTCCCATCACTAAGGCCAAGCAAAAAGAACAATTGAAAAGCGAGGTCTACCGGGACCTGACCACCCGTTATATCGGCAAAGGAGGAGCAGGAGGAGGCTCACCAGCCGCACCAGCACCAGCAGCACCAGCAGCAGGGAGGGGGAGATCGGCGTTGCTTGTGGCGAAGGAGGGAGGGAGGGTGATTGGGTGTGTGGGGTTAGAGACACGAGTGATTCGCGAGGGGCAAGTAACGAAATTCGAAGTGGTGGGAAAGGGGGATGCTCCAGGCACGAGTGTTGGACCTGTAGTAGCTAACCTTGCGGTGGATCGGACATTGAGAAGGAAGGGCGTAGGGAAGAAGATATTGGCGGAGTGCGAGAAGGTGGTGAAGGGGTGGGGGTATCAGGTAGGAAGGAAGGGAGGGGAGGGAGGGAGGGAGGGAGGGAGGGCGGCGGTAGGCGGGTGAATGACGCGTAGCTTAGGACTGACGGCGACTTACTTATATACTTACTATTTTGCTCTGTTTATCCATTGCACGTATCGCACGCGACACGCGCGGAATGAAATGTATTCACATGTCTTCCTCCCTTCCTCCCTCCCTCCCTCCCTCCCACCTACCCACCTACAGGAGCTATGGCTGGTGGTAGACGAAAAAAACAAGGCTGCTCGGGGTCTGTATGAAAAAAATGGCTATGAGCTCATCGCACGGGACCCGCGCGGAATGAAGGTAGTTCCAACTGAGTGGCAATTGAAAGAAGTGCTTGTCACCAATCTGTGTATGCGCAAGGACTTGAGGAAGGAAGGGAGGGGGGAAGGAGGGGGAGGGGCAAGGTTGGGTGGGTTTCTCGGGGGGTTGTTTGGGGGGAGATGATGAGGAAGAAGAGGGGGGTAATGAGTTAGCAGCAAATAGGAGCGCTCGTAAATAGTAATAATTGAAACGATTAAACGTATATATGAAGAAGTATACAACTGCATTTACTATGAGATTGCAAGAAAGAGTGAAAAGAGAGGGAAATTACAAGAGGAATAATGCTTGCATTCTTCCGCTCAACGCACATGAATTGTTTCCCTTTGTTCTTTGCGTGTCATTCCTTTTTATTTCGGCCTTTTGATTCTTTTTCCCTTCCAATTTACACCAAAAACACACATACATCTAAGGCTTCGGCAATGCCGACGACGAGGAGGAGGACGAGCCCGATGCAGCAGCAGCAGCAGCAGACGACACCGGCGGCACACCTACCACGCCTGTGGAAGAGGAAGTGGTAAAAGTAGCAGTAGAAGCCAAAGACAACGACGCCGCCGCGCCAATACTCCCTCCTGGATGATTATCAAGGAAATCCAACACGGTGAAATGAGTCGCTTCCGCTATGGCAGACACGAAGGCATTGCTCAATGCTTCGTTCACCACGATGGACCTCGAGGGGATTTTTCCAAGTAATTCTGAGGCGCTTTTAGCATGGATGTGGATGTCGGCCAGCTGGGCGAGGGGGGAGGAGGGGTTACCGGTGATGGCGATGACGTCCACTCCTTTCGCGCGGACCCGGCGCGTGGCATCGATCAGTTCGTTGGTTTTCCCACTGGAGGAAAGGCAGACGAGCACATCGCCTCTTGCTAAGGTACCCATGTCACCATGCACGAAGTCAGTGGCCGGTACGTGACTGCTTCGAATGGAAATAGAACGAAGGCTGGACGCAAGTCGGGCAGCGACCAAACCACTCTTCCCAATCCCGCTGGTGTAGATGTGTGTTTTCTTCGGCGAATTTGTATGCGCCTCAGAGAGCAAATCGACCACTTTCTTAATCTTATCCTCCTTCTCATGCAGAGACAAACCAATACTTAGCGCTTTCAAACTTCTCGCGTCCTCCTCCAAGCTCCTGGCATAGGCCTGGAGCACAGGCGACCTCGCCTTGAACCCAGCGGCCAACGCCGCCGCCGCCTCCGCCGACGACGAAGTCGAACTAGGACTCATCAGCCCCATATCCAACAAAGCAGCAGCATCCAGCAACGGCTGCGCCTCCTTCGCCAATCGCAACACCCGCGCCGCGCTCTTACCCGGTGCCGGCAATGCCCCCTTCACTTCCACACACGCCGCCCCTGCTGCTGCTGCTACTCGTCCCATCCTCAACAACCCCTCCTGATTGCTCGGATACCCATGCGCGTGCAAACTAGCCACCATCCCACCAAAAGCCGCGTCCCCCGCCCCCGTAAAATCAACCAAGCTAATCCCCTTCAACCCAGGAACAAACACAGGATTCACCTTCACCCCTCCTCCTCCTCCTCCTCCTCCTCCTTCTCTTGCTGTCCTCCTCCCCAAGGCCAACGCTAGCCCTTTACTTCCATCTGTTACCACACACAACCTCGTCCTCAACGCATCTGCCAGCTGCTGTGCGAGCCCATCCAAGCTTTTCTCCTGCTGCTGCTGCTTCAAGGAAGAATTCACCAACGTCAGCAGCTCCCGAGCAGCATCTGCTGTTAGCTTGACGACCGACGCCGAGGTCACACATTGCAATAGTTCTGCTTGGCTTCCGAGCTGAGCGGGGCCTAGAGCGACTTCGGGGGAGACATCGACATCAAGTAAGGCGGGCATGCCTGCTTGTTGTGCCGTTTGTAAGAGGAAGAGGACGCCAGAGAGGGGGACTTGGGAGATTTCGGTCGTGACCATGCTAGCCCGACGGCGGACGACGGAGCCGAATTCCACTTCCATTGTTGTGGCTTCTAGCTTGGCGGTGGAGGCTAGGGCGGGAGGGACAGGAGAGAGGAAGGGAAGAAGGGAAGGAAGGAAGGGTGGGGTGAGAAGCGGACGACGGAGCCGAATTCGACTTCCATTGTTGTGACTTCTAGCTTGGCGGTGGAGGCTAGGGAGGAAGGGAGGGGAGGGAGAGGGAGGGAGGGAGTGGTGAGTCTTAGTTTTTTGTTTTTTATTTTAGTTTAAAAGTGGGCGAGAAATGCGGCAAGTTTTACCAGAGGACCTGCTTCTTCTGCGTGCGTGCTCATCCGTTTACTTCTATCCCTCCTTCTTTCCTCTCTCCCCGCCCAACAACCTACCAGGTGCCATCAAAATCGTCCTTTCCCCGCCCGGCGACGAAAAGCAATGGCTGATACTAGTAGTATATTTTTCATTCACTCGGATAGCACTCGTGTCCACGCCCATGTCCTCCAGCGCCTGTCGTACCGCAACGCCATTATCGTCCGTGCCCTGCAATGCCAGCAATCCGGTAGGAGTACCAAGCGCACGAGCCCACACCAGATGGTTCAAAGTCACGCCGCCGACGACACGGGCGCTGCAGACGTTTTCTTCGAGGAAAAACCCCTTCTGGCCTTCCTTGGGCCAGCGCCTAAGAGGATAGAACTTATCGACGACGTTGCTGCCACAGCCCAAAACCAGTTTGCTCGTCTTGCCCCGCGGCTGCAGGACGGCAGCGGGGGTAGAGGCTGTGGCGGAGGAAGAGGAAGAAGAGAAGGACCGTGGCTTACTGATTTGGAGCTGCGAGGCAGAGGCAGAAGAAGAGGAAGAAGTAGAAAAGGAGGCGGCTGCTTGGACGTGCCGGTGGTGGGTGGTGGTCTGGGGCGGCAAGGCAGAGGCGGCGGTGTTTGATGAGGAGACCAATGACGTGACGGCGTGATGATGGAGGGTGGTGGAGTGGGAGTAGGAAGGCCGGCGCATCGCGATTCCTGCACGGCAGGAGGCCGCCGCCAGCATGATGAAGGGCTTGCTGTTTTTGTGTTGTGTAGGTGGTGGAGAGGTGGGGTTAGACGTGTGAATGTTTGATTCCTGGTGGGACATGCATGTGGTCGTCTCGGTCCAAACGAGTTGAGCTTTGGTGGTGCGTTCCTTCCATCGATCTTGTCTGCTTCTGTGCAACAGCCTTTTAAGTTGCTTTGCTTCCAGCTATTGTACTCACGGCCATTCCACCCTCTATCGTCTTCTCTTTCTCGTCATCTTGTCCATGCTGACCATACCCTCCAAGCACCCAACACAGGCCAAAGTCGCCTCATCCCAGCAACCGCCCAACGGCATTTGCTCTGTGGAACACTAGATCGACTACGTCCCAGTCCCACTCCCCTGCCACACGCCACACACCACGCCCTACAATGGCAGCCAAGCGCCCCGCACCGACAAGCAGCACAAACAGCCGAAACCCAATCGTCATAGGCATCCCGCCGCAGCCACAGACCAGCAGGCAGGATGGCTACACTGCGAACATTGCTACGGATCGCCCTGCTGCGTCCCGTGGCACCGGCGACGATCGACACCCCGCACACGTCTACGACGCCCCCGTCACGGCACCGGGCCGGCAGCAGCACCATCACCAGCAGCAATCGCATCATCACCACCATCCTGTCGACAAGCTTAGCAGCCCTCGTAGCCCCGACAGTCTTTCGCTGCCGGCGTACTTCCCTTATTTTGCTGGCGACGACGGTGGGAGCAGCACCAGCTACGATTTTTGCGTGCTTTGGCTGCTGTTGGGAAGTCGGGCTCGGCCTGTGTATAGCGCGATGAATTCGGCCGTGTTTTTGATACCTGCCGCGGCTATGATGGTGGTGGGGTTGGTGGTAGGGACGGTGGCTGCCTTGTCGTCGACAAGCGCGGCGGGTGGGGTGCCGTTTAGTGGGTTAGCGCTGTTAATTTTGCCTCTTTATCTGCAGCGGTTGCTGACGTTGGATTATGTGGTGCTGCAGCATTTGTTGGGAGAGTTTGAGACACTGTTCGTGTTGGCGAATTGGATTCTGGTGCTTCCATGCTTGGGGCGATTGTTCGGTTTGGGCTGGCGCTTGCTCTATTTTGTCCTGATAGCCTTGGCGTTGGTCCCTTCCTTGATGTGTGACGCGAGTCGGGGGACAAGTCGAACGGTCTTTCGGAACATTTTGAGTTTGTCGCTGTCGATTACTTTTATGTGTATTTGGGTGTATGTGATTGAGGCAGAGCGGATTCCCGACGCGTGGTACGATAAACCTCTTCTACTTCGTGAAGATAGACTGGCTGAAGCAGTTGGGCCTGCCAAGGACGTATTAACAAGTAGGTTGTTTATCCTCATTGTCTTTAGTCTCAAGTATTTGAACAACTCCATCGTCCACCCAATGAATTATGTCTTGTTGCGCTTGCCTCTCCGCCGCCTAGAGACGGGTGAGGAAGGGGAAGGGGAAGGAGAAGGGGAAGGGGAAGGGAATGGGGAAGCGGTGACGCCCTTGTGAGGGAGGGTAGGATTGGGGAAATGTATAGTGGGAGGGGAGGGAAGGAATGCCAAGCCATTGCTGGTTTCCATTATATTTAAACGGTGGGATTTAAAAATGCGAGCTTGAGAGCCTCAGACCAAGGACCTTGGGTAGGGGAGGTTTAAATGTGGTGATGACGGAGCACTGTGGCCTGTTGTGTCGATAAGACGCGGGGTGCGCTCCTTTGCAAAGAATACAAGAAACTGTAGTTGTACAAGCTTGGCCTGTTTTTGCATCAAAATTAGTGATTAAAAGGCGTGCGCCCTGCGTTTTTCCAGAAGAGCGGCAGGAGGTCGAAGAACAACGCAAGCGCCGTCTCGTCTTGCCCATTTCACACGGTCACCAACACACACCCACAACACACAACCCACCTACAGCTACCTACCACAGCCAGTGACGTCCGCACTGCACGCCATGGTGGAACTTCTGGAGCTGCCGGCTGTCAAGGTGAGTCGTTCAGTCCAAAGTCGAGGCTCCGTTCGACGCATCATCATCATCCTCCTCCCGTCCCTCCTCACGTCTCGTCCCCTTGCCCACACACACCACCCACGCCCACTAGGTCCTACTGCACGCTGCCAAGCATCCCCACGCCGAGGTTTGTGGGCTGCTTCTAGGCCCCGCAGGGGTAAGTCTTCTGGTAGAGAGCGAGTCCCGTCCTCCCCTTCCTCCTTCCCTCCCTTCCTTCCTCCCCAGAACCAACCTCTCATTCCCTTCTCACCACCACCACCACCACAACCACACCACTAGAACACCTCCACTATCGACGATGCCGTGCCCCTCTTCCATCACACCACCGTGGGCCCCCTTCTCGAGACGGCATTTATGCTGGTGGAGCAGTATGCCCTCACCAAGGGCAAGCGTTTGGCAGGCTACTATTACGCTGCCGCCCAAGCCGACGACCCCTCCACCCCCCCTCCCTCCGTCCTGGCCGTGGCCCAGCAGCTTCAATCCCACTATCCGGGCGCCGTCATCATCCGCGTCCGCAACGACAAGCTCGCCTGTCGGGCGGTCGTGCCATTTGAGGTAGTGTCGGTCACGGAGGACGCAGCAGCAGCAGCAGCAGCAGCAACGTTGAAAGTGGCAGCGGGGGGGTTCCAGGCTTTTGATAAGGCCATGCAGAAGGGCACGTTTGCGGCGTGTCGGTCGTTGGTGGACATGGATGAGCATTTGGATGATGCCAAACGAGATTTTCGGAATTTGCATGTGGCGCGACTGCTGTAATAGATTGAATAGGTGAAAAAGAAGAAAGCAGAAGAAAGCAAGGTAGATATGATTTGAGAAGGGAAGGGAAGTCATTCTCCCGAATTAAAGCTGAGCTGTTGATTCTTTCTTTGCTTTGGTATACGTATTGTGAGACATTGCATGCAAAGTGTACTCTTACTCTTCCACTTTTTATCCCTCTTACTACTTCTTCTTCGCCCCTGCTCCTCCTGCTGCTGTCGGTGCTGCTGCTGCTGCAGCTGCCGGCGCTTTACCAGCCGCTCCTTTAGCCTTGGCGGCCGGTGTGGGAGAGGCAGACTTCGCTGCGGGCTTCTTGCTTGGCGCGCCCGCAGGTACCTTCCTACCTGCTGCTCCTCCAGCCTTGGGCGATGTCGGCTTGCCCTTCCCCCCCTTCCCCTTCCCCTTCTTCTTCTCCCCTCCCTCCCCCTCCATCTTACCCATGGTCTCCGCCTGATCATCCCGCTGTTGCTTCATATGCAGGGTGTACCTCCTCACGGCCTTGCCAATCTTCAGAGCAGCCACCTCCAAATTCTTAACCCTCAGGGCCTCCTTCGCCTTCTCCTCCTCCCGTTGCGCCAACGCCGCCGTCGTCCGTGCCACGTCCTCCGCCAGTTCCATCTTTCGACGGGCCCACAAGGACTCAAGCTCCGCCGAATTCGCATCGCGCGCAGCTGTAATCTTCTCGCTCTCGGTATCGAGCCTCCCAAAGTCCTGCTTGGCCTTACTCGTCCACATGGCAAGCTGTCCCTGGAGCTCTTGTTGCTTCTCCGTCAGGTAGCTCATCAAATCCCGGTGGCTCTGCTCCTCCAACGCTCGTTGTGTCAATAAACGAGCCTGCTTGCGTTCCAGGTCTTTCTCTTCCTGGCGATAGAGACGTTGCACCCCACTCGCCTCTGCCTGGGCTTCGCGTCGGGTGTACTTAAGAGTCACCTCGTGCTTGTACTGCAATCTATCCAGCTCGCTCTTCAACTCAGCAATCGCCGCCTGCTGCTGCGCTACGCGCTCCTGGTGGGCGGTGCTAGCGTCACGCAAGGCCTGCTCCAACTGATTTGCCGTGCTTGCTGCGCCTTGCTCCTGGCCCGCCACCTGGGCAAGCTGGTCCTGCGCCCGTCGCGCGTCCTCCACCGCCGTTTCCAACGCGACGAACGTGCCGGTGCGCTCCAATTCCTGCGTCGTGATGTCTAGAAGCCAGGCGAGTTCTTTGCGTTCCCGGTACACCTTGAGGTCGAAGCCACTGAAGCGAGGGTGCTCCTTGAGCTGCCGCAAAAGGATGCCGGAGTTGTGCGTGAGTGCCTGTCCCACCTCAGTCATTTCTGTTTGCACCGTGTCGAGGAGTGGAGAAGGGTTCTTGGTGTTTGCGGTGTTGCCTTCCTCGTCGCTTTCTTCGTTTTGGCCCGCCACGAGGTCGTGCCATTGGCGAATGAGCTCGCGATGGCGGGCTTCTAGGCGATGTTGCTCGGCCAGGTGCCGATGAAATTCGTCGCGCACAAATTTGGAGAGCTCGTCCTCGGTGCGGTGTGTGTGATGCACGGTGGTGGAGATGTGGTGGTGCAAATAGGCGGCTGCGTTGTCGGGTGATGATTGAGCCGCCGCCGCCAGGCTTGAGGACGTGGGCATGGACCCCAGCAAAGCCACTTTTTGGGCCAAATCGTGGAGCAAGGCTAGGGCCCGCTGCGCCTCGACAGGCGTCAATGCCACCGTGGAAGTCGGCATTCTTCTGCTTGCGGCACCCCAATTTGTTGCCAACACGTCGTCCTCCATGTGTGGAGAGCCTCTGTGAGATGTTGGGGGGGACGATGAGGTGAAAATCAGAGCAGGAGGCACCCCAAAAAAAGGAAATTGTGGGCACATATTTTTGATTGCCGCAATATGTTCTTTTATGGATTCCTTGGACTTGGTGGTGTTATGTACATATTCGGTCGTGCCATTCCACAGGAGCATTCATGTCCCAACTCACGCAACCACACTCACACACAATGCATACACAAACACAGGTAGATGATGCCGCGCGTAAACAAGACGTAATTATGCCGGCATCTCCCAGAAGCTAGCCCACCATCCTGCCTCCAACGCGATGCCTCCCAACACCCCCACCACCATCATCATCGTCTTGGCGTTTGGCACACGGGGCGATGTCCAGCCCCTCGCCCTCCTGGCCGCCGCCCTGGCGAAGGAGCATCGGCACTGCATCCGCTTCGTCTCCCATGCTCAGCACGAATCGATGCTCCAGGAGCTCTGGGGTAAATCCAACAACATTGACCTTGTGCCTAGCCCCAGCCCCCCACACGCTGCCGGTGCAAGGTCGAACGCTGCGACAGGTGACAGCATCGAGACCACCTTGCGGCCGCACGCGCACTTGCAAGTATGCATTAAGGCCGTAAAGCAGGTGCTTAATCTGTCCTCCTTTTCGTCCTCCCCTTCACCATGTCAAGTGCTCTTGCTTGCCAATCTGTTTGCGTTGGAAGCCGTCCATATGGCCGAGGTGTTTGGCTTGCCCCTTGTCATGGCCCACCCTTACCCTGCGCCCGCCTCGCTTCCTTTTAATTTCAAGGCGCACTTTCGTCGGACGGACCCTTTGCAGTACAAAGCTTTGAGGAAGGGAGGGCGGAGGGACGGAGGGAGGGAGGGAGGGAGGGAGGACGCAACTGTCGGTGGCAACGAGAGTGTAATATCGTGGGAGGACGTGGAGCACTGGCTTTGGCCGGCATTTGCCGAGTCCTGGTCGCCATTTCGGCGGATGCTGTTAGGGCTTGACGAGGAGGAGGGGGAAGGCGACGAGCTGCCGCTGCCGTGGCTGGCGGGAAGGCCATCGATTCCGTTGTTGTATCTGTATAGTGAGAGCATCTTGCCCCGCCCGCAGTCCTTTCCAGTACACGCGCATGTCGTTGGGTATGTGTGGCCAGAGGAGACGAGGGAGTCCTACATCTCTTGTTCGGCTTTTGCATCGTTTTTGGCGGGAAGAGCAGTGGTGGGTAGAGCGGAGGGAGATGCTGCTGCTGCCGCATCGTCAACAGCATCAGCAACGATGGCGGGACTTGGTTGGAAGGACGGGGACAGAGAAACAAGAGCAGCCGTCGCCGCGGCAATAGCAGCAACTATTACAAACGACTTCTGCCCGGCCGTGGCTCCAGTATTCGTTACCTTCGGCACAATGATCTCTTTGGGTGCGTTGGGTGACCTGACTTGTGCCGCCAAAACGGTGGTGGCGGCGGTGTTGTCATCTTCTCCCTCTTCCTCACCCTCTTTCTCGTCATCATCTAATACCACTAGCACCACCCCGCCGCCACCGCTACGATGCGTGCTCGACGCGGCGGGCACACCGAGCTGGGCCGCTGCCCTACGAGAAGCCTTGTCTGTCCATCAGCAGCGGCAGCAACAGCAGAATGAGGAGGGAGGTCACGACAACAGCCACCGAATTTTCATCCTGGAAGAAGCAGTACCACACTCATGGCTAATACCAAAATGCAGCGTTGTGGTGCATCATGGAGGGAGTGGGACGACAGCCGCGGCATTGCTGGCGGGAGTCGCCCAAGTGACAGTTCCGGGAATGATGGATCAATTTCAGTGGGCGGAACGCGTGGCGGGGCTTGACTTGGGACCACCGCCGTTGAGTCTAGTGACGCTATTTCCCCATGACGATGACGAGGAGGAAGAGGTATGTGAGACCGACGCAGCGCCTCCTTCCCTTCTGGCAGCGGCGATTGCCCAGGCCTCGCATCCTTCCACCCGGCTTCGAGCCGCGGCCGTGGGACGTCGTTTACGCGCGAAGCCTTCGGGATTGGAGAGATGCATAGAGCTCATTCGTGGTCATTTGGAGGAATGGAAGTCTTTATTTTCGTGTTCTACTTCTTCTCCTATGCCTAGACGCCCTCCCCTCCCACTGCCCTTACCGGCCGGATGTGAGCTCTTGACGCTGGAGCTCTTTGAGGACGACGATGTCAACGGCGGGGGCACCAGCAACAATGAGAGGAAGCAGCCACACGAGGACGACGAGAAGAACAACGATACAGCAGCAGCAGCCGCAGTGGCAGCAGCAGCGTCCTCGGCCCTGACGGTAGCATCCCTGCAAGGAAGCGAGTCCGAGATCGCCTTTATTCACCAAGAGATCTTCCCTCCACCTGGGCGACAAGAAAAAGGAGGGTGGGGGTACCTAAAACACGGCGTGCACGTCAAAGAAGGGGACGTAATTCTAGATATTGGTGCGAATATTGGCTTGTTTGCATTGTACCTTGATTTATACGTGATGGAAGAACCGGACCAAATCTCCATCATGGCTGTTGAGCCGGCACCACGCACTTTTGCAGCACTTCAATATAATCTGGCTGCGCATGGCGTAAAAGTCGTGGCATGTGTGCAGCAAGCCGTCGGCGATGAAACGAGCAACACCATCAGCAATGACGAGGAGCAAGGTCAGCAGGAAGCGCCGTCACACGCGATGTTGCGCTTCTACCCTCACGCCCCTGGCAACAGCAGCTTGGCATCAGCCCAGACCTCCACCTTACAGGGCAAGACTCGTTTTCGAGGAGTCAATCCACGCTTACGGGCCCACCTGGAAAAAGGGGCGGAGGATGTGCTGGTGGAGATGACGAGCATCTCTGCTTTGGTCCGCAGGTATTCGCTCTCTTGTGTGGACTTATTGAAAGTAGATGTGGAGGGATCGGAAGAGGCGGTGCTGCAAGGTATAAATGAAGAAACTTGGCCCTTGATTCGACAGGTGGTGATGGAGGTGCATAATGTTGATGGGCGGGAAGCGAGGATTGATGCTGTGTTTCGGAGTCGGGGCTTTGGGAAGGTGGTGTGGGAGACGCCGCCGTGGGCTGTCGGGGTTGGTGGTGGTAGTGGTAGTAGTGAGGAGATGGATAATAGGATGGTGTTTGCTTGTAGAGCGTAGCATTCCTGGTGGTGAGGGTAGGAGAGATACATCATAGTTGCCTTGTGTGAATAGATGAATAGACCAAAATGTTAAGATATGAGGGAAAAGAAGGAGGCAGAAAAGAGAGGTGTGTAACCAAAAAGTACAAAATGAAAGAGATGGTTCAACCAAGGAAGGAGATTCGCATCTTCTTCTTTGACTATCCAGCGAATCCGCAGCAGCACATATCTGTCTCGATGAGCCGATTGCAATCATTATATACATATTTCACTTCTTTCCCTTCTTTTCTCCACGAAAAAAACCTGCCTCACCGCTCTCCACCTCCTGCACCGGCGCCCGGCAGTGCGGACACGTAGCCTCAATGCACTTGCTCCTGCATTTTTCCACCCAGAAATTCAAGCAGAATGCGTGATAACGGTGCCCACACACCAAAGGCGGGCCGGCGGGGTTGTTCGCGTCATCGCTCTCAATCGCGTTCAGACACACCGAGCACTCCTCCTCCTGCTCGCTCACGGCCATGGCCGACGAGCCAGCTACCGCAGACGTCACGATTTCCTTAACGCCTTCCTCCTTCTCCTCAACTTCTTCCTCCACCTGTTCCTGGTCCCCCTCCTGCTTCTCCTCCACCTGCACCGCTTCCACCGCCGCTGTCGCTGCTGCAGCTTCCGCCATCTCGGCCGCCCTCTTCTTTCGCGGGGCCTTGCGCTTCTGCTGTTTCCGTTTACTAGCCTTGCTCTTCTTCGTCGTCGCCGCCTCTTCTTTCTACGCCTCCGGTGCCACCACTGCCGCCCCAGCAGCAGCCGCCGCTCCCCGCCGTTGCTCTCCAAGCTCGCGCCGTGTCTCTTCCAAAACCCCTTCCCAATAGGACGAGATGATGGCCTCCGTCTCCCTAAACTCCGCTTGAATTGCCAAAGCAAGCAAGACGTTCTCCCCAACCCTCGTGTCCACCATCGCATTTGCCATGACCTTGAGTGTGGCCAAAAGTGGCTTGAGGCAGTGGTACGTCATGAGATTCATCCCACTGTACTCAAATGTATGCTTATACAGAATCGGCACATGTTTCAAGAGTTCAAATGCTTCGTGTGGCTTTCCTGCCCTCAACCGCTCGATGGCCTTCCGCCTGAAATACGGCACAAGTTCTACAGAAAATTCATCTTGGCCGCTACCAAGCCAGATGTTCCTCGCCTTCTCGTCGTGTTCCCGTGCCCGCCTCAAATCGTCCCGTCCTTCTTCGGCATCCGCCAGCAAGACCTGCAGTCGGGCTTGACATTGCGTTTGTGGAAGTGCTGTTTCGGCTTGCGGAAGGACCGGAACGATTTCGGCAGTACTTGAAGACATTGGGCCAATCCTTGCGTTCCTTGTAGTAGCGCGCCATGCCTTGAAGGGCGTCCACACGGTCTCCTGCAGTCATCGGATGAGGCCAGTTCAAAATTCTCAAGAGGCAGCGCTTGGCCGCCTCGAGCTGGTGGGACTCCAAACAATAAAAGCCAAGCGAGGCAAGCGCGTTTGCCCAAAGGTCATGCCCCAACTTATCAATTGACCCGTTTCGCTCCGCCGCCAGATAAAGCTCGTCTGTTTGCCGAAGGAGAGTGATGGCCATGTTGTATTCTCCGATGCTGCCGTGCAAGTCGGCCTTGGTCTGAAACGTGGCACGGTAGGATTGGTTATCAGTATGGTGCTTGAGTTGATCGAGGGCGCGGTTTGCTTGGACCAGGAGTGCTTTCACTTCTTCGTACTGGACTTCTGCATCCTCAACTATACTCTCTTTCAAACGTGAACGAGCTGCCAGCATTTCTGTGGCGAGGTCTACTCCATATATGAAGTCATTGTCGCGCTGTTCCTTTTCTGCCCGCAGCTGGGCTATGGTCTTCCTTTTCGGTTGGCTGCTCGTAGGAGGGAGTGGCGATTGACGCCGTTCTGTGGGTGTGAAGTGAGGGTGGGGGTGGAGAAAGAAAAAATAGGTATGGGTTGAGTATATGGTGGGTTGCTTCGGCCATTATCAGGGTAAAGCAATGAGACACAATTGGCAATTCGCCTCTGTTGCCGGAACACTGGCGTCACAGTGTTTTTGAAGTGTTGCAAAGAAGGGCCTGAAGGCGCTGCGCCCATGGGCACTTCCTGACCACACAAGAAGAATGCCAGCACGCAACTGCATCAGGAGCCGGCCCCTTCTGCCAGGTATCGTTCTATACATATTGTGATAAATGTTGAAAGTGTCTCGTTGTCTTTGTACTTTGTGATTATTTTTTGGCTCGCTCCTTTTCCCCTCATTTTATTCTATTCATTTTCTTTGCTTCCTTCATTCCGCATACACCACCGGCTCCTCATTCCGTGTCCCTAGTAACAACGCCCACTCTCCCATGCTATTCGCTTGATGTATATCGGAAAAGTAAGGTCGATAGGCCTCCATTACACTCTCGGCCTGCTCGACCAACAATCCCGCCAACACCACCTTCCCTCCCCCCAGCTTCGTCAAACTCGATATTTGCTTCGACAATTCAATCAACGGCCGCTTCAAAATATTAGCAAGCATCACGTCCGTTGGTGCCACATGCACCTCTTGCTCTTCCTCCTCCTCCTCCTCCTCCTCCTCGTCCTCGCTCCCAGTCGGTTGCACCACTAGGTACTTCACGCGGGTCTCCCCATCTTTTTTTCCTCCAATCTTCTCTTCAACCGGCAACAAAAAAAACGTCTCCAACCCATTCATCGCTGCGTTCCGATAGGCACTTTGGATCGCGAACGGGTCAATTTCCACACCCACCGCCGTCTTGGCCCCGAACATCAACGCAGCCAACGCCAGAATCCCACTGCCTGCTCCATAATCACATACACTCACCCCTCCTCCCCCCGCTGCCGCGTGCTCGTCCAAGTATTCTTGTAGCCAGGCACAGCACATGTGTGTCGTTGGGTGCTCCCCGCTGCCAAAGGCCGCTCCGCCTTCCAGCGTCATGACTTTCACCTCCTTGTTCTCAGAAGTAAGAAAGGGTGCCATGTCCTCCTCGTCGTGCCACGTGAATTTTACTACTAGCCGATCGCCGAGTAGGAGAGGTTTCCAACCTTCTTGCACTTCTTTTTGCCAGTCCCGGTCGATGATTCGCTCGAGGCGGTATTTCAAGGGGTAGGTGTCGCCGAGTTCGAAGGCTGCTTTGACGAGGGCCTGGAGTTGGTTGGGGGAGGGAGAGGAGGAGAGAGGCGGATGTGAGAAGAGGAGAATGGAAACGGATCGATGAAAGAGTAGGACAGAGCAAGAGACGCGATAAGGCCGCACATACACAAAGCATGCCTGGCAGAGGGGATGGGAAAGACAATCAAACCGTCAGACAGACCTCCCCTCCCTCCTTCCACAATAAATAAAGCAACGTACCAGCACTCCACCCACGTCCACATCCAGCCCATAATCCGCCATGACCAAGCTCCGATTCCAAATCTTCTCGCTACACGCCGGCTCGCCGTGCTCCCCAAAAATCGGTGTCTCTTCTTTGGTGTCCTTGGCCGCATCTTCAATCTGGCTACTGTACGCGCCCGTCTCGAGCAGCAGCTCACTCAGGAGCCACGGATCAATCACCATCTTGTCCCTCTCGTAGCAATCAAACACGATACGAAGCAGGTCATTGCTCTCGGCGCCTGCCCAAGGCTCGACCCACTCGTCATTGGCCTGGAGCGTGGCAGCGGCGGCCTCCTCCTCATCCGCGCTGCTGCAGCCCCACAAAGGGGGAGGGAGACAGGAGGGCAGGGATAGCCGGTGCTTTAGTTGCTGGGGCTGCTGCTGACGAAGGCCGCTGCTTCGGCTGCTGCGTAGTGATGGTAGGAGGAAGGCGTGGGTGCTCGTGGTGGCTAGCAGCAGCAACAGTAGCGCAGGTGTCCGGCTGCGAGGCATGGTGCTTGCTTGATTGACCTCCTGGCTCTTTGCTTGGCTGGGTTGCTTTCCCTTTTCAGGCAGCCTGTCCAAGGCATCCGCGCGCTTCCTGTCTTTGTGTGTGTGCGAAAGATAAAGGGGGAGGTAAGTAAGGTAAATGTGCCTGAACGTGGAGTGGACATGGGCTGGCCTCAAGTGAGTGAGACGAGGAGGAGGAGGAGGGGGGAGGCAGAGAGCGCGAAGGCATGATGTGCCTGTGCGGTCAAAAAATGCCCCTTCTTTGCGACCCTCAATCTAATCCGCCACGCCCCACCAGACACACCCACTCACCCCCATACCACCGTCAATCACACCTATTTCCAATTCAAAGACCGGCGGCCGCCCACGCCCTCGTCCTACGAGTCGTTGGTTTTTGTTTTAGGGCTTGCCTGGCTGGCTGCTGCATCATGACGACGGATCCGCCCCTCCCTCCTTCCCTCCCCTCGCAGCCCTCGCCCCCACCACCACCGCCACCACCAGAGGAAGAGGAGGAGGACAAGCAGAAGAGGGGCAGGAGCAGCAGCGTGGAGAGCGTGGACAGCTTGGGGCGGATCAAGAGGCGGCGGATGGGAGGAGGAGGAAGCAAGGGGAGTGATGAGGATGAGGAGGAGGACGAGGACAGGCGACGCGGAGGGCGCGGACGCAATGGTGGGGGTAGAAGAAGTCGCAGCCGCAGTCGCAGCCGTAGTCGTGGCCGCAGCGCGGATCGGCGGAAGGGGGGAGGGGGCGATGCGGTCAATGGCTCTCCAGCAGCGGACAAGAAGAAGGAAGAAGAGGAGGAGGAGCCGGAGGGCGGGGCAACCATGCCTTTGCCGGCCCCGTCTGCCGTGCCTGATACCCGCAATAT
>Ga0209491_10003479_pt1 | contig 25934 bp, 24 predicted proteins | sample BON02_FD_187213 | JGI IMG/M metagenome (GOLD analysis project Ga0209491, IMG submission 187213) | Freshwater microbial communities from Lake Bonney liftoff mats and glacier meltwater in Antarctica - BON-02 (SPAdes) (version 2) | ecosystem: Environmental > Aquatic > Freshwater > Ice > Glacier...
GACGGGGAACTGGAGGTATCAGACATGCATCCAATATGTCTAGGTAGCTAGACATGATCAAGGCCAAATAAAAAGAAGGCTGGACGGTGGTTCTGATTTTTCTGTCCTGCACCCCACACCTCGCCGTTGGGTAAAATAAAACTTGACCGCGTGTTGCGCATGCAACACATTGTGATCATGAAGACCGCAGCAGTTCACAGTCGTATTCAGCCTGAGATCAAGGAGCAGGCTGAGGGAATACTCAAACGCCTAGGCTTAAGCCCGACCGAAGCGATTCGGATGTTTTACACGCAAATCGCCTTGCGGAACGGACTGCCTTTCGATGTGTCTATTCCGAATGACGAGACGATTAAGGCGCTAGAGGACTCTGAAAATGGCCGTAATCTAGAAAGTGTCTGACGACAACTATAATTGAGTTCGACGACAATTAGAAAATGAATTGTTCCACGGCCAAATCGAGAGGTCATCATTCTTTCCCAACACAGCCGATAAGGACCCTCCCTGCGGTTGTGTTGGGAAAGATTGACGACCGGCGAGTGTGTTCCACAGCTGTCGTTGGGGTTCAGTTTTAATTGTCGTTCTACAGAAAGATTTGACTCTCCCGAGGAACTTTTCGAGAGCTGGAATGCATAAAAGTGATTTTTTAGACCAGCATAAATCATAAAATTACCAAAAATAATCAAAACCTCAAAACTCATTAGAAAGAAGAGGGTTATAAAAAAATCCCGCTCCACCAAAGGCAGAACGGGATGGTTAATTGGTTGATTCGAGCCTATTTATCTCTCGCAACTTTTTTAGCGGCTCTCTTGGCGGCCGCCTTCTTCGCAGACGGGGTGTCCGTCGAAGGCGGAGGGGGTGTCAATTCATCGTCATCGCCCCCGCCATGGCTGAGGATAAATTGAAGATCGTCGACGCCCAGGTTGCTGGCGAAGCCTTCGTCGCCCAGAATATTGGTCACGAGGGCCGTCTTCTGGTGCTGCAGGATTCGGATCTTTTCCTCCACCGAGTCGCGGGTCAGGAGTCGATATGCGATGACCTTGTTCTTCTGACCGATCCGGTGTGTCCGGTCGATGGCCTGGTTTTCCACCGCCGGGTTCCACCAGGGATCGTAAAGGATCACATAGGAGGCAGAGGTCAGGTTGAGACCGGCACCACCCGCTTTGAGCGAGAGCAGGAAGACCGAAGGATCCTTGGTCGTCTGGAACTTCTCGATCTCCCCTTTGCGGTCCTTGGTCTGACCGGTGAGGTAGTTGAAGGCACGGCTCTCGACCTCCAGCCGGGTCTTGATGATATCGAGCATCGAGACGAACTGGGAGAACACGAGCACCTTGTGATTTTCGTCACGCAGCTGATCGAGAAGATAGAAGAGAGCACTCATCTTGGCGCTCTCTTCCTTGATCCACTTTGGATCGATGAGACCCGGGTGGCAGCAAATCTGACGAAGACGCATGAGGCCCTGAAGGATCGCAAAGCTGTTCTTTTTGACCGCTTCGTCGGAGTCGAGTCCGAGAAGAGCCTTCTGAATGCGCTTAAGTTCGGCCTTGTAGAGTTCTTCCTGGATTCCCTCCATTCCGGCGAACACTTCTTCTTCCGTTCTTGGCGGAAGATCCTTGGCCACCTGCCCCTTGGTGCGGCGCAGAAGGAAAGGACGAAGTCTCGCGGCGAGGCGGTTTTGACTGCTGGGATCCTTTCGCTTGTCGAAGCGGCGCTTGAAGTAGGCGCGGGTCCCCAAAACTCCCGGCATGGCAAAGGCCATGAGGGACCACATATCCATAAGCCTGTTCTCGATCGGGGTCCCAGTGAGGACGAGCCGGTTCTCAGCGTCCAATTCGCGGGCGCACTTGGCCGCCTTTGAATCGGGGTTTTTGATCTGCTGTCCCTCGTCAAGAATCACGGTCAACCAACGCACGTTGTTGAGAGCTTCCCCGCACACCCGAAGCTGGGCGTAGTTCAACACGAGAATATCGAGAACGTTGTTCACCTCATCGAGATCGAGATCATCGCGGGTTCGGAGCACCTTGAGTTTTAGGTGGGGAGCGAACTTGTTGGCTTCCGTGGCCCACACATCGAGAACGGATTTCGGACACACCACGAGGGCGGGGCCAAGCTTGCGTTTCCTATTCTCCTGCAATTTTACATATTCACGCAACCAGAGAAGATAGGTGATACTCTGAATCGTCTTACCGAGACCCATGTCATCGGCAAGAATCCCGCCAAATCCATTGGTCGCAAGGTAGGCCAGGAATTGGTACCCTTCGACCTGATAGGGGCGAAGGGTCGCGTTGAGTTCCGCTGGAACATCGGGTCTGATATCGATCTGGATATCGCGGGCGCGGTCCTTGATTCGCTTCCACGCCTTCGGATCGAACACCTCGGCCGCCTTGGGATCGGCCAACTGCATGGCGTGCATGCGGTGGGTTTCTCCGGAAAGATCAAAGGGATCAAGTCCCAGACGGGTGACGGCGTCGCGCTGATCGGGATCGAGCTTGATCTCCAGGCGCATCCACGAGCCATCATCCATACGCACATAGCCACCACGGGCGGCGACCAACTGACGGATTTGGGCCTTGGAAAGATTGACGCCCTCGACATCGATCACCACGCGGAGATCAAACCAATCAATCTCCTGATTGACGACCTCGAAGCGGATGGCCGCAGTCACAGGGTCGGAAAGAATGGTCTTCAGTTTCGCCTCGATATCGAGTTCGAGATACTTGGGCATCGACTCCACCCACTCGGCGAACCTCTCTGGAAACTGCTTGGTAATCCGGCCCTTGAACGCTTCCAGTTTTTCGTCGTAAGTCAGTCCCATCTCAAGGAGGAGATCAGGAACAACATACAATTTTTCGCGGGCAAAGCGCAGCAATGCCTTCCCCTTCACGGGCTGTTGTTCCACGAGATCCCAACCCGCCTTGATGAGCTTTTCGGTCCGACGTCCCTTGGCCTCAAAGGCCTTCACATCAATGACCAGGTGCTCGGTCTCGGCGGCGGTCAGACCCTGCTCAACCCACATCTTGAAGTGCGGGAAAAGATCGAGGTCGGTCACCCGCTTCTTCATTGAAGGAGGCAGGCTCGCGCCGATCTTGCGGAGAAATTCCACCCCTTCAAGCGAATCAATCACGGACTTGGGAATGGCGTAACGAGGCATGATCTCGGTATCCTCAAGCCAGCGTGGTGGCCCCGGGAATACCGTTTCATCAGATTGGTAGAGTTCGGTGCGCCCCGGCAGGAGACGGACCGAGTGGGAAACGTTCTCATTCGACTTGGTGACAAGTTGCAACACGAACGAGTTGCGATCACAGGGATCGTCTTCACAAATCCAACGCAAAGCCTCACCAACCACCCGAAACGGGCGCTCGTCAAGGTTGACCATGTATCCCTTGAGCTCTTTTTGGTGGAAGAGCAGATTCAAGAAGCAGCATGCTTCTTCATTTTCGAGATCGAGATAGGTCTCTCCTGTCTTCTCATAATAGCGCAGGAAGTGCTCCCAAAGAATTTGGCTGGCCGCATCCATGCGCAAAGCCGAGGCTTCGAAAGGTTTCAGAATGCGGTCGATCTCTCCTTTTTCACGAAGGGAAACCCACTCTTCCTCACCTTCTTCGCGCGCTTCGACGCGGGCTTCGTTAATCGTGGCGATGAGGCGAAACTCGATCTTGTGAGGAACCTCAAGTGGAGGACGCTCATTGACGCTTTCGATCCGTTCATACCACGCTGCGACCTCGCGCTCCTGCTCCCAGTCATGCATGCGACGCTGAACTCCTTCGAGGTCGGTCACCGCTTCCATGAAGTCGGGATAAGGGAGTTTTTTCTTATAAAAGGCGTAGGCGAGATAGTTCCAAAACTCGAGAATGTCCCCCGGAGGAACCGGCCAGAGTTCAAGAGGCTCGTAGCTCGCGATTTCCCAACGAGGATTCAGGCGAACCATGTCGTGATCGTGGATTTCTCCTTCGATGACATAGCGGCGGTAGCGCTTCTCAACCCTGGAAACAAAGTCCGCTTCCTTGTCGTCGAGTTCGCGGTCGATCTTCTCTTCGATCAAATCGACAATCGGGGTATCGTCGAATTCATTGGGGGATTCGGGAAGATCCTCGCCGCGGTGAAGTCGCTCCAACATTGTCGCGAACATCACGGCACCGGCGATTTCCTCGTCCTCGGTCGAACAACTGCCAAACCAGCGGTTGCCTTGGAGTCGCAAAGTGGAGCGGTGGGTGCCGGACTTGTGCTCCACCCGCCCTTGAATAAAGAGGTGGTTGCCAAAAATCTGGGTGACGGCTCCTTCTTCCTGTAAGTATTCCCCGAGTTTCCGGGAAACTTCAGGGAAGCTGTTTAGAAAGTTAAGAGTCGCCCTATCGGGGTTGAGTGCTGACATGCTGCTGGCCATATTCTCGGGAATGAGGATGCAAAAAGGACCGTGGCTGGAACCTCTGGTTCGGTAAAAGCGACGGTTAGGGGCTTAGTGTAAGGCCGACTCTTCAAATGATGCAATGAAAAGCGTCGTCGTTTTTCTTGGGGCCATCCCGCACCTCCGGAAAGAATCACCCGCTTTCACTTGTTAGAGAATAATCCCAGCAACCGCATTGCACGCTCCCGCTTACTTCTTGGCTTTCTGGACAAGCTCGAAAACGAAGCCTTGGAAAACATTCATTACCTCTCCCAACCGGCCGAACAAGAACGCTACTACCGCGACATCCTCCGTGGATGGAGCAAAAACGACAAGGAAGCTGCCATGGGCTGGGCTCTTGCAAACTCCGAAAGCCTTTCCGAGAATGTCCTGAAATCGATCCTCCCCAAGGATAAGCGCCCCAAATAAACGAAACAGGCGGTCCGCAGACCGCCTGTTCGCTTGAAAGAATGTCGGCCAACTGCCGACGTGAATTAGCAGCCTCATCCACCGCCACCACCGCCACCTTCATTGCCTCCGCAGCAGCCGCCGCCCGATGCTTGCGCGATGTCTTCCTGGGTTGGCACCCGCCCAAGCTCAAGAGTCATGCCCACCAGACGGCTGACACTCGTTTGAATACTCTCCAGGCTCTGCTGGGCCTTCATGAAATTAGAGGCGACGGGATTGGCGAGGAGATTCCCACGGGCCTCCTCGAAGGCTGCAATTTCGCTCTCGGAGAGTTCCAGACCGGATTGCTGCTTTTGATTCAGCTGCTGGCCGGCCTCCTGCACCGATTGATAGGAAAGGCGGGCTTCGTCATCCCCGAGGAATTTCTCCACCTGGCCCAGAAGGCCCTGGTATTCCGAATTTCCGGCAATCGCGGAGCAAAGCTCGCGAGTCTTGGACATGACAGCTGAATCGTCTTCAAGAAGGTTCATGCAGGGGACATACGCGCGCGAAGCCCTCGTCGCAACCGCAGATTCCTTCTCTTTCCGAAAAAATCCCGCCTGTAAGTTTCGTTTTCTCTGCTAGAATCACTATTAGATGAATAAACGATCCGCCTTAATCGTCGGCACTTGGGCTCTGAGCTGTGGTGCTGCCTTCCTTGCCGGGCGCACCACGTCGGAATCCAGCCCTTCCAACGAAGCCGCCAATATTTCCCAGCAACCCCTGAGCACCCGGAGCGGTGCCTCCCGGACGGCATCTTCCCAAGACCCCGGCGGTTCGAGTGGAGCACCCGGAAGTCGCTTCCGCGCCTCCACAAATCCCGGCGGGGAAGAAGCCGAACTCAAGGATGCCGTCCTCGCGCTCACCCGCATGACCGACCCCATCGCCCGCGCAGAGGGGTTCCTGCAATTGGTAAAGGACCTGAGCCCGGACCAGTTCCTCACCGTGGTCGATACCTACCGCAGCGGGGGCATCAATGAAGAAGACTTTGGCGAATACCGCATTCTCCTCACCGCCTGGGCCCAAGCGGCCCCCTTGGAGGCCCTGACCTACGCCAAGGATAATACCGGCACCCCCTTTGCCCGCCAAACCATCCTGGCGACCTGGGCCAAAAGCGATCCCGCCAGCGCCATCACCTGGGCCCGGGAGAATTTCGACAACGAAGGCGACGCCAAGCGTGCCAACCCGTGGCTCGTCGGGGTCATCGAGGGTCTCGCCTCCTCCGATCTTTCCCGGGCGACCCAACTTTTGGAAGAACTCCCCTACTCCCGCGACCGGGGCGAGGCCCTCGGAGCCATTTTTGAGGAAATCTCCCAACTCGGCACCGACGCCGGAAAGGGCTGGGTTGCGGGCTTGAAGGACGAGCAACTCAAAGCAGGCGCCGCCGCCCGCCTAGCCGGCATTCTCGCCGAAACCGACCCCAAGGGTGCCGCTGACTGGGCTTCCGGTCTGGGAACCGAGGCCATGACACGGGCCGCCGAATCCATTGTCGAACGCTGGGTCGACGACGATCTCGATGCCGCCCAAGGTTGGCTCGATTCACAGCCCGAAGAAGTCATCGCCTCGGCCGGATCGGCGGTAATCGAAGGCATTCTCAAACAAAAGGACCCGGCCGCCGCTTCGACGTGGCTCTCAACTCATGAAGGCAATCCCGCCTTCGATGACACGGTCCGCACCCTCGTCTGGCGCTCCATGAATGAAACCCCCGAGCTGGCCGCCGACTGGATTATGAAACTCTCCAGCGAACGCGACCAGGAACGGACCTTCCACCGCGTTCTCGGTGGTTGGATGGGCAAGGATTCCGACCGGGCGATGGAATATATTCAAAACAACCCGGTCCCCGACAGCATTCGCCGCCGTGCTGAAATGCAGTTGCAACAAGATCAAAAATAACCAGCCCTATGAAACCCGGAATCTCTCTCATTGCTCTCTTTACCCTCCTCCTTTCGTCCTGCGATCAAGGACCCAAGGCGGGAAAAATCAAACCAGACGAAAAAACAGTGCCAGGAAAACACGAAACAATTACCCTCGGAGGCGGATGCTATTGGTGCGTCGAAGCCGTCTTTCAACAGCTCGAAGGAGTCATCTCATCCACCTCCGGTTATATGGGCGGGCATGTCCCGGACCCCAGCTATGACGAGGTCTGTGCGGGAACGACGGGCCATATCGAAGTGATTCAGGTGGTCTATGACCCCGCCATTATCTCGACCGAAGCCATCCTCGATTGGTTCTGGAAAGCCCATGATCCCACCAATCCCCTGGGCCAGGGAGCTGATATCGGCGAGCGCTATACCAGCAATCTTTTCTATCACACGCCCGAGCAGAAAGCCGCCGCCGAGGCCTCCAGGGAAGCAGCTCAAAAGGACTTCAACAACAATATCGTGACCACCATTCGCGAGGCCGAAACCTTTTACAAAGCAGGCCAGGAGCACCAGGACTACTATTTCCAGAACAAGGACAAGAATGGTTACTGCCCTGCCGTCATTACGCCCAAGCTCAAAAAGCTCAATCTCGAATACTAAAATCACAAAAAAGCCGGGATGGACTCCCGGACTTGAACGCAAAGCCCGGCCCGGAAAACCTCCGGTGCCGGTTTTTTGTGAACGGGCTAAACCGTCATCACTTCCTTCTCCTTGGACTCGGTGAGGGCATCAATCTCCTTCACAAACTGGTCGGTCAGGTCCTGAATCTCGGTTTCAAAATCGCGATGACTGTCTTCGGCGAGAACGTTGTCGGCCTTCAACTTCTTTCCGGAATCCATGCCATCTTTGCGGACACCGCGAATCCTGATCCGACCTTCTTCCGCCATCGTCTTCACGGTCTTCACCATCTCAACCCGGCGCTCTTCCGACAACTCGGGGATGGGCAGGCGGAGGCGGTTGCCTTCGTTGACCGGATTCAGACCCAGCTTGCTTTCGCGGATGGCCTTTTCGATGTCGCCCACCGTTGAAGGGTCAAAGGGCTGGACCACCAACATCCGCGGTTCGGGGGCGGTGATCACGGCGAGTCCGTTGAGCTTCATAACGCTGCCGTAAGCCGCCACGCTGACATCGAGATTCTCGACTAGAGCAGGTGAGGCCTTCCCGGTTCGAATCGACGTGAATTCCTGGCTGGTGTGCTCGACCGCCTTCTTCATGTCGCCCTTGATTTGTTTGATTACTTCCTGTGCTTCCATGGGTCTGATGATGATAAGTTAATGAACGATGGTGCCAATGTTCTGGCGATTCAATGCGAGCTGGATATTCCCCTCGGCTCCGAGATCAAAGACAATAATGGGAATGCCATTGTCCATACAGAGACTAAAGGCCGTGGTATCCATGACCGCAAGCTGTTGACTGATGCATTCCTGAAAACTGACGGAATCGTAGCGGACGGCATCCGGATTCTTCTTGGGATCGGAGTCATACACGCCATCCACCATGGTGGCCTTGAAAATGACATCCGCATCCATCTCACTCGCACGAAGCGCAGCGGTGGTATCGGTTGAGAAAAACGGACTGCCGGTTCCGGCTGCAAAAATGACAATCGCTCCCCGCGACAATTGGCGGGAGGCCTTCCGCCGGATAAATGGCTCGGCGACGTTCTGCATGTGGATCGCAGAATGAACGATGCACTCCTCACCCTCCTGTTCAAGGGCAGCCTGAAGCGCGAGAGCATTCATCACGGTTGCGAGCATTCCCACGTAATCAGCGGTGGCACGATCCATGCCCCGCGCGCTGGCACTCGCCCCGCGCCAAAAATTCCCCCCTCCGACCACGATCGCGAGTTCCACCTTGGAGGTCTGCCGCGCCTCGTGAATCTCGCGGGCAATCCGTCCGACAATTTCAGGAGAAATATTGTCGTGGCTCCCGGGGGCACGGAGGGCCTCGCCGCTGAGTTTCAGGACAACTCGGTCGAAATTGCGGATCGCTGCTAAGTCGCTCATGTGCTGCGCGGGATAGTGGCAGCCAAGAGCTTCAGCGAAAAGGGAAAAGCCTAAGGCTTTGTGCTAAATCTTTCAGAAAGGGACTGAAGCGAAGCGGTTCCTTCCTTGGTCCCCCGGATCTCCACCCGGACCATCACCGCATCATTTTGCGGGTCCTGATAGGCTCTCAGCGTCTTTTTAAGTGCTTCAATCGCAAGCGTCAGCACCGTGTAAACCGACAATTCAACATCCCCGGGCATCGAAAGCCTGGTGAGATCAAACACCGCCACCACCTCGCCCTCCGACCCCGCCGCCCTCAGCGAAATCCCGCAGAGGACGAGAAGATTGCTCTCCGGAACCTTGAAATGGTCCGATGGAGCAAAACGATAGGGCGCTCCCACCGCGCTGATCAATGACTCCGGCATCGCGCCGGAGAGGACCGCCGGACTTGAAAAAATTCCAGCCTGGATCTGACTCCCTTGAAACTCGGTGACGACATCTGTCCCGTGGAGCGAAAGGGGTTGGTAAACCTGGCACACCTCCAGCGTGATTCCGAACGTCATCCCGCAAAGGACCGAGAGGAGGAGAAAAACCTTTTGCATAGCCCCATAAGATTAAGATCCGGCAGAGTCAAATACCAGTCATTTCAAGCCTGCTTCGAGCGCCTCGCGATGCCCCCTTGCCAACTCGGTGGCGGCCATCCGGCGACTTCCCTCGAGCTGGATTTCAGCCACAACGAGGCTTCCCTGACCGCAGGCAATTTCAATCCCGTCGTTATGGACCGCAATGAGCCTTCCCGGCTCCCCGGAGCCCCCGGCGCAGCGGGTCCGGGGAAAGATTTTTAGCCGTTTCCCCCCCACCCGGGAATAAGTCCCCGGCCAGGGGTCATAGGCCCGAATCAGGCGCTCCAATTCTTCCGCCGGGGCAGACCAATCGATGTGGCCGTGGTCCCGCAAAAGCTTGGGAGCATAAGTCTGCAAGGCTTCCTCCTGGGGTTCGCCCGGGACCTCGCCGACATCAAAAAGCGCAAGGGCTGCGCGGCATGCGGCCGGTCCCGCCACGGCGAGCCGGTCATGCAATTCACCGCCCGTTTCCTGATTCTCAATGGAGAACGGCTGCCGGAGGATGACATTCCCCGCGTCCAATCGCTTCACGACATGAATGACACTCCACCCGGTTTCAGCATCGCCGTTCTTCAAGGCCGCCTGAATGCACGATGCCCCCCGATATTTTGGGAGAAGCGAAGCATGAAGATTGATGATGGCCCGCTTCGGGATATCGATGAGAGACTGGGGCAGAATTTGCCCATATGCCATCACTACCATGACATCGGGAGCCCAATCACGGATTTGCGCCAAGGCCTCTTCCTCACGGACCGACCCGGGCTGAATGACAGGGACGTCGGCCTCCAAGGCCATCTCCTTGATTTTCGGAGCAGTCAACACCTGCTTTCGACCCACCGGCCGGTCGGGCTGGGTCACCAATCCAACCACCTCATGCGCCCCCGAAAGTGCCTCCGCGAAGGTCGGCTCGGAGATTTCTCCGGTCCCCATGAACACAATGCGCATCAAACAGTCTGGCTGGCGATTCTCTTATACGCGTCGAGCGTTTGAAGACGGGCCAAAATATCATAGAGCACCTTGGCCGGTGACTGGGTGGCATCGATGTCGCAGCGAATCTCTTCACCGTAAAAATCGAGAATCGGCTTGGTCTCCTCCTCGTAGGTGCGGATCCGATTCTGAATGACCGTCTCGGAGGCGTCATCAAGCCGCTGCTCCTTGAGCGCCCTCTTGCGCATCCGGCGTGCGAGTTCATCCCGGTTCGGGCAGCTGAGATGAAAGACATGATGAATCGCGACATGATCCGAGAGAATTTCGGCCTGACGAACATTCCGGGGGATGCCATCGAGCACGAGAATGTCGATGTCCGGCTTGTATTGGTGCATGGTGACCAGGTCATTCATGTAGCTCACCCAGAGCTTGATCGTGAATTCATCAGGGACCAGCTCACCACGCTTCGAATACTCCACAAACTGACGTCCCACTTCGGTCCGGGTGTCCATTTGTCGGAAAACCTCTCCGCTCGAATAGTGATAAAAACGGGGAATTTGTCCAAGGATCGCCCCCTGGGTTCCCTTGCCCGATCCGGGAGCCCCGAGAATCAAAACTGCCGGCTTTATCCCGGTGCTCGCTACAGTGGTCATATTTTTGGAAATGCGGAGTCTCTGTCAGGTCTCCCGTTCGCTCAACCCCAAATCAGGTCGAACTGTTCCCATCGAAAGAAATCCAGACCCAATAGGTGAAAACCGGAAGCAGAATGACCAAATCCACCCAGAGCCGGCGGGCGTCCCGATCAAGTCGCTCCCTCATTCGGTTCAAGACGTTCAATCCCGCCGCCCCAACCAAAACAGAATAAAACAAGGGTTTGTTGAAATCGTCGCCATTCAGCGAAAAATACATGGCCGCCCCGCCGATCAGAAGCGTGGCGGTTCCCAGAATTGCCGCCGCATCCTCCTCGTCCTCCCCTTCCAGTTCCCAGAAATCAATCGCGGTCATGTTGATCGCACAGAGCGCCGCAAAGAGAAGAACCTCCCAGGAAAAGAGCATCTGGCTAAAGCTAAAGACCGGCGAATAGGCGTGCACTCCCGCTGCCGTTCCATAGGCAAAGGTCAGTCCGGCCACCAGGTTCTTGGTAATCCCAGTATGCTCACGGGTGGAACGGGTCAGGGAGAGGACGAAGTAACCCACTGTCATCAAAAGCACAAAGGCCCCGTAAAACAGGACATTCTGGGACAAGGCCCAAAGAACAGAATAAAGCCCCCACCCCAGTCCGGCGATGATCCCGGCAAAAAACACCCCCTGAAATCGCCGGTGAAATTCATGTCGCTTGTCCAGACTCCCCGCATTCTCTCTTTTCCGAATATCCACCAGGCGGTCCGTCACATAAATAATCCAGACCGACACTCCCAAGGTCATCCATAATTCCCAGGGTAAACTCACGACCCCCCAGGCCCTCGAAAACATCCAGGCCCAAGCGACCGCAACCAGCGGAGCATCCAAGCTCAACAGGTTTGGCCAAAGCCACCAAGGCACGCGTTCACGGTCCATTCTTATTTCGGTGCCGGAAATTCATCCGTCACCCGATGAAAAGCAAGTCCCGGGCCACCTAAATCGCGGTTTGCTCAAGACCCGCCACAAAGGGCGGGATGGGGCAGCCAATCGCATCCGCAATCGTCCTCAATAATTCCGCCTCACGGTTCGCGAGATTGCCATCGGTCGCAGCCGCCGTGGCACAGGCCGTCAAAAGTTCCTTCTTTACGAGAGGCGAAGCGTGCTCAAAGCGATCCAGAACCTTGCCAAGTTCATCCAGCGAAGTCGTCCCGTTTCGCGTCAGACTCCCCTTCCAGCTTTGGGTGGCTGCCTCATAGGCCGCAATGGCTTCAGCCTCATTCTCCGCTCCAATCTCGGCCATTGTCGAGACGAGGAGATTCGCCTCCTTTGCCAACTGGCCAAACCGCTGATAGCGAATTTTGGCAAAGCCTCCCCCTTCAAAATGGCTCGTCAAATGACGCTCAATGACCCTTTGAATCATAAACTCAAAGAGATCAACCTTCGCGTCACTCGCGATCAGCCAGCGGGTAATCTCAAGGAAACGGCGGTATTCCGTCTCGCTGAGCCCGCGAAGAGCCGGCAACGACAGGTCAATCAAGGCAATCTTTTGGGCTGAATGAAGGTCGCCGACCTCATCTTGCCACTTTAAGGAAAGCTCCATGGCCTCGGTTCCAGCCGATTTTTCGAGAAATGAGACCTCTCCCTGGCGCAGTTGGTCATCCTCGGCGAGCAGGAGCCCGAAAATCAAGGACTGCGCTTCTTCACGGTCAGTCGCCGCTCGCTTCCATTCCTCATCCAATCCCCGCACCAACTCCTCGCCGGTCGAAAGCTGTCGACGCTCTTCCCCGCCGATGCCCCCGGGCGCGCTCATCATGGAAACCCCGGGAAGAATATTCAGAGGTGACTTCCGGGATTTCTGGTCCTTTTGACGACCTTCGGCCACCGGCCTGAGATTCGACTCCTCAAATTTCCCGTCCCAACTCTTTTCAATCGACTTGATCCGGACATCGAGCGGCGGATGGGTTGCCAGTCCAAAACTGAACATTCCTCCTGAAGAAAAAAACATGTGACTCGCCTCACTGGCTTTAGGGCATTTCATCTTCGATCCCATGACCGCTCCCCCGATTTTTTTCAAGGCTCCCGAAATCCCATCCGGATTCCGGGTAAACTGCACCGCCGAGGCATCTGCCAAAAACTCCCGCTGCCGCGAAACGGCCGCCTGAATGAGACGCCCAAACAACACCCCGAGCGAGCCAATGACCAAAAGGCCGACTCCCACCGCAAAGAGCGCAATGAGCACGCCGCCCCCTTCCTTGTTATTACTGCGACGGCTCGAAAAACTTTGATACTTCAACAGCTCCACGAGCCCCCGCCCAATGATGGAAATCACGAGCAGTCCGAAAACCAGCCCCATCAGCCGCATGTTCAAGCGCATGTCGCCATTCAAAACATGACTGAACTCGTGCGCGATCACCCCCGCCAATTCGTCACGGGAAAGTCGCTGCAGACAGCCCCGGGTCACCCCGATCACAGCATTCGAAGGTTCCGTTCCCGCCGCAAAGGCATTAATCCCCTCCTCCTCGTCCATCAAGTAGACTTGGGGCACGGGCATCCCCGAGGCGATCGCCATTTCCTCGACAATGTTCAGCAAACGCTTTTCATCAAAATCCGTGGTCCCCGGCATCACCAGACGACCGCCCAGATCCTTGGCAACCACCGATCCGCCGCTGCTGAGCTGCATCGACTTGAACCCGCTCGCCGCGAAAATCACGCCGGCGGTGAGAATCGAAACCGGAATGAGAATCCCCACGTCTTGTCCCGCCACAAAGAAAACGAGAACATCCACCGCAACCACGACAGCAAGGACCGCCAAAATAAACCAAAGGACAAGCCATTTGGTCTTCTTCCGTGCTTGATCCTGGGCTTCAAAAAAGTCCATCGCCGTTAAATCATTTTAAAAAGCCAAGAAAATCTCAGGCATCGTCTTAGTTGAAGTCGACTTTCACCGCCTCGCGCTCGGACTCATCTGAGACCTCGAAGAGAACGGCGGCATGGAAGCTGAACATCCCGGCAATGACATTGCTTGGGAACGCCTCGCGCTTGTTGTTGTAGACCATCACTGAGTCATTGTATCCCTGACGGGCGAAGGCAACCTTGTTCTCGGTGCTGGTGAGTTCCTCGCTCAGTTGCTTCATATTCTCATTGGACCGAAGATCGGGGTAGGCCTCCGAAAGCGCAAAAAGGCGGCCCATCGCCGAACCCAGCCCCCCTTCAGCCTGCATCAATTTCTGCATCCCTTCCGGATTGTCAGGAGAGACCCCTTTGCGAGCCGACTCAGCGGCATTGCGAGCCTGAATGACCGCTTCAAGCGTCTCGCGCTCGTGTGAGAGATAGGCTTTGGCTGTTTCCACCAGATTGGGAATTAGATCGTGACGGCGTTTGAGCTGCACATCGATCTGAGCAAAGGCATTGCGGAAGCGATTCCGCAGCTTCACCAGGCCGTTGTAGTGGCCGACGGCAAACAAGGCCGCGAGGACTGCCAACCCAATGAGGATGGCGATGACGATTCCGGCTCCTCCCCAGAAGGAGGCAAGGACATGATAACTTTCCATAACGAATTGAAGGTTCGGTGAGAGCTTCCCGGGAAGCCACTACAAAATGAGGGTCATTTTCTCACTTCAACTTCGAGAAGTCAGTCGGCGTGAGATACTGACTGATCACCTTCTTGACCAAGCCGCCATTTACCTCGGACGCTTCTTTGGCAGACTTCCACTTGGGATCGGCGATAAAGGCCTTCCAATTCTTTTTGGCCGTCTCCTGGTCTTTGTGGGTAATCAAGTAGACCAACTTGGGCTCATCCTCTTCCGTCACCCAATATCCGATATTTTCCATCCCATGGGTCTCAAAAATCTTGGTGGTGTGATCACGAAACCTCGCAAGGAGGGCCTCCATCTTCCCTTCATTGGGAATATAAGTCCGGAGTTCATAAACTTCCGCTGCCAGCGGGCTAATGAGAACGGTCAGAAGAGCGAGAATTTTTTTCATGGTGTTTTGATTGTGAGATTCTCCGGTGATCGTAGTTTCCCGATTCCCAATGTCAACGGAAGGTGACACGGAAGGTGACGACCGGCGCTCAGAGCAATTTGCGTCCAGAGTCTGAAATGAAACGCACCTGTCGTCAGAAGAGACATCTCCATTCCAGACACTCCTACGGCTTGCAGTCCGGCGCTCGGTAGGTATCGTCCCGGCATGTTCTCAAATCTCGCTGACAGCCTCGACAAAACCTTCCGGAACCTCCGGGGCGTCGGAAAAATCTCCGAAAAAAACATCGCAGACGCCCTCCGCGAAGTTCGCCTCTCCCTCCTCGAAGCCGATGTCGAACTCGGCGTCGTCAAGGAATTCATCGCCAACGTCACCGTCAAAGCCCAGGGATCCGACGTTCTCAAATCGGTGAAGCCCGGCGAACAAATCGTCAAGATCTTCCAGGACGAACTCACCAAACTCCTCGGCGGCGACCAGTCTCCCATCAATCTCAACCCTCCGGGTTACATCCTCCTCTGCGGTCTCAATGGCGCCGGTAAAACCACCACCGCCGCCAAACTCGCCCTTCGCCTCAAGAAAGAAGGCCGACGCCCCGTTCTCGTCGCGCTCGACCTTTATCGTCCCGCCGCCATCGAACAACTGGCCAAACTCGCCGAGCAAGCCGGCGTCCCCTGCTTCCTTCCCGAGCCCGGCGACAAGGATCTCGTCAAGGTTGCCAAGCAGGCCGTCAAGTGGACCAAGGACCAGGACCACACCATCGTCATCTTCGATACCGCCGGTCGCCAGGAACTCGACACCTCCCTCCTCGACGAACTCAAGGCCCTCCACAAATTCCTCAAACCCGGCGAGACCCTCCTCGTCGCCGACTCCGCTACCGGTCAGCAGGCCGTCTCGGTCGCCCAGACTTTCGACAAGGAAATCGGCATCGACGGACTCATCCTCACCAAACTCGATGGTGACGCCCGCGGTGGGGCCGCCCTCTCAATGCGCGCCGTCACCGGCAAGCCCATCAAATACATTGGTGAAGGCGAGAAAATTGAAGACCTCGCTGAGTTCCACCCCAGCCGCATGGCCGACCGCATCCTCGGGATGGGCGACGTCGTCAGCATGGTGGAGCAGGTCGCCGGCAAAATCGACGAAACGAAAGCGATGTCCGCCGCCAAGCGGATGCAGTCCGGCAAGTTTGACTTTAACGATTTCCTCGATCAAATGAAAATGATCCAGAGCCTCGGCCCGCTCGAAGGACTCCTCGGCATGCTCCCCGGCTTCCGCCAGATCAAAAAGCAACTCCCCTCCGGTGCCCTCGACGGCGGCCGCATTAAACAAATGGAAGCGATCGTGCTCTCCATGACCAAGCGGGAACGCTCCAAGCCCATCGTCATCAAAGCTTCTCATCGCAAGCGCATCGCCGCCGGATCCGGAACCTCCATCCTGCAAGTCAACCAACTCCTCAAACAGTTCGGCCAAATGCAAAAAATGATGAAGTCCAAAGGTAAAATGAAGGACATGATGAAGCAACTCGGCGGCATGGGGGAGATGGGCGGAGCTGGCGGTGGCGGCATGGGTGGACTCGGCGACCTCATGGGCGGCAAAGGAAAAGGCATGCCCGACATGAATGACCTGGGCGGCCTCGAAGACCTCCTCGGCGGCGGCAAAGGAAAAGGCGGCCCAAAAGGCCGTCGCTAGCAGCCTGTCGGACTCCTGGCCCCCGTCATTCCCAATCTGGAGCCCGAGGAACCAGCCATTCCTAAGGAACGACTCCGAAAGAATCGGCGGCAAAATCCACACGCCCGGAAGTCCCGAAGGGACGCAGGCATTTAGCCCCCAGCCTCGGCTGGGGGATCCCCATCTCTGAGAGTCAAAAGCTCCGAAGGTGCGCAGGCAGACTCCTTTCGCTCCCCCTCTTCATCAAGCTAAACACTTTGAAGACGAAAATCTTCGATCACCTCTTCAAAAGTGACATCGTTAAACTCCACCTCCGGGAACCTATGAGGCCCCGGACCCCATCTTGCATTTCTCCATTTCGCGCTGAAACTTACCTGTTATGATTGGTCGAACTCTTGCACTCTCCCTCGCGCTCTCCTCCCTCGCCCCAGCTCTACCCGACTGGACCCAATGGCGTGGTCCCACCCGCGACGGCATGATCCACAAAGGCGCTCCTGCCTGGCCTGACTCCATCACCAAGGAAAACCTTACCAAACTCTGGGCGGTCGATCTCGATCCCGGATACTCCAGCCCCATCGTTGCGGGCGACCGCATCTTCACCGTCGAAACCAAGGGCAAGAAAGACGAAGTCGTCCGCGCCTTCGAACGCTCCACCGGAAAACCCCTTTGGGACGCCTCCTGGGAAGGCTCCATGAAGGTCCCCTTCTACGCCGCCAAGAACGGCTCCTGGGTCCGTTCCACTCCCGCCACCGACGGAAAAACGCTTTTCATCGGCGGCATGCGCGATGTCCTCGTCGCCCTCGATGTCACCACCGGAAAGGAACGCTGGCGCCGCGACTACCCGGCCGAGGAAAAAACGCCCACCCCGTCCTTCGGCTTCGTCTCCTCCCCGCTCCTCGACGACCACCACCTCTACGTCCAGGTCGGCACCGCGCTGCGCAAAATCAAAAAGTCCAACGGCAACACCGTTTGGCAGGCCCTCGCCGATGAACGGGCCATGTTCGGCAGCGCTTTCTCTTCCCCCTTCCGCGCTAAAATTCACGGGAAAGATCAAATCCTCGTCCAAACCCGCTCCATCCTCGCCGGCATTTCGCCCGCCACCGGCGAAACCGACTGGAGCACCGAGGTCGAAGCCTTCCGAGGGATGAACATCCTCCCACCGACGCCCATCGGCAACACCCTCTTCACCGCCACCTACGGCGGAGGCTCCTTCCTCTTCAACGTCGTCAAAAAGGAACAAACCCAATCCGTCAACAAGGTCTGGCAGGACAAAAAACTCGAAGGCTACATGTCTTCCCCTCTCGTGATCGGGGGCAAGGTCTACCTTCATGGTCGTGACAAGCACTTCCATTGCATCGAGCCCTCCACCGGCAAAGTCCTCTGGACCTCGCCGGACAAGTTCGGCGAATACTGCTCCCTCGTCGCCAACCGCAACCGCATCCTCGCCCTCGATCAACGCGGCATCCTCCTCCTCATCGAGGCCAACCCCAAGGAATTCACATTGCTCTCCTCGCACGATCTCGACCTCCCTTCAACCTGGGCCCACCTCGCGGTCACCGGCGACAAACTCTATATCCGCCATCTCAACGGCCTCAACGCCTACCAGTGGAAGTAAGTCCGGACGAAATATTCCTGTTCATTCCCCGCCTGACCTTCCACACTCCCGCAAAACCTTTCACCATGGAAAAGATCACCGCCCAAATCAAGGACTTCCTCCAATATGTCGCCCTTCAGTTCATCAAGGACCCCAAGCTCGCCGAGCTTCGCATCGGCCACTCGGGTGACAACAAGGTCAACTTCCGCCTCGTCCTCAGCCAGCCGGACGTCGCCACTTTGATCGGCCGACAAGGCTTCACCGCCTCGACCATCCGCAGCCTCGTCAAAGCAGCCGCCGAGCGCGAAGGAGTTCAGGTCAATTTGCGCATCCATTCCCACGAGGAAGAGCGACAATACACCGCCGCTCTCGAAGCGAAAGCAATGGAGTAAGACCTGCCCCAAACCATTCTCAATCAACCCGCGAAGTCTTTTTCTTCTGCGGGTTTTTTGCTCTAACGTCATCTCCAGTGAATCGTTCCAACTCCGCCTTATGAACAAACTCGTCTTCCTTCTGCCGCTTCCCCTGGTTGCACAAGAAGTTCTGCCCGAACTCGTGGTCACGGCCCGGCGAGCTTCCGAAACTACCGCTGAAATCCCCTATTCTGCCGAAGTCATCACCGCCGAAGACCTCCAAAAAAACGCCGTCCGCTCACTCCCCGACGCCTTCTCGGACACCCCCGGCGTCCTCGTTCAAAAAACCACCCCGGCCCACGGTTCCCCTTACATCCGCGGCTTCACCGGCCGCCAAAACCTTCTCCTCCAGGACGGCGTCCGCCTCAATAATTCCACCTGGCGCAGCGGCCCCGTCCAATATTGGAATACCCTCGACTCCCTGGCCATCGCGCAACTCGAACTCGTCAAGTCCCAGGGTTCCGTCATCTACGGCTCCGATGCCATCGGCGGCACCGTCAACACTCTCAGTAAATCCAGCGGCTTCCGCGACGAAGAAGGCTTCTTCTCACGCGGCGCAGCCTACTACCGCTTCGATACCAATTCCAAATCCCACCTCGGTCGCCTCGAGCAAGCGATCGGCGAAGGAAACGGCTGGGGCCTCATGCTCGCATTCTCCGGCAAGGACGTCGGCGACATCAAAGACTCCGCCGTCGGTCGCATGAAAAATACGGGCTACTCCGAGCAGTCCTTCGACTTCAAATTTGAATACGCCCTCGCCGACACCCGCACCCTGACCCTCGCCCATTCCTTCCTCGATCAGGACGACATCTCCCGCTGGCACAGCACCGTTTTTAATCCCGGTTGGACCCACGGCCGCTCCTTCGCAACCGCCGGAAGCGATCTCGAACGCTCCTACGATCAGGAACGCTCGCTCACCTACCTGCGACTCGAAGACACCGACTCCACCCTCTCCTGGATCGACCGTTGGCAAGCCACCCTCTCCTTCCAAAAATCACAAGACTCCGAATTCCGCGTCCGCAATTCGGGACGCAGCGACTTTCGCATTCTCGATGTCGACACCTACGGACTCAGCCTCCAGGCCGAGTCCGGCAAACTCCTCTGGGGACTCGACTACTACCACGATGAAGTCGACTCCGCCGGCTTCCGCAACGGCGCCCCCCGCCCCTCCAACCGCCCCATCGCGGACGACGCCCGCTACGATTCCGCAGGCCTCTTTGCAAACTACTCCGGTCAAGCCACCGACAAACTCAGCTACGACCTCGGTGCCCGCTTCACCTATGCCCGCGCTGATTGGGACGGCTACCAACCTGCCGGCACTGCCATCGACCAATCCGGCAACTCATCCTGGGAAAACCTCTCTCTGTCCGCCCGCACCCTCTACGATCTCGACGACTCCTGGTCACTCTTCGGCGGCCTCTCACAAGCCTTCCGCGCTCCCAACCTCGATGACCTCACCGGCAGCCAGTTCGCCCTCAACGGCCTCGACTCCAAGGGCTCGCCCAACGTCGATCCCGAAACCTACCTCACCAGCGAGCTTGGCTCACGATTTGAGAACGAGTCCCTCTCCTTCCAACTCGGTGGCTACTACACCTTCATCGACGATGGCATCATCGTCACGGACGACGGCGACGGCGGCCTCGTCACCACCAACGGAAGTGAAGGATACCTCTACGGATTCGAAGCCAGCGCCGCCTGGAGATTCCAACCTCAGTGGGAACTCGCCGCGCAAATTGCCTGGCAGGATGGCAAACAAAAGGAAGGGGGCGTTGAAGACACCATCCGACGCATGCACCCGCTCATGGGTTCGCTCTCCCTCACCTGGACCCATCCGTCCGACGACTTCTGGGTCACCGCCCGGGTCGCCGCCGCCACCCATCAAAACAACCTCTCCAGGCTCGCCGCCAGCGACACCCAGCGCATCCCCGTCAACGGAACTCCCGGCTACCTCATCCCATCAATCTATGCCGGTTGGCAGGCCCGCGAAAACCTCCAACTTGGCCTCGCCCTCGAAAACCTCACGGACGAGGACTACCGTATTCACGGCTCCGGACAAAACTCCGCCGGACTCAATGCCACTTTATCCGCAAAGTTAGAGTGGTGAGATAGGTCGCGACGCTTATTCTGGACGGAGCGATGAAGCAACTGAAACGGATTCTCTTTCTCCTCATGGCGGGAGGCGCGATCTTCTTTGGCTGGTACTTCCGGGATCCCATCGCTTCGCTTTATCAAAATCTCACCCACGAACCGGCGGCCGAAAACCCCAGAGGCACTCCCAATCCAGAACTCTACCAAGAACTCATCGAGGGCTTGCAAGTCAAACAACTCGCCCTCGCGGAACGATACCGCAAGGCCCGCACTGCTCCGGAAATTTCCCAGGTCATCAAGGATTCACGGTCCACCCTTCATCAAGACCTCCCCGCCCTGATGCGCTGCTGGCTTGGCACCGATTGGGACTTCAATGGCACCTGCACCAAACCCGGGGCGGGAAAAATCGCCTGCGGATATTTCGTCTCCACCATTCTCCGTGACGCCGGCTTCAAGGTCGAGCGCATCCGCCTCGCCCAACAGCCTTCCCAAAACATCATCGCCACCTTTTTACCTCGCAAAGAAATGCATGTCCGCGCGGGCATTTCCTACGATGACTTTCTCAGCGAGGTCATCTCCCGCGGCCCGGGCATTCGCATTGTCGGACTCGATAAACACGTCGCCTTCATCGTCGTTGAGGAAAATCAAACGATCCGCTTCATCCACTCATCCGGCGGATATCCCTACTGCGTCGTCGATGAAGATCGTGACAATGCCACCGCGCTCATCAATTCACAGTACCGCGTCACCGGCGATTTCACCCACAGCGACGAGGTCATTCACCGCTGGCTGGTCGGAGAAAAGTGGCCCACGAAGCGTTAAGGCAAATCTCCTCCAACCCGGGCCTTGAGTTGCTCCAATCCCTTGCGGTCTTCAACCGACTCCAGAACATCACGGAAATTTGCCCCAATCGTATCGTAATCTTCTTGGTAATTTTCAAGATCCTTCTCCAAACCATCAAGAGCCTTGTTGAAGTGATCCTTGGCGGCATCCAACTCGTTGTTCCTCACAAAGACGAGCGCGAGGTTGCCATGAGACTGGGCCGTTTCGGGGTGAATCTCACCAAAGATCGACGTCCTCGAACCCAGCGCCAGCAGATGCATCTCGCGCGCCCGCTCATCATAACCGGCTTTGAAATAAAGGGTGCCCATGTTGTTGCAAAGGAGCGCCGTTTGCTCATGCTCCGCCCCCAAAACCTCATGGTAGGTGTTCAATGAGGAAAGAAGCAAGGTCTCAGCTTCGTCGAAATTCCCCGTCGCCTCGAAGATAAAGGCCAGATTGTTGCTCAAGTCGGCAATATCGAGGGCCGCCGGTGGTCGCATCCGCTCGAATGCCGCAATCGCCCTCTCGTAATAGGATTTCGCCTGCTCGTCGTTTCCCAAATTGTCGTGAATCACCGCCAGGCTGGCGCTCACCCGCCCAACCGCCTCATCAGCCTCCTGGGCACACCGTAACAAGCCCAGCGCCTCAAAGTAATCCGCCTTCGCTTCCTCCACATCACCGCTGATCCGAAAGAAATCACCTCGTAACTCCAAGCCCCAGGCAAGATCCTGGGCCGACAGCAGATCGGTCTCTTGATTGGCCCGGGCGCACTGCACGGCCTCGTCTGCCAGCTCACGAACCTCGGCAGCATTGGCATCAGTCACAGGCTCGGCGAGCAGGGCCGCGAGCTTCGTTAGGGCAGATTCTGGTAAGGGAGCCGACATGGAATATTTGTGAACAGGGGCGGACGATTAACTTTTTTGGCTATGATAGCAAGAGCGCAAGACAATGGTCTCGCGAAGCAGGGAGTTTCCCGTAAGACTGGAGAATTCGGGCCATCCCGCCCTTCCCCAAGCCGAGGAGTCGCACGACCTCTTCTTCAAAAAAGGCCAGCGCCCGCCGATCCGCTCCCGACTCTCCCAAATATCCCAACCCTCTCTTCAGCAAATCAAAGATCTCCGGCTCGGGATGGTCCAGCTCCAGCACCAATTCCAGCAACTGCCCGAAATACGCTGCCATCGACGAATCCCGGTAACGTTTCCGAAGGGCTTCCCGGTAGTCCGCCACCACCACTTCACGCAACCCGTGAAGCTCACTTTTGGCACTCCGGCTCCACTGAAACTCAGCCTCCACAAAAAGATCCAACCTTCCCGCAAAGGCACTTTTGGGACGCCGGGCTCCCTTGGCCACCGTCTTGATCAAGCCCGACTCCTCCGTCATCCAGTGAACAATCAAACTGGTGTCCGTCAGCTTCGTCAGCCGAATAATAATCCCGTGGCCACTTTCCACGCCCCGACAACTACCTCTCCCCCGCCCCGGAATCGAGACAAACCTCATTCCTCAATAAGGAACAGCGGGGGTGGGCCAGCGGCTGTGGAATTGGCAATCACCGACATCGTCTACAACTCCGGGGAGGAAACAGTGTCGCTTACGTGGACTTGACGTCCTGGCCAGACCTACGTCGTCAAATACTTGTTGGACATGACCAATTGGGAATCCAACCTCGGCGCTGGGATCATCCCGGATGTGGGCGAGACCACGACCATGGACTTTTCCCTGGTGGGCACCGCCGCCGAGGGAGCGGAAGATGTCTTCTTCCGGGTGGAAGAGGAATAGGTCTGACAGCGCACAGGATTCCCGCTGGGGTTGGAGAACCCCTCCCGACTTGTGTGAAAACCTCACGACAGCGCCCCGGGCCACCGGGCGTTCTGTCTCGATCCGGAAAGCCTTTCTGACAAACAGGAGAGCGACCGAGCTTGTCAAAACACTCACCGTTTTAATCCCTTTTTAATATTGAGAAAATTAAACCGTGTGATAGGGAAGAGGGTAGAACTCTCGCTGGAAAATTTACTGACATGGACACGCCATCATCAACTCTCACCCGAGCTTCCCGACCTCGTCGCCAAAAGCGAAGAGATCTGGAATCGGAATCCCGGCTCATGGAGCCTCACCGAACGCACCGAACGCACCGAACGCACCGAACGAATCACCCATACCACTACGAATCTCTTCTGCGGGCTTCCCGCCAAGCCCCTACCGATACGACTACGTCTCCCTCGAGCATCGTAGATGAAGGCAGCCATGAAGCCCGGAAGTATCGCGATTTATCAGACCCTCGTAAACATAAGTCACCAGCGCTCTCACTACGTCCACCGCAGGTAATCTCTCGCCTTCCAAGGCAAAATGCGCCCGCCACCTACCCCTACGATGCTTGGCCCGTCACATATTGGCCAAGCAGAGATCCCATCGGGGAGGGAGGGGGAATCAATCTCTATGGGATGGTTGCAAATGACGTTGTGGGAAGAGTAGATTATTTAGGGCTATATAGCACTTGTATTGAATCTCCTTGGAAGTTGTCCTTGACGCAGTTTGAAGGAGAGAGTAGAAGAAATTTGGCGGAAACGGGCCGCCATCAAGATGCTTCATATGTAGCAAAAGTTATAGCTTTTGTGACTGGGTTTGTAGAGTTTGAAGTATTTGCAACCGGAGGAGTTAATTTTCTCGGTAATGGATCGGGAGTAAAAGTGTCAGCGAAAGCAAGGCGTGGAGTAACAATGTCTGTTGGTATGGAAGTAGCTATCGGCTACCGGGCTAAGGAATGGCAAGAGGAAATCTGGCTCGATTGGACTGATTATTATAAAAAAATTTCGTGTGTTTGTCTTTGTGGAACACAGCGGGGCGATCGTAATGCTATGGCTTTAAGTGTGATGAAAACTGAAGAAGTTGATGGTATCAAATTAACCGGAAGTAAAGTTCTTAGGGCAGTCGATGTTGGGGCTAATCAGACTTGCACCGAGTATACGATAGAGCTAGTTGGAAGAAAATCTTGGTCAATGTTCTCAGAGATTGACTACTTCTGGACATTACACAGAAAAGATGGCATTGAGACAAGAGCTGGAAGAATTGGATTCGAAAGCGCTTTTGGAGCGCTGGGAGCTTCAGTGTTAGATCTTCCAAGTTATGTTAAATCTCTCGCTAGGTAAAATTCATGAAAATTTCTTTGGTGATAATTTGTCCAATTCTATTTTTGGCTATTTTCTTGGTTCGAGCGTCAAGTGTTCACCATTGCACTGATTTGCATGATAGTCGCAGATTGGTCAATGATTCTCAGTCGGCTATCAGTCAAATTGAAAGGCAGCTAAAGAGAATGAAAGTGATCTCTTTCGAAAAGGTGAGTTTTGTTGAGGGAGGCGGTGTTTTTGCGAAGCGAGTGGGTCAGCGCGAAATCTGGGTAATACACGAAAATACCTGCTTCGCTTTTTTGTATAAAAAGAACAGAAGATGGGAATTCGTAGGTAAGACAGCGTGGATACCCTAGCAGTCTGTCGTAAAAAAAAACATGTCAGGCATGTGTGAGAGGGGAGTTTGGCGTATCCCTGTATCTACAAAAAAACATGTGAGGCATGTTTCAGAGGGGAGTCTTCCGTATCCCTGTATCTACAATGGTCTTACGACGGGGTAGGGCGGAGTGAATCGGCGCAGGAATGCCTTTCAAGTCGGTCGTAGTGGTAAGCCTGTCGGTGGTTCGCAAGTCCCAAGCACCTTCGTCCGGCAATTCAACCGCTGCGGCACGCTGTCTGCGGGGCGGCAAGCGCCCTGGTCGCAGACATCGCGCCTGGTGCGCCAGCCCGGTCCGCTCGCGCGTTGTGGTTCGTGAGTTCGGTCGCTGGGCTGCCGGTCCGTCTTTAGCGGCTCGTTCCTCTCGCCACATCATCCTTCCGTGGCAGCCGCTCCCTTCGTTGTGTTTCCGTTTTCTGAGACAGACACGTTTTCTAAGACAGACAAGTTGACGGGATTCTTGCAACCACGTTGAAATCCTATTTCCAAGATGTTCGGCGTAAATATTACCAGACAATTTGCAGCGCGACCCCACTGGTCACGAAACCCGATGAAAGCGTGGAAATCCGCCCAAAATTACCCGACGTCAATTTGGAAACACAACCCGATATCAAAGTGGTGCGCAACACCAAACCATCCAGACATCCCCTTACCGAGCAAGAACCCAGTGGCCGCAGCGAGCCCTGAAGATTGGCTGGCACCTTGAATTACGGTCTCCACAGTCCCGGAGAGAAGCACACGTATGGGTTCCACAGTTCCGAAGGGATGCACACGTATCGGTTCCACAGTCCCGAAGGGACGCAGGCATTTAGCCGCCAGCCTGGGCTGGCGGTCCCAAGCACCATCGATTCAGAAAGCTCCGAAGGTGCGCAGGCAGACCACGCATCACCCACCGCCCCCTCAACGAAAACGATTCCCCGCCCCCCACCCTTCCGGTCAGACAATCCGCCTTCCCAAGATCCAACAGCAC
>Ga0209491_10003480_pt1 | contig 25931 bp, 15 predicted proteins | sample BON02_FD_187213 | JGI IMG/M metagenome (GOLD analysis project Ga0209491, IMG submission 187213) | Freshwater microbial communities from Lake Bonney liftoff mats and glacier meltwater in Antarctica - BON-02 (SPAdes) (version 2) | ecosystem: Environmental > Aquatic > Freshwater > Ice > Glacier...
AACTCAACCATTTCGCCCTAAAAGGGAAAATATACATCAAGGCTATTCAAGCAGCTTTCAAAGAACTAGAATCACTCAAACTAAAATACGAAGGAAACATTTCCTTTGGATAAAAAACAGCCTTGCGTAACATCAAATTCATTTCGTGTTATTTTAGTAAGGAAACTGTTTAAACTTTTTTTTACGTTGAAAAATGAGCGAAAATGCGATAAAGTGCAAGCTCATCCAGTTTCTGACTAAAAATTCAAATTGTATCAGAAGGGCTTTGAAACCGTCCATCCTTCGATTGTATTGCTTTTACGATAGGAAGCGGATATCTTTCGGTCTGTCCATAACTTTTGAGAAAAAAAAGACAGAGAAAGACTATGGGTAATACTCGGATATGGGTCATAAATATACTGTTTTTACATAAACGCGTACCGCTTTTCAATGGCACCAACGATTCATTAGCTCCACCAAATGGGCAGGCCTAGTCCCTTAAATTTAGGGTTTTCCTTGTAATAGGGCCCTGGTACAAAAGGGAATTTCTTTTCAATGTTGTCGATAAGTTCGACCCCGAAACCGGGCTTATCGGGAATGGTTAGTACGCCTTCCTTAATCTCGTAAGGATCTTTGAAAATGTCCCACTTTAAAGGATTAAAGGTTTGGTTCAGCTCGCACATATGCCCTGACGGAACACCAGCAACTAAATGGACATTGGCAATGGTGGTAAGCCCGCCTACCCAATTGTGCGGGCAATATTTTTGACCGTTCTCGTGAATCGTTTTCCCGATGTACCATCCCTCTGTCATACCAGAAAGGTTGGCATCCGTTTGAATGATATTCATGGCCTTTGCCTTCACAAAGGGCTCTACTTGGTAGCGGTTCCACCAGCTTTCCCCACCTGAGACCATCACTGAGGGCATCGCCTCGTTGATGGCTATGTGCATCTCAAGGGCAGCGGGATCGGTATGGCTCACGGGCTCTTCGAACCAATAGAATTTGAGGTCTTCAAGTACGGGACACAGCTCGTTGATAATGGTATCATAAGACCAAGGGAATTTTTCGATTGCCAATTTAAAATCGGGGCCGACGGCCTTGCGCAATCGCTCTAAAATCTTAATGTATTTTTCCATAGTCATATTGCTGTATTTCCAAGAAGTACCATTGCGGAACTTGAATGTATCGTAGCCCGCTGCCTTGTACCGTAATGCCTCTGCGATCAAGTCCTCCTCCCCTTTATCGTACCAGGCATGGCTTACGCCGCCACTTGCATAGATATTTACCTTATTGGTCGGATTTTCATCGTTTGAAAGCAATCTGAATACCGGTTGGCCCTTTGCCTTTCCAATAATGTCCCAGAGGGCGTTGTTAATTCCCGCCCAAGCACCTTCGGCTAGGTCGTTATGGCCTTGGTTATTACAAAGGAAATCTACGTCGAATACGTTGGCGCCCTTTAATAGGGGTGTGATGTATTTATCGGTATACTCCTTCAATTTGTCCGGGCCTCGGTAGGGGCTTCCCTCCGCAATGCCGACAATGCCCTTGTTCGTAAATATTTGGACAAGGGCGGCATCTGACTTCCATACATAAAGACCTCCGCAACGCCAGAGGTATTCGCCATTATGCGCGTACGACAAGGGCGTAACCTTAATATCGGTAATGGTGATATTCTCTCGTTCCAGCCCTTCTGAGGGATGGGAGCGGTTTGCCCTGTCTACGGGTGATGAAAGGTTCTTTCTGTCCAAAGATGTTACGGCAGGGCTATGATTTGACCCCTTGACAGAAAAAGGCACTGTTCCGGCCAATAGAGCGACACCTGACGTAGAAACAAAGGATCGGCGGTTCATTTTTTTCATTTTTAAAAATTAAGGTTAGTGACTGAATAGGGTCTTTTGAGTGATTCAGTTAGTGGTTACCAGGTGCGTAGTTTAAAAAAGTCATCTAACTGGGCGGCTGACATCTTAATTTTGGAAGGGTTGTCGTTGAGCCATTTTAAGAATTCCTTTTTGATTTCTTCTTTCCAAGCGCCATCAATTTCTCCGGAGGTATAGCGTTGTTCCCGTAGACAGAGGTGACCAAATTCATCTTTTAAAGCAATAAACTCGCCTTTGAGAACCACTTCTTCGGCAAGGTGGGGAGGTATAAAAATGACCCCTTCCCTCTTGGCCAACACCACATCGCCGGGCATTACGGTAGCCTCGCCAATGATGATCGGAACATTGATGCCCATAAGCATCATCTGCATTTGGTAGGAGGGATGCCAGCTTTTTACAAAGGCGTTGAACCCTTCGATGCCTTCCAGCCCTTCCAAATCGCGCAATCCACCATTGAAGACCACCCCGTTTTTTGATTTTGTATAAATCGAAGTGCCGAGGTTATCCCCAATCAACGGCCCTTCGTTTACCTTTCCGTAGGAATCCGCGACGTATAGATCGCCCTCGACCAATTCGCCGATGGGCCAATTGACCATATCGCCGCTTCTACCTTCCGTTTTGCCCTCTTTTTCCAAGACCTCCCTAACGTCCACCCGCTTGGGCATGTACTGGGCGGTAAGCGCTCGGCCCGACATAGCTTGTTTTTCATGGATCATTTTCCATTCCCCGGCAAATTGGTTCATATACCCATGGTTGCGCAAAATTGACCAGGCCTCTTCCAAGGAAATGGCCTTCATGCGCTCTATGATATCCCCAGGCACTTTAGGGCGGCCGTCATCAAAGCGTTCGCCCTTCCATTCGGGTGTGAGCGCAATCAATCGCTCTTTGGGTATATTGATGGATTGCCCATTTGTAAGGGTCGAAATACAAAAGGATAGAACAACGAGAAGAATAAATTTTTGAGGGATATGCATAGTTGGAATTTTTTGGGTTATTAGTCTTGGCCTGGCCTTACCGAATCATCACCTCCCAATACCGGGTTCGTTTGGAAGTGCCTTCTGGCCCCTCAACTTTTAGGGTAATGACCGTGCGCACCCCTTTATTCTTAAACCGATAAATCGGATTTTGTTCCGTCGAGCTATCGCCGTTGCCGAAATCCCATGTCCATTTTTTGATCGCTCCAATGGATTCATCTTTGAAGGCCACTATTCCCTTTTCCTCGTCCACAACTTTGAACGTCCATGCTGCTTTAATAGGCTCCAAAAATTCTTTTTCCAACGGCATCAGTTGAAAGGCACATAGATACGAGGCGTTTTTAACCATTTCGGTATTGTGAGAAAGGTTGACATGGCCTTCCCTTTTCCCTCCGTCAAAATCCAATATCGACCAAGAAAGGCCGATGACCTTGTTTTCCTTCAGTTCCGATTCTACGGCCCTTTGCGGCCCATCGTAGGGGGCGTAGTCATAGGGGGTGATCCAACCTTCCAAAATTAAAGTACCGCTTTCCCCGTGTTTAAAATGATAATCATAGGCATAGTTTGCGTGCGGAAACTCGGAAACCCACGGTTGGTTTCCCCACACCAATACCCATGCATTGTTTACCGGCGGTGTATAGATATGGTAGTTCTGCGCGTGTACACCACTAAAGTTAAAATGATTTTCGATATAAGAAGCGCTCTGAGGTTGCCACTTCATCTGCTCAGGATCATACAAGGGGTTTTGAATAAAAGGCCCTCCCGAAAGATCGCCATCGACCACGAGCTCAAATATATCGTTCATATAGCCCTCGGGATTGAAGCGCTCAAAATCCCAAAAATCGTCGTAGGCCTCGTACAGAAAATAAATACGGTTCAGCCCTTTGACCCATCCGATGGTCACTTTGACATCGAGGTCTTTGGGGTCGATGTCAGTACCCATACCGTCTTCGGTATCGCTTAATTGATCTGTACCATAGGTGTAATTTTCGGGTACTATTGCCCAATCGCTTTTGTCCCCGTCGATTCGTGGCATTTGATTTCTGGGGAATTGAAAAATCTTAAATACTTTCCCGTTTCTTGCCGTTTTGTAGGTTGAAGTGGACTGGCCATTTACAGTCGATACATTGAACAACAAATAGCCAAGGAAAAACACCCAAGCCGTATTACCTTGCCGAAAATTTATGTCGCTTTTATTTTTCATAACCTGTAGATACGATCTGCATTTTTATGGTATATTTTGTGGAGTTCTTCATCGGAAAATTGCCTGGTAATTTTTTCAAAAGCCCTGGACCAGCTTTCGTAGGAACCGGCCAGCAGTACCACGGGCCAATCTCCGGCGAAGACCAAACGATCCATCCCGAATTTTTCGATGACGTGTAGGATATAGGGCTTGATTTTTTCGACCGACCAATCCTTCCCGAAACGGGTAATAATACCCGAAATTTTACAGTTTACGTTGGGCAGTTCCGCTAATTTCTCTATTCCGTTCCGCCATTGCGTAGTACCTGCATCCCCAACGTTCGGATTGCCTAGGTGATCAAGCATAAAAATCGTATCAGGAAATTTTTTGGCTACCCTGACCGCTTCGGCCATAAGTGGCGGCGAGATCAACAGGTCAAAACTCAGCTTGCGATGGGCCAATGCCTTAAAGCCTGCTAAAAAATCGCTGGAAGTTGCCGCATCTTTCGGAAAGCCGGCCCGTATGCCCTTAACCAGAGGTAGTTCACAAAGCTGTTCCAATACTTTTTCCGTACCAGGCTCTTGCGTAAGGTCCGCCTTGGCCACTATTCCCTTGATATTTGATTCGGATAGGGCCAACCGGCTTACTAAGGTAGCTTCCTTGAGACCTAAACCGGCGTCCGCTCCGCTTTCCATGAAAACTATTTTTCCTATGTTCGAACTCTTCGTAGCCTCTTCATAATCCTGCAAATCGAAATTACGGTTGATTTTGGGTGAGTTTTTTAGCCAACCGTAGGATAAATTGTTCAAATCGAATAAATGTACGTGTGTATCGGTTTTGGGTATTTTCCCCAGTCTATCCTCCCCATTTTCGTAGGACCACAGGGTATCTGGAATACTTAGCGCAACCGCTGAAACACTAAGGAGATTATGGGAGAATGTTCTTCTGTTCATCGGTCGATTCAAGGACAAATTATCAGTTTGGTTAGAAAAGTAGCTGACCGTTTTCAACTACTGAAAGCAAGTGGTGAACCTAAAATCACTCTCCGTTAACAATCCGATATAACTTCAATGAATTGGCGTTGCGAGACGCCACCAGGTACCGATCATCAATCAGTACCAGATCTCGGCAATCGCCCTCGACCAGGAAGCCCGTTCGGTCAGAGAGTTCCGGTAGGAAGTTTCCTTTGCCATCACCCAGCAGCACCAGTCCCATGGAAGCGTCGTAGCGCCCTCCCACGGGTTCGGTGCTAAAATCGTTTCCGACGATGATGGCGTCCAAATTGCCATCCCGGTCTAAGTCAGATACTGCGATGCTTTGGATTGGAGCAAATTGAGCGAGGCCAGGTAGTTTTTTCATGGTGAAATTTCCGTCGCCTAGATTTTCGAGATAAACGCTTTCCTGCAAAATGGCTTTACGGGTAGTGGAACCATCGATCTGATCCTGGCTTAGAACGTCTGGTAGTGTGGCGGCGGCATAGGCGGCGTAGGTCGGAAAGCGTTTTTTCCAACTCGGCAGTTGCGCCATAAACAAATCCCGCCCCGCCATCGGCACCTCCTTACCGTTTTTCCAATGGGTCGGAATAGCGTCGAAACTACCATTGCTGTCATAATCATTCGCGTAAACGGCTAGAGGTCGATCGGCAGAAATTAGGTAGGAGGTATTCAATCCCACGTTCCCGGCAATAATATCGATATCGCCATCTTGGTCGAAGTCGCCGCTATTCAGACAATTCCAGAGACCTTCGGTTCCTGCAATGAGTTCGGTAGCATTCTTCAACCTGCCTTTTTCGTTTCTGAAAATTGTAATTGGCATTAACTCTCCGACCACTACCAAATCTGGCCAACCGTCGCGGTCGATGTCCAGCCAACGGGCATCGGTTACCATGCCGACTTTTTGGAGTCCTGGTACTTCGGCGCTGCCGTCACGGAACTTGCCATCCTCGTTTATCAATAAGTACGAATCGCCCGATTCGGGAAAGCGGGAAGGCGTTAATCGTCCGCCCCGGAACAAATCCAGATCGCCGTCGCCGTCGAAGTCGGCCGCCCGCACGCAAGAGCCGCTGTGCCGGATGGACGGTAGGCGGTCGGTGGCATCCGTGAAGTTTCCTTCCCCATCATTCAGATAAAGCCGATCTTGAAAAAACTTTGACCCATCGGCGTATTCGTTCGACCCGCTCACCAAGTAGAGGTCCAGGTCTTGGTCGCCGTCCGCATCGAAAAGCAGGACACCGATATCTTCCTCGTCCTTCATTATTAGGGAATCGCAATAAGGCCGGGGCGAAAAATTTCCCCGCTGATCTTGCATAAAAAACTTACCGTAATGTCCGTAGGAGCCACCAACAAAGAAGTCTTCCCGGCCATCGCCGTCGATATCACCGGCTGCCAGCTTGGGGCCTTGCTGCGAGTATTTGTGCAATAGCATTTTCTCGTCGTAGTCGTAGTCCGCGTAAAGAATCTCCGTGTGGTGGTAGTTGACTTTCTGTTTTACTTCTACCAGCAGTTTATCTCTATTATTTTTTGTTTCAAAACTCTTGGGAATTGCAGCTTCATAGTCTACTTCCAGTATTGTTCCTGGCTCGACTTTTCGCAACATCTGCGCCTTACCGTCGGGCCACTCTACCAACAGGGAATCGACTTTTGCGTATGCTCCCAAACCAAAATGCAGGCTACTTTCTACGGAAGATACGTAGCCCCTAGTGGAATGGTTTACTACTTTTTGGCGTTTTCCAGCTTGGAAAATAGTAGCCCCGACACCTACCCCGAGGGAATTGCCGAGCGGGCCTTTCAGTTTTATTTGTAAAAAGTTATTGTTAGCCGTGCTATTATTTTGGAGTAAGGTAGCCTCGGCGTTGACATTGTTAGTGATGACGTCTAGGTCGCCATCTAAGTCTAAATCGGCGTAAGCGGCTCCGTTCGATAAGGAAGGCTTTTGATCAGTCCAGGCCTCGCTGATGTCTTCAAAAGTCAGGTCGCCCTTATTTCTGAAAAAGTAATTTGGATTGTTCCAGGCGGGCAGCTCGCTTACTTTTTCCAAAAAATGTTCCTTGAACTCCGCCAGCGTTGCATTCTCAGCGTTGAACGACTGGTTATATTTGATAAAATCCAAATCCGTTACATCGCGAAGGTAGCCATTGGTCACGAATAGATCTTTCAGGCCATCGTTGTCGAAGTCGGCGAAGAGCGGAGCCCAACTCCAATCTGTACGATGCACCTGCGCTAACTGCCCGATTTCGGAGAACTTAATTCGTCCATCGGCGGCGAGGCCAAGATTGAGCTGCAGGGTGTTGCGCATGAACTGCGGCTGGTAGCCAGCCCGTGTTTCCAGGTCATATTGTGCGTAGTGTCCACCCCCCGCCATACGCTTGAATTGTTCGTCAGACCGGGGCAACATATCCAATTGGATCAAGTCCAGCAGGCCGTCGTTGTTGAAATCAGCGGCGTCGTTGCCCATGCCAAAGCGGCTGGTGTGTTGAAAGTACTGGGCCGAGGATTCCACGAAACTACCCCGCCCGGTATTGATGTATAAATGGTCGTTGGACAAAAAATCGTTCGACACCCACACGTCGTCGTATCCATCCTGATTAATATCGACGATCGACAAGCCGAGGCCATAGCCATCGTGCAGAATGCCCGCCTCCAGGCTGACGTCGGTGAAAGTACCATTGCCTTCGTTTCGATAAAGCTTGTCCGGCGAAAGTCCCCGACCATCTTTCCGGACGGGGACAATTTGGTTGGTATTTCGCTCGAGCGGACTGGTGGTAATCAGATAAACATCAAGGTCGCCGTCCTTGTCAAAGTCAAAAAAAGCGGCTTGGTTCGTATAACTTGTATCCGCAAGGCCAAATTGTTGGGCCATCTCCTCAAACTTGCCTTCCCCCTGATTAATGTAAAGTTGATTGGCTCGATCGTCCCCAAGGTAGTTTCCTGATTTGCTGACGTAGATATCCAGCCGTCCGTCGGCGTTTATATCAGCCATTGTAACACCTGACGACCAGCCTCCTGAAACGATTCCCGCCTTTTCCGTAATGTCTTCAAATTCAAGATTTCCTTTGTTGCGGTACAAGCGATCAGATACCATGTTTCCGGTAAAATACAGATCGGGTAATCCGTCGCCGTCGAGGTCTCCCACCGCCACGCCCGCTCCATTGTACACTTGGTGAAAATCGAAGACATTATGGCGTTCGTCCTCCTTGATGGTATTCTGAAAATGAAGGCCCGTCTGCGTGGAAGGAAGCGTAGTGAATAGCGTATGGCGTTTCTCTTGGCAAGAAAAAAATAAAACCAGAAAGAGCGGCACGCAAAAAATCTTCATTATATCGAATAAGTGAAAGGCAGGGATTTACTCCCTGTCTTTCTATGAATTGAAAATCTAATTTTCCGTTACTTCGGGTACTGCGTCAGGTTGGGCATCAGCGACAGTTCACCAATAGGCACGGGAAAGTATTCGTCTCTACCCTTTACGAATCCCTTGCTTCTAAGTACCTGCTCAGAAATACCCCAGCGGGCAAGATCGAAGAAGCGATGTCCTTCGAAAGCGAGTTCTAGTCGTCGTTCTTTGCGGATGATATTGCGTAAGCTCTCCTGATTGGTATCGGTGATAGGCACCAGCCCGGCCCGGGTTCTGACCTGGTTGAGGGGGGGCAGCGCGGCGGATCCCTGTCCCGACTCATTCAAAGCCTCGGCAAGGTTGAGCAAAACTTCTGCGTAACGAATGATAGGTTGGTTTACGTCGAAATTATTGGCGCTATTCATATCTCTGCCTTCGGGCAGAAATTTGCGAACGCAGGCATTGTTGAAAAACGTGGGGCGCATGGGCGCACTGGGAAACGGCTGTGACCCCTTTCCGTTGACGTCGATCATGTCGGCGGGTTGGGCTCCGACGACTAGAACCGACTTACGCCGCTGGTCTCCTTCGGGAAAAACAGTAGTTACTTCCTTGCTGGGTGTAAACCAGTTGGCCCAGCCAATGACCGGACTCCACATCACGGCCATCCCGTTTTTGGAGGCTGCGCTCCAATAACTAGGTGCAAAACCCACGGCTTGAAACTCCATCATCGACTCCGGCCCATTCTCGCCCTTTCCGTTGAATTGCGACATATAGTCCTCTACTAATTTGTATTCTCCCAAGGCAACTACCTGCTGAGAAGTCTGGGCGGCCAGCGGCCATTTCTTTTGGTAGAGATACATCCTGCCCAGTATGCCAAGTGCTGCTCCCTTAGTAACGCGACCCACGGGATTGCTGTTTGCAGCAGACAAGTCGGGGATAGCCTTGGTTAGATCGGCCTCTATCTGAGCGTAAACTTTCTCCTGACTAGTACGGGCCAGGTTACGGTACTCATCCGGAGTAAGAACGGTCGTCATCAGCGGAACATCGCCATAAGTAATCACCAAATTCCAGTAGTACAGGGCTCGCAAAAACGCCGCCTCAGCCAGGTACTGCTTCTTGAGCGTTTCGTCCATTTTGATGGCGGGAACCTTTGCCAGAAATGCGTTGGCCCGGAAAATACCGGCGTAGCAATCATACCATCGTGCCGAAATAAACGGATTGTCGGGCAACCAACGGTAGTCGCTCACCGCCTTGTAATGGAAGCCGTAGTCGCCGTTGTCGCCCGTCTGCTCGTCGATATTGTCCGAAGAACACTCGCCTAGCACAACGGCCGACTCGCGGTACACGCCTTTCCGGCTGAGGGGGTCGTACACTCCCGTGAGGGCTTGTTGAGCGTCTTTGGCGGTTTGGTAAAAGTTCTCCTCGACGATCCCGTTGGTAAATTCTTTATTGACAAAATCTTCGCCACAGCCAGTCAGCAGCGCAAGCCCCATCAGTAAGGGATATAATTTTAAGTATTTCATGATTTTTGGTGTTAAAAGGGTTTAGAAATTACAACGCACGCCCAAGGAGCTGGTACGAACCTGGGGATACAGATCCTGATAGATTCCGGCCGCCGAACTATTGTTGTTGTCCAGCCCTACCTCCGGGTCGATACCCGTAAACTTGGTCAATACGAAGACATTCTGCATGGCAGCGTACACTTGCAGCTTTTGAATGCCTCTGATCGGAAGCGTGTAGGCCAACTGAAGGTTCTTCAGTCGAATAAACGATCCGTCCTCTACCAGATGCGAACTCAACCGGGTGTTGGAGTTTGGATCGGTGACGATGGGGCGAGGAATGTCGTTGCTCGTCCCCGGCCCGTTCCAAGCGTTCACTACGGTGGAAGATTTGTTAAACGCCCGGCCCGACGATTCCAAAATGGAGCGGGCTACGTTCATGATGTCGTTACCCTGCACACCAAAGAACTGGAAGTTCATGTCGAAGCGCTTGTACGAAAAGTTGCCTCCTAATCCGAAGGTGAACTTGGGGTTGGGATTGCCGATGATCGATTTGTCGGCGTCGTTGATTCGGCCATCGCCGTTCAGGTCTTTGTACTTGAAATCACCCGGCCCCGTCTTGGCTACCTGGTAGGGAGTTTTTGCGTTACCATCGACCGCATTGGCTGCGTCCACCTCCGCCTGAGTTTGGAAAATTCCCTCGGTCGTTAGGCCGTAGAAAACACCCAAAGGCTGACCCACGCGAATCAGAGTCGTGCCCCCCGAACCTGAATAGTTGAAGGGGAAAATGTCGCCTCTGGCCCCTAGCGAGATTACCTCGTTGTCGTAAGTGGTAAGGTTGGCGTTGATGCTGTACTTGAAGTCACCCTTTCCGCCACGGTAGTCCACGCTAAACTCCAAGCCTTTGTTGTTAAATTTTCCTGTGTTCTGCGTCACCGTTCTCAGTCCCGACACGCCGGGCAAGTCCAGGGTGAGGAGCATATCGGTGCGGGTTCGGTCGAAATACTCGGCAGAAAAGTTGATCGCCCCATTCAATAAAGAGGCTTCCAGAGCGATATTATATTCGGTAACGGTTTCCCACTTGATGTCGGGGTTTCCCAAGTCTCCCAGCGCCGCTCCCAGTGAGGTAATACCCGTCCGGTTGCCGAAGGCATAATTATAGCCAGATTGCACCCGCGCCAGGTACCGGAAGTTTCCGATTGCATCGGAGCCCACCTGTCCCCAACCAGCCCGGAGCTTGAGATTATCCACTAAACCGCCTTTGGGGAAAAAGCCTTCTTCCGAAATTCGCCAGCCCGCCGACACCGACGGAAAGGCGCCGAACTTACGGTTTGGACCGAATTTCGAGGAACCGTCGCGGCGGATGTTCATCGTCAGAAGGTATTTATCGGAAAAGTCGTAGATCACCCGACCGAACACCGAAGCCAAAGACTCCTGCGAGGAGTTGGTGGAGGAGTTGCTGGCAATCATGCTCTGGGTATCGATTTCGGTGAAAGCATCCGTGTCGTAGCTGCCGCTCTGAGAGGCCGACCGAAACGAAAGATCCAAGGCTGTGGTACCGAGCAAAGCACTCAGGTTGTGCTTACCAAAACTTTTGGTATAGCTCAGTGTATTCTCAAAAATCCACTGCCGGGAAGTAGAGCTACCGGCTGACACACTTGATAGCCCGGCGGAATTGACCAAACCGTACTCCCAAATGGGGTTGAAAGAGTATTGATTTCCGAAAACTAGGTTGGTGGAGAAGCTCGTCCTGAACCGCAAGTTTTTGACCGGTTCGTACTCGGCGTACAGATTGGCGATGAGGTCATAGGATTCATTTTCCTGGGTCACACGAAGTCGATCAGCTATTGAATTACCCGTCCTCTCCATACGAACGTCCGTGGGTCCAGCGTAGGAGCCGTCTTCGTTGTATATGGATTGAGTAGGATTCGTCTGGTAAAGGCTGGTGAAAGCACCGTGAATGAACGTCCGGTTGCCGGCCCCGTTGTTGCGCTGATTGACCCGCGAAAGCATCAGGCTGTTGCCCACTTTGATATTTTTGGCAACCTGATTGTCGGTATTGATTCGTAGCGACATCCGCTCAAAGTAAGTCTTGAGCATGATGCCGTCATTTTTAAAGTAATTGGTCGAGATGTAGTATCGGCTCTTGGCTGAGCCACCCGATATCGACAACTGATGATCCATAACCTTGCCCTGCTGGGTGCCAGCTGCCATCCAGTCGGTACCTTCACCCAGCGACTGGAGGTTGGGAAAGGGGGCCTCCTGTCCGGCGGCTGTAAAGGCCCGATTCATGTTTTCGCCAAACTGCGCTGCGTTCATCGGTGGCGGAATTTTCCGGGTCGGCCCCTGAATCCCGTAGTAGCTCGAATAGCTGATTTGCGCCTTCCCCGCGCTCCCTCGTTTGGTGGTAATAAGCACCACGCCGTTGGCCGCTCTTGCTCCGTATATTGCAGTAGAGGCGGCATCTTTGAGAATGTCGATCGATTCGATATCGTTCGGATTGATATTTGCTAATGGGTTGGAGTTTTCGTCGTTGCCAGGATCGCGCTGCACCCCGTCGACAATGTAGAGCGGGTTGGAATTGTTAATGGAACCGATCCCCCGTATACGTACCACAATACCGCCGCCCGGCTGTCCGCCATTCGACGACACCATCACACCGGGCATCTTGCCCTGCAGAGCCGTATCGAAGCTTGGCGACTGCACGTTAGCAATATCGGCCCCTTTCAGCGTCGAGATCGACCCGGTGACGTTGCTTTTCTTTTGCTGTCCGTAGCCCACCACCACTACTTCGTTGAGTGATTTCTGGTCGGGCGAGAGTGATATATCCAGGGTACTTTGATTACCGACTTCCACCTCCCGCGGCTCGTAGCCGACAAAAGAAAAAACCAATGTCGATTCGTTTCCATCGGGAATGGACAAGCTGTAGGCACCGTTTTGGTCGGTGGTCGTTCCCCTCTGGGTGGTCTTTAGAAGGATATTTACACCCGGCAGGGCCTCACCCTGATCGTCTGTCACCCTTCCGGTTATACCTCGGTCGACAGGTAGCTTGATAGTCTGGGTCTGCTGTTTGATGGGAGCGATTGCTTTATCTTTGGTTCCTGGTAGCACCCTTTTCAGGATAATTCGCTTGCCTACTGCTTCGTAGCTCAGATTGTGTGGTACCAACAATCTGTCTAGAACCGCCGACAGTTTTTCATTGGTGGCATTGAGTGTGACTTTTCGCGAAGCCTGGATCAGGTTGGGGCTGTACGAGAATTTTACTTCGGAATTCTTCTCGATGTAAGCAAGTACCGTATTGATTTTTTGATCCACCGCCCGCACCGAAATTCGCTGATCCAGGACTTCCTGGGCAGACAAGTCGAGCGCCAGCGAAACGTTCGCAAAAATCACCGCTATACACAGATGAAAAAAAGACCATTTCATAATTTTTAGTGCAAAGCGCTGGGTAGAGTGTTTTAATTTCATAATTTTGAAGGGTTTTGTTGGATACGCATTTGGCAAGACACACCCTACATCTGTTTGGAGGCAATTCAAACTTGCAGGGAATGAGTTGAAGCTGGTGATGGTGATGCATCGCCAGTTTCTTTTGTAAAAATGGGGAACGCTCAGTGGCATTCAGAAACTAGTTGATATCATACGCAGAAGTTTAAGTTGAGATCACAATTTTAATGTTTACAGCCTTTGCCGTCGATAATAATCTGAGCATCCAAAATGCGGTAGCGAGCTTCAATACTACGGCATACAATGTCTATTTTTTCGTATGGTGGTACATCGTTCAAGTCGGCAGTAAAATAGCAGTTAACAAATTGCTCTTCGTTAAACACGATATCTAATCCGTAAGCACGTGCCATTGTATTGAAGACCTCAGGAACAGGAGTGTCTTCAAATATAAAATTATACTTTGGTAGATTGGGGGCGGTTTCGCTCAGTAAAAGGGGTTCCCTGACCAATGTTTTAACCAACCGGATTTCCTTACGGGCCAAGACGGCCTGCTGATTGGGCAGCAGCAAAATCCCTTCCCGTTCGCGGGTGCTGATTTCCTCACGATCCCCAACCTTTTTGGCCACTGCCACCGCCACGCGTCCGGTACGTACTTCCACCGTTACGTCTTTGTCGTTTGGGTAGGCTCGCACGTTAAAGCTCGTTCCAAGTACCTTAGTCACCAGTTCGTTGGCATAGACAAAGAAAGGTTTGTTAGGATTTTTTGACACCTCGAAGAATGCCTCCCCGCTCAGATATACTTCCCGATTGGTACTTTCCGTAAAGTTTCGGGCGTAGCTGATCCGGCTGCCTGGTTGCAGCCTAACGGTACTTCCGTCGGTTAGCGCAATTGAAAGCGGCTCGGCCGTAGCATTTATTTTCTCGATGAGTGCGAGGGTAGTTTGCTCCCGATTGGTTTTGTAGCTAGCTTCCTGATTTTGAGGATTTTCGAGCGGAAGTAACCAGTACCCCACCACAAATAATACAGAAGCCGCCGTTGCCCAAGACGTCCATCTGGGCAACCGCCGCCATAGTGGCACACGCTGTGCTTCGGCAATAATCTGCTTGATACGCTGGAAAACTACCTCCTCGTGGGCGGCAGCGGGAGTTCCGCCTTCGACCTGCTGCTCAATGCCTAGTAAGAAATTAGTAGCCGCGATGATTTTAGGCGTTTTCTCAGGGTGTTTTTCAAGAAAATCCTGCCAAAAGGCATCCAATTCAGCATTGGGCTTACGCACCCACTGCCGGAAGCGGGCATCTTCGATGTAGTCGTTTGTAGTAAAATTCAGGTACTCCATTATGGCACTATTTCAGGAATTTATTCTCCTTTTGCCTATTATAGAGTCCAGAGTGAGGCGTTTCAACCTTGCACAGGTTGATTTTTTCGGTGAAATCTAGAAAATAATTTCTATTATAATGATAATCAGTAATATAGAAATCTCTCGAAGTTTATAAAGAGCCTTTTGCACGAGGTTACGGCTGGTTTGCTCTTTGATTCCGAGCATTTCGGCGACCTCGGCGTACTCCATATCATAGTAGTAACGCAGTATCAGCGCCTCTCGCTGTCGGGGAGGTACTTGATCCAGCCAGGCGTTGAGCTTTTCGGTGAGTAGGCATTTATCTTCTCGATTGGTAAAGTCCGTTTCTGCCGAAGATTGGGAAGGAAGGAGCGACTCGGGAAGCAATTCCCAATCTGTTTCCGTAAAGTGTTCTGGTCGCAGCGAGCGGTGGATTTTACGACGCAGCGACACCATGAGGTAGTACTTCACCGACCGCGCCGGACTCAGCGAGCGGCGGTTGCGCCACAAATCCACGAACAAATCCTGGATAGCGTCGTTGACGGCTTCCTCATCGCGCAGGAACTGCCTGCCGTAGTGAAACAAATCCCGGAAATAACGGCGGTACAAGCCCTCAAAGGCATCCTCGTGGCCCGCCCTTACGGCTTGCCAGAGTTGTTGGTCGTCGGTGAGTGCGTTTGTCCTTTCCATGTTGTTTAGGAGTGAATTTATGGTAAAAAGAAAATTTTTGCAGGTAACTACTGAAATAAAGGCCAGTAGCAGGATTAATCGCGGATACTCTACCCGAAGATTTTTTCAAGGTTTTGATAATAAGCAAGTTAAGTAAGGTTTGGTTAGAGTGCAAATTTTTTCAGCTTTGGCAAAATATACTTCGTTTGATACCATAGGCTGTTTTTGTTGCGAGGCTGCTTCAACTATTAGCCTTTGCAACTTTTTCAGATAATTTTCTTCGGGTAGAGTAAATCGCGGACGAATACAAACCACACTCTTTGCGTCGAGTTCAGTAGATCAATGATTTCCTCCACTTTAAAATTTTGGAATAAAAATCTCACGTCCGACTAAAACATTGCTGATTGCCGCTGACCGCTCCGCCCGCTCCAATGGTCGGTCTTCGCTGTGCAGCCGCAACCACCCATTCGGTGGCGGCAAAGTGGTGCAGCGGTAGGTTCATTCTACATCCGAAAACTTGGCGATTGTAAAAAACGATATCGAACTCTGGCTGGCCTTCAAAGACGGCAGCGAACGGGCCCTCGCTGCCGCCAGTCTGCGACTGGTGGTTTGAAGTAACGCAAGTTTCCAACTTGCTCAACAAACTCTTCTACTTCAATGCCTCCCGTGTCCGTAGGTATCCTACTCGTGCCTTGGTGTCTTAAAGTTGGGAACTACTTTCCATTAAAAAAACTATCGCACCGCCTCCCGTGTCCGCAAGTATCCTACCAAATCCACAATCTCCTTATCCGACAACGTCTCAAAAAGCCCGGTGGGCATCATAGAAGAGGGCGTCACTTCCCGAGATTGAATATCTGACTTATTTACCACCACCGCATTTTGGCCAACTACGCGGAGGGTGAGCTGACGCTCGGTTTCTTTGGTGACGTTGCCCACGTAGGTACGGCCGTCACGAGTGGTGACTACTACCATCTTGTAATCGTCTTGAATTTCGCCGCTGGGGTCGAGGATGTTGCCGAGGAGGTAGTCCAGGTTGGCGCGGTTGGACCCGGTGATGTCGGGGCCGATGGTGCCGCCTTCGCCGTAGAGTTGGTGGCAAGGGCCGCAAGTGGTGGTAAATACCTGTTTCCCTCGGTGGGCGTCGGCGGTAGCGATGGATTTCTCTGTGAGTAAAGCACGGTACTTAGTGTAAGCTTTGTCGTCGAAAGCTACGTGGTCAATTGGACCCCATACTTCCACAAAGCCACTACCTACTACCCGGCGTAGTTGTCGGGCTACGTAGGCCGGCACGTCCTTTTTTGGGATGGTACCCTTGGCGAGGGCTTGGGTGAGCAGCCAACCGTACTTGGGCCGGGAGGCCAGGGTTTGGATAGCCTCGGCCTTTTCCGTGGCGTTCAGGGTAGGGTAGCGCTCCATCACGAGTTTGCCAAGTGCGTCGTTGTCGTAGCTGGCAATGGCCCGGATGGCGTCTTGGCGTAAGTCGGATTGGTTGATGAGAGCCGGAAGCTCTGTTACGAGTTCGGGGCGTTGGCGCAGGCTGAGCATTTGCAGGGCACTCGTGCGTTGGGCCAGGGGAGTCGCTTTATCTTTCAGCGCGATCAGTTGTTTCTTGGCGGCTTCCGTATCGCCAAAGTGCTGGTTGAGTTCCTCGGCAATCGTAGCCGAAGGACCAGGTTTACCGCGAAGTTTGGTGTATACTCCTTTCCAGTTAGCGGGAGGTAGCATGTCGTACCGACCGTCGAGCGCATCACGCATCCCTTCCAGCAGACTTTGTTTAGCGGGGAAGTTGCCAACGGTCGCAATTAGTTTGTCCGTTAGGTTGGCATCCACGAGGCGGCGGGCTATGAACTGCGATACCATCGGGATCTTACTTTGAATTGAAAGATTCAATGCTTTGGTTGGTTCGCCGGCTACCATCGGTTCCAGTCCGTACCAGATCATCTTGGGCAGGTTGTGATCATCGGCGTCTTCGGCGTGGGCCGCCAATCCTTCGATAATTCGCCAGCGGGAGGGGTTGTCAAGTCGTGGCAGTGCCGAAGCCAAATACAATCGTACCACAGGGGAAGGATCAGTTTCTGCCATACTGGCAAAGGTGGTCACAATGTCTGCTGCGGGCTGTCCCTCTTCGCTCAGAAACTGAATGGCCCAAGCTCGTACGTGCGGGTCTTTGTCAGTCAAGGATTTGGTTAGATCGTTTTTGGATAAGCCTTCGGTAATCTGTAACGTCCACATAGCCCGCAACCGCCAGTCGGGGTTGCTCTGGTTTTGAAACATCGCCTTCAAAGTAGCGTGAGTCGAAGGAGCGAGTGTTTTCTTAAACGCCCGGTTTTGCAAAATCACCCGCGCTCGCCGTGCGTGCCACTCACTGGGGCTGGTTTGCAAGGCTATCAGTTGCTGATCCGTCATTTTGGACAAATCCGCGTAACGCCCTTCCCAATTTTGGGCCAGGGATTGCTTAGGCATAATCCGGAAAATACGCCCGGTTTCCTTATTGAGTACATCCGAACCGCAAATATCGGCATCGTGCCAGTCGAGGACATACAACCCGCCCTCCGGGCCAATTTCCATGCTAAAACCTACCCATTGGGCGTTATTGGCCATCATAAAATCGTCGCCATGGGGAGCCGTAAAGCCCGAACCTTTGGGGATGAGCTTATCCGAAAGTACCCCATGCTCGTGAATATTAGCCATAAACATGCGTCCGCGCTCGTCCGCCGGAAAAGCATCCGACTGGTAGATCCGCGCCCCGCCATGGGCTGAGCGATGGCTGTGGTCAGCGATGGTTTTTATATCATTATACACATAGGGATTAAAATGCTGCCCACCCTGCCGATGGTAAATCCCGCCCGGAATGACGTGCCAGAGGTGCGGAATCACGCAGGCCGTTATGAACAACTGTCCCTTGGCGTCGTAGTCGATGCCCCAGGGATTACTGAATCCGTGGGCTATGACTTCAAACTTCTCCTTGGTTGGATGGTAGCGCCACACGCCGCCGTTGATGTCGGTCCCTTCGGCTTCGAGCAGATCTTCGGGGAAAGCGTCGTTGTGCCCATAGATTTTTCCTTTTCCTTTTGGCTTACGGATTTTGGAGGGCGTCGCAAAGCCCTGCGTGCCGTAGAGCCAGCCATCGGGCCCCCAGTGAAAACTGTTCAGCGTTTCATGCCGGTCGCGGATACCCCAGCCGGTCAGGCGTACTTCAATGCTGTCCACGTCGGCCTTGTCGTCGGCGTTTTTATCCGGCACAAAAAGTAAGTTGGGTGGTGCACCCACAAATACGCCGTCAAAACCAACCGCCAAAGCTGCCGGAAAGGCAATGCCTTCCATGAATACCTTCCGGCTGTCGGCTTTGCCGTCGTGATCGGTATCTTCCAGAATCACTATCCGGCTGTCGCCCGAATTAGAGAATCCCTTGCCCCGGTTTTCGTAGTCTCGGTTTTCGGCTACCCACAGGCGGCCGCGGTCGTCCCAACAAAAGGCCATCGGTTGGGTTACCATCGGCTCGGCGGCCCAAGCGTTTACTTTATAGTCATCCTTGATGGTCATGGCGGCCGCGGCTTCGTCGGCGGTCAGAAATTTGGCATCACGGCCTTCTTTGCGGGCTATGTCCCAGAGAGCAGCGGTGTTGTACATGCCAGTATTGCCGGAGTACTCTCCGAAAGCTTTGTTCAATTCAGTGTCGTTGAGTTCGCCAGTATAGACGTAAAGCTGGTATTTGATTGTTTCGGACATCCCTCTCTTAATGGTCCAGTCGGCCATTTTGGCTTTGGCGGGGCCGATCCCCAGCTGACCATCCACGCGCCAGTAGTTAGGATAGCCCTTGTTGGAAGGATGCTCAAACACGGCGATGTGGACCAGATCATCGCGGCCCTCAACCTGCATTCCCACATCGGCCCACATGGCACGTTGCCCTTCGGCCTTCTCGTTTCGCTGCCGGGCGGCGTTGACTACTTTGCCGTTGATGCCTTCTTTCCAAGGCATGCGCACAAACAGTCCGCCGTAATCGTACTTGCCAATGGTTACGTCAGTTTGGGCTTCGCCGTTCCATTCCAGGTCGAGCAGGTACGTACCGTCCCGCACGGCCATGGTCCAGTTCAGAGTTTCGGTAAGCACGGCGGTACCGGTAGAGTCCAGCAGATCATAGACCGTTTGCCATTTGACTTCTTCTCCCTCCGTCACCAGTACCGTAGCGGATTTTCTGCGCCAATAGTTGTCGGCGGGATGATGAAAGTAATCGCGGCCGTTTACACGGGTAAAGCCCCAGTAGATTCCTGTTTGATGCAAGTGGTGGCCGGGGCTGTATTCGGTGAGCAGCCCCTTGCCGTCGGGAGCTACGATAGGGTGGAGGTAGGGCCGGAAATCGGCCTTCGCTACTTGCGTCAGAATGGGTTTATTCTCGCCCTGTCGGAATACCTCGATGGTACCAGCCGATTTGTTTTGCCGAATCGTGAGAGGAGTTTCTTTGGTCGTGCTAAAAATGGAAGTTAACTCCACGGGTAAAGTTGCGAAGTATACCAACGGAAAGAGGAGAAAGGCAAGTAAAGGAAGAATATAACGCATGGCGGTGAATGGTTTCTTTTACCTAACCAAAAGAGAATCAACAAGAAAGTTTACCCTTCGGGATAATGGAGAAATGCGCAAACTAATTCTTGGCTAAAAAAACGCCATCCCTGTCTACATAAGGATGGCGGTAAGTATGTATTTTAAAATATTCCTAAAATGGCCTTATTTCCGGGTTGCCAGGACGATTGGGTTGCTGCTCCGGGCCAGGGTTATAGGGTGGTATTTCGGGATTAGGCGACATGGGTGAATTCTCACCCGGTGAGGTAGGTTCCGGTGCCTCTGGTCTGCTCGGCCGTATCGGATTTTCGGAGGGTTGGGTCGGGTTAATACCGGGGGAAGGAGTTGGATTCTCTTGCATGGTTAAAAAGGATTAATTATTGTTAATAAGTGTGTAGCAGACGGCTATACGTACAAAAAACATAGTTGGGCGGGTTAAAATTCCATGAATTCACTATGACATAGAATACCTAAATACAGGTGTCACACTATTGAATAACCACACCTAATGTGGTGGATTACGTGTAATGTTGAAAGAGTAGGTTTATGCCAAGAAACACCAGAATAATTATTCAGGTGCTTGGCGATAGATTATGCTCATCAGTTCATATAGTTTTGGATGTTCTTTTTGAAACAAATCCGGTTGGTTAAAGAAATATTCACTGACCACGCTAAAAAACTCTACTTCGTTGGTAGCGCCATAGGGGTCAGTATCGGACTCATCTTTCTTGATGCTCTTAATTTCTTCGTGCACTAGTTTCAGCCAGGGAATCACGTATTGCTTTTGTATTATACTTTCCGGAATGCCATCCGTGGCACCATCAGCCTTATCAATTAAATGCACAAACTCATGGATACCTACATTCCATGCATTGTTCTCAGCTTCAAATCCTTGGCGTAGAGCTGGCTGCGAAAGAATCATCAGACGGTTCATTGCTCCTGAACCTACTTTACCCAAAATGTTACGATCCTCGCCTTCGGTCTGATTGTCGTCGTTGAAGTTCCCTTTGTAGAGGAGTACTTCGTCAATAGTGCGGTAGCGCAACTGGGGAAAGCCGAAAAGTGGTATAACCGCACTCGCTGCCACCAATAGGCGGTCGGTGTCTTCAATTGCTATTTCAACGCCCGTTATGGTAACGTAATCCAGAAAGTGCTGAATTTCCCTTTCAAACCGCGCCCTATCACTAACGTTCAATTTCTTATAAAACGATACCTCGCTTGTAAGAATAGACTTCCATTTTTCAGAAAATGGGTGGGGCTCTTTCTTTCTGTTTCTAAGCCAAATTTGCCACCCGATAAAGTAAAGGACCAACAAAAAAAGAACAATAAACATGAAATAAGAAAGCATAAAAGTGTTAGATTACGAGTAGTAGCTATTCTTCAATGAACGGACCATCGAAAGCCCGTTGCCCAATTACAGATTTAACCAATACGTCAACTTAGCAATAATGGCCCGATTTTTAACCAGAAAAGAATCCGCAAAGTAATTGTCTGAATACACCAGAAAGAAGTCAGAAACCGGGCGGAATCTCCATTGGATCCGACTGTTGATATTTACGTTGTTGGTGAGGTTATTGTATTGGAAAAAGGTAGTCCAGAAAAGACTTTTTGAAAAGGTAATGTCCGTTCTGGGGCCAATCAGTAATAGTTGTCCTTTTCCCTGGGAAGTGGTAATACGGCTAAGGCTATAATTAAAATCGAGGCTCCCGAAAGGCTGAATACGATAGATTAAAGCTCCGGTGAGGCTGGCGATATTTCCGTCGAAGTTCTGGCCAAATATTCCTTTCATTTCTAACGTTAACTTTTTACGTCGGTCAGATATATAGCTGAACTGAGCATTGGTATAACGGTAGCTGGTACCTTGTAGCAGGGGTTCGTTCCCACTGCGGGTAGGGTCAAAATTAGAGAATAGGTAGGTAAAGGTATTGGCTACCTGCCAGCTGAGGGTAGCACTACTCTGAAACGATACATCACCAATAATCCCAATGGCCTGATCGGTGAGTCCAATGTCGGGTTTACGGTATTCTTCATAGCTTGTACCAACGCTATATTTATTAATCAGCTTGTTGTTGGGATAAAAATTGAGTTGGAATTGGGGGTTGATTCTGAACACATTCCGGCGTGGTGTAACTCCTACCTCAGTATGAAACCCTTCTCCGATATAGTAATGGTTCCAGGTAAACTGATAGCGGTACATGTTCCGGATTAAGGTAGCTCCCGTGGCAAACTTATTGGCGAGATCACCGGGTGTGATGGCTTGATGGTAGTAAAGTTTTCCAATCCAGCGGTTATCCGGAGAGGCCAGGTTGTATTCAAGGCCGGCCACCCGATTGAATCTGTCCTGCCCCTTGACGGGGTTAAATAATTCTTTATTGACGAGCATAGCCGTAATGTTGGAACGGCTGAATACCTTCGACTGTACCACGGCTACCGTGGTGTTAGCGTCGGAAATACCCCTGTTTTCGTCACGGGAGGTTTGTACGTTGAGGAGACCTATCCGGATATTATTGCTAATTTTTCCGTTGAGACGTATGCCCGAAAGTATACGGATGGGCGTGTACGTACCCGTGGTAGTATCAATTTCTAATCCTACCCGCCGCGAATAGAAGGGGGTAAAATTTTGATTTCCCATACCTGATATGCTTGTTTCCTGACTACCAAATGTGCCGAATAAATCGGAGTTTTCTAGAAAAAACTGTCGTTGCTCGGGGAAAGAAAGAGATATATCAAAGCGGGTAAGATTTTGTATTTGTCGGTCTGCTTCTACCGTTGAGAAATCTGGATTAATGGTAGCGTCAAGAATGAGACTGGGGGTAATACCTACCTTTATATCTGCCCCAATGGAGTTCTGAGGATTTTTTAGGGTAGGCTCCCGTAAGTAGTCGTTCGCTGCTCCAACCCTGACGTAGGGGATGAATGCGAGGTTAGCCCCTGGTCTTTTTAGTGGCTTCTCAAAGTTAAGCGGACCGGAAAACGCTAGATTATAGATCAGTTGATTTTGGGGGGTCCGGACGAGGGTTGACTGCTCATTACTCTGTGAATCAAAGCGGTAGCTCATAAAGTTCCAGGTACTACTACCATCAATATACCGCAAGGTTTTAAAGGGTATTTTTACTTCACAGGTCCAGTAGTTCTTATATATCTTTGATTCTCCCTGCCATTTGTTATCCCAGTACTTGTTAAAGAATTGCGAATCTGAGCCTCCGTTAGATATAAGGGCCTCTCGCATAACCCCCAATGGGTTCATGCCAAATAGAAATGCGTTGGTTTTATCCTGAAAAGTATCGAAAATAAAACTGATGTTGTCATTACCCGTGGCCCGGTAGTCACGGCGGTAGGAGGGGATAATAAACTTATCCGCCTGGGTGTAGCATTTGGCGGCCACGTAAAGGTAGTTCTCATCATAGGTCATGTAAATTTCGGTGGGAAACTGGGCTTTGATGGAATCTGTGGGGAAATATTGCCAGAATTCTTTCGAAACCAGATGCCTGCCCCACTCGGTTTCATTTAGTTCGCCATCAATCGTAAATTTTGCCGTAGTAGAAGTGGTGTTAATCGAGGGAGTGGGGTACGTAGTTTGAGCAATAGTATAACCTAAAGAGCAACCGTACAGGCTAGCCATTAAAAGGAAAGGATAGATTTTTTTCATAGTTGAGTAGTTAGTTAGAAGGAGGTTTTCTGAAAAGGCGATACAGAAAAGCTAATTCTATTGATTCTTAGCGTTAGAAAGCTCACTAAAACAAATATAAGCCAGAAATAGTCAGGGTAGATCGCTAAACCAAAATTTAAACCCGTAAAATAACTATTTTCCAGCCACTTGATATGATAAATACTCTTGGGGAGTACTGTTTTTCTATAAATTATCGTTTCATTTAGTAACAATAATAGAACCTTGTTTTTATGAATTATACGCTCAAAATTATTAGTGCCTTTTGCCTGTTTGGGGGAGTACTTTCAAGTTGTTCTTCATCCAAAACGGTCCCTTACCAGTCGAAATGGAATGCACCGTTCAATTACGCTGATCAGGCCGCACCTGACCGGCAAGACCAGCAATCAAGGTTGAAATACGGCGTCATCAACGACGACCAATATATGTACATTACCCTGAAGGCGCGCGATCCGTTGACGGTAAAGTCCATTCTTGGCAGCGGGCTTCGGGTATCGTTCAGTTTGGATGGAGGGCGAGGTAGTAACAACTCGCTGCTTTTTCCGGTCGTGAATAAGGATGACCGCCGGGCGCTCAGAAATATGGAATTGGACCTACCCAATAACCTGAGCCTGAATCGAATGCTGGAAGCATTCAACAAGGAGGCGGTTTGGAAAGATAAAATGGGCGAGCGTTTTATTAATCTGATCACCTCTGATTCGGGAATTAGTTGTCGTATTTCGATGGACGAAAATCAGGAGCTTACTCAGGAACTAACCATCCCGTTGGCCCGGCTAGGGGCTGATCCAAAACAGGCCCGCCTTGTGGATGTGACAATCAAAACCGAAGGAAGCTCTGGTTTGCCCGGCGGTATTACCCCACGGGTGAGTATTGGCATGGGGAACATGGGCGGTATTGGTATGGGCGGCGGTGGAGTTGGCATTGGGCTCGGAAATGGTGGTCGCTCCAACGCAAATGACAGAACGGTCGACATCCGATTGCAGGTAATACTCGCTCGGGATAGTTTCCGGGACGATTTGAAATAAAAGTAACACCCGTAAATAAGAAAAGCCCTTAGCAGATCATAACCAGTTAAGGGCTTTTCTTATAGAAGACTCTCCAATCCTTTTAAGAATCGTTCGGCTATTAGTTTTAGTTGATCAAAATCGGCTTTTATTTCGTCGATCGGACCACCAAATGCCCCTCGTTGTTCAATCCGCTGTAATAATCCATGCTCCTGGATTCCTATGAGGGAGAAAGAAGATTTTAGTTTGTGCGCAAATACCTTGACCGCCTTATGCCGGCCTTGTTGGATAGCTTTGTCGAGAAGAGTGATTTCAAGCGGGATTTGCTGAATAAACAGGGCGATTATCTCAGGCTCGAACTCCCAGTTATCACCCGAAATTTGCTTCAAATAGGTTAAGTCTATCAATGGGCTTGGTGCTGAATACTGAGGAGTTTTCTCATCATCAGACCCTTGTTGAGTTTCCGCCAGCTCTATTATTTTGTTAAATAATTCCTGAGGAATGAAAGGCTTGGGTACATATTCGTTCATCCCGATGTTTATACATTTATCACGGTCACCAATGAGTGAGTGGGCCGTCATGGCAATAATCGGCGTGGTTAGCTTCATTACTGTGCGCAGATAGATTGTTGTCTGATAGCCATCCATCTCCGGCATTTGCAAGTCCATCAGTATCATATCGTAGCGCTCATGTTTTAACTTCTCAATGGCAACCTTGCCGTTAACGGCTAGATCAGGCACAAACCCAAATTTTTCTAACATCTTTAAAGCCAGGCGTTGATTCAGGAGGTTATCCTCTACCAGCAGGACTTTAAGTTTTCGGTCGCTGAAAAGGACCTTGCGTTCTGAGGGCCTTTTTAAAACTGCGGACAGGTCTACTTTCTTAAATGGGAGGGTAAAGTAAAAAGTGGAACCTGCGGTAAGTTTACTTTCGAGTTGTAGTACTCCTCCCTGCAATTCAATGAGACGCTTTGAAATACTCAAACCAAGGCCAGTACCTCCGTATTTTCGGGTAGTATCGGTATCGGCTTGGGTAAAGCGCTCAAAAACGGATTCTAGTTTGTCTTCGGCTATACCAATACCGGTATCTTTTACCTGGAACTGAATCAAACAGTCTTTTTCTGTTTGTTCTACGACCAAAATACTCAGTTGAACCGAACCAACTTCGGTGAAGTTAAGCGCGTTATTGACCAGATTGATCAGGATTTGATTAATTCGGGTAGGATCACCGTACAATCCCGTGGGGACATCAGGGCCGATTAAATAGTTAAATGTGAGATTTTTCTCATAGGACTTTCGCAAATCATGCGAATTTAATAGTTGGCCGGGTCAGTTGCGTGCGCAAATAATCACTTAGCAAACCATACTTCAATTGATAAACAGTTGTCTGACAGTCGTAAGCGATCTGCGTAA